>Ga0207847_100059_pt1 | contig 159257 bp, 147 predicted proteins | sample TtaePargueraPR_8_FD_187736 | JGI IMG/M metagenome (GOLD analysis project Ga0207847, IMG submission 187736) | Aerobic enrichment media microbial communities from Bioluminiscent Bay, La Parguera, Puerto Rico - Tt and E1 (SPAdes) | ecosystem: Environmental > Aquatic > Marine > Unclassified ... | reverse complement strand
TAAATTTATTAGGTGGGTTAATTGCTTATTGCATGAAGGAAGATAAGCCTTCACTGTCTCTAACACCCCAAGAGTTTGAATTGTTAGAGACTACAAATTTGGTATTAGCTTAACCAGATCTCAGGTTAATTAATGTCTCAATGGCTCGCAATTAATCCTGCCAGTTAGCGTTCATTTTTTCGATTGTTTCGGCAGAGACGCCATGAATATTTGGCCACTTGCCCCGGCAAACGGTAATAGCTAACTTAACCTGATATTTTTCTGCCAGCCTTTTGTACGCGGCCATTTCCCAGTGGCGAACAAAAGTATTGGCTACAACTACATTTTCGCCGCGAAGCAGCGCCATTTCAGTTTCTTTCAGGCACCACTGATGTGCGTCTTTAACTAAAGCCGGATCATAATGATATTCACCCTGTTTATTGATAAAAAACTGGTCCGCCTCTAAATGCACAGCATTCATAGATTCAGCCAAAGTCGTTTTACCTGAGCCGGGCAATCCGCGGATCAGGGTGAGTGTTTGTTGAGTCTTCTTCATAAAATATAAGAAAACACCGGGGCACCTAATACCATAGCAATGCCGGTAAAAATCATAGTTAAACTGGCAATCACGCCTTCTTCATGGCCAATTTCAAACGCCTTGGCAGTGCCTGAGCCATGTGATGCAGCGCCCAACGCTGAGCCTTTGGCATGCGATGAGCGAACGCCAATAGCTTTAAATAAAGGCTCTCCTGCCAGCATGCCAAATATGCCAGTCATCACAACTAACATTGCGGTTAAATCCGGTATACCACCAAACTTTACGGTCGCCTGCATTGCAAAAGGCGTTGATACAGAACGTGCCAACATACTACTGGCCACCTCATCCGGCATCGGGAATAAGCGCACTAAAACCCAGGAAGACATTAAGCCTAATATTAATCCAGTGATAACCCCCAAAGTTAAGGTAAGTGGATAACGCGCAATAATGGCTCTTTGCTGATAAATCGGCAACGCAAAGGCAATGGTTGCCGGACCTAACATCATCACCAAAAAGTGGGTATATTGAAAATAACTATCCAGTGGAATATCAGCGACAATGACTAAAGTTATCATGGCAAATGGCGCAGCGACTGTAGGCGCTAACCAGAGCACTTTTTTACGTTTATATGCCGCCTTACTAAGATAATAAAAAGCTATGGTTGCGGCAAAACTAAAAATAGCGAGCAGAGTATCAGACATTTGTCGTCCCTTTAATCAAGCGCTTTTGATTCAATCTACGCTCATATCGATAAATACGATCCACTACCCAAGCCGTGCCAGCCAGCACCATAAGCGTGCCCACTACTATAGTGGCAATAATAGAAAAGCCATCTTCAAATATAAAAACCTGATACTTAATCAAAGAAACAATCGGTGGCAAAAAGAATAAAACCAGCTCCCCTATCAACCAGGCTGCACCCGCTTTAACCGCTTTTTCAGGAATAACGCCGCCAAATAAAAGTACCAGCAAAATGGCCAGACCGATAACACTGCCAGGGATAGGTAAGCCAAACCAGAGAACGGCTTGATTGCATAACCACAATAGCAGGCAAATGGCAATTAGTTGCAAAGTGCCAGCCATTAAGCCTTTCAATTTATTTGTCACACAGTCCTCATTTAACGCTTTGGTTCAGGCACCTATTATAAATCCGGACAAAGCACAGTTAAATCAATATTAAGCTTCAATTTTGGTCAAATAATGGATTTTGTAAACGTCTGCCAACCCGTGTCACTATTCCAAATCAAGGTTTGAGATAGAGCTAAATTAATATAAATAGCGATAATCAGCTGGTGATAAAAGCCATTTAAGTTGATTTAGCTCTACGAATCCAGACATGATGTTGAGGGGTTAAAAAGCGATCCCCGCATTATTTGCAAGAATCGCTGAAATGAATAAAGCAGAAAACCTGAAAGGGTTATTTAAGGCCTGTGCCTCTAAGTTGAATTAATAATTCCATGTTCTGATGCCCCAGCAACATTTTTTGATAAACCGGCATCAAATCGTCCAGAGTGACAGATTCTAACGCGGCTATCGCTTTTTGTTTGCTCGAAAAGTCCAGCTTGTTATCAACAAAGTCATTAAAATAAGGCTGAGCTTCACCAATTAAGTTATTTGGCTTTTGTTTATATTCAGCCAGTATACTTTGTTTACTTTGCTCAAATTCCTGCTCGGACATATTCGCCAGTATAGCTTGATAATCCGCTAAAAAGGTTTCAAAACGCTGCTTGAGCTTATCAGCATTGGTATTATTACTCTGTACCAACATTAAAAAGATAGGCTGGTCAGATAAGGTAAAACTCATGCTTTGCACCATATAACCCAGCTGTTCTTCGGTTCTGAGCTGACGGAAAAACTCACTGCGAAAATGCGCGTTTATCAAGGTTAAAATCTGATTAACCTTCTCTGATTCATCTGGATAAATATAAGCATTTAAAACAGCCTGATCACTGTGTTCCACTTTTTGCTGATACGCGAGCTTTTCACCGGCCATGATATCAATCAAAGGTCTGCGATAACGATCCACTATGACTCTGTCTGCTGCCAGATAAGGTGTAATATCGCCAACTATTTGCTTAATGCCCTGCTCTGTATACGCGCCATAGGCAAACAGTAAAATCCGGTTACGTTTTAATAATTCCTGCTTAAAGCGACTAACCAGTTTACGCGATACATACTGACTGGCTTGCAGCAGCTGTTCATCGGTAAATGTATTATAGAGTAGTTGAATTAATAAACGGTTTGACTGCTGAGCCGGCGTTTGTTTAGCCTGATTGCGCAGATTTTCCTGATAGCGTGCCAGTGCCTGTTCAAACGTATCTGCTGTAGGCTCAAAGTTAGCCAGCGCCTGCATGATACGCTCAATTAACATGGCCTGATTACCACTTTTACCGCGCATTCTCACTCTGAAGCTGCCACCCGAATATTGCAGCATTTCAACCTGAGTCCCAGCGCGACCGGCTTTATCAAACAAGGCAATTAAATGCTGCTCAAATAAATTTTTGAAAATAGCCGCTGTAACTTTATAACGAGCGTCCTGATCGCCTAAGTCTGTATTAATAATAAATTCAAGCCAGCCTTTATTAGTTTGATATTCCGCGCTGTGAAATAACCAGGCTTCAATCCCGTTTTCATTTATCACAGGTGTCGGCTCAGTTAGGCTTACCGGAATATTTTTATCCAGCTCAGGGTTAAATAGATCATTAATCGCTGGCAGAGATAATTGAATGTCCTGTGCCAGTTGTAACCAGAGTTGCTGCTCAGCCTGAGTAATAGATTGCTTGGCATACTGACCTAAATAATAAGGTATATCTGTATCCACTTCAGCATCCGGATAAATATGCCATAAACGCATATTATTCACATTGAGCTGGTCAAACAGCTTAACAATGGCTTGTGGATCATAGTCTGCAAAGGTTGCAGTATAATCCAGCAGATGCTGAGGTGGATATTCATATAAAGCACGAGCGAAATAACTGGCTGTTTGCATCAACTGGCTTTTGCTACGAGTATTAAACGCATCTTCAGAAATGGCTTTTAGCTCATCATAATATTTTTGCTGAATGCCTTTGTCGCGTAGCAGCTTCAGATATGACAAAGTGGCCGCAATAATCTGGTTTTGCTGTTCAATCCCTTTATCAGTTAACTGCACCCGGAACTGAACATAACCGTCCTGACCATAATAACTTTCGTCCACATTAACCGTGCTCGATACCGCTAATCCCTGTTTGCGTAAGTATTCGCCCAATGTATTGGGTTCTTCTGAACTGAGTAAATAACTTAAATAGCTATTTGCTTTTTTACGCCATTTTTCATGATTATTCTCAATCGGGAATTCGATTAATAAGAGTTTTTGTTCTTTTTGTGGCTGGTAATAAATATGTTGAGTTTTTTGATCAGCTAACAGTCCGGCAACTTTAACTTGTGGTCGCTCAATCGACTTATTTTCTATCGCACTGAAATGTTTTTTCGCAAGGGCAGCCAATTCAGGCAAGCTTTGTTTACCCGCCAAAACCAAATTCATAATATTAGCTGAATAATACTGCTGATAAAAAGCTTTCATTTCTACAAGCAGTTCAGAGTCAGCTTTATCTTGCAGAGTTTCCAAATTCCCCACACTCATTTGGCTAAAAGGATGCGCAGGATTGCCGGTTTCACCCCGTACCCGACGCAAAATCCAGCCATCTTCACCGCGCCCTTTACTCCATTCGTTATCAACAGCTGTACGTTCTTTATCAACATAAGTCGGATCAAAAGTAGGTTGCTTAAAATAGTCACTGAATCTATCTAATGCCGCATCAAAATATTCCTGATTCACACTGAAATAATAGTTAGTGTGGTCGGCTGCGGTATAAGCGTTGGTATAGCCCCCACGGGATTCAACAAACTTAAAAAAGCCCGAAGGTTCATGATACTTTTCTGTACCCAAAAATAGCATATGCTCTAAAAAGTGCGCCAATCCGGGTTGAGATTCAGGGTTTTGATTACTGCCAACCCCCACCGCCAGGGAAGCAACGGTTTGCTCACTGTCAGGATCAGAAATTAAGACCACCTGCATGCCATTGTTCAGTGTTAAATATTGATAAGCGCGATTATCCAGCTCGTTCGTTTTTATTTTTATATCTTGTTTTACTTGCTGAGTTTTTTCAGCAGTTGACTGGGTTGATGCGCAGCTAATTAGCATAAGCGATACGCAACTAAAAACCAGATTACGGAATTGACCAACAGACACCTTCTACTCCTCTTAATGGGTTTTACAGATAACCACTCTGTTGTAAATAATCTAAATGGATTCAAAATTAGTCCGCCTTTGTGGGTGCAGAGTTCAACCCAGCAATACGATTTTCGGCGGGGATCAAGGCTGATACTTTTGTTAATGCGATAGACTCGGCAGAATTTTGTTTAAAAAATGCCTGTAAAGCCTGAATTGTTTGTGGATGAGGGTGACCAATGGCAATCACGATTTGCTTTTTATTGGCCAGTTTTAATACTTTTCCCAATTGAATGCTGATGGCTTCAACATCCAGAACATTATCTAAAAATACATGCCTGCGATAAGCGACTACCCCCTGCTGTTTAGCGACTTCGTACGCCACAGAGCGACCTGAAGTTCGGCTATCAACAAAAAATAAGTTTTTTTGTTTGAGTGACTGCATAATAATTTGCATGGGCTGATACATCTGGGTCAACTTACTACCCATATGATTATTGACCCCGGTAACATGAGGAAAATTGGCCAGCGCAGTATCCAGCGTATTTAAAATTTTAACTTTATCCATACCGGCTTCAATGGTGCCGGGTTCAAGCACTTTACCTGAAATTGACTCCATAGGTAAATGCAGCATAGTTTCCTGCCCTCTTGCGAAGGCTTTATCTGCAATGGCTTTGCTAAAAGGTGTATGCGGAAGCAGCGACAGTGTAATTTCCGGCGGTAAATCAAACAGCTTAAAGTCTCTTGCATTATAACCGACGTCGTCAATAATAATGGCGATTTGAGCCGAAGCGGAACAGCTGGCGATACAAGCTAACAACGCTAGATACAACTTAATTCTGAGCGAAACAAACTTAACTTTTAAAGGATTTATTCTTGTTATTAGTAGTTTCAAAAACACGGCCTCGAATTGCACGAATACAAAGTTTAGCAAACCTTATATAGCCATCCAAATTTATTTAACGTCCAGTATCGGGTAAACTGGCTATTCAGTTTAATAATAAATTCAAAGTGCTATGACTCATCCTCTGATTTCGCTGCAACAGGTAACCGCTAAAGTATTCAAAGACTTTAAAATGGACAATATCAGCTGGCAAATTTCAGCTGGTGAGCACTGGGTATTACTGGGAAAAAATGGTTCAGGTAAATCAGCACTTAGCCAACTGATGACAGGTCAGGCTGAATTTATCTCAGGCACCTGCGAACGCCACTGCAACCAGATAGAAGTTATCTCTTTTGAGCAGCAAAAAGCTCTGATTGAATCTGAACTGAAAAAAGATGATGCCGATATTCTGGATGTAATTTCTGAAGGTACCTTGGTTCATGAAATCCTCTATACACAAGATGCCCCTGCGGATATGGCATTAGCGGAAAAACTCATTCAAGCATTTGCATTTGCGCCCTTGCTTAACAAAAAATTCAGAGACTTATCTACAGGCGAAACCCGAAAGCTGTTATTGATAAAGGCCATGATAAAACGCCCGGATGTACTAATTTTAGATGAACCCTACGACGGCCTAGATCTTGATGCATCACAAAAACTTGAACAAATTCTGACGGAGCTGAGCAGCCAAATCAGCATGGTATTTATTTTAAACCGGCTTGATGAAGTGCCTGAATTTATTACACATTACGCCTATTTAAATCAGGCTCAAATTGAATTTACTCAAGCGGTAGCAACTGATTCACCATCGCCGTTAGAAGCGCTTAAAAAGCTTTTGCATCTAAAACAAGATAATTTACAGATACCGGAAAATAATAGTGCAGCCAGCTACCCGGTCAACTCAGATGAACCACTGGTAAAACTTTCACAGGCAAAAGTTCAGTTCGGTGACAATATTATTTTTGAAAAACTAGACTGGCAAATCAAACCTTATCAGCACTGGCAACTCACAGGTAAAAACGGTTCAGGCAAAACCTGTTTATTGAATTTAATTACCGGCGATAACCCTCAGTGTTACCGCAATGATATCTGGCTATTTGGTTTCCAGCGAGGCCGCGGCGAAAGCATTTGGCAAATTAAGCAACATATCGGCTTTGTTTCTAACCGGCTGCATATGGATTACAGAGTCAGTATCAGTGCGCTCAATACGATTATTTCAGGGTTTTATGACAGCATAGGTTTGTATCAACACCCTACACCCGCGCAAAAACAGATAGCCCGGCAATGGCTTTCTCTGTTAGGGCTTGCCGATAAACAAAATACACCATTTACTCAGCTTTCTTTTGGCGACCAGCGCCTCTTGCTGATTGCCCGAGCCATGGTTAAACACCCACCTTTGTTGATTCTGGATGAAGCCTGTATCGGACTGGATGAAATTAACCGTCAGCGGGTACTGGCACTGATTGAAATCATCTGTCAAAGCAAAACCAGCACAGTGATATATGTAAACCATCATGCCGGTGATAAAATAAAAGGAATAGACCAGCATCTTGCAATGGAAGATTATCAGGCTCAACAAGGCAACGCTTAACAGATGAAAACCAACTTAATTACCCGTGAAGGCTTTAATAAACTACAGCAGGAGCTGGATTATTTATGGCGCACTGAGCGCCCTGAAATTACAAAAAAGGTTGCCTGGGCTGCCAGCCTTGGTGACCGCAGTGAAAACGCTGACTATAAATACAACAAAGCAAAACTGCGAGAAATAGACAGACGAGTCAGATATTTACGTAAGCGTTTGGAAGTATTAAAAATCGTCGATTACAACCCGCAGCAGTCAGGTAAGGTATATTTTGGAGCCTGGGTTGAAATAGAAAACGAAGAAGGGAAAACCTTAAGATTTCGAATTGTCGGCCCGGATGAAATTTATGGCCGAAAAGATTATTCATCAATCGACTCTCCTATGGCCCGAGCTCTGCTCGGTAAACAAGTGGACGATGAAGCCTTGGTTCAAACTCCCGAAGGCCAGAAAACCTGGTATATCAACTCAATTAAATACGCTCAAACCGAATAGCGCTAAGCGACTTGCTGAAGTTTTTAATCCTCCACCTAAGACCATGACAACAACCTCCAGCCTGATGCGAATCAAGCATCCGGCTGGTATCTGAAACTTTTCACTCGAAATATAGTTAATTAAAACTATATTTAATAAGCAGAATGCACACTAACCAGACAGTGAAAATATATGATCTCAAATCAGCGAGTATTAAATTCAGTAGCCGACTTTTCGGCAAAGCAATCGGTTTTTAACGATATAAAAGCAGACTTTGCGCTCGTATTTGCCGATAAAGTTTTTTTTGATAACTCTGATTTTATCAATGCCATTCAACTCGCTTGTCATAACCAAGTAATTGGCTGCTCAACCTCAGGTGAAATTCATCAAAATTCGGTGTCGACAGAAAGCGCGGTTGTCAGCTTTATTACACTGGAGCACCCAGACAGTCACTTCCAAATTGTAGCGGATAAGTTAACCTGTATGTCAGATTCATTTAATGCAGGCGCACGTCTTGGTAAAGCAATTAACCAATCGGACTTGGCTTGTATTTTATTGTTTGGTAAAGGTGTGGAAATTAACGGTTCGGCTCTGATAGAAGGCTTAAAACATGTGTTAGGGACTCAGATTCCAATTAGCGGTGGATTAGCCGGTGACGCAGCTAGATTTGAGTCAACGTTAACCCTGACACCACAAGGAGCAGATCCGGATGGTATAGTAGCATTGTGCTTATATGGCGAAAACATCATAACCGGACACAGCTCGGTTGGCGGCTGGAAATCATTTGGCCCGGCGCGTTTAATCACTAAAAATGACCAAAATATCTTATATGAGCTCGATGGTCAGCCTGCGCTGGATGTTTATAAAAAATATCTGGGCGAATATGCCAAAGACCTGCCTGCTTCAGGTTTATTATTTCCATTTGAAATGGTGGATAAAAATAATTCATCACTGGGGTTAATCCGCACGATTCTCGGGATAGATGAAAATAAAGGCGCACTCATTTTAGCCGGTAGTATTGAGCAGCTAGGTTATCTCAGGTTAATGCAGGCGTCTGCTGATAGCCTGGTCGATGGCGCAGAACAAGCTGCTATTTATGCACTCAATGCAATGACAGATAAACCGGAGGCATTATTTGCTATTTTGGTCAGCTGTGTTGGCCGGCGTTTAGTGATGAATGACCTGGTGGAAGAAGAAGTTGAAGCCATTGCTCAAATTTTACCGGATAATACGTCTATTAGCGGTTTTTATTCTTATGGTGAAATGAGTCCATTTTCGAATTCAACTGACTGTAAATTGCACAACCAGACCATGACAGTCACCCTGATAGGAGAAGGATTATAGTGAATCGTCTGTTACTTCGTCAGCTTAAAAAGTGTTTTAGTGTCAGCTCAGAAACAGCCTTTTTTGATAAGCTTCAGCGATTACCACAAACACCTGAAACCCTTGATTTCACAGAAGCTTTAAGCAACTTTTTATCCCGGGTTGATACCTCTTATTCAAATCATGAGCGAGATTTAAACCTCAGAGAACGTAGCCTGGAAATTAGCTCAGAAGAGCTAACAGACGCTTATCAACAACTCAGGCAAGAATTACAACTGCAAAGCACTGCTATCGACGGCTTAACCAATGCTGCAAACGCACTCTTACATGACTTAGGCAAAGCACCACTAAAAGAGAACAAAGCCAGTTTAGAAGGGTTATCGGCTCTGATGCTTGAGCTAGCTCAGGAAAAACGACAGGCACAACTTGAATTACAACAACAAAAAGATGCGCTTGATCAACATGCAATTGTTTCTATTGCTGATTCCGATGGCATTATTTTATATGCCAATGAAAAATTCAAACGGCTCAGCGGTTACACGGATGCAGAATTGCTGGGCAAAACCTATCAGATAGTCACAAACGAAGGTCTGTATAAAGACTTTTATAACCATATCTGGCAAACCATTTCTGATGGTCGGGTTTGGAATGGAGAAATAAAAAACCAAAATAAAAATGGCGAAATTTATTGGGTCGCTGCGACGATAGTGCCAATTTTTGATGAGACAGGCGCCTTTAGTCGCTTTATTGCAATCAGTACCAACATAACTCAACAAAAACAGCTCGAAGAAAAAATATCAGAAAGCCAACAATTTTATCAAAGCATAACCGACTCTGTTGGTCAGGGCATTTATGCAGTGGATAGCTGTGGTGAAGTGAACTTCCTAAACCCGGAAGCGGAAAAGTTACTAGGCTGGCGCTTTTCAGAACTGAGCCAGCATCATTTTTATACTATGGTGAAGTTTAATAAAGGTCACACTAACGAAGCCGATATGCTCACTTGCCCAGTCACTCAACATACAGATAAAGGACTAACATATGCGTCGGAAGATTTTTATTTTACCAACAAATACGGTCGCCAGTTTCCAATTTCAATTCATGCAGTGCCTCTGTTAGATGAATCAGGCAACAGTATTGGTCATGTCGGTGTCTTTACGGATATCAGTGAACGCAAGCGAATTACCGGAGAGTTGTATCAGGCAATTAAGGCGTCTCAGCAGGCCAATCAGGCAAAAAGTCAATTTCTCGCCAATATCAGTCACGAAATCAGAACCCCGATGAATGCGATTATCGGGTTAACACATTTAGCACTTGAAACTAGCCTGACCAATCAGCAAAAAGACTATATAAGCAAAGCTCACAGCAGTGCAAATTCATTGCTCAGAACCATAAATGATGTTTTAGATTTTTCAAAAATTGAAGCCGGAAAACTGGAACTGGAAAAAGGCCCGTTTGAATGTAAAAATTTTCTACAACGTTTAATTGATGTATTCAGCGAACGTGCTCAAAGCAAAAACCTGATGCTGTTATTTGATATAGACGTCACCATTCCCCAAACGCTAGTCGGGGACGAAAATAAACTGTATCAGGTTATTGTTAACCTGATAGGAAATGCCATTAAGTTTACCGAACAAGGTTGGATCGTTTTTAAAATCAATTGCAACCAGTTAACCTCAACGCTGAGGTTTTTTGAATTCTCGGTGAAAGATTCTGGCATTGGTATAGAAAAAGACAGAACCAGCCAGTTGTTTACACCATTTTCTCAGGCAGACAGTTCTATTTCCAGACAGTTTGGCGGAACAGGTTTAGGCTTGAGTATATCCAAAAGCATCATCAATAAGATGGGCGGTAACCTGACGGTTAGCAGCCGCCCAGGAATCGGCAGTGAATTTAAATTTGCGATTCCGCTTAAGTTTGAACAATCAGCAACGCCACAAAATGAAATCGAAAAATATGCCTTATCAGAGACCTCAGCAACCCTATGTGTCGATAACCCACTGCTTTTGGAACTATTAGACCGAAAGTTAAATAAACTCCACCTGCATGTTGATATTAACCGGAATATTCTTAAACAAAGTGCCAATTTACCGAACAAGGTAAACAATCATTATATTATTGTCTGTACAGAGCAATCTGAACAGTTGGACACCAGCGCAATTGAACATTTTATCCGGGAAACCCAATTCCCGGTCAGTAATATTATTATTGCGACCAAGCTAAATCACAGTTATGTCCACCAGCATTTATTCCGTATAGGTTTATCGCAGGCACGCATATTAACGTTACCTTTCACATTTGAAACGCTTAGCAGAGTATTTGCCACAACCGAGATACAAAACAATCAGAGCCAGCTTGAAAATGAAGATTCATTTGGTCTGGACAGCCAGTATATTATTTCTAACCGACTCAATAACAAGCGTATATTAATTGTTGAAGATGAACCTATTAGCCAACAGATCACCCACTCTTTATTATCTGAATTAGGCATGCAAACCACGCTGGCTAATAACGGTCAGGAAGCGCTGGATATTTTAAATGCCGGCGAAGTTTTTGACTGCATTTTAATGGACCACACTATGCCGGTTTTAGACGGTCTTTCAACCACTAAACAAATCCGGGAAAAATTTGATTATGTGCCGATTATTGCCATTACTGCAAATCACACCGAGCAAGAGTTAAGGCAGTGTATTGAAGCAGGAATGGACAGCTTTTTAGTCAAACCCATATCTGTCGCAGAGCTCACCAATAGCATAGATAATCATATTCAGTATCCTAAAAATGAAGCTATTTTTAAAAGCAAACTGGTCACGGACAATCCTTTACTAAACCTATTCATCCAAAAACTGACTAAATTTAATTCTGTCTCCAAAAGCATAGTTGAATTTATCAATGCACCGGATAGTCTGAATGACGCTGAGAAATTCAATACATTAGTGACTATGCTATTTACTGAGGCGCGCTCTATAAAAGCGAATACACTGGCAGAAACACTGGATAGGCTATGTCAGTCGACAGATCATTACCGGCACGTGCAGCCAGACTTTTTTAAACAGCTGAATCAGGTTTATCAACAGACCATCAATAAGATTTCAGCGACTTTGAATTTATTCGCTAATCAGCCTAATGCTGATGCGATGCCATCTCAGTCTTTACCAAAACTCACACAGGTGATTAATCAACTTGAAGAGTATGACGCCAATGTCATAGTCGCATTAGATGAGCTATTCGAAGCAGCGGATCTTATCCCCTGGAAATGGCAATTGTCTGAAGCCAGAAAATCCATCGTCAACTACGACTATGAAAACGCCATAGAATACTTGATGCCGATAGCACAAAAGCTATCAAAAGTAGAAAGTGACAGTTGTAATAGCGAACACTGAAAATGCGCTGGATGACTTAATCAATCAAAGCGTTTAGTTCACTGAGATATTCGTCCAGCTCATTTATTAAATGCTGCTTTTGCTTGGCGCTTGCCTGATTAATAAAAGACACAATAAACTCAGCATACAAGGTCCGGTTGATACGGATGCTTTGCTTTAATTGAGCACTGCGCATCGATTCGGGATTCGCCAGCAAGTTGCTCAGCTTAGCTGATTGAGCCGGGTCCTGTTGCGCGAATAAAACAGACTCGAATTGTTGTAAATAAGCCTTTCGATATGTGAGCCACAATTCCCGGTTTGGCTGATACGCAACTAGCTGTTGAATGACCGCTTTTTCCTGCTGCTCAGATAAACGACCAAACCAGTTTTCAAAGTCTTCTATATGTCGCTCTTTGGCATCCTGATAACGCTCTTTCTGAGTTTTTTCGTTCCAGGATTCTGCTCGCTCTTCAATTTTTTGATGCAGATTTTCAATCAGTTCACGTTTTTGATTTTGATTCAGGGTTAATAGTTGATGAGCAATATCCGGCGCCAGATGTTTAAGTAAATTAAGCCAATGATCTCTGGCATGCTGGGTATGGACAATGACTTGCTCTGAAGTGATGCCCTGTTTCAGATCCTGTTTAAGACGAACTAATTGTTCACGATATAAGGGTAACTGGTTTTGTCTGTGCCATTGATGCCAGCGCTCAAAGTGCGCATCAAATATATCCGATTGAACTGAGTTGAGTTCAACAAAATCATCTAAATACCATTTTGCAAACCAGTCCAGTTTATTGTAATAAAATGAAATACCACACCCTGATAAGAATGGCCAAATTAACAGTATCCAGATAAATTTTTTCATTTTATTCCCTGTTTATTTTTTTACTGAACGCCCCTGCTGCCAAATTTCAACAACTTGCTCTGTCTTTTTATACAGATTAGGACTGAGATCCGATCGCCTTTGTTCAATATAAGCTTTAAAAAACTGAAATGCATAGCTGATAGTATTGCTCATACTGTCTTTAATCAGCTTCTCTTCATAGACACCATTGAGCATACCGGCACATAAAATTTCAATCTGATTTAAATACATATGAACATCCGCTCTGAGTTCAGAATCCTGTTCAAATACGGCATTCATAGTGTCCAGCTCTGTTGCCTGAGTTTGCGCCAGATAATCCAGTTTAGTACTAATGGTTTTCAGGCTCTGATTTTTTCTAAAATCAACAATGGCATTTTGTGTCAGCATCATTCGTTCCCACTCATGCGATCTGGCATGCAAATTAAACTGCTTTCGCGCATAAACAAAACCCAGGCTAATGATAAGTATCATTAAAGCCTGCACTAAAATATTTAAAAATTCGTAAATCGTCATAATTCAAATCAAATAAAGCGTTTAAAAACGTGAGTATATCCCAGATCCGGTTTGGGAATTAACTGCTTTTGAGCTAAGATAATGCTCATATTTTCCCGCTGGGGTAAACAAATAAGGTTCCAGAATTTATATGAAAAAACATCTTCGCATCGCAACGCGCGATAGTTTATTAGCGCTATGGCAAGCTGAGTATGTCCAGCAAGAGTTACAGAAAAATCACCCGGAACTCACTGTAGACTTGGTTAAAATAAAAACTAAGGGTGACAAAATTTTAGATACACCTTTGGCTAAAATTGGCGGTAAAGGCTTATTTGTCAAAGAATTAGAAGTTGCCATGCTGGAAAACAAGGCCGATATTGCTGTGCATTCCATGAAAGATGTTCCAATGGAATTCCCACCCGGTTTAGGCTTATCTGTTATTTGTGAAGGCGAAGATCCGCGTGACGCTTTTGTCTCAAATCAATATGACAAACTTGAAGATTTACCTCAGGGTGCAGTTGTCGGCACTTCAAGTTTACGCCGCCAGTGCCAGTTATTAAGCTTTCGCCCGGATTTAAAAATTAAAAGTTTACGCGGCAATGTTCAAACCCGTTTACGTAAACTGGATGAGGGTGAATTTGATGCCATTATTCTGGCCTGTGCCGGGTTAATGCGTCTTGAACTGACAGATAGAATTAAACAATCCATCCCACCAGAAGTTATGTTACCCGCCTGTGGCCAGGGTGCTGTGGGTATTGAATGCCGCACGGATGATGCCGAAACGCAAGCTTTGCTGGCTTGTTTGGGTGATGAGCAAACCACAATTCGGTTAACTGCAGAACGAGCGTTTAATACCAAATTAAACGGTGGCTGTCAGGTCCCAATTGCCGGTTATGCAACTATCCAAGACGGGCAAATGTTTTTAAGAGGTTTAGTCACCTCTCTGGATGGAAAACAAAGATTTTACAGTGAGCAAAATGGCCCACTGGAAGAGGCTCATGCCATGGGTGAAGCCGCTGCAGAAGAACTGCTCAATGCAGGTGCTAAAGCGGTATTAGACGAAGTCTATGGCAATCAATAAGTCGCAGTGTATATTTCATTGCAGACAAGGAAACAGAGCTGAGCAACTCAATCAATTGCTCAGCTTAGCTGGCTTTAATCCGGTTAATTACGCTTTTTTTAAACTGGAAGCCGGCGAAGACTTTAACCAACTGACACATCTAACACTTGAGTCTGATACCAGTTTAATTTTCACTAGCCAGTATGCTGTCGAATGGCTTCAAAAAGCGGCACCGGAATCCTTATTTAACCAGCTCAGACATCAGCCAACAGTAGCAGTCGGTCAGGCCACTGCCAAGTGTCTGGCGTCTGTAGGTTTTAATCAGGTAGACACCCCGACACAACAAGATTCAGAAGGCATACTCGCTTTGCCCCAGATCCAGCAGTGCCATCAGGCTCTGCTGTTTAAAGGAGAACAAGGCCGGGATCAGATTTCAAAAACCTTTAAACTAGCCAATAAAGTTTTAAAAACCTACAATATATATAAGCGCAATTGGCTGTCACTGGATGCTTCGCAACTGGCCCATATTTCAAGCGCGGATCAATTTGTACTCACCAGTGGCGAAAATGCATTATTTTTACTTAATCATGCAGATAACGTCTTATTAGATAAAATAAAACAGTCGCCTTGTTTAGTTCCGTCAGAAAGGGTAAAACAGCTCTTACAGCGACAAGGTTTAACTCAGGTTCAAAATATTAATAGTGCGAATAATCAGGCAATTATTGAGGCACTGAAGAGGCCAAACGGAAACTAACTATGACAGAGCAAGCCAATACTCCAGATAAAAAAACGGCAGATGACGATAATCAGGCATCAGAGCAATCCTCGGAGCATAAGCATATACACGAGCGCGCTGCTGAAAAACAGTCAGAGTCCAGCGATCAGATTCAGGACACTCAGTTAGCCGAACCAGAAGCAGAAACGGACAAGCAAAATGAAACCCCAAACGCGGCAGAAACGTATCAAGCGCCGCAAGCAGAACCTGTGTCACCACAGCCTCAGCTAAAACAAAAATCCAATGCCCCTGCCTGGTTTGCACTGTTAATCGCTTTATCCGGTCTGGGTCTGGCGGGTTGGCTCTATTGGTTAGAACTGCAAAAAGGCCAACAGGCTGAGCAATTAGCCAGCCAATTACAAACTCAGCAAACTGAGCTTGAACAATCCGTCCAGGCAAATCAGAACCGTCAGGCAGATAACCTTAAACGCCAGTTAGCACAGGCACTGGAATCCTATCAATCGCAAGTTAAAAACGAACTGACACAGCAACAACAAGCGGTGCAAAATACCATAGATGAACTTTCTGCCAGCTTTAACAAGAGCCAGACTCAAGCGGTATTAGTTGATGTAAGGCATCTGATTCAGCTCGCTTCACGCAAACTCTATATTGAACAAGATAAAGCTGGCGCGATTGCAATTCTTAAGCTCGCACAGTCTGAATTAAGCGGAACTCAGAACAGCCAGTGGTTTAATTTAAATAATCAGATTTCAACAGATATTGCGAAAATACAAGCATTGGCTGAAGTGGATATTCAACGTATTTATTTAAAACTGACAGAACTGAACCAACAGCTATCGAGTTTACCGCTCAATCAAGCTTATATTCCAAAAGATATCCAGTCAGAACCTGAACGAAAAACCACTTCAACAATCAGCTGGCAGAATGTTGAGTTGATTTGGCAGGAATTTCTGGAACTATTTTTACCGAAAAGACGAGAAGGCAGTGTAGAACCACTGTTAACGCCGACTCAGGAGCTAAACTTACGCCAGAATCTGAGCAGTAAACTCAATCAGATCCAGTGGGCTGTGCTGAATAATCAAGCCCTCATTTATCAGTCCGCTTTAAGTCAAACCCAGACTTGGGTTAAACAGTATTTTCAGCTGGAGCATGCGCTAACCAGCCAGGTTCTGAATGAGTTAAGCCAACTGCAACAAGAAACGCTGTCCGCCGACTTCTCTTCGGTTGAACTCGGATCGGCTGAGTTGGTGAACAGCATCATCCGTCGTTCATCACAAAACGGACAGGTGGATTTATGATAAGAATCATTCTGTTTTTTTGTTTTACCTGTGCTTTATTGGCGATAGGCTCAATCATTGCAGATGAGAGAGGCTATGTGCTGGTATCAGTTGCAGGCTGGACTTGGGAAAGTAACTTATATGCAGTGGTTTTATTGTTAGTGGTGATTTATTTCACCGCAGTTTTACTTAATTTATTGTTTCGTTCAGTCTTTAATATCCGTAAAAGCTGGCGTAACTGGCGAACCGATAAAAAACATAGCCGCAGCCTGAACAGCTTGCAAAGCGCAATTGAAGCCCTGCTCAACAGCCAATGGCAAAAAGCGGAGCAACTCAGCTTACGCCATGCCAAATTCAGCCCGATTGCCAGCAGCCATTACCTGATTGCGGCAGAAGCCGCCCGTCAACAAAATCATAATGACGACAGCAGCGTATACTTATTGAGAGCCCAACAAAGCGGTTCAGAAACCGATAAACAGTTTGCCCTTTGTAAAAGCCTGATGCAGGAAGGCAAAGCTGAGCAAGCAATCGAAAAATGCGAAGCTTTATTATCAAATGAGCCTAAACACAGTGAAAACCTGTTACTGCTTGCCCGCTTGTATCATCAAACCCAGAACCACGAAAAACAAAGAGAATTATTGGCCAGAGTAAAACGCTATACAGATATTACACAGACTGAGTTTAATTTACTGGCACTGACCGCATTTGAGCCTTTATTTAAACAGGCCAGTGACAATAAAGAACTTAAATTATTACAGCAATACCATAAAGCTTTGCACAAACTGATTGAGCAAAACCCGGACAGCATCAAACTCTATTTATTAGCATTGCACAATGCCGGGTTTGATAAAGAAGTAGAAAGCTATCTGATTAAATTATTTGAGCAAAATATAACGGATACGGATACCGCTTTATTTCATCAAATGGCGTTGCATCAACCTTTAAAACTGACTGCCTGGATTGAAAAGCAAATTAAACGTCAACCAGAAAATGCCAGATTAAAAGTGTTATTAGCCATAGCCGCGATTAAAAATAATGATTTACAGTTGGCACAACAAGCAATGGAAAGTGCTTTTCATCAAAATCAAAACCAGATAGCAAGTGCACAAAACTATGCATTGCTAGCGGATATTTATCAGCAACAGGATAACTTATCTAAAGCCATTAGTTGTTATCAGAAAGCCGTTAGTTTGTCAGCCTGAAGTTGTTAATGGGGAAGCCGCTTGTCAGAAAAGAAATCCGGATTAATCAAATACATTTGCCGTTTAATGTTAACAAGCGGATTATTGTTATGTAGCGGCTTAAAAGCCGAACAGGCAACGATAGCGATAGCCTCAAACTTTACTCAACCGGCTGAGCAATTACGCCTGGCATTTGAACAACACAGCCCACATACAATTCGGTTTTCTTTTGGTTCATCCGGGAAGTTTTATGCACAAATCCGCCACGGAGCCCCTTTTGACGCTTTTTTTTCAGCGGATCAACAAAAGCCGGTTGAACTCGAAAAGCTATCTCTGACTGTTGCTGGCAGTCGATTCAGTTATGCACTAGGCAAGCTTTACTTGTGGTCTGCTCAACCTGGTATAGATTTGTCACCGAAAAACAATGACTGGCAGTTTGCAACAAAAATTGCCATTGCCAACCCTAAGCTCGCGCCTTATGGTAAAGCCGCTGTTGAAAGCCTTAAACAATTAAACAGATTGAATAACTTAAAAGACAAACTGGTTTATGCCGAAAACATTGCGCAGACCTATCAGTTTGTTTTGAGCCAGAATGCACAAATTGGTTTTGTAGCCGCCTCGCAAGTCGTTCAACAAAACAAAGGTTCAAGTTGGCCGGTTCCGGATGATTATCATCCCCCTATCAAACAGGATGCCGTTTTACTCAAACGCGGACAGCAAAACCAAGCTGCGATCGCGTTTTTAGCTTTTTGTAAATCAAAAGCAGCCGCTAAGATTATTCAGTCTTTTGGTTACCAGACTTTGGATAACCACTAATGTTAAGCTTAAGTCCGGCTGATTACTCCGCTATTGTATTAACACTTAAACTGGCTGCTGTCGTTACATTCATTCTAATCATTCTGGGTACACCCATAGCATACTGGCTCGCCACCAGCCGTTCTAGATTAACGTCTGTAGTCAACGCTTTGGTTGCCTTGCCGCTGGTTTTACCGCCAACTGTATTAGGGTTTTACCTATTGATGGCAATGGGACCAACCGGTCCTATCGGCCAGTTAACTCAGGCGTTAAACCTGAACGGACTCGCGTTTACTTTCAGCGGTTTAGTGGTAGGTTCAGTTTTTTACTCGCTGCCTTTTGTTGTTCAACCGATTAAAAATGCAATTCTGGCAATAGGCCAGCGTCCGCTTGAAGTGGCTGCCACATTGGGGGCATCACCGTTAGACAGATTTATCAGCATTATTTTACCCAATGCCAAACCCGGCTTTTTGAGTGCCGCTGTACTTGGATTTGCCCATACAGTTGGCGAATTCGGAGTGATTTTAATGATAGGTGGCAATATTCCGGATCAAACTCGGGTTGTATCCGTTCAGATATACGATCATGTTGAGAGTTTAGAATATACACAGGCGCATCAACTTTCCGGTTTAATGCTAATTTTTGCGTTTGTTGTACTTTTATTGGTTTATCAGTTTAATCGCAAACAATCTCAGGTAAATCATGTCTTCTGATAATCATCCGGCTTTACCGCTCAGCCAACAGCTTGAAATCAGCTGTCAAATTTGCCGTAGCCAGTTTAATCTGAAACTGAATACTCATATTCCTCTAGACGGAGTTTGTGCTATCTACGGCCACTCTGGTTCGGGTAAAACCAGCTTGTTGCGCACCATAGCCGGTTTAGAGCATCATTCAAACTGTGAAATCCGCTTTGCCGGAGAAACCTGGCAGGACAAATACACATTTGTACCTGCCCATAAACGCAGAATCGGTTATGTCTTTCAAGAAGCCAGCTTGCTTGAACACTTAACGGTAAAACAAAATCTGGATTACGCCATTAAACGAGCTCGCAAACTTAATCAGTTCAGTTACCAGCAAGTAACAGATTTGATGAAAATTGAACCTTTATTGGCACAATTGCCCTCGACCTTATCCGGTGGTGAAAAGCAAAGAATAGCGATCGCCAGAGCTTTATTATCTCAGCCTCAGTTACTCCTAATGGATGAGCCTTTAGCCTCGCTCGATTTAACTCATAAAAATGAAATTTTGCACTACCTGGAAAAACTTAAGACTGAAGTGGATATTCCTATCATTTACATTAGCCACAGCCCGGATGAAGTCGCCCGTTTAGCGGATCATCTATTGGTGCTGGATAAAGGCAGGCTGGTGTCTGATAAACCCATCAATCAGTCTTTTGAGCTGTTAAATACGGCGACCCGCCACATCAATGAGCAAGCTGTGTTTCTTCAAGCTTTTGTCGTCAGCAGACTGGATAAATGGCAACAGATAAAAGTAGGGTTAAAATCGAATCAGGCAGGCAGTTCTCCGGCTTATTTGTGGCTAACAGATAATGGGTTACAGCCGGGTTCAGAGCTCAGATTAAAAATATTGGCCAAAGATGTCAGTATCAGTTTAACCAAAGCGCTTGATAGCAGCATCCAGAACAGTTTATTAACCGAAATCGAAAAGATAGAGCCACTTGATGATGGTATGCAGTTAATCACACTCAATGCCAGCGGTCATCTGATTCAAGCCAGAATTTCAAACAAAGCTGTATTTGATTTAAAACTCTATGCTGGCATTCAGGTATATGCGCAAATTAAAGCTGCGGCGTTAATTTAACCTCAACTCTGGATAATAAGTTAGCTAAGGACCTAAATTTATTGGCTTTTAGTTTAATACAGGTAAGTTATGACAAGCTCGCCTGAGCAAAAAATTCCTGAGTTTGCGCTTTATAGCAAGTTAACTGATGACCCCAAACGCAACCTGTATCCAGTCCGATAAACTTTGAATTTCGGGTATTACCTAACAAAGCAGCCCAGTGACCAAAAATGAAAGTTTGAGGATTATGATTTTCAACTTCAAACCAGGGAGAAAGATGAAGTGGCGCCTGCTCAGGCGGCAGTTTACATTTAAACTCAAGTGCACCTTCATCATCAATAAAACGCATCCGAGTGGTCGTATTAATAATAAACCTGAATGCTTCCTCTTCGGTTAAATGTGCACGCCATTTTCTGGGTTCATTGCCGTACATACGGTCTAACCACTTTTTGTAATCTTTACCTGCCAGTTTTTCCTGCGCACACGCTGCCAGCGCCATTTGCTCTGAGACAGGTAAACTCGGATGTAAACCAGCATGACTCATCACCAGATTAAATTCAGGATATTCTCTGATAAGAGGCTGTTTTCTTAGCCATTTCAGATATTTATCAATAAAGGGGGCATGGATCAGTTTTTTAAGTTTATCGTTTTTTTTAGGCTCGTATAAACCGACATAAGTCGATAATAAATGCAGATCATGATTGCCCAGAACAGGCTCGACGGCCTGATCCAGTTCTAGCATCAGTTTTGCGACTTTTTCAGATGCAGGTCCTCTTGCTACCAAATCGCCGACCGGACATAATTTATCCTGCTCAGGATTAAATTTAACTTTATCGAGCAGTCGCATCAGTTCATCGTAGCAGCCCTGAATGTCGCCAACAAAATAATGAGCCATAAAACTAACCTGACTAGTTTAAAATATTGGGTTGAGCCAACCTGAATACACTAATAGGCGCTTTAAAGGTTTTTTCGCTCTCAACTTCAACCATATCATAATAACCTTCCATAGTCGCAACCGGCGTATCGACAACCGCGCCACTGGTATACTGGAACTTACCATTGGGTCTAATCACGGGTTGCTGGCCAATCACACCATCGCCCTGCACTTCGGCTTTTTTACCGTTACTGTCGGTAATTAACCAATAACGGCTTTTAAGCTGAACCGCCTGTTGGCCCTTGTTGTGAATCGTTATCGTATAAGCAAACACATATCTTTCTTCTTTCGGATCCGATTGCTCATCTACATAATAAGATTCGGTTTGAATTTGTATTGCGTCTTCGGGATTTATCATCTTTAAAATCTTTACTACTTTTGACTGACAAATTGAGCAATGGCAATGAAATCGGCTAAAGAGAGTGCCTCAGCACGCAATTTAGGATCCAACCCTAGCGCTTCAAGCTCGCTCGCATCCAAAACATCTTTTAAACTGTTACGAATGGTTTTTCTTCTCTGATTAAAAGCCGCACCAGCAACTCGTTCAAGGATTTTAGTATCAACATCGGCTCTTTGCGTTTTAGGCACGAGGCGGACAACAGCTGACACTACCTTTGGGGGGGGTGTAAAGCAATTCGGATCAACCGCAACAACAGGTTCAGCGTCGCAATAATATTGAGTCATCACACTCAGTTTACCAAAAGCTTTGCTGCCCGGTTCGGCACACATACGATCAACGACTTCTTTTTGCAGCATAAAATGCATATCAGAAATATGATCGCAAAAGTTAAACAGGTGGAATAAAAGCGGGGTTGAAATGTTATAGGGTAAATTCCCAAACAATTTCATTTTTTTATCGTCAGCGACTAACTGAGCAAAATCAAACTTCATTGCATCGGCTTGATAAACGGTTAGTTTACGCTGCAATAACTGATCTTCTTCAAAACGCTGAACTAAATCCCGGTCAAGCTCAACCACATTTAAATGTTCAACCTGTTCCATCACAGGAAAAGTTAATGCACCTAAACCCGGTCCAATTTCAACCATAACGTGGTCGTCATCAGGCGCAATTGCATTAACGATTTCGCCTATGATGTAATCATCGGTTAAAAAGTTCTGACCAAAACGTTTTCTGGCTCTGTGGCCTAAATGCACTTTATCTGTCATGACTTGAACGTTCCGCCAGCGTAATTGCTTCGTTTAATGCAACCTGAAAACTACCCACTTCAGCAAGCCCGGTACCGGCTAAATCAAGCGCTGTACCATGATCTACCGAAGTTCGGATGAAAGGCAGGCCTAGCGTAATATTAACGGCTTTACCAAACCCTTTATATTTTAATACGGTTAACCCCTGATCATGGAACATAGACAAAACTGCATCTGCATTTTGTAAATATTTATCCTGAAATAAGGTATCCGCCGGCAGCGGACCAACAATATCCATGCCACGCCCTCTTAACTCATCCAAAGCTGGCGTAATCGTTGTCAGTTCTTCAGTACCCAGGTGCCCGTCTTCTCCGGCATGTGGATTTAAACCACATACATAAATGGTTGGCTTATCTATACCAAACTTGCTCTTGAGCTCGTTATGTAAAATTTCAGTCACCTTGATCACTCGATCATAAGTGATGGCTTTTGATACATAAGCCAAAGGGATATGCGTTGTCATCAATGCAACTCTTAACCCTTCAGTGGCTAACATCATCACGACATCTGCCGTATTGGATTCTGTTGCAAAAAACTCAGTATGGCCACTAAATGAAATACCGGATTTATTGATAATGCCTTTATTAACCGGACCTGTCACTATGGCTGCAAATTCTCCATCCATATTTTTTTGACAGGCAATGCGCATAGTTTCAACTACATATTGGCCATTTTTTGCATTTAATTCACCACAAACAACCGGCGCTTTCAGCTCAACCGGTAAAATGGTTAATGTGCCTTTTTTCTGTGGCAATGCGGCCTGATTAGGATCGTATTCAATCAGCTCAACATCTAATCCCAGCTGTTTTGCTCTGTTTTTTAATAACTCATCAGAACCAACAACAACCAACTGAGCAGGCCAGTCGTATTGGGCTATTTTTAAAACTAAATCAGGGCCGATACCCGCAGGCTCACCCGGTGTTATTGCAATTCTAAATGTCATTAACTGTTATCACCTAAAATCTCGACATAAGCTTGATCTCGGATCTCTCTAATCCAAGCCTCAGCTTCTTCATTAAATTTACGGTTAAACAACAAACGATAGGCTCTCTCCTGATAAGCAGAATCGGTAGCGTCCTGAGTTCTGCGTTCGAGTAATTGCACTAAGTGCCAGCCGTGTGTTGTTTTGAAAGGTTGTGAGTATTCACCCGGCTCTAACTCAGCCAGTGTATTTTTAAATTCGGGTACATATCTGGACGGATCAGACCAGCCTAATTCACCGCCTTTGATGGCGGAACCCGGATCTTCTGAATATTCTTTTGCCAGTTCAGCAAAATCAGCATCACCTGATTTAATATCTTCTAAGAATTGAGTCAGCATATTTTTCGCTTTTTCATTACTCACAATAATTGAAGGCGAAATTAAAATATGTCGGGCATTCACTTCTTTAACTTCAACGGTTTGACGACCACGAATATCAAATATTTTTAAAATGTGGAAACCGGCACCACTTCTGATTGGCCCGATAACAGAATCTTTTTTCTGATTCGTAACGGCTTCAGCAAATAAAGAGGGCATTTCATTCACGTTCATCCAACCAAGGTCACCACCATCCAATGCTTTTGCACCTGATGATGAGCCAATCGCAACTTTTCTAAAGTCACTGCCTTCACCTAATAATTGAATAACTTTTTCAGCCCGGTTCTGACTGCTTTCAATTTCATCGGCCGTAGCGCCTGATGGCAAACCAATCAGAATATGGCCAAGATGATATTCTTCGTTTTGCTGGCCACGCTCTTTTAATAAGCTAACTAACCCTTCAATTTCCTGAGGCGAAACATAAATACGTCGGGATACCATAGCCCGGCGAACTTCACTTGCGGTCAGTTCTTGGCGAACTTGCTCAAGATAAGATTCATAGTCCCCACCATTTAATATAATCTGTTGGCGTAAGTTTTCAATCGTTGTATTTTGCTTTAATGCCATATCCTGTACAGTTTGCTGTACCTGAGCATCGCTAATTTCCAACCCTATCTGGCTGGCAAATTGCTGTTGCAATTCATTGGTAATCAAACGCTCAGTAACCTGAACTCTAAGTGCTTTATCTGACGGTAACTCTTGCTCAGAACGCTCAGCCTGCAGCTTTAATTCTGCAATCATGGTTTGAATTTCATTTTCTAAAATGACGCCCTGATTCACCACTACGGCTACTTTATCTAATAACTCAACAGCGTGCACCTGGCTTATTAATAGCAAGCTAGTGCATAACATGGTTATCATTTTTTTAATTTGTTTCATGAATCACTCACTGGTTTAAAAAATTTGGAGTTCGGTAACCAAAGATCCCCGAATTCAATACTTTTAGTGCTTGGCTTTTACTTTGGCCGAACCCTTTAATCGTAAAGGTAAACATTAATCCCGAATCTCTTTCATTAGTTGGCACAGAAGTTTGACTATCTTGCGCGGCCAGATTTGTTTTAACTTTGCTTTGCCAGCCAAACTGTAACTGCCAACAACAGGATTCGTATAGTAGACCTAATCTTGCCTCAACAGTTCGGTCTAAGTTCAAATCCTGATGCATACTAGCAAATGTTTGCCACTGCGGGCTAATTTCCCACAAACTGGTTAAACCTAACTGCTCAATTTGGTTGCCTGAAATGTCGGTCACATATCTGTGGCTTAACTGCATCAGGTGATCATCATTTCTGTGATAATCCAGCGTAAACTGGCTTTTACGTGTTTTCCCCAGCTCAGTATCAAACTGCAAGCCGTAGTGTAAAAACCAGGTTTTTCGAATATCAAAATCCAGCTCTGCAGCTAAAGCAGATTCGCCTTTTTCGGTTGTTTGTTTTAAGTCGATAAAGTCCGTTCTGGATTCTTTTAAATAAAATATCTGACCAATACTGAGCCTTAATTTTTCTCGGCTTTGATCGCTTAACATACGTGTTGTCAGGCCCAAAGTAACCTGATTTGACTCAGGGATACGATCAATACCACTAAAGCGATTTTCTCTAAACAAACCAAAATAGTCATCCTGCAATAATGCAGTATCATACAAGCCGATGTCAGACTGATCCGTATAAGGTACACGCAAATACTGAACTCTGGGTTCCAGTGTCTGCTTCATTGCGCTACCGAACCAGTCCAGCGGGCGTTCTAAAATAAGTCGACCGCTTAATCTTAATCTAGGCAATACCCTGCCAATTTGTTCATAGTCCTCTTCTTGCAGGGTATCATTTAGCGTTTTTTCCTGCACATATAAAGTGGATGCTAATGACCCCTGAGCAATGACTTCCCAAGCAGGACGATAAACAGACCAGGTTAATTTGGGTTCAGAATGCAGCCTGAAAGCTTCTTTTAAACTGGCTTCATCTGACTGAAACCAAGCAAATTCAGCTGGTAGATCAAATGACCAGTTTTCGTCATCAATCAGGCCACCATACCAAAATTGCATTTCAGGCAAGGTACGGTATGGCCGACTATGATCCCCAAAAACTTCAAAGTCACGCACAGTCACATCAAAAGACCAGGTTTCGTGTTGCTGATACAATTTAATAAAACGCTCAACATGGGTATCGACCTGACTATAGTTCTGAAACCCTAAATCACTGATATAACCATCATCGCTGAGTAACATAATATCAATGTCACTTTTCCAGCTTTGGTAAACATCAGCCTGATGTTGCCATCTAAGCGCACTGCGCGACTGACTGGTTTTTTCATCCACCAGCTCATCCGGTTCAAAAGCCCTGTCGTGAGGCATCCACTCCAGATACAGTTCACCTTGGTAATTCTTTTGTAAATACCTGAATTCACTGCCAAGCTGACCACCGCGCTCTGTCATAGCGCGAGGCGATAAGGTTAAATCAAAGTTTTCTGCGATATTCCAGTAATAGGGCGTAATAATATCCGCACCACGCTGATTCGAGGTTGAAATGCTCGGGTATAACCAACCTGACTTTCTTTTATCCGTTAGTGGAAACGACAAATACGGCAAATATAAAACCGGTACCTGAAAAACTTCAATCCGGCTGTGCCAGGCTTCACCCCATTCTTCGTCCACAGACAAAGTAATCTGGCTGGAAAACAGTTGCCAGTCGGGCGCATTTTGAGGTGGGCAATTGGTAAAGTCAGCGTTGGTCAGTTCAAGCGTTTTATTTTTTTGATCGACTCTGAAAATTTCGGCTTTACCATGGCCTAAAAAATTAGCTAACTGATATTTCGAATCGTTTAACTGAATAGCCGATTGGTCCAGTTCAGCCTGTAATGATTCACTATAAACTTTTGTTTCACCACTTGAGAAAACAATACCGCCGGAGGCTTTCATTGTATTTCTGTCATTGGAGATTTGTGCTGTATCGGCCGAAATTGAGTTATTCCCCTGAATAATACTCACTTTACCAAAAAATTTAGCTGAGCTATCAACACCGACTTCCGTCTTATCAGATAAGATCATTAAAGCGTCTTCTCTCGGCGCTGTCATAGATGACCAAGCAGTCGATTGAGCTTCATCTTCTGACTCAACAGAATCCAGGCTGGACTGGTAACATTGCAATTGTGCCGCAAATAATGGCGGACAGAATACAAATATAAAAACGACAAAAAAGCGAATCACAAAAATAAAAACCGAACCTGAATATAATGAGGAATAGCACTAAAACCGAATAACACAACTTACCTTAAGTTGCACAAAGCGTTATGATAAAACAAAATGCCTCGTTCGGCTATTTTTAAGCCCGAGAAAAACAAGTAAAGAGAACAAATTACTTATAATTTGACCAAATCACTTATGACAAAAAATAATCTGCGCGACCAACAGCTTTTTGACTGGGTAAAACAACAACTAAAAATAACCGAATCCGAGCCGGTTGGCATCGAATTAGTATCCGGTGATGCCAGCTTCAGACGTTATTTCAGGGTCGAATATAAAAACAACAATTATATTGCTGTTGATGCCCCGGTAGAGACAGAAAATACATTATTATTTGTTGAACTGGCCAATACGCTCAAACAGGCAAACATTGCAGCATCTGAAGTCATAGCAGCAGACTTTGAATCGGGTTTTATGTTGCAGCCCGACTTAGGCAATATCCATTTAGCCGACCAAATTAATGATTCAAATTTTCAGAGCTGTTACCGCGCACTTTGGCCGACACTTGATAAATTACAGTCGATAAGTAAAAGCTCACTTACTTCAATAGATTCATATAAGGATAGTTTTGTTCAACTTGAGTTAGGCATCTTTGATGAATGGTTTATTGAACAATACCTGAATTATTCAATGTCAGCTGATGAAAAAGCCATGCTTGAACAAAGCAAAGCATTTTTAACACAGCAGTTTTTAGCTCAGCCCCAGGTCGCAGTACACCGCGACTTTCACAGTAAAAATATTATGCTCAAAGCCGGAGATATTAATCAGCCTGTATTAATTGATTTTCAGGGTATGTTAATAGGCCCGGTTTGTTATGATCTGGTTTCGCTGCTAAAAGATTGTTATCTGATTTGGCCCGGTGATACGGTTAACCGACTCAGCGAAGAGTTCAGAGCCCTTTATTATCCCCAGATTGAAACACGTCAGTGGCAGGACTGGTTTGATTTAGCCGGACTTCAGCGACATATAAAATGTGCCGGTATTTTTGCACGACTGGCAATACGCGATAATAAACCGGATTACCTGCAACATATTCCGGCTGTACTCAATTATATTGTATCAGCTGCCGCACACTTTGCTGAGCTGAAGGCATTTTTGAACTGGCTCGAACAAAAAATATTACCGCTTTATTCGGCACGACAAACAAAAGGAGTTGAGCACGTATGAAAGCAATGATTTTAGCTGCCGGTAAAGGTAAACGCATGCTACCGCTGACTCTAAAGACCCCCAAGCCTTTACTCGAAGTGGCCGGAAAAAGTTTAATTGAATATCAGTTAGAAGCTCTGGTACGTGCCGGATTTAAAGACATCGTCATCAATCATGCCTATTTAGGTGAACAAATTCCGGCCAAGCTCGGCGATGGTGCCCGATATCAGTGCCGGATACAATATAGCCCGGAGAAAGTTGATCAATTTGAAACCGCTGGCGGTATTATCAATGCAATGGATTTGTTAGACGATCAAGCCTTTGTTGTGGTAAATGCCGATATTTGGTGTGACTTTGATTATCAGGCCTTAAAATACGTAGAACTTGGACAAAAGCTTGCCCATATTGTCTTGGTCAAGAATCCACAACATAATCCAACTGGGGATTTTGCATTAAAATCCGGAATGGCGATTGAAAAACAGGCTAATGAAACCAGCTATACATTTTCAGGGATCGCGGTTTACCATCCTGATTTTTTTAAAGGAGAACACTCAATGCCACTGGCATTAGGAAAACTGCTAAAAGCCGGAATCAAACACCAAAAAGTGAGTGCACAACTACATAACGGTCAGTGGTCAGACATAGGCACCCCCGACCGGCTCACACAAATAAAACAGTCCGTTGAATAAGTATAAAAGGGTCACAATGAATAAAAGCAATTGGGGAAAGATACTCGGACTGATTTTTGGTTCTATGATGTTCCATGTACCCGGAGCCATTATCGGATTCATCATTGGATATTATTTTGATAAAGGCTACGCACAGGCTTTATCAGACAATGGTGGTTTTGCCAGTTTAATGCGCCGTAAAGCCAGTTTAAAAAATCGAGCTATATTTTTTCACAGCCTGTTCTCGTTAATGGGACATATCGCAAAATCATCCGGCCGGGTCACCGAAAATGACATAGCGTTAGCCTCAGCACTCATGGATAGAATGGGTCTGACAGGAGACCTCAGAAAAGAGGCTCAAGCGGCCTACCGGGAAGGCAAACAGGGTAATTTTCCGGTTGAAGAAGTGGTTCGTGAATTCAAAGGCTATTGTTATGCCAGACGTGACTTTATGCTGATTTATTTAGAGATTCAGATTCAGGCCGCTTTAGCCAATGGCCAGCTTCATCCTAAAGCGCGTGAAATTTTATATTCAATCGGCGCAACTCTGGGCTTTAATAAACTAATGATCGACAGCATCATTAAACAAAATGAAGCCAGCACCCATTATCATGAAAAAAGCAGACAAAAAGCACAGCCCGCCGGTATGAGCCTGGCCTATGCTTACCAGATCCTCGGGGTTTCTCAGTCAGACGATGCTAAAGCCATCAAAAAAGCGTATAAGAAACTGATGGCTCAGCACCACCCGGATAAACTCAGCGCGCAAGGATTGCCTGAACAGGCCTTAAAATTGGCAAAAGAAAAAGCTCAGGATATACAAGCCGCTTACGAAGCCATTAAACAAGAGAAAGGTATAAAATAAAAAGCCGACAGACTCACAATTAAGCGGCTCAATTAATAAAGCTTAAGCCGCATAGAGGTCACCACACTGCTCATTTCCTGATTGGCAATCATGCAAACCTCTTCTAAGTCGCTTAATTCAATCCCTAAATCATCCAGAATGTGTTGGTGATCTTTTATCAGATAATTTAAATACTCAGGTTGATTATTGGCTAACATTAACCCCACAGCGATAGATAAAACTTTAATATCCTGGTTTGTCTCAATATGATCGGCCTGAGTAAAATAACGAATGGGGATTATGATTTTTTCGGGTAACTGCCAGAGTTCAAGCAATTCAGCCGTCACCTGAGAATAACTAAAACCTAATAAATGTGTTTGCAACTGCCAGGGATAAGCAGGCGGAGATATAGATTCGCATCGTTTAGCTGCCTCTGGCGTCATTTTAGCAACGATTAACCCGCCAAAATCGTGCAGTAAACCCACAACAAACATACGTTCAATATCGCGAATACCGGCTTTAATAGCCAAATTTTTAGAAACCAACCCGGCAAATATACTGTTAAGCCAAAATTGTTTAAGATTAATTGAAGGGCTTGAGAAGTGTTTAAATGCAGTCGTTGCAACATCAATCAGCATCATATTATACAGCGCCTGAGTACCAATCAGGGTAATCGCTCTGGAGATAGTACTGACTTCACTGCGCAGATTATAAATGGCACTGTTTGCCAGTTGCAATAATCGGGAGGCCATTGACGGATCCAGGCTGATCACATTAGCAAAATCTTCAGCAGAAGATGTCTTGGTATCCATTAACTGCTTTACCTTAAAGCAAGCATCCGGCAAAGCAAACGAACCATGGGCTTGTAAAGCATATTCTTTCGCATTCATCTTTTTTACCTACATCCTGTGTAACAAAAGTCTGATTCTAGAGGCTCAAGCAACCGCTTTCAGGCATACGTTTAATGCGGCTTTATATTAAATTTAGCAGATCTTTAGTGTCCGTGTATTCAAAACCAGGTAAAACTTGACCGGGAAATTTCAGTTCCAGCGGATTAAACCAGCCAGCAGTCATTTTTGAGTTAATCGCCCCTTGAACATCGGTTACATGACTGTCACCCACATGAACAATATTTTTTGGATTCAATCCCAATAACTGACAAGCCTTTTGAAAAATAGCCGGCTCGGGCTTCATTAAGACGCCGTCCTGAGGACGAATAACATAATCAAAAATCCCGCTTAGCCCGATAAGATCAGGTTCCGCATTGCCATTGGTAATCGCAATTAAAGGTACCTTTTGCTTAAGTTCGAGTAAAACATCAATACAGGCCTGAGACACCATAAAGTTATTTCTGTGCTGATGAAAATATTCATAAGCCTGAAGGGCTTTAGAAGGGGCATTGCTGACACCCGAGTTCGTTAATAAATCGGCTAAAAACCGCTTTCTCAACAATGAAACATCATGCGCTAACAATTTATTTTGCTCAACAAAAACCGTTTTATGCTGATGCCAGCTGGTTTCATCTAATGTCAGATGTTCGCCGTGTTGCTTATTTAAATAATTTAATAAATTATTTTCTGCTTTGGTAATAATAGGCACATTATCATAAAGCGTATCATCCAAATCAAAACTGATTGCACTGACTTTAGGCAAACGTTTATAAAGCTTGAGCATATAAAACAAATTACATTAATGGGGTTTGGTTATCAGAATAAAACAGTTTGGGTTAAAGCAAAATAGGCATTTAAAAATAAAAAGGCAATCACCCGGATTGCCTTTTCAGATCAGTTAATCCTATCAATTCAAAAATGGATTATTTGCGGGTTGCACGCAACATCCAAGCGGTTTTTTCATGAATTCTCATACGATCTGAGACTAAAGCAGCCGTTGATTCATCATCACCATCCTGCGCCAGTTTTAGGACTTCTCTTGCTGTACGCACGACCTGTTCATGGCCTTTTGTTAAAATATCAACCATTTCTTCAGCAACCGGTACACCATCCACTTCTTTCACTGAGCTTAATTGTGCAAACTCCTTATAAGTACCCGGTGCAATAACATCTAATGTCCGGATACGCTCGGCAATATCATCAACTGCGGTTGCCAGTTCAGTGTAATGCTCTTCGAACATTAGGTGTAATTCGCGAAAAGAAGGACCGCTCACATTCCAGTGGAAGTTATGAGTTTGCAGATAAAGCGTATAAGAATCTGCTAATAAACGTTTTAAACCATCTGCAATCTGACTTCTGTGTTCTGAACTGATACCGATATTAATGTCTGTCATAGTTTATCTATCCTTTTTTGCTAAGCCTGTTATTAATACTTGGGATGATTGCAAAAAGTTCAACCCCGGTTGCAAGCTAGTCAAAAATCGATCAATTAATCCGCTCCCTGTAAGTGTATGCGCAGAGCATAATGACCCCAAAGATTCGTTATTAATTATTTTTTGCGTTTAGCTCTGGGATGAGCCTGATCATAAACTTTAGCCAAGTGTTCAAAATCAAGGTGGGTATAAATTTGAGTAGTCGAGAGGTTTTGATGACCCAATAATTCCTGCACAGCTCTTAAATCCTGAGAGCTTTCGAGCATATGCGTTGCAAAAGAGTGGCGCATTTTATGTGGGTTTAAATGTACATTAAGACCGGTTTTTAATCCGGCCTGACGAATTCGCTCCCGCACATATCTCGGGCTTAAACGGGTTCCCCGGGTACTGATAAATAATGCATCATCCGTATCCGGTTTGGCATACTGGCTACGAATTTTTAGCCAGGCATGTATCTTATCGATCGCTTTTTGGGTTACAGGCACAATCCTGTCTTTGCCACCTTTACCCTGACGCACATTCAATGTTTTACTGCGGCTTTGTAGATCATTCATATCGCAATGAATTAACTCGGACAGACGCAATCCTGAACTGTATAAAAGCTCCAGCATGGCATTATCACGTAAATTTAAATCAACCTCATTATTGCTGTTATCCAATAACTGATTAATCTGATCTATATCCAGATTTTTAGGCAGTCGTTTATCCCGTTTAGGCGCACTCACCGCCTCAGCAGGATTGAGTTCCAGTTTATTATGCTTAACCAAATAGCGGCAGAACGTCCGTAAACTCGATAAACGTAAATTAATACTGGCTGAACTGAGTTTATCCTGTTTTGCCTGACTTAATACGAGTCGCACAAACTGAATATCCAGCTCTGCTAAGCTAAGTTTGGGATGTTTAAAAAAGATGGTATTGAGTTGTCGCTGATAAGCATCCTGAGTATGCTCGGATGCCCGCTTTTCATTTTGCAAAAAGTCATAAAACTCGGGCAAAAAATCAGCGACTAAAGTTGGCTTCATACCGTTTCGGCAGGTTGTTCTTCGATTGAAAAATCTAATAACAGGCGGTTAATTAATTTAACCATAGGCGCTAAAAACAAAGTATCCATATCGCCCTGAAAATGTAATTCATCTATGCTGCCAAATGCCAGTATGCCCATATCTTTCTGACCACCTAAGCGAATAAGCGCAACGGATTTAATAGCCTGTTCCTCTTTAAAAAACAAATCCATTTCCTGCTTTTTTAAACGCCCAAAATAATAATCATCTCTTGCCAGTCTTTGCTGCAAAACATCCTGATACAGACTTCTGGGCTCAACCAAGTTGGCTGCATGCTCATCGCTGCTGGCAATAAAGAGTACCAGCTTTAACCCGTCTAATTGGATTTGCTCCAATAAAATGGCTCGCAGCAAATAAATCATTTGTTTACTGTTAGGGCATTCGAGCAAAGACATATATAAATTGATAAAAGCTTTATAAATATGCTCGTTTTGTTTGGCCGTAGCAATTAAACGACTGGCTTCCTTTTCCTGAATTGAGACCTTCTCACGTAAAATCTGTAACTGACGCTCAACCAGCGAAACTGCGCCCTGATTATCCTGAGTGACAACCATCTGGCTAAATAAATCCGGATGGTTTTTAAAAAATTCTGGGTGTTCAGTCAGGTATGCGACAACATCCGCTTCATCCAGTTCGGTTAATGGCTTTTGTTGCTCACTCATAAGTTAATTTGTCCATCAAATACGTTAACCGCAGGTCCAGTCATTTTGACCGGTGTGCCCTCGCCTTGCCAACTGATATTCAGTTTACCGCCCGGTAATTGCACATCAACCTGATTGGCCAGTTTGCCTTGCAAAATACCAACCACTACAGCAGCACAGGCGCCTGTTCCACAAGCCAGAGTTTCACCGGCGCCGCGTTCGTAAACTCTTAATTTAATCGAATTCGGATTAATTATTTGCATAAACCCAATATTGGCTCGCTCCGGAAACCTTTCATGGCTTTCCAATAACGGACCTAAAGTTTCAACGTCGGCCATATCCACATCATCTACTTCTAAGACACAATGAGGGTTGCCCATTGACACAGCACCCGCCAGCACATTGTGCTCTCCGGCCTGCAATAAATAAGTTTTTTCTGCGTTGTTGGCTTTAAATGGAATTTTTTGCGGCTCTAACTGAGGTATGCCCATATTCACTGTAACTTGACCGTCTTTTTCAATATACAGAACAATATTGCCGCTTTGTGTACTGACCGCAATTTTGTTTTTATTGGTCAATCCTTTTAAGCGGACAAAACGGGCAAAACAGCGCGCACCGTTGCCACATTGCTGAACTTCGCTGCCATCGGCATTAAAGATTCGATAATGAAAATCGATTTCAGGATCATAAGGCGCTTCAACCACTAATAATTGGTCAAAACCAATACCAAAATTACGGTCAGCTAGCTTTGTAATTTGCTCAGGCGAAAAATAAATGTTCTGGGTGATATTATCCACCACCATAAAATCATTGCCTAAGCCATGCATTTTTGTGAAATTGAGCTGCATTTAGCTTTTTCTTAATCTTAAACTTTCAATCCGTACAAAATACAAAGGAATGCCTTAACAGTCGAGCCAAAATCGTAAATATCTCAACTTTTTCAACGTTTTTTCTTAAAAACCAAAAAATATGAGCAGATTAAATAGAAATTGGCTGAATGCGCTTATTTATCCGTGAATCTTAAAACATCATTTGTCTGATCTATTGTAAACGGAAAGCGGGATAAAAAGTTCATACCTAAGAGCCCATCTGAGCCGGCAAACGAATTGACATCCAGAATTGCCAACTGAAATGGCTCTATTATTTTATCGCCAACCGAAAAGCGCTCAACCATGACTATTTCAGCCTGAGTTAACCCACCGGCTGTGGCCATCGTCTGATAACCCTGAGATTGATAATTGAGCGCCAGTTGATTAAATTTTTGTCGGCTTAAACTGGTGACTGATGCTCCTGTATCTATCATCAGAGCAACCGGTTTTGTTTTATTGATCCGCGCCTGGACAATAAAATGATCACCGAACCTTGCAAGCGGAACGGCTTTGTGTGGAGGCTGTTTCATTTGAGCCAATAGTAATGACGCCTGCTGCTGATAATCCGGGTCAACCAGCAGGTAAATCAGCTGCTGCTCAGCCAATAAATATTCTTCCATTTGGATATAACACTGGCTTAAAGCCAGAATGTAAGCGCCCTGACTATCGTCATACCAGATAAGCATCTCGAGCGTATCAATAAATTGCGCACAGGCCTGCTGGTTTAACACCTCAGGCATGAGCTCAGTTAGCAGTTGATACAGCTTATTTAACTCAAATGTCTGGCGGGCTTCAGATTCAATTAAATTTAGCAGTGGATACAGCGTATCTGCCGCTTGTGCAAGATTGCTCTGTTTGAGATGCCAATAATAGTTCAGTAAGCCGGTTTCCAGGCTATCTGGCGCAACCGCTTGCCATTCATCTAAAAATATCAGAAAGCTTTGCACATGATTTTGCTGCAACCATTCACTCACCTGAGCAAACCAGACTTGCCGACGTTTTTGCGCCGCTTGCGGATCAGTTTGCTGTAAATCTTGCCATTGTTTTAGCGCAGCAGAGATTTGTGAACGGGAAGAATTAAGATGAATGCGCATCAAGTCCGGCTTAGATGGATTGATTACCTGGGGTACAGACTGGCGTTCAGTTTGAACCTGGTTTTGTTGCCAGGCATTAAATAGCAGCCAGTTTGCCCATAACGACAAACAACAAATTATCATCAATATCCAGCTAATTTTTCGCCAGTTTTTTGCCTGCATCGTATTTTTTCCATAAACAGAAGCCAAAGCAGCTCTAAATTAAGGTCTGACACTTGATATCTAAGTGACTCATCCCTATTCTGAGCCTATTGAAAAGCCAATTACAAATCAAGTCTATATGTTCAGCCAGTCTATTTGGGCAAAAATAATTGCCGAAGCCAAAACCATGCAAGCCAGCGAACCCTTATTAAGTGAATATATTCGCTTATGTATTTTACAACACGAGAACCTGACTCAAGCTTGCAGCTTCATTTTTGCTCAAAAAATGGCCTCCGATGTCATGCCGGTAGAAAAATTAGAACAGTTATTTAGTGAATTTTATCAGGCTGAACCGGATACGATAGAAACACTGGCTTATGACATAGAGGCAGTTTTTGAACGTGATCCGGCAATCCATTCATTTTTAACTGTGCTATTAAACTTAAAAGGCTTTCAGGCTATTCAGATTCACCGTCTGGCTCATTATTTGTGGCAACAAGACAGGCAAGATCTGGCTGTCTTTATTCAAAGCCGGAATAGTCAGGTGATGGCGGTTGATATCCACCCTGCCTGCCAGATAGGTAAAGGCGTTATGTTTGATCATGCAACCGGCATTGTCGTTGGTGAAACCGCAGTAATTGAAGACAATGTTTCTATTTTGCAGTCTGTCACCTTAGGCGGCACGGGTAATGAGAGTGGCGATCGCCATCCTAAAGTGCGCCATGGCGTCATGATAGGTGCAGGTGCCAAAGTGCTGGGCAATATAGAAATTGGAGCCAATGCAAAAATAGGCGCAGGCAGTGTCGTTTTAAAAGATGTAAAACCACATACCACAGTTGTAGGGGTACCGGCTAAACAAGTGGGCGTCCCCAGATGTCAGGTGCCCTGCCAGTCAATGGATCAAAATGTGTGGGACGATGCAGAATCAGAGGAAACGGCAGAATAATTCTGCCTTTTCGTTATTTTAATATTCGGCCTCTTTTTAGAGGCAGGTTTGCACTTCGCGTTCAGTTAATGCCAGCTCAGTCGATTCTTCTTTGCGCTTTAAATAACTGAACAGCACAAGACAGCTCAAGGCCAGACCGGCTGCAATAAATGAACCTATAGTCGCATATCTGAAACTATAAAACTGAGCAATTAAACCTGTCCCCGTCGTCCCAAGCATCATGCCCACCTTAATGGCATTAGAATAAAATGCAGAGGTAAATCCAATTTTTTGTGGCAGCTCTTCTTGCAATATGGTTAACCCGATACCGGCAAAAACCCCATAAAACAGCGCATTCACAAATTGCAGTGCAATTAAGTGCCAGACCTGTGTCGCGAAAAAGACACCAATATAAAAACTCATAGCACAAACAAATGCAAAACCAATCATTTTAACTTTGCTCTTGGTTTGCGCCAGTTTACCGGCATAGAGCATCACCGGAATTTCAAGACAGGCGACCAGCCCCATAAAAATACCCGGTGTATGTTCTGCAAACCCTAATTCTTTAATCGCATATAAAGGCAGAGCAGACGAATACATAATATTACCGACCGACCCTAACGTAATCGCAATACCCAACACCCAAAACGATACAGGCGTAGGCTGCTGATTATGCTGATTCGATTGACTGGCATGACTTGGTACTTCGGGAATAAACTTAAGCGCAAAGACAAATGCGATCAGCGCACAAAATGCGGCCATATAAAATGAACGGTCAAAAGAAACACCAGCAGCCAACGCATACCCCAGTGGCGGCCCGCCAATCCAGGCAAAAGAAATAGCCGCCCGCAAGCCTGAATTAAACTGAGTTAAGTTCATATTTTTTTGTCGTCCGGCCCATTGACGGCCAATCGTCAATACCTGCGGTATGGCAGCATTGCCCATAGAAAACAATAAAATACCGGCAATGAGTACGGTCCAGAAAGATTCTGCGTTGGCAAAAATCAACAATGCAGTCGCCATCCCGGTAACGGCAATCATAAACATTTTACGTGCACTCACGCCTTTATCTGCGAGCGCACCTAACCACTGGCTAAAAATCAAACCGGCTAATGTCACTGAAACCGTGTAAATGCCTATGTACGCGGGCGGACTTTTTAACCCTTCAACAATAAATAAACTCATTAACGGGTTAACAAATGATCCGATTAATCCGGTCAACATGCTTAGCGTAAAAAATAATATGCCTTGTTGCTTAAAACTTGATAACAAACTCAAAACCTACTGCAATAAACTATTGTGTAATTAATAACCTGATTAATTAAAATCAAACAATAAAAGCTCAAAAACGGGGGCGCATATTATACAGAAGTCAGGCGACATTTACGATCTTTCGGGCGATCTTTAGCAGCATATTCAAGAGTTGACTGGTGCGGATGTTTAAATGAACTGAGCGCAGTGCCCAAAACGACACTGCCAAATAACATTGTTGGATTTCAGCCTGGGTTGCTCAGGCTATTTTGATAACCACTGAGTAAACTGTTCTAAATTAAATTCAGCCTGATAAACAAACTCAGTTGGCTTGGGCATAGGGCCTTTCTCAAAAATTAATAAAGCCGGCGGCCCAAATAACTTGTACTGATTTAAAAAGCTCTGCTTTGGCTGTGTCATATCCGTTAAATCCAGCTGTAAAAAAATATACTCAGGATAATCTGCCGCTGAAACCTTCGCAAAAACTTCATGCTCAATAGTCTGACAACTGGCACACCAGTCCGCATATAAATCTACAACCACTTTTTTGTCCGGGTTAGCCGACATCACCTGCTCTAGCTCAGCAACACTTGCATAGCACTTAACCAGCTCAGGCTGGCTTTGCACACCACCGGCAACCGACGCTTGCGGCCAATAATGCTGAATATAAGTATGTGCAACCCAACTGAGCGAAGCAATCAATAAAATAACCGCAATGGCCTGTTCATTTTTTCCGGCTGCCGTTTTTTGCTGGCTGAATAGATTCATTTGAACCGCGGTCCAAACCCCTAATACAGACCACATAATCGCAGCTGTCATAGCATCAAATAAACGAGCCAGCATCCAAACGGCCATTGCCAGCATCATTACACCAAACAACTGTTTCACTTTAACCATCCAGCCACCGGCTTTAGGTACTAACCCTGAAAATCCGGCACCCACAGCTAATAGAGGCAAGCCCATACCTATGCTTAGCGCAAACAGAGCAATCCCACCCAATACACCATCGCCGGTTGTCGAAATATAGAGAAGCGCACTGGCAAGCGGTGCAGAAACACAAGGCGATAATGCCAGCGCTGAAACGCCGCCCATCACATAGGTTGCAACGAGTCCTTTTTTACCACTGCCTCCGGTCGAATCTTGTAGTTTTGATTGTAAACTGGCAGGTAAAGCTAAATCATAATAACCAAACATCGCAAAAGCTAAGGCAATAAAAATCGCAGTAAAAACAATGACTACGGCTGGCGTTTGCAGGTAAAGCTGAAGATTAAAACTGGCGCCAAAATAACCAACCAATACACCACTCAGGGTATAAAAAGTAGCCATACCCAGTACGTAAGCCACCGACAATATCAGACCTTTTTTCATGCTGGTCGTTTGCTGACCTGTCACTATTGCAGATAAAATCGGAACCATAGGCAATACACAAGGTGTCAGTGACAAACCTATACCTAATACAAAAAAGCCGAGAATAATTAATAAACTGCTTTTATTTGAAAATAAGCTTTCAATATCGGTTGGGGTAGAGTTAGCAGAATTCGACTGCGCATTATTGTCTGCCGTTGCCGACACTTGAGTTTCTTTATCTGTTTGCCCGCTAGTACCGGCATTGAGCAAAGGCACTTTTATCAATTGAGGCGGGTAACATAAACCGGCATCAGCACAGCCCTGATAGGTCAGCAGTATTTCGTTTGCCTGAATTCCGCTTACATCTATCTCTACTTGTGATTCATGATAATAAACAACCACATCACCAAAATACTCATCATATTTATCTTTGCCCGGTTGCAAAAATTTAACGTCGAGTTCACTTTCATCCGTTTTAGCTTTGGTTCTGTGCTGATATAAATAATAACCTTCTGCGATTTGCCAGCTTAATAAAAGCTTATTCCCGTGCTGATTAAAATCGAATTGAAATGCCTGCTCAACAGGTAAAAACTCAGGTTCAGAATTCAGTTGTGAAAAATCGAGCGCCAGCGCAACAAAACTCATCGCACTAAGCATCACACCAAATAAAAATACGTTAACTGACTTAAGCAAAACAACACCTTTAAAATAATAATATGACCACTGATAGCCGGGTTTATTGATAATTGACCAGAATACGCACGACTTTGTTTCAAAATTAACGGTTTAATTTAATTTTTAAAACAAGATGAGCGGCTTAGCCTCTGCATTTCAGTCTGTTTTTAGTATGATATCCTGATAACGCCCATCATACTAATTCAAGATAACCAATAAATATTATGAAAATCTTAAGCATTACTCTAAAAAACCTGAATTCTTTAAAAGGGCATTGGCATATAGATTTTCAACAGGAGCCTTTCGCCAGTAATGGACTCTTTGTCATTACCGGTGCAACGGGCGCTGGTAAAAGCACCTTATTAGATGCAATTTGTCTGGCTTTATATCATCAGACCCCTCGCCTGCAAGTTTCAGCCAGCAATAATGAAATTATGACCCGGCATACCGCAGAATGTTTAGCGGAAGTTGAGTTTTCGGTTAAAGGTGAAGTGTACCGGGCCAACTGGCAGCAAAGACGCGCCCGTCATTCAAGTGAAGGCAATTTACAACCGGCCAAAGCCAGTCTTGCACGAGTAAAAGATGGCCAGATCATCGCAGATAAACTGAACGAAGTCCGCAATCAAATAGAGCAAATTTCCGGTTTAGATTTTGCCCGTTTTACAAAATCTATGCTCTTGTCTCAAGGAAAGTTTTCAGAGTTTTTAAATGCGAATGGCAAAGACCGTGCAGAATTACTGGAAGAGTTAACCGGTACAGAAATATATAGTTTAATCTCACGTCAGGTATTTCAAAATTACAAAGACAGCAAAACCGAACTGGAAAAAACAGAGCTGCAAGCAAAAAGTGTCGAGCTATTACACAACGACGAAAAACTATCCCTTACAGAAAAGCAAAATGAGATAGTAAGCGCCAACAAACAATTACAAACTGAATTAAACAAACTGAATCATGCAAAACATTTATTCAGCCAGCTCGAACAAGCCCAAGCTTATAAAACCAAATCAGAGCAGGCACTACAGACAGTGCAAGCCGAACAAGCCACATTTTCAAACAAAGCGACTCAATTAAAACGGGCAAAGCCTGCCGCCAAACTCAAGCCGTATTTTGAAAAGCTAGAACAAATTAACCGTCAAATTTCCGATACCGACCAACAAAAAACACAACTCAAACAGGAAATTGATAATAAACAATCTCAGCTCAAACTCAGCGAAGCGGCGTTAACCGCCCAGAAAGGCAAACTGGCGCAGGCTGAAAAATTAGAAAATGAACAACGTCAGCTAATAGATGAGCAAGTTGAACCACTGGATAAACAAATTACTCAATGCCAAACTGAACTAAAACCGCTCAATCAGCAAATAGCAGAACTAAATCATGAGCTGAAACAGAATCAAAACCAGCTTGAGCAGGCGCAGGCTGACCTGAACAAACTGCAACAACAAAAAGCCACTTTAACTGACTGGCTCAATGATAAAGAGCATTTGCAGGATCTCACTCACGACAAGTTAGATGCCTGGCAAAAACAAGCCGAACAATTATCCGAAATACAAAAAGATATCGTACGCACCGGGCAAAAGCTCAACCTGATAAAAACAGAAGAAATACAAAACCAGCAAGCACAACAAGCACTTGAAACAGAACAACAACAAACGCCAAAACAACAGGCGGAGCAGTTAAAGCAACATACTGACATCAAAAAATCGCTCAACGAGATATTATATCAAAATGATATAACCCTATTAAAACAACAAGTTGAAGACTTAAACAGTCAACAAAGACTCAGACAAACACTCACTTATCAAACCGAGCAATGGCTTAACGAATTGTCTAAGCTCAACCCTTTAAACGAGCAAAAAGCCGCTTTAGACTTAGAAATCAAACAGCAGACCAGCCAGGTTGAAGCACTCAGAAAAGATTATAATCAAGCCAAACAAGCACTTGATGATGTTTCCCGGATTTTAAAACAGGAAGCTGTGATAGCCTCTTTAACCGAGCACAGACAAAACCTGACAGAGGACCACCCCTGCCCGCTATGTGGCTCAACTGAACATCCGTATGTAACTGAATATCTGCCGGTTAATCAAACGCAAACCGAACAAAGATTAAAACAACTAGAACAAGCTTTAGCAGATCTGGTTCAGCAGGGGCAGGCAGAAGCCAATAAGTTAACCGGGCTGCAAAAAGATTCAGACTATCTCCAAACAGAAAAAAACAAACTTGAGCAGACTCTGGCGGAACTGGCAAACCAGATTACCTCTGCAGAGCAGATTTTGCCAGATGTCAGTGCGGCGGATTTAAATCCGATGACAATTCAAAGCGTTCAACAAATACAGCAACAACTGATGCAGGCAGAGCAACAACAAAATCAGTTAACTCAAACTTATCAGCAGGCACAATCACTGGAGTTACAGCTTCATCAGCAACAACAGGCACTTAGCCAGATTGAAAATCAACTGGCTCAGCAAAAGCTGAATCTGAATCATCTCGCAGACAATAAACAACAGCTGATTCAACAGGCTGAAGAATTACAACAACAAGCCAGTCAGCAACAATCCAATGCGGATACGCTAGAGCAAAACCTAAAACAGGCATTTAACCAGTACCAGCTGGAGACTGCTGTCATAAATAAACAAGCCATTGGCAATAGTCTATCCGATAAAAGCTTATCACTGTATTTACAGCAGATAAGTCAGCAACTATCCGAACTGAATCAAAAAAAGCAGCAGTTAGAAAACAATTCTCGCCAGCAAGATAACTTATCTCAAACTCAATCCCATTTAACCGAAACGGCTAACAAACTAAAAAAACAGCTGGTTCAATTAAACCAGCAAGCTGAAACGCTGAACCTGTCATTTGAATCTTTAACCCAACAAAGACAAACTTTATTTGGCGAGCAGGATTGTAAACAGGTTAAACAAACGCTTCGCAAACAGGTTGAAACCGAAAGACATCAACTGGTGCAGTTAGAAGAATGCTATTACAAATCCGAGTCAGACCTTAACGCAGCCAGCAGCCAGCATAACTTAATAGAGGCTCAGTTAACTCAGTTAATGTCAGAGCAAGTCAGGATTCAAACCGACTGGCACGATGCGCTAACAAATAGCGAATTCAGTGATCAGGCAGACTGGCAGACCGCCTGTTTAAATGACGCCGAAATCACAGCACTAGAGCGCGAAGCAGACACCTTAAAACAAAAGCATATTCAGGCTAACAGTCAGCTTACAACCAGCCAAAATCAGTTAGAACAAATTATGGAGCAGGTTAAAAATAAAGCAAGCACTTACTTACCAACTGACAAGCTCCAACAAAAAATTGAAGAAACTGAACACAAGCTCCACCAACAACAACTGAATTTAGGCGAAATTCAGCAAACGCTATCCAGCGATGCCCAGCGCCGAGAAAAACAACAAACACTATTAACGCAACTTTCAAAGCAGCAGGACAAGCATAATGACTGGGCCAAATTAAATGATTTAATTGGCAGCGCAGAAGGCGATAAATTCAGAAAATATGCACAGGGTCTAACCCTTGAGCAACTGGTTTATCTTGCCAATAATCAATTAAACCGGCTACACAGCCGCTATCAGCTACAGCGCAAAGCCAGTGAAAATCTGGAACTAGAAGTAGTCGATACCTGGCAGGCGGATACAGTTCGGGATACCAAAACCTTATCCGGTGGCGAAAGCTTTTTGGTCAGTCTTGCCCTTGCACTCGGTCTATCTGATTTAGTGAGTCATAAAACCAGCATAGACTCGTTATTTTTAGATGAAGGCTTTGGCACCCTGGATGCCGATACGTTAGATACAGCGCTTAATGCGTTGGACATGCTCAATGCCAGCGGTAAAATGATAGGTGTCATCAGCCATATAAACGCACTCAAAGAGCGCATTCCGGTGCAAATAAAAGTGATAAAAAGCAATGGCCTGGGTGTCAGCCAACTTGAATTTTAATGATTCTTGAGACGAGAAGCGCACCCAAAATTTTTGTGTATTGAATAAAATGGTTGAATTTACTGCCTCGAACCAACCTGTGTGGGTTTATTTTGCCAACACTTGTTTGATAAAAGGCCACTTTTTCTGGGTATATGCTTCACGATCTTCAGCATATTCTTTTGCCAAATTCCTTTTTAATTCAGCATACTGAGCAGCTAAATTGCGATTAGAACGAAGCCTATCCCGAAACTGAATACGCGCTTGCCACAAATCACTTTAATAAGGTATTAAATGAAGATGATGCGTTCTGAATGCATCGCTCGGTTTACAAAACCAATGCATGGCTTGCGTTTTGTATGGCCAATATTCATAGCCACTTTTAATGAGTTCGTTAATAGCTAACCTAGATTGCTCAAGCGATTTAACACCAAACATAATGTCTAATTATGGGCTTAGCAATCATGCCCGGTATCGCTGTGCTGCCGACATGCTCAATTGCGCCAAATCGCCACTGTCCAGCAATGGATATAAGCTTTTCTTTTTCTTCTTCAAATTTAACCGGCCACACAGAATTATATGGTTCAAGAACGACTTTTGCTCGAGTCATACACTGAACGTTCCTTAATGATGCTAACGCCACAATTATGATTATGCGGCGCACAAAAGTTTAAAATTAACTATTGATACCATAGTCTCTTGTTAGCACTGTTCTATATATTTAGTTATACCCGTAGGATATAGTATTTTTTCTGAGTTAATAAAGTCAGATTTCTTTACCCACTTAGCAACAAAACCTGTTTCTTCTTCGTTACACTCGATATTATCCCGTTCGTAAACTGATTTATCTTTGAATTTTCCTGAGAAGACCAGAACTATCTCGTGCCCTTTCGCTCCATTGAAAGTAAAAAAGTTCTCTATTGTTGTTAAATAAGAATCAACTTCAATTTCTTCGCCCATTTCTTCTTGAAATTCTCTTACCAAAGTTTCTCTAGCAGATTCTCCGAATTCAATCCCTCCACCCAATGGTCGATAGAATATTTCATTCTTGACGTCATCGAAGCCCTCGCCAACAAATATCTTCCCGTCATTCTCGATTAAACAAATTGCAATATTACGAATATTCACGAAACTCTCTATTTCTATGATAAGTGCTAACGCTCCGCTTTGGAGCGCACAAATGCTTGGCTAAACTTAGCGACGAAGGAGCGCAAGCCAAGCGTTTTGCGTCCCTGCCATAATGGCTTTGTTATACGTTTGTACACCTGAACCTAGTAATTTCATTTAGTTCACCGGAAGCTAGTTGAATCAATTTATCCCCAACAACTTTGTATTGCATTGAGGCATTCCATTGTTGGCCTTCGGAAAACAAATTTAAATTAATATCGTAGACACCAGGTGAAATCTGCTTGATTTTTTGAATATCACCTATTGTTTCCCAAAATTGAAATTGCTGTGACGTAACGTTTAAAACAAAAAGATCATCCGAGTCTGAGCAATTCACTTTCCATGTACCTAAAAAATTTTGAGGTAACTTTTCAACACTATTACAGCCAAAACCAATCAGTAGAAAGCTTATTAGCAATATAAATTTATGCACAACATCCCTGAAACGTATAACGAGACTGTAGAAAAACCTATTTTTAAACGCCTAGGTTTAGCCACAATCTACTTAATTATTAATTTATAACTCACTTTCACCCATTTTCTTTAATTTATCAACTATTTGATAAATATCAGTTAGCTTATTCGGGTCAATTTAGAATGGATATTTAGGCTTATTTCGGCTGATTTCCGGGTTTATTCCCACGTTAATACCTCAATTCTCCATAATTTGCGAGTTTCTCAACATTGTGTACCAAACAATACAACTGCCATTGGCTATTTACTTTATTTTTGCCTCGTAAACTAAATCTATTAAGCCGTTTTTGGGTGCCTATATTGGCAAACACGGGTTCAACCGTCGACATTCTGTGGCTATAAATATGTTTGCCTTTTTCACTGTCTACTCTGTGTTTCATCCAGTCGGTGTAATTCGGCTTTTTATTGTTTTTAAAACTGAACGAGACTTGTCTGCCATTACCTTTTCTGTGGTTGGCTGAATCCGGGTTGTGCATACATTTTGTTTTAAGTGGACAATGTCTGCATTGTAATAATCTACCTTCAAAGTAGGCTGTGCTTTTACCTGTGTTTCCCTCTACCACTTTTCTAAAACTTAAGATTTCACCTGCGGGGCAGATACAGGTCAACTCAACAGGGTCAAACTCAAATTCACTTGCCGGTATGGTCTGCTTTCGTTTGTTGGTTTTGTTTTCTTGATGGCGTTTGCCGTATTTTGTTTTTTGTTCGCTGAATTTGGGGTCACGGCTTCTAAATTGGTTGTCTGGAATGTAGCCGTTTATTTGCTTTTCGTGCAGGTATTTCATGTTGGCTTCATTGGCAAAGCCTGTATCCGCTGTCACTATGGTACCTGTTTGATAAATATTATCGCTGATATTCAGTCGTTTAAATCTCGATTGAATGCTATTAAGTATCGGTTGTAAACTGTGGTGCTCCTGGCCTTCGCCAAAGGCTTGTGCATCCACTATTATTTGATGCTTTTTATCGACTGTCGCCAGTCCGTTATAGCCCTGAATTGTGCCTTTGCTTGTGGTCATGAGCGCCATGGATGGCGTAAATGTCAATTTTGCAGGAGCAATAAATTGACCTTGGCTGATTGGTTGTCGGTGATATTACTTTTCACTTCGTTGTTTCTGCGACCTTGCCTTGGCTCATTTGTTTTTAAGAACTTATCTATTTTATCGTGTGCTTTATTCAATGTGGCTATCATTTGTTCATGGCGTTGTTGCTGAGCATCATCTGCCGTTGATTCCTCATTATCCTCTGTTTGATGTTTGTTTAAATAGTGGCGTATCTGGCGTTTTATTTTGGCGCGTTTCTGCTCAAGTTCTTTGAATGTACCTGACCATTCTTTGGCCGCATTGGATGACATTTTACAACCATCAATGGCAAAGAGTTCATTGCCTAATAAGCCTTGCTGATGGCAGACCAGTAATACTTGTTCAAACAGGTGTTCTATTTCGCGCTGACGCCCGGATATAAACGCAGCTATCGTTGTAAAGTGTGGCACGCTGTCACAGCTCAAGGCTTTAAAAATAATATTGGTTTCACAGCACCACTGAATTTCACGGCTTGAAGTGATACCTTTTGAATAGGCAAATAAAATGATTTTTAGTAAAACCGCCGGGTCATATGCAGGCCGGCCATTCTCATCATTTTTATATTTAGGGTAAAACACGCTTAAATCGAGTTTGTGCTCAATTAAATAATGAATGGCATGTTCAAAAGTGCCAGCTTGAAGTTGGTCTTCATAATTAATCACAACCATGCTGGTTTGATTGTAGTTGGCGGGAATAAATTTAGGCAAAATCAATCTCCTATGAAGATTTGATAGTCCTATTAGATCACAAATGGATCTGCGGTTAAAGCTGTATTTTGAGGTTTTTCTACAGTCTCACGCCCGCATAAGTGGCGCAATAAAGCTTGGCTATAATAGCGAAGAATGAGCGCAGCCAAGCTTTTTGCGTCCACCCTTAATGCGTTTGTTAGGTTTATTTCCTCATTAAAATAAACATATTTTCCAGAAAAGATAAATCGATATTTTGAATGCTTTCTGGCTCAGAAGTGACATATCTAGCTTTAGTTTCTACATTGAATCGAATTTCTTGTTCACAAACAAGTTCCTGGCGACGACGTTGACTCCTACATAGGTCAACCCATGAATCAAATTCAGATTTATTTGATGTTAACAAATTGTAATTTTCTGACTTTAAGTGAATTTGAACGTCATAATCCGCAGCACCTACAGAACATCTAATCGTACAAACTATTCGGTTTGTATTTTCATCAACATCTAAAACATACCAGTTTTTTTGGTCTACAAATCTAAGCCTATATTCTTTTAAGTTCAAAATGAACATATTATATTTTTCCAAGAAAAGTTTTTATTGCGCTTAAAGTAAGCTGGATACCACTATAAACCTAACAGCTTATTGATCAGCATTCACAGTATCCAGGTTAATTCCGAACCGTAAACCCATCAATAAAAAAATAATTAATTTCAGAAACTTAGTTTATTTTAAATTAAAGTCAACCTCAATATTTTACTGTAGAAAGCAAGACTTTGATTAATTGAGAATCAACTGGCCTATTATGTAAACTAATAAACAAATAAAAATCATGGGTTTAGAGTGAAAATTGTAGAAACCGAGCCATTAATTTTCTGGAGAAAACGAGAATATGCTGGCAAAAAAGCAATATTAGAATTTATAACTGTATTTATATACAGTTATAAATTCTTGGGAGTGGGGACATGTCAAAGTCACCGTTTTTAGAATCCGTCAGGGCTGAAATTAGAACTCGTCATTATAGTTACCAAACAGAAAAAACGTATTTGTATTGGATTAAATGTTTTATCCGTTTTAATGATTACAAACACCCTGAAGTAATGGGTAATTTTGAAATTGAAAGGTTCTTGACGCATTTAGCAATTAATAAACAAGTTAGCGCAGCAACTCAAAATCAGGCGCTTTGCGCCATCATTTTCGTTTACAAAAATATTTTGAAAAAAAACACAGATAATCTAAATTTTCGATTTACAAAATGCCAGATATCTATGCCCGTAGTCATTAGTCAACAAGAAGCCGTTTCAATCATTAATTTGATGTCGGGCAAATATCAGTTAATTTGTAGTTTATTATTTGGAGCAGGCCTCAGAATTAACGAAGCACTTCGGTTAAGAATCAAAGATCTGGACTTTAATAACCAGTCAATTTTCATATTTCGAGGAAAAGGTAACAAGGATAGATACACTTTACTGCCAGCCTCACTTGTCTCTAAATTGAAAAATCAAATAGATTGCGCAACTCGATTACACCATAAAGATATTTCCGATGGATATGGTTTAACGTCGTTTCCCATTAGCTTAATTAAAAAATATGGTAACGCGGCTAAAGATTTGAGCTGGCAGTATCTTTTTGCCTCGTCGACCCGATGCGTACACCCGCAAGACGGTTATATTTGTCGTCATCATATTCATGAGTCAGCTTTTCGTAAACAATTGCGCAAAGCTGTGCTTGAAAGCGGTATTCGTAAACGAGTCACTGCTCATACGTTCAGACACTCCTTTGCCGAAATTTTACGTAATGGCAACTGTCCAGGAGTTACTAGGCCATAACGATGTACGAACCACTGAAGTTTATACTCATGTTATAGGCAGTAAATTTGGCTACGCCAAAAGTCCATTGGATTTGGGTTAACTATGAATAGTTGGGCTGCTTTGGCTTGTTAGCAGACGATTAATCCACATTGATGGAGGTCGGCTTCTCGCTCAAAGCAGCCAGTAACTCATTAATTGTGAATCATACATTAGCGCGTCAGCAAGCTTAATGTATAAACGAAAAAACCCCGAAAAGCAGTGCCTTACGGGGTTTTTAAAAGCTTCTGAGTTGTTATGAAACGCTCAGATATAGTCTTTTTCAGACTACATCATGCCGCCCATACCACCCATGCCGCCCATGCCACCCATATCTGGTGCAGCTGGCGCGTCATCTTGAGGGATATCAGTAACCATAGCTTCTGTCGTAATCATTAAGCCAGCTACAGATGCAGCAAACTGTAATGCGCTACGCGTTACTTTAGTTGGATCTAAGATACCCGCTTCTAACATATCACCGTAAGTGTCGTTACCCGCGTTATAACCAAAGTTAGCTTCGCCTTCTTTCACTTTACTTACCACAACTGACGCTTCTTCACCTGCGTTAGTTACGATTTGGCGCATTGGTGCTTCCATCGCACGTAAAGCAACTTTGATACCATGGTTTTGGTCTTCGTTATCAGCAGCTAATTCAGCAATTTTTGCCGCAACACGAACCAATGCAACACCACCACCCGGTACAACACCTTCTTCAACCGCAGCGCGAGTTGCATGAAGTGCATCTTCAACGCGTGCTTTTTTCTCTTTCATTTCAACTTCAGTTGCTGCGCCCACTTTAATAACCGCAACGCCACCAGCTAATTTAGCTAAACGTTCCTGAAGTTTCTCTTTGTCGTAATCTGAAGTTGATTCTTCAATTTGACCACGGATTTGAGCAACACGTGATTTAATGTTTTCTTCTTCACCTACACCATCAATGATAGTGGTATTGTCTTTAGAGATAACAACACGTTTAGCCTGACCTAAATCTTCCAATTCAGCTTTTTCTAATTCAAGGCCAATTTCTTCAGAAATTACAGTACCGTTAGTCAATACAGCAATATCCTGTAACATTGCTTTACGACGGTCACCAAATCCAGGTGCTTTAACTGCTGCAACTTTAACAATACCGCGCATGTTGTTTACAACTAAAGTGGCTAATGCTTCGCCTTCTAAATCTTCAGCGATAATTAATAATGGTTTACCTGCTTTAGCAACGGCTTCTAACGTTGGTAATAATTCACGAATGTTAGAAACTTTTTTATCTACTAATAAGATGAATGGGTTATCTAAATCAACAGTACCGTTTTCCGCATTGTTGATAAAGTAAGGAGATAAATAACCACGGTCAAACTGCATACCTTCAACTACGTCTAATTCGTTGTGAAGTGCCTGACCTTCTTCAACTGTGATAACGCCTTCTTTGCCTACTTTTTCCATCGCGTTTGCGATGATTTCACCAATTTCGCTATCAGAGTTTGCAGAGATAGTACCTACTTGAGCAATGGCTTTGTTGTCAGCACAAGGTTGTGACAATGCTTTTAATTCAGCAACAGCAGCAGTAACCGCTTTGTCGATACCACGCTTTAAGTCCATTGGGTTCATGCCCGCAGCAACCGCTTTTAAACCTTCGTTTACGATTGACTGAGCTAAAACCGTTGCTGTTGTTGTACCATCACCGGCTTCATCATTTGCTTTTGACGCAACTTCTTTAACCATTTGTGCGCCCATATTTTCGAACTTGTCTTCAAGTTCGATTTCTTTCGCAACTGATACACCATCTTTAGTGATTAAAGGTGCGCCAAATGATTTGTCTAAAACAACGTTACGACCTTTTGGACCTAAAGTAACTTTTACTGCATTTGCTAAGATATTTACACCCGCAAGCATTTTTACGCGAGCGTCTTCACCGAATTTTACGTCTTTTGCTGCCATGATATTATTTCCTAAAATCTGTTAATTATTGATTAAATGAATTTAAAAAGTACTGAATTAACCTTCAACAACACCTAAAATGTTATCTTCTTTCATAATCAATACTTCTTCACCGTCAATTTTTTCAGCTTTTTCGATGTAGTTGCCGAATAACACGGTTTCGCCAACTTTAACGTCGACAGCTTTAACCTGACCATTATCTAAAGTGCGGCCATTGCCAACAGCCAATACTTCACCTTTAGATGACTTTTCTGCAGCACTGCCTGTTAATACGATACCGCCAGCTGATTTAGTTTCAACTTCTAAGCGCTTAACGATAACGCGATCATTTAAAGGACGAATATTCATCTTCTCCATTCTCCTGAGAAATTAATTAACACTATGTTTGTTATAAAAACCAATGCGATAAACATCGGTAAATTTTAGATGATAGTTAAATGGGGCTGTCTAAATACAAAACAAGGGGGAATTTAAATTTTTTTTGATTTTTTTAGCTATTGTGAATGTTTGAAGTAAAAGCCGTCAGAAACTACGGCTAATATGATGAGCTTAACAACCCATTTTCGTAAAATAAACTCTGGTTCAGGCCAAGCCTTGCTTTAGTAGCTGGGTAATTGCTTGCGTCTGACTACGATAAAACCCAGCGCGACCAAAAATAAGCCAAACGAAGCGGGTTCACTGACGGCTATCGCAGAAGATGAGGAATAAGTATATATGTAGCGGTTCCAGTCTGTCCCTTCATAAATCCAACTTTCATCGCCCACACGCCAACCATTATAAACATAAAGCGGAGACTGAGTTGCATCCTGAGCCCAACTGTCTTCAACCAATCTGGTATGCCAACTCATTCTGTCGGTTTCGTCTAACCCTTCAACATCAGCAGTTTGCTGATAAATAGTATCACCTTCACCGGCGAAGCCCATTGAATAAGCATTAAAATACCACTGAGCACCATTGGCCAGATGCGTTTCATTCCAGCTCGTATATTGTGTTACATCTGAATATAAAGCCGCGGCTGCAACAGAAAGCGAGGTTGCGCTAGATAAACCTGCGCCCAACATAACATAGTCCCCATTACACTCATTGAACAAATCAGCAATGGAGACACTGGATTGATAATTACTGCTATGACATAAACGCCATTGCCAGTCATCGGTAATAGTTGATTGTGCTACATCATTTTGAACGCCGAAAGGGATAAAACCGGCAACAGCAGAAGTTGAACAAAGAAAAATCAAACAGGCAAATATACGTCTCATTAACGACCTAACGACTCAAAAATTAAACAAGTGTTTAAATCATACCAACTTTTAATAGCAAAACGCTATAAAAAATGTCATCTTTATTAACCAGAAAAAAAACAGCGCGGCTAATGACTTTCAGCTTGCTAAAAACGCTTGATTCTTAATTTAAACCGCCAGGTATTTTTCAATCTGCGCACGCCATTCTGGCGATAATGCTTCAACCTGCAAAGCCTGCTCGAGTATGGGTTTAGCCTGTTCTTTTTCGGTATGAAAATAAGCCTTAAATAAATCTTTAATCGATACGCTGTTTTGCTGACGCTGAATCAACTCAAATCTGTCTCCAATCGAGACATCACCGGTTTCAATCACAGATAAATATAATCCGGTTCTGAGCGAGTTCGAAAAAAGTCGGGGCATTTTATTAAGCTCAAATTTAATCCCGAGTTTAAAACAAGGTACTCTGGGCTGTGTCACGCATAACACAGCATCGCCCAATTGAAAGGTATCACCGATATGAATTTCGTCTTCATCCAACAATGAAATGGTCAGGTTTTCACCAAAGCTGCCATAAGGTAACGCAGCCCGGTTAAGCTCCTGTTGCCAATAATCATAATGCTGGTAGCCATATGCATAAACTGCTTTGCTAAAACCACCATGATTTTTCAAATCTGCTATTTCATCACCTTCAATATGATCCGGCATCACCCGAACCGGTGATGCAACTGCTTGTTTAAAAATTCCGGTTTCGATCTCACGTTCACCGTAAGCGACTTTTTGTTTTTTAGCTACGTTAACTGATAAAAGCTGCATATACGTTTCCTGTTCAGTTGAGCATTTAGGTTTAATATTAGCAGCTTTTCAATTTGATTGCAGAATATAGGCTATTGATAAACTTTAAAAATAACCTCTGATACCCACTCCTATATTACGACCGGGTAAAGGTGCTTTTTGCTTTAAAAAGGATGTATGCACTAAACCTAATTCATTGGTTAAGTTTTGAGCTTTCAAATACAATACCAAATCCTGACCAAAGCCGGACAGATAATAATTAGCATTTAAATCCATCACAGTATAAGCATCCGTCTGCGTTTCATATGCTTCTGTTTTATCCTGCTCAAAATAATGATGAACGCTCATATCTAAACTATAGTTATCAGCCTGATAATTTGCGCTTGCGCCTACTCGCATTGGAGGTGTGCGCGGTAAATCACCATTTGAATCTACCAGTGTTGCCCTAACCAGATCAGACTGAAGTTTAAACTGAAGAGCATTACTATATCGCCAGAACACTTCCGCTTCATAACCATAAAGCTTTGCATCTGCCGTCGTAAATAGATAAACAGGAATCATCCCGGCTTCATGCGCTTCGTGCTCATCTTCTATATGATCTTCTTCTGGATGAGCGGATTCGTCTTCATGCTCTGCATGTAATGCGGTTTCAAATCCGGTATGAGTCTGATAATAATAGTTATCTACCTGATTATAAAAAAGGTTAAATAAAAACCCAAAATCACCTTCAAATTTACGCAAACTTAAATCCAGATTGTTAGACTTTTCAAGTTTGACTGAAGATTCACTTAATTCAATATGGATTTCACCTTCCTCTTCGTGCAACTCATATAATCCACCAATCTCGTAGGTATTAGCCGCTAAGTGCGGACCAAAAGAATAGAGTTCAGCAGCACTGGGCGCTCGTTGCGATGAAGCAAATGACAATGCGATGTTATAGCCGGGTGTAAAATCCCAAACAACGCCCATTGACCAGCTTAACGGATTAAAATCGAGCGAGTCGAATTCAGTTTCTTGCGCTGCCTGATGTTCATCCTGATGTGCTTCATGCTCGTCATGTTCTTCGGTTTCGTCATGACCATCCGTGATTGAATGCAGATCCACTTCATGGGCAAAATCAGCATGGCTCTCAATTTCAATATGTTCAGCGCGCGCACCCAGTTGCACCAGCCAATTGCCAAAATGTTTCTCTTCCATAACAGCCACAGCCAACTCTGTCGTTTTCGAAGGCGGAGTAAAGGCTTCCTCACCTGAAGCAACTTGTTTTTGCTGCTTATAATGAAGATTTATACCGCCACGCCAGTCATTAACGGCTCGATGTAATAATTCAGCTCTGGCCTCGCTGGCTTCACTGCTAAAACGTGTTGCGACTTCTCCGGCTTCAATTTCTTCATGCTGATAGTCGGTATATCCCGCGCGAAGATTGATCTGATTGAAAAATTGCTCTGCGATATTAATTTCACTGAGCATTTGCACCCTGTGTTGTCGCATATCAGCCTGCACACCCGTATCGTCATCTACTGCGGTTTCTTCCTCACTATGCGCATGCTCATGACCCGGAATACCATATTCTCTGTCTAAATAACCATAGGATAAACCGACAAATCCGTTTGCAACATGGGTATCAAAAAGATAACTGGACCCGAGCGTAAAACCGGATGATTTTGATTGGCTGTTATCCACTTCATCTAAAATTTCATCATGGTGCTCTGCTGACTCTTCATGACCGGCTTCTTCCTCATGCTCGTCATGTTCATCTTCTTCAATGCGATAATCCGGTATCTGGTAGTTTTCACTTTCACTGGCAAACGCATCCAGATAATAGGCAAAATGTTCAGTGCCTGACTTAGCGCTCACACTCGCGAGTTTTTGCTGATCCACGCTATTATATTCAAGCTGCCACTGACCTTCAGTTACCGAATCTTTAGGAATTCGTTTATCCACCACATTAACAACACCACCAATAGCACCGCTGCCAAAAAACAAAGTAGCCGGTCCGCGTAAAACCTCAATTTGCTCAGCGCTTGTGGCACTGGTTGCTACAGCATGATCCGGTCCGATACGTGATACATCACCGACATCTAATCCATTCTGGGTAACCAGGACTCGTGGGCCATCCAGTCCGCGAATAATAGGTGAGCTTGCAACTGAGCCATAAAAACTGGAATGCACGCCTACCTGATATTTTAGAGTATCACCTAATGTTGTAGCCTGGCTGGCTTTAAGTTGCTCGCCGCTTAATACACTAACAGGTTGAGCTGTTTCAATTTGCGAACCATGATAAGGACTGGCTGTAACGTCAATCACTTCAATACTGGAGGGCGTAAGCCGTACCTGAAGGTTTTTGATACCTTGCTTAGGCACGTCTAAATGGATATTTTTATGCGCATGATTTTTTGCGCTTAAATGCAATTCGTAGTGACCGGGTTTTAGATCATCAATCAAAAAACGGCCTTGCTCATCTGCTTTGACTGTTTTTTTAGTATCAATAATTTCAACTTCTGCAAACTCAAGGGTTTTACCCTGATTATCTGTTATCTGCCCTTGAATGCTGTTTGCAGATGCGATACCGGATAATGCCAGTGTGGAAAAACTCAATGCCTGTAAAAAATGATTCTGTTTCATACTCGTCTAAATACGTTATAACGTAACAATGAAAACATGATACATTATAACATTTCAAAACAAAACCCCGATTTACTGAGTATAAGCATAATTAAAGTAAATGTTACTTTTTATTGAGTCTATAATGATTCAATCGATGCATTGATCGCCATTAGAAAAAGCATCAGGATGCCAAAATAAAAAAGCCATTTACGGTTAGGTAAATGGCTTTTTTATTAAACAGCAAGGTTATTGCTTTTATTGAGCAGGTTACTCTTTCCAAACTACATATTTATCAATCACCTGAGGAATAAGCTTTTGATAGTGCTTGCGGGTAAAACCGGTTGCCATCTCACTTAAACGGTAATGGAAAATATCCATCACAAGTTCTTTTGGCATATCTGTATCAATCACCTGTTTATCTTCTGCTTTCACATGCAAACTATCCAGCTTTTGCTGACACAATTTGTTACCAAATGTCATGTGCAATATAAAGTTAAACATAATAGTGGCTGCGATAATCATATAGCCATAAATGAACAAAGTGAACTGACTGGTTTGCTGGCCACCTATATACCAGGCCAATCCAAAAACGACAGCTAAAATTAAAATTAACCGGATTGTCAGTTTAATCTCTACTTTACTGATTAACTGGTAATAATATACTTTCAGCCACTCAGCCTGATCAGCAAACTTAGCATTGATTTCGGGGCTAAACTTGGATGAATTCAATTCGGCCATAGGTTGCACTGCACCGCTACACTGCGCGCATTTTTTAGCATTAAACCCTTTGCATTTACAGTCTTTACATAAGTACTGAGGTTTTTGCAATAAAGGCGGTTGTTTACAATGACTGCATTTAGTGGCTTCTTCTGAATTAATTTGACCACATTGAAGACACAATAACTCTTTCAAATTAAACTCACTTATAAGATATAGATATCAGATGAAAATTAAATTCTGGCGCGCAGTTTAAACTAACTAGGCCGGATTAGCTATTATCTGCGGGAAAACAGGACAGGAAACCAACGATACCCAAGTTACTTGAAGATACATGTTTCGCATATGCAACTTGCTTGGGTATCAGGGCAAAATCATAGTTGAATATTTTTTATACAAACTTAGGATTTGTCTGGAACAAAATCCTGTGTTCTAAATTCTCGCTCACCCATTCAAATATTGGCGATATCTTAAAGTATGATCTTGCCCTGGCTTGGGTATAAGATAAATCAAAGCGAGCTTTGATTTATCTTAGTCGCATTTAGGACATGAATATTACTTATTCAGGCGATTAGCCACTAAATCTGTAACGACGCCTGGATCAGCCAATGTACTGGTATCACCCAGTTGCTCATGCTCATTGGTCGCAATTTTACGCAAGATACGGCGCATAATTTTACCGGATCTGGTTTTAGGTAATCCTTTTGCCCACTGAAGTTTATCCGGACAGGCAATCGGACTTAAATCCTGTTTTACCCATTCGCGTATCTCTTTAATCAGATCATCTGTCATTTCAACCCCTTCTACTGGGGTCAAATAGGCATATATTCCCTGACCTTTTATATCGTGCGGATAGCCAACTACAGCCGCTTCAGCTATGGCTTTATGAGCGACCAGCGAGCTCTCGATTTCAGCAGTGCCTAATCTATGACCCGATACATTGAGTACATCATCAACCCGGCCCGTGATCCAATAATAACCATCTTCATCCCGGCGGGCACCGTCACCGGTAAAATACATATTTTTATAGGTACTGAAATAGGTTTGCTCAAACCGCTCATGGTCACCATAAATGGTTCTCGCCTGACCCGGCCACGAATCCAGAATAACCAGATTACCATTGGTTGCCCCTTCTAAAATATGTCCTTCGTTATCAACCAGAGCCGGTTTTATACCAAAAAACGGACGTGTCGCAGAGCCAGGTTTTAAATCGGTTGCTCCAGGCAGTGGGGTAATCATAATGCCGCCGGTTTCCGTCTGCCACCAAGTATCCACGATTGGACATTGGCTGTTCCCCATATTTTTATAGTACCAGTCCCAGGCTTCCGGATTAATGGGCTCGCCCACACTGCCTAAAATACGCAAACTGGACCGTTTATTAGTCGCATAAGCTTCATCGCCTTTGGCCATTAACGCCCTAATTGCAGTTGGTGCGGTATACATCACATTAACCTGATGTTTATCCACAACATCGCCTAATCGGGAGCACGTTGGATAAGTCGGAATACCTTCAAAAATAACCTGAGTCGCACCATTGGCTAACGGGCCATAACAAATATAACTATGTCCTGTAATCCAGCCAACATCAGCACCACACCAATAAATATCGCCTTCCTGATAATCAAACACATATTTATGAGTTAAAGATGCGTACAACAGATAACCAGCTGTTGTATGTAACACCCCTTTAGGCTGACCGGTTGACCCTGATGTATATAAAATAAATAAAGGGTCTTCTGCCTGCATGACTTCTGGCTCACATTCAGCTGGCAAATCCTGAGTCAGTTCATGCGCCCAAACGTCAACATCATCATTCCAGCTTTTAGCGCCACCATTATTTTTAAATACCAGACAATGCTCAATACTGGTGACATCATCTCTTTGCAGAGCCAAATCAACATTTTCTTTTAAAGGTATTGCCCGGCCACCCCGAACGCCACCATCGGCAGTAATAATAACTTTCGCATTTGAATTGGTAATACGATCAGCAATTGCATGCGGTGAAAAACCACCAAAAATAACAGAATGAACCGCACCAATTCGTGCACAGGCGAGCATTGAGTATATGGCCTCACAGATCATCGGCATATAAATCGCCACACTGTCGCCTTTTTTAACACCCAGTTTTCTTAACCCGTTAGCCAGTCGTGCTACTTCATCATGTAACGTCTGATAAGTCACTTTTTTGTCTTGAGTGGGTTCATCACCCTCCCAAATCAATGCTGTCTGGTTTGCCCTTGTTGGCAAATGACGATCCACACAATTTACACAAGCATTTAATTCACCACCTTCAAACCAGTTTATCGATACCTGACCTGGCGCATATGAGGTGTTTTTGACTGAAGAGAAAGGGGTAATCCAATTTAAACTTTTAGCTTGTTCTGCCCAAAATTTATCCGGGTCATCAACTGACGCCTGATACATGGCCAAATATTCTTCATTATTGAGCAAACTTTTTTGCTTTACAGATTCCGGAACTGGATAAACGGACTCAGACATCAGAACTCCTTTTGTTGTTAGGCTTAAGTTTTTCTTTTTTTATTAAAATTTATTTTAAAATGATATTAACGTTTTTCTTGCAAACTTGTCGATAGCTAAAATCACAAATCCAAATGTTCCAAGATGGAACAAACGCACCAATATAAAGCCCCTTTATTGTGCATCTTATTGTTTTTGCACAATTTTAGGTCGTTAATATTTTTTTTAGTGCATTATGATTCACAGTGGTGATATTTCTGCTATGATGCGCGCCTTTGTGGTGAATTTTTAACTAAATCACATAATATTTGCACAACCGTTAACAATTAAATTTAACTCTATGAAAAAAATTACTGCCATAATCAAACCGCATAAACTCGATGAAGTCAGAGCGGCGCTCAGTGAAATCAATGTCGCAGGCATGACTGTTACTGAAGTAAAAGGATTTGGCCGACAAAAAGGACATCTTGAGCTCTACCGGGGCGCTGAATATTCAATTGAATTTGTTTTAAAAACAAAAATTGAAATTGTAATTGAAGCGACTCGCGTCGATGCGGTTGTTGAAGCCATTATGCAATCAGCCCGAACGAATAAAATCGGTGACGGCAAAATATTCGTGACGAATGTGGAACAAACGGTTCGCATCAGAACCGGTGAAGAAGGCGTCGAAGCCGTTTAACCTTTTTGATCAATGTAAACATAGGAACAAAACTATGCGTTATATATTAACCTTACTCGCTTTAATGCCGGGCTTTGCCATGGCTGAGACCTTAGACACAGGTGATACTGCCTGGATTTTAACTTCAACTGCACTGGTATTGTTTATGACATTACCCGGCCTCTGCTTCTTTTATGCCGGCTTAGTCAGAAGTAAAAACGTACTGTCTGTTTTAATGCAATGTTTTGCTATTGCCTGTATCGCCTCTATTATCTGGCTAATTGCAGGCTACAGTTTGGCATTTGGCGAAGGCAACGCATTTATTGGTGATTTATCTAAAGCCTTCTTAAATGGTGTCGGAAAAGAGACTTTATCCGGAACGTTACCGGAGCCGCTGTTTTTCACATTCCAAATGACATTTGCCATTATCACCCCGGCTTTAATTGTGGGTGGTTTTGCAGAACGAATGAAATTTTCTTCCGTACTCCTATTTAGTTCAGCCTGGTTGGTATTGGTTTATCTACCGGTTTGTCACTGGGTATGGGGCGGCGGTTGGCTGGCCGAAATGGGCATGCTTGATTTTGCCGGTGGTACTGTGGTTCATATTACCGCGGGTGTCGCAGCTTTAGTTGCCGCTCTGGTCATTAAAAACCGTAACGGTTATGGCACTGCGTCTATGATCCCACACAACCTGACGATGACTATGGGTGGTGCTGGTATGTTATGGGTCGGCTGGTTTGGATTTAATGGTGGCAGCGCAGTTGCAGCTAACGGTGATGCAGCTATGGCCATGTTAGTAACCCATATTTCAGCCGCAACCGGTGCATTAACCTGGATGTTCATTGAGTGGTTTAAATACGGCAAACCATCGGTATTAGGTATTGTTACTGGTATGGTCGCAGGTTTAGGGACCATTACACCGGCATCAGGCTATGTTGGGCCTGCTGCTGCATTGGTTATTGGTTTATTAGCGGGTATTGTCTGTTTCTACTGCACTAACCTAATTAAACAAAAGTGGAAAATTGATGACTCTCTGGATGTTTTCCCAGTGCACGGTGTCGGCGGTATTTTAGGCACTTTCTTAGCCGGTATTTTCTGCTCAACTGATTTAGGTATTTTCAGCGGCTACGGTTTTGGTGGCGATAATACCAGCATTGGTGAACAGCTTCAGGTTCAACTTATCGGTATCGCAGCGACCTTTGTTTATACTGCCGTTGTCAGTTTTGTTTTATTGAAATTGGTTGGTGTATTAACTAAAGGACTCAGAGTTGAGCGCGATGCAGAGATTCAGGGTCTGGATATTACCAGCCACGAAGAGCGTGGTTACAATCTTTAATTTATAAAACGCCTTGTCAAACATACCAGCCCGGCTTATTCATTTAAGCCGGGCTTTTTTATGCCTGAAATATTTTTTATACGATCAAAATAATGCAGAAATAAAAAACCTTTGGCAAATTACAAAAACTTGATCCAGGTTAATTTTTGTTCAATTTAAATCTGGAAAAACCTGAGTTTGACCTTATATATAAATAAGTCCCCTGATCAACTTGATCCTGTTTAGGGGCGGGTAATTTGTGGCAATTAGTGTCTATTGGCTAAGGAGCAAATTATGAGCTTATTATCACGTTCAAACCCTTCTAATCTGCACTCCATTTTTGACGACTTTTTTGCGCCAACCAGTTTGAGTGAAGATGGTTTTTTCTCACCTAAAGTCGACATTAAAGACACAGGCAAACACTATGTCATTAATGCAGAATTACCGGGTGTGAAAAAAGAAGATATTCATTTAGAGCTTCATAACGGTGTACTCAGTTTGAGTGCTGAAACCAAACAGGAAGAAAAAGAAGAGAAGGAAGGCAAAGTCATTCGTCAGGAGCGTCGTTTTGGCTGTATCCAACGCAGTTTCAGTTTGGGCGAATCTGTAGAGCAAAGCGATATTAACGCTAAGTTTGAAGATGGTCTATTAACGATTACAGCACCCAAAGAAGAACCCTCAGAAACTAAAGTAAAAAAAATTGATATCAGATAATATCTGTTCACTTTAAAGCCTTGTCTATACCTGTAGGCAAGGCTTTCACATGCATTTATCATGCGTTCCATTTTTCTACATATATATCCGCACTAACTCAACCGATTTTCTTCAATTTCATCAAGATTCACCTGCTCAATCGATTGGAAGCGATTGGTAATTTTGCTCGCTGAAGTATGAATTTGTTTAACATCATTGGCTGCCTGATCAATGTGACGGGCAAGCTGATCAAATCGCCCCTGAAAACGATTAAAATCGCCGGATAGTTTAACCAGATGCTGCTGAATAATATGTACTTGCTGGCGCGTCGCTTCGTCTTTTAATACGGCTTTGGCTGTGGTTAATATCGCCATTAAAGTAGTTGGTGAGGTTAGCCATACCCTACTCTGCCAGGCCATTTCAACAATGTCTGGGTGATAGGCGTGAATCTCAGCAAATACGGCTTCGGCTGGTAAAAATAAAATAGCACTGTCAGCCGTTTCTTTTTCGAGAATATATTTGGATGCGATATCACTGATATGCTTTTTCACGTCAGCTTTAAACTGGCGTTCATAAGCTTTACGCTCAATTTCAGACAGGCCATCGGCCATCATTTTCTGATAGTTTTCCAGTGGGAATTTAGAGTCAATGACGATATTGCCGGTCGGTTCGGGCAATTTTAATAAACAGTCAGCAATACGCCCGTTTGACAATTTTGCCTGTTTTTCAAACTGTTCTTTTGCCAGCGTATTTTCTATCAGGCTATACAGCTGTACTTCACCGAATGCGCCTCGACTACGTTTATCGGTTAATACATTTTGTAAACTCACCACATTACCGGATAACTCTGAAATTTTCTGTTGAGCCTGATCAATCAGCGCTAAGCGTTTAAGAATATCATTAAAGGTTTTAACGGTATTTTCAAACCCTTCACTAAGTTTTTCATTGACCCGGTGAGATAATTTATCCAGCCGGGTTTCAGTGATATTGGCTAACTCCCCTAGCCGTTTAGCAATGGTTTCACTTTGCTGATGCACAGCTTTGGCCAGCTCTTGTCTGTGCTCGGCATGATTACGGTTTATTAAATCTAATAATGTCAGGTGGTTTTGTGATGCCGTTTGTTGCAGTTGATTTTGCTGCTGATGAAGCCGGTTTTCGAGCGCACTAAACTGTTCATGAGTTTGATTCATCAGAGACAAACGCAAATCCGTTAACTCATTTTGTGCATTATTTTTATCAACTAACAGGCTGCTGATTTGCCTTCGCTGCGCAACACACATTAAAACAACAATCAGTTGAAAAACCAGACCGGCTGCAAGCAGGCCAATTAATATCCACTTATCTTCTAACACAAACAAATACCAGACTGTATATAATTACAGTTAATGTAGCAGATTATGAGTAAACTTAAAGCCTTAATTGCAAAGTTAGCTGAATTTGCGTTAACTCATTAGCCAGCCTGACTGAAGTTTAAATATCTTAAATTAAAATTATTCCCTATCGTCTGTGATTGTAATATTCCTGCCACAGCCAATCCCCATTAGCGCGCCCAAAAAATTGGCAAAAGCACATATCCAGATAGCAGTTGTCCAGTCTCCGCTGACTTCGTGGAAATAACCGGCTAACATTGGTCCGGTTGCGGCGAGTGAATAACCAACACATTGCGCCATCCCGGATAATGAGGCGGCTTGTAATGAATGATTACTTCTTAAACTGATAAAAGATAATCCCAGAATAAAACAAGAGCCGGAAGAAAAGCCCATTAGTAAAGTCCATACTAAAGCCAGTTCTGGCATAAAAATCAGGCCCAGTGAGCAAAAACCGGCAATCCCGGCGAGTGCGATTGCAGGCAGTCTTTGATCTTTTAATTTGGCGAGCAGAGGTACTAATATCAACCCAGGAACAGCAGTTGCAATTAAAAACAAGCCATGGATTGCCCCAGCTTTTTCTGATGAATAGCCAGCTTCAACCAAAACACTGGGCAGCCAACCGACAATAATATACGTAAATAATGAATTGCTGCCCATAAAAAAGGTAACCTGCCATGCCAAAGCATGTTGCCATATTTTTCGACCTGATCCAGATTGAGTCGCACTAGTGTCCGGCTTGGTTTTATATTTAAGCTGAGGCAACCAAATAATTGCAGAAACAACTGTGACTATACCAAACAAAGCTAAACTCATTTGCCAGCCCATTTGGTGCCAGCGGGTTAACGGGATAACCAAAGCGGAAAACCCGCCGCCGATAATGCCCATTGAAAGCACATATGCGGATGTCATCAAAGCAACTTTTTGCGGAAAATCGCGTTTAATTAAACTGGGTAATAATACATTGCCAATTGCAATTCCAACCCCGATAACAGCAGTGCCAACAAAGAGAACCGATTTTTCGTCAATTAAACGAGTAAAACTGCCAATAGCAATTAACGTCAAAGCGATAAATAAAGCAGTTTCCAGCCCTAAATGCTTGGCCACTTTGGGCGCGAGCGGCGAAATTAAAGCAAACCCGAGCAGTGGAATCGTAGTCAAAAAACCCGCTTGAGCTGAGGTTAAACTAAAACTTGCAATAATACTGTCTAGTACAGGGGCAATACCTGTTATCGGTGCCCTGAAATTAGCGGCCATTAAAATAATGCCAATGACTAAAATAGCCACTTTAAACGCTTTTGAAGCATGAATTGAGTGGGTATTTACTTGGGAAGTTTGCACATTAAATCTCTTCAGAAAAACAGATCAATAGTATATCGACTAAAAGTACTTTATTATTTAGCAATAATGACAGTTAATCACTAAAAACAGACAAATGAGTTTAGACCATTATCTCAGTTGGGGCGACTTGCAAAATTACGAGTATATGCCACAACCGCTTGTAGCTAAATTAGAAGCGGTTAAAAACAGCCATGAGTTGCCGGTTCATACGCATCCAAAAGGTCAGCTCATTGTCGCTTTGCATGGTTATGTAACCTGTGAGGTTGAAAATACAATCTGGATGGTGCCCACCAACAGCGCAATTTGGATTCCGGCGCAGACAAAACACAGCAACCGGGCATCCGATAAAGCAAAACTCGCTCATTTATTTGTGCAGGATACAGTAACTGATATGCCAGAAAAGCCCGCTGTCTTATCACTAAGTTTGCTGGTTCGCGAGATGATTTTACATTTTGCACAATTAAACCAACACTATCAGCCTGATGATTTTGAGCAGCAGTTAGCTGAAGTCTTAATAAAATTATTAACACAGATGCCAGTGCAAAAACTGAATTTTATTCAAACCAAACATACAGTCATAGAAACGATAGCAAATCGCTTGATCGCACAGCCGGATAACCGAGCCACTTTACGCCAATGGGCGCAACATCTCACTATGGGGGAACGCACGCTAGCCCGCTTGATCAAAAAGGAAACCGGAATGACATTTGGCCAGTGGCGTGCACAATTGCATTTAATTATTGCGCTGCAAAAGCTCGAAGATAAACACAGTGTTCAGGCCGTTTCTGACAGCCTGGGATATGAATCGGTAAGCGCTTTTATTACTATGTTTAAAAAAGCACTCGGTAAATCACCTAAGCAATATTTTACTGATTTAGACAAGGCTTAAAGCTCAACCCGGTGAAGATATCAATCAGCTATCTAGAGTTACCAAATACAAAAAAGCCAGCTAATTAGCTGGCTTTTATAATAGTGTGCTGACAATCAGAATCTAAATAATACGATTCTCATTCAGCATTTTTTCACGCTGAGCTTCTTTTTCCATTCTCGCTTTGCGTTTATCACACGGGTTATCACAGTCACAGGCTTTTTCAACGCCAATAGCACCTAATCCGCCGCAACTGCCTGAAATTGATTTTTTCTGAACGATAAAACCAACCGACATAGCCACTACAACAACTAAAAAAATACCAAATGCTAATAAAATGGTTGTCATGATAAAGCTCACTTCATATAAGGTTTAAATTGCTCTGTGAATAACACATCAAAGCCTGAATCAGATTTTACCACCAGGTAGACCGCAAGGTCATGTTTTTTTGCAAAATCAAAAGCTTTTTCCGGCCCCATCACGTTCAGTGCAGTTGCCAGTCCGTCTGCTTCCATACAGCTCGGCGCAATCACAGAAACCGAAACCAGTTTATGATTAATCGGCTTAAAGGTGGTTGGGTCTATGGTATGTGAAAACCTGACACCATCTTGCTCAAAATAGTTTCGGTAATCACCTGAGGTCGCTAAAGCGGCATCACCTGGCTCTATTACCTGTTGCACTGCCCGGTCAAAACTAACGGGTTTCTCAATGGCAATACGCCATTGGCTGCCATCCGCTTTTTGCCCGTTTAAGCGCATTTCACCGCCAATCTCAACCAGGTAATTATTAATGCCGATTGATTCTAAATAGTCGGCGACCTGATCAACTCCAAAACCTTTAGCGATAGAGGATAAATCTATATAGACTTTTGGATCGGCTTTGCGAATTAAACTGCCGTCGAGTTGAATTTTATCCAGACCAACATGCGTTTTAACCTGCTCAATTTTTTCAAATGATGGGACTTTATTCGGGCGGCCATCCGGGCCAAACCCCCATAAGTTCACTAAAGGCCCCACTGTGATATCTAAAGCACCTTGAGTCAATTCGCCCAGTTCTATTGCCTGGCCAATTACCTTGGCTGTATCGGCAGATAAGCCAACCGGATCGGTAGATAAATTTTGGTTTAATAAACTGAGTTCAGAATTAGGACGATAAGTCGACATTTTATCGTTAACGTCTTCTAAAATCGCATCAACTTCAGATTGAATTTTGGATTGCTCAAGCAATTCAGATTGGGCAATCAACGTGAGGTGATATGTCGTACCCATAGTACGACCTTGCAATGTCAGCGTTTGCTGTGCATTTTGCTGAGAGCAAGAAACAAAAAAGGCCAGCGCGATGAGCGCCAGCCATATTTTAGATAACATCTTATTCATTAAAGAACCTGATTAACCACCAAAGTCATCAAGTAAGATGTTTTCATCTTCAACACCTAAGTCTTTCAGCAAGCCGATAACAGCTGCGTTCATCATAGGTGGACCACACATATAGAACTCACAATCTTCCGGAGCTTCGTGATCTTTAAGATAGTTTTCGTATAACACGTTATGAATAAAGCCCGTGTATCCTTCCCAGTTATCTTCCGGTTGTGGATCACTAAGTGCAACGTGCCATTCAAAGTTATCGTTTTCTGCTGCCAGCATGTCGAAATCTTCAACATAGAACATTTCACGGCTAGAACGCGCACCATACCAGAAAGACATTTTACGCTTAGATTTTAATCGGCGTAACTGGTCAAAGATATGTGAACGCATTGGCGCCATACCAGCACCACCACCAACAAAGACCATTTCTGCGTCTGTGTCTTTAGCGAAGAACTCACCAAACGGACCAGAGATAGTCACTTTATCACCTTCTTTTAAGCTCCAGATGAATGAAGACATTTTACCGCAAGGTAGTGATAAGTTATTTGGCGGCGGAGTTGCAATACGTACGTTCAACATGATGATACCTTCCTCTTCAGGATAGTTCGCCATTGAATACGCACGAATTGTTTCTTCGTCTACTTTAGATTCTAACTTGAAGAAACCAAAACGTTCCCAGTCTGCACGATATTCTTCAGGAATATCAAAATCTGCATATTTAACATGGTGAGCTGGTGCTTCAATCTGAATATAACCACCTGCACGGAAAGGTACAGATTCGCCATCAGGGATCTTAAGCTTAAGTTCTTTGATGAAAGTCGCTTTGTTATCGTTAGAAATAACTTCACATTCCCACTTTTTGATACCAAAGATTTCTTCTTCAAGCTCAATTTTCATGTCGTTTTTAATTGCCACCTGACAAGATAAACGACAACCATGACGCGCTTCACCTTTAGTAATGTGATCAAGTTCAGTTGGTAAAATGTCACCACCACCCTCTTTCACATCAACACGACACTGACCACAAGAGCCACCGCCACCACAAGCAGATGATACGAAAATACCAGCATTTGCAAGAGCGCCTAATAATTTGTCGCCCGGCTTAGCTGTAATTGCTTTATCTGGATCATCATTGATCAAAATAGTGACATCGCCACTACTGACTAATTTTGATTTGGCAAACAAGATGATAGCAACAAGTGCTAACACCATTGCGGTAAACATACCTACGCCTAAAATAATTTCTTGCACGGTTTATTCCTCTATTTGCTCTGGAATTATAAAGACACGCCAGAGAATGACATAAAGCCTAAACCAATCAGGCCAACCGAGATAAAGGTAATACCTAAACCACGTAAGCCGTGTGGAATATCAGCATACTTTAACTTTTCACGAACAGCTGCAAGTGCAGTGATAGCTAATGCCCAACCGACACCACTACCAATACCAAACACAACACTTTCGGTAAAGTTATAGTTTTTCTCAACCATGAAGGCAACACCACCAAAGATGGCACAGTTTACTGTGATCAATGGTAAGAAAATACCTAATGCGTTGTATAACGCCGGGAAGTACTTATCTAAAGACATTTCCAAGATTTGTACTAATGCTGCGATTACACCGATAAAGGTCAAGAATTTCAGGAAGCTTAAGTCAGCATCTGGGAAACCAGCCCAAGCTAAAGCACCTGGCGCTAAAAGGTTTGAATAAACCACTTGGTTAACCGGTACCGCAATACCCAGTACTACGATTACCGCAACACCTAAACCAAATGCAGTTGTTACTTTCTTAGATACAGCCAGGAAGGTACACATACCTAAGAAGAAAGATAACGCTAAGTTTTCAATGAAAACCGCGCGGACAAATAAACTAATATAATGTTCCATAACGTCCTCTTACTTCTCTACCTGTTCTTTACGGAAAGTACGTAAAACCCAGATGAACATACCAATAATGAAGAATGCACTTGGTGGCATTAATAATAAGCCCATAGGTTGATACCAACCACCGTTAGAAACCAGTGGTAAAATTTCAACACCAAATAAGCTACCTGAACCAAATAGTTCACGGATGATACCAACAGTTAAGAGTACAAAGCTGTAACCTAAACCGTTACCAATACCATCTAAAAAGCTCATAAATGGTGGACTCTTCATCGCATAAGCTTCAGCGCGACCCATTACGATACAGTTGGTAATAATCAAACCAACAAATACAGATAACTGCTTCGCAATATCGTACGCATATGCTTTTAAGATTTGGTCAACCACGATTACCAATGACGCAATAATCGTCATTTGCACGATAATACGTACACTTGAAGGTATGTGGTTACGGATAATAGAGATAAATAAACTAGAAAACGCTGTTACAACAGTTAGTGCCAAACACATAACCACAGTCGTTTCCATTTTACTGGTTACCGCCAGTGCAGAACAAACACCTAAGATTTGCAATGCAATCGGGTTATTGGCCAAAATTGGGCCAAATAGTACCTGTTTAGTTTCTTTAGAAAGGGCCATGATTATGCTCCTTGACGCTGTTTTTCAAGGTAAGTTTTAAAGCCTAACTCACCCATCCAGAAATCAAATGTGTATTGAACACCATTACCGGTTAAGGTTGCACCTGATAAGCCATCAATTTTATGCTTTGATTCTTTTGGCGCTTCACCTTTAATGATGCTAATGGCCATTTCACCATCGTCATTGTAAATTTCTTTACCAACCCAGATTGCTTTCCATTTTGGATTCTCAATCTCAGCACCTAAGCCCGGTGTTTCACCTTGCTCGTAGTAGTTTAAGTTGATAATCGTATTTGCATCAGGTTGAACCGCAACAAATGCATACATAGTTGACCACAAGCCGTAACCGTGAACAGGTAAAATGTAGCTTGAGAAATTACCAGAAGCATCTTTTGCTAAATAAACCGTTGCATTATTTGAACGACGTTTGATACTTGCAACATCCTGTTCGCCAGTTAAGTTAATTGACGTAGCCGGATCTTTTGAAGCAGCGCGTTGATCAAAGTTAGCAGCATCAATGCCTTCAACATATTCGCCAGTTTCCAAATCAACTACTTTAGCAGTGATATGTTTAGCGTATGCATCTTGAATTGACTTACTGGTTACCGTTTCCGGTAATAAGTTAGCCGCGATTAAGATATTTTTTTGTTTATCTAAAACTCGGTTTTGTTCTTGTTTAGGCTTTAATGAAACCGCTGTACCAGCAACGATTATCGCGCAAACTAAACATAACGAAATAACAACCGTCAGCGTTTTGCTGATTGAATCATTTCCTTTAGACATTACGTGCTAACCTCCGCTTAATGTTCGCTTGCACGACAAAGTGGTCAAATAAGGGTGCAAAAACGTTGGCAAATAAAATCGCAAGCATCATACCTTCAGGGTAAGCCGGGTTAACCACACGAATCATCACAACCATAAAGCCGATTAAGATACCGTATGCCCATTTACCTTGATTGGTGAAAGATGCAGAAACCGGATCGGTTGCCATAAACATCATACCAAATGCAAAACCACCAACCACTAAATGCCAGTACCAAGGCATATAGAATAATGGGTTAGTATCGCTACCAATCAGGTTAAACATAGTACTGAAGATAACCATACCAGCTAAAGTACCACCAACGATTCTCCATGAAGCAATACGGAAATAAATCAGGGCTAAACCACCGATTAAAATCATTAATGTAGAGACTTCACCAACAGAACCTGCGATATTACCGTAGAAAGCATCCCACCACTGACCAGTGATAGCATAATCTAAAGAACCAGAAGCCGCTTGGCTTAATAGAGTTGCGCCAGAGAAACCGTCAGCCGCAACCCAAACCGCATCACCTGAGATTTGTGCAGGATATGCAAAGAATAAGAATGCACGACCGGCTAATGCAGGGTTTAAGAAGTTACGGCCTGTACCACCAAATACTTCTTTACCAATAACCACACCGAAGGTAATACCTAATGCAACTTGCCATAAAGGAATGGTTGCCGGCATGATCAATGCGAATAATACAGAAGTTACGAAGAAACCTTCGTTGACTTCGTGTTTACGGATTGAAGCGAATAAAACTTCCCAGAAGCCACCCACGATAAAAGTAACCGCATAAATTGGCACAAAGAACATAGCGCCGTAAAGCATCATGCTGCCCCAACCGGTCGCATCTGTACCTAACTCACCACCCAGTGCTGAGAATAATGCAGTTCTCCAACCGTCAGCTAACTGGCCACCCGCTGCTAATGCAGCATCGGCTTGTAAACCAACGTTATACATACCATAAAACATAGCAGGGAAAGTCATCATCCATACTAAAATCATGATACGTTTTAAATCGATACTATCACGAACGTGAGTGGTACCTTTTGTCACTAAACCTGGGGTATAAAAAATAGTGGCAGCAGCTTCATACAGTGCATACCATTTTTCATATTTGCCGCCCGGCTCAAAATTAGGTTCAATTTTTTCTAAATAGGACTTCAAGCTCATATTAGCCCTCCTTCTCGATTTGCGTTAAACGCTCACGCAAGATCGAACCATAATCATACTTGCCCGGACATACGAAGGTACATAATGCTAAGTCTTCTTCGTCTAATTCCAAGCACCCTAAAGCCTGTGCCGAATCTAAATCACCCGCGATTAAATCACGTAATAATAAAGTCGGTAAAATATCTAAAGGCATAATTCGTTCATAGTTACCGATTGGCACCATTGCACGATCAGAACCACGAGTAGTCGTGGTGAAGTTGAATAACTTCTTAGGGCTTAAGTGTGATAAATAAGCACGAGTAACAGAGAACATGCTTGAACCCGGTGCAATCCAGCCAAGGAACTCTTTTTCACGGCCTTCAGCCAATACGGAAACCTGATTTGCATAACGACCAACATAAGCATGTGCACCACTTGCTTTGAAACCCGCTAATACAGAACCAGAAATAATACGTTGCTCGCCGCCTTCCAGTTCACCAGCCGTTAACTCTTCAATTGAAGCACCCACCAAAGTTTTCACTAAACGTGGATTTTTAACACTTGGACCGGCTAACGCAATAACACGCTCTGATGGTAATTGACCTGTGGTAAATAATTTACCAAACGCGATGACATCCTGGTAACCAATATGCCAAACTGCCTTTTCCATGCTAACAGGATCAAGATGATGAATATGGGTACCCACCAGACCAGCCGGATGTTTACCACCAAATTCTTCAACCTGAACATTGCCAGCCTCAGGAATTTTAGCGCCAGGCGCTTTACATAAGAATACTTTACCCGCTAATTTAGAAATTAACGTTAAGCCGTCTTTGAAAGCCTGTTCATTTTCAGCAACTACCACTTCAGGGTTTGCAGCCAATGGATTAGTATCGATTGCTGTCACAAAAATTGAAGATGGAGTTGAGTCAATTGCTGGAACTTTGCTATATGGACGAGTGCGAAGCGCTGTCCACAAACCAGATTCAACCAGGTTGTCAACAACTTGCTGACGCTCTAAATTAGCTAACTCAGCAGAAGCATACTGCTCAAAGCTAATCTCGTCGTTGCCTTGCATTTCAATCACTACAGATTGCAATACACGTTTAGCCCCACGGTTGATCTCTTTCACTACCCCCGCAGCTGGTGCAGTAAATTTAACGCCGGGGTTCTTTTTATCAACAAAAAGAACCTGCCCTTTTTTGACTACGTCGTCTACACGAACGTGCATTGTAGGGCGCATGCCGATGTATTCTTCACCAAGGATAGCAACTTTAGTTACGGCTTTGCCGCTAGATATTGCTTGTTGAGGTGCCCCGTTAATAGGAACATCCAAGCCTTTCTTGATAGTTATCATACTCATTGCACTTAGTTTTAAGGTTTAAAACGAAAAAAATAAGAAAGTTACATTCACTTTTTATGAATATATATTCACAAAAAATGAAAAAATAATTCGTATTCACCACACTTATATAAAACCCGAAGATTTTAACATTGTTTTATGCTTGGTATCCACGAAAAATCAATAAATGAAGTCGAATCGCGTAAAAAAAAGATTTTAGGCGAAATTCATTCACTTCAGTTGATAATTTTTTGTTCAACTTTCAATCATCAATGACTGAAAGTTAATAAAATGATAATAAAAAGCCGACATTAAATGTCGGCTAATTATTCATTTGGCATTAAGCGTCAAAATCGACTACTGGGCTAATATCTTCTTCGTAATCGACTTCTTCAAAACCAAAACCGAACAACTTTAAGAAGTCTTCATTGTATGATTTATAGTCAGTTAATTCAAAAATATTATCACTGGTAACCTGTGGCCATAGCGCTTCAACTTTAGCTTGAGTTTCTGGTTTTAACTCAGGTAAATCCATCCGATAACGGCCTTCCGGATCTTGAAGTGGCTCGTTTGAATATAAACCTTGTGCAAATAAACGGTAAGCCTGCTCAATACAACCTTCGTGTGTGCCCTCTTCTTTCATCACTTTGTATAATAAAGAGATATAAAGCGGCATAATTGGGATTGCAGAACTGGCTTGAGTCACTAAAGCTTTTAACACACCAATAGAAGCTTCGCCTTGATAATTGGCTAAGGTTTCATTTAATTTAAGACTGGTTTGATATAAATGCTCTTTTGCTTTACCAATAGTGGCATCACCATAGATTGGCCAAGTTAACTTATCGCCTAAATAGGTATAAGCAACTGTTTTAACGCCGTCAGCCAGCACATCTGCCTCTTTTAATGCATCAATCCACATTTCCCAATCTTCGCCACCCATAACAGCAACTGTGCTATCAATCTCTTCCTGAACGGCCGGCTCAATTGTCACATCTTCCACAATTAATTTGTCTGTATTTAAGTTTTTCGCAGTGTAAGCTTTTTCAATTGGCTTTAATGTTGATGAAATCAATTCACCTGTTTTAGGATGTTTGCGACGAGGAGAAGCTAAGCTGTAAACAACTAAATCGATCTTACCCATTTCAGCTTTGATCATATCAATTGTTTGTTGTTTGCACTCATCAGAGAAGGCGTCGCCATTAATATTCTTTGACCATAAACCTTCTGCTTCAGCTGCATTTTGAAACGCAGCTGAATTATACCAACCCGCAGAACCAGTACGTTTTTCAGTTGCCGGCTTTTCAAAAAATACACCTAAAGTACTCGCGCCGCCATTGAATGCAGCCATGATACGAGATGCCAAACCATAACCTGTAGATGAGCCGATAACGAGCACGTTTTTAGGCGCATTCTCTAATTTAGGCTGTTGTTTTACAAATTCAATTTGACGTTGAACATTAGCAGCACACCCTTTTGGATGCGCGTTTGTACAAATAAAGCCACGAACTTTAGGCTTAATGACCATAATCTAAGTCCTATTTAATCTTTGATAAAAGTATATCTTGTTTTCTAATAAGCAAAACTAACCAGCCATCTGGCTTTATGGTAGCTCTACCCCTTGACGATTCTGATAATAGTTTAGCTCGGTTAACTCATGATATTGAGCCGCCGGCTCTAAAAAGCGCTTGTATGACTCGTAAATTTTAGCGGTTTGCGGATCGGATGCAACCATATCTGCAATCACTTTTGTACTGGCGGCTTTTAGCGCTTCAACAACATCCTGAGGGAACTGTTTGAGTTGCACCCCATGTTCATTAACTAATGTTTGCAACGCTTGATTATTTTTTGCCGTATAAAGTGCAAGCATGTTCGCATTTGTTTTTTCTGCTGCCACTTCAACAATGCGCTGTAAATCTTTTGGCAAGGCATTAAAAGCCTCTTCGTTAATGACAAATTCCATCGCTGCGCCCGCTTCTTGCCAGCCAGTCACATAATAATAAGGTGCCACTTTATATAATCCAAAAGCCTGATCATTATATGGCCCCACCCAGTCGGTTGCGTCAATCGCACCGCTTTGCATTGAACTGAATAGCTCTCCGCCTGGCAGTGACACAGGAATCGCACCTAACTCAGAAATAACTTCTCCGGCCAAACCTGGGATGCGCATTTTTAATCCTTTAAAATCTTCAACCGAGTTGATTTCCTGATTAAACCAACCTGCCATTTGCACACCCGTATTACCGCCCGGTAAAGGGATTAAACCAAATGGTTTATAAGCTTCGCGCCATAATTCATTGCCGCCGCCATAATAAAACCACGAATTAATTTCTTGAGCGTTCATACCAAAAGGCAAGGCAGTGAAGATTTGAGCAGCCGGTATTTTGCCTTTCCAATAATAAGCCGCACCATGACCCATTTGTGCAGCACCACTTTTGACTGTGTCGAAAGTTTGTAACGCTGGCACCATTTCACCGGCACCATAAACTTTAATTTTTAACCGACCACCGGACATTACTTCAACATCTTTGGCAAATTGCTCCGGAACTGTACCTAAACCGGGAAAGTTTTTAGGCCAAGTGGTAACCATTTTCCAGGTAACCGGTTTAAAGCTATTATCAGCCGTCGCCTGTGTATTGCTATCTTCCGAGCAGGCCAGCAGGCCTATGCTCAGACAAATAAAAGTGAGTGACTTAACCAAAAGTTTCATGATACATCCCTAATTTTATTGTTAATTATTATATACTTGATTTGGTAACCAGGTTGCCATATCCGGCCAGATTGCCAGACTAATTAACACCAATAGCTGGATCACAATGAACGGAACCACCCCTTTGTAAATCTCAGGGGTTCGAATGCTTTTTGGTGCAACGCCTCGCAGGTAAAATAACGCAAACCCAAACGGCGGCGTTAAAAAGGAGGTTTGTAAATTAATAGCGATCATAATACCTAACCAGATAGGGTCAAGTCCCATGGCTAATAAAACCGGCGCCACTATAGGTACAACAACAAAAGTTATTTCTATGAAGTCTAAGATAAAACCCAATAAGAAGATAACCAGCATGACCACCAAACAGGCTGTAAAAACACCACCGGGTAAGTTATCAAACATTGAATGAATGAGTTCTTCGCCACCTAAACCTCTGAATACCAGCGAAAAAACAGATGCGCCAATCAAAATTAAGAATACCATACTGGTCACTTTTACACTGGCCTGACCTATTTCTGCGATTTGTCTAAACAAACGTTTTTTAATTGCAGCCAGTAGCATAGCGCCCAGAGCGCCAATGCCTGCTGCTTCAGTGGGTGTTGCAAATCCCATTAAAATAGATCCCAAAACAATGGCAATTAAAGCCAGTGGCGGGAATAAACCCAGCAAGAGTTGATTTACACTAGGCATCTCATTTTGCGAGATTTCCAATTTTGGCATGGCTGCCGGGTTTCGCCACGCAGTCCATAAAATATAGCCAAGATACAATAGTACAAGTAACAGACCAGGACCAATTGCACCGACAAATAAATCCCCAACCGAAACAGTTTCAGGTGAAAAAATACCTTGCTTTAATTGAGCTTGCTGAAATGCGTTTGAAATGACATCGCCTAACAAAACTAATGCAATAGAAGGCGGAATGATCTGCCCTAAAGTGCCGACAGCACAAATAGTACCGCAGGCCAATTTAGGGGAATACTTTTGTTTCAACATGGCAGGCAAGGATAACAAGCCCATTGTTACAACGGTGGCGCCCACAATGCCTGTACTGGCCGCCAGTAAGGTGCCGACTAAAATCACAGCAATTGCTAAACCGCCGCGAAAGCGACTGAATAATAGTGAAATAGAACTGAGCAATTCCTCTGCAATTTTTGCTCGCTCTAACGTTATGCCCATAAAAACAAACAAAGGCACGGCCAATAAGGTTTGGTTATTTAAGACGCCAAAAATTCGGCTGGGTAGCGCATATAAAAATGCAGCTTCAAAAATACCTAAACTCATGCCCACAAAAGCAAAAAGCAAAGCCGTACCGGCCAGAGCAAATGCCACCGGATAACCGGTTAACAAAACACAGCATGCAACAACAAACATCACCAGAGATAAATAATCCATTAACTATGCGCTCCCTGATCTGTCTTATTCTGTTCTGTATTGGTAATGACCAGCAAGGCCTTACCGGCCTCGGATAAAGCTTGTAAAATCAGTAGAATGCAAAAAGCAGGAATGAAACTTTTCAGAATATAAATAAAAGGCAGGCCACCGGCTTCATTTGAACCTTCCATGATTTGCCAACTATCTAAGACAAATGAGCCACTCATGACCAAAATAAATACAGCAACCGGAATTAATAATAATAAGCTGCCTAATAGATTAACCCAGGCTTTTTGTTTAACGTTAAACTGGTTATAAAACAGATCAACGCGGACATGTTCATTATGTTTCAGTGTATAACCAGCCCCTAATAAAAACACAGCTGAATGCAAGTAAATCACGCTTTCCTGTAATGCAATTGAGCCAATATTAAAGCCATATCGCAATATCACAATGAGCGCCATTAATACCACAACAGCGACCGCAAACCATGCCATCAATTTGCCAATCCATTCAGACAAATTATCAATGCACTTTATTAGAGATTGGATAAACATCTACAGCGTCCTTTATTAATGATTGTCCAGTTTGCTGCCGCCCATACAATTGGGTGATAAAGGCACATTATTTTGCTGGGTTTCCCATTCTGCTGAAGTATAGGTATGTATCGCAAGCGCATGCACAGGCCCAGCCAGTTCATCGGCTAAGCAAGCATTAACCATGCGATGTCGGGCAATTAAACGTTTATCGTCAAATGCTGCGCTGACGATAATGACTTTAAAATGAGAGTCTTGCGCATCGCCACTATGCATGTGGCTTTCATTTTGAACATCCAGAACCTGAGGGGATAGTTCCTGCTTTAATTTATCAAAAATAAGTTGGTGTGTAGAATTCATAGTCAGCAATGTTTAAATTGGTTTTAATTAATTTTATAGAATTTTCCGGCTCGTGTTTAATATATTTTATCTGAATGCAGGTATCGATAGGTTAAATTAATCCTGCCGTTTTTTACCCGAACCCGTTTTGGCAGCGAATGATACCAGAATTCTTGCGTATTACCTGCCATTATTAACAAACTGCCGGATTCCAGCTCTAGAGAATAGGTATCATTGCTCAATCTATGCTTGAGTTTAAAGGTCCGCTGCGCACCTAAACTGAGTGAAGCTATAACCGGCATTTTCCCCAGCTCAGCTTCATCATCGGCATGCCAGCCCATACAATCCTGACCATCCCGGTACAAATTAGCCAGAACACAATTAAACTGAGCGCCACTTACCTGCTCTACCAAACTTTTAAGCTGTAACAAGTTTGGCAGCCAGGGCGTCACATTGAATCTTTGTTTTGAATATTGATAGCTTAACCCCTTATCACCATACAAAGCTTGCAATCTTGGGATCTGATGCGATTGACCATACACCACCAAACTTTCCTGACGCCAGTTTAGCTCTTGCTTTAATGCCTGATACCATAAATCTGCCACATCCGGCTGAATTAAATTAGGGTAATAAAACAGCTCGCCATTTTTAAGTGGTAATACTTCGGGTTGAATTGGCTTTTGTAACATAATATTATCAATTATCTCAAATTTGTCTGATGTTATTAAGCTTAAAAGGAATTATATGCGCCTCGCTGTCATTGTGTTCTGGTCTCTGCTCTCACTGCCTTCTTTTGCTTATCACCCTTATGATCAGGCATCTAGTTTAGCAGACATTGCCAATCAAATTCGACGCATTGCGCCACAGGATATTGCACAGATTTGTCAAACATCGCACCCGGGCAATGAAGCGTGTCAGTTAGAACTCGCTATCATAAACCATTACCCAAAGCTGGTTAAACGCCTGCTGGAAGAGGGTATGGATGCCAATGCAATCAGTGAAGATGGCATTAGCCCACTCATAAGAAGTATTCAGCTGGGGCAAACCGAAATTACCGAAATATTACTCACCGGCGGCGCCGATGCAAATCTGGCTGATAACTCAGGTTGGACGCCTTTACACTATGCCATTTTGGGTTTAACGACCGATACCCAAAGCCAACTTAAGCTGATTAAAACTTTAGCTCAACATAATGCCAACCTGAATGCGAGATCGAATATCAACAATACCCCACTGCATTTTGCCGCAGAAGAGAATCTGCCAGAGGTTGCCCGTATTTTAATTGAGCTGGGGGCGGAGCTGGATATCCAGGATATTGATCAATGGACTCCGCTCATGCTGGCAATCAATCAAGGGTCAGTTAAGGTAGCACAGTTATTGATTCAATCCGGTGCCAGTCTAACCATACGAAACCGGGATGGCTGGCAAGCACTGCATTTTACCGCCAATAAAAAAAGCCAGTCTTCGGGTAAAAGCCGGCTTAAAATCGCCAAAGCCTTATTAAAAGCGGGCGCACCACTGGAGTCAGTAACCAAAGATGGCTCATCACCATTATGGTTGGCCGCAGCCAATAGCCAACCTGACCTGCTGAAGTTTTTTATTGAGCAAGGCGGCGATGTGAACCACACCAATCATAAAGGCTTAAACCTAATGCACCAGCTAGTAACTTATGAGCATCTCTTGCCTGAATCTCAGCTAAATCAAATATTTGATATCCTGTATACGGCAGGCATAAACCTGAACAAAGGCCAATCAATTGGTTTAACTCCCTTGATGATTGCCTGTATTAGACAGGAGCGCTTTTGGGTAAAAAAGCTGCTGGCTCACAACGCCAACCCAGACCAAACAGCGCAAAACAATATCAGTCCTTTATATATTGTACTCAAATATCAAAAAACCCTGAATGTACCAATATTAATTGAACTACTCGAGCATGGTGTCGCTATAAATCAAAGCATTGACGGTTGGTCATTAATTAATATGACCTTGAGTAATTTTAAACTAACTGAAGCTGAGCAAAACCAAGCCGTGAAACTCTTAATACAATACGGGGCTGATATTAATGGCAAACGTTCAGGCGAACATGAGTATGCCCCAATTCAATTAGCTGTGCAGCTAAATCAAAAAAGCATAGTTAAAACCCTGATTGTTGCTGGTGCCCAATTAGACATAACGACAGAGAAAGGCGCTTCCCTTCTTGAACTTGCGGTCAATACGAGAAGCAAAGCACTCACCACACTTATTTTAGCTGCCAAGAATTGATTAAACCCGTTCGACTAAATCTAATCAGGGCACTCTATTGCAAAGAAGCGGATTCTGCTAGAATCCCGGGCAATTAAGCAAAAGTGAATATGAGATCTTTTAGTCAGATGCAGAATAATCATCAATTAACGGCCGTTAATGAGCAAATATTAACCCTGTGGCGATACCCGAAACAAAGCGCTGACTCACCCCTTCAAGCATGGGATAGTGCTGATAATCTAATCGTTAAGCGTTATCTTGAGCTCACATCTGGCATACAACAAATACAAGCTGTAGCCATTTTAAATGACGCTTTTGGTGCCATTTGCTGTCAGCTAACCGAGCATCACCCCGTCATTTATCAGGATTCAAAAGTCAGTCAGTTAGCTATCAGCGAAAACCTGAAACATAACGGGCTGGATTCCGATTTAATCAAACTAACCAACGAATACCCGGATTTATCAAGGACCACTTGCTGTTTGTTAAAGATTCCGAAAAGTCTGGATTACTTGGAAGAGATTTTGGCTGTATTACATCTCAACGCACCGGATGATTTAACTTTGATAGCTGGCGCAAAAGCAAACCATATTAATAAATCTGTCGTTAAGTTATTTAACCGTTATTTTAGCCAGGTGGACGTTAGTCTCGCTGAAAAAAAATCCCGAACCATCACAGCCAGCGGCAAACAAAAAGCACCTTATTCTTCTTTTAATGCCTGGACGCAATGGAAAGCGCCTTCCGGACTCACTTTTAAAAATGCCGCGAATGTATTTTCCCGTTCTAGTTTAGACATGGGTGCAGCCTTTATGCTTGACCACCTACCTAAGGTTAACAATAAAGCCGTTATCGATTTGGCTTGTGGTAATGGTGTATTAGGGTTTCACCTGCTCAAACAAAAACCCTTAAGCCTGGTTTCGTCGGATGACAGTTACCAGGCCATTTTATCCGCTCAGGCGAATTTAGCACTCAATTTTGAAAATTGTGAAACTGAGGTTTTATTCAAATGGCAGGATTGCTTAACTGAGCAGGATTCAGAGTCTGCCGATACGATTGTTTGCAACCCCCCCTTTCATCAACAGCATGCCATCACCGATCACATCGCCAACCAAATGTTTGAAGATGCATATCGCTGTTTAAAACAAGATGGTGAGTTATATATAGTCGGTAACCGTCATTTGGGTTACCACCAGTCGCTGGCTCATATTTTTAAACATTCGAGTATTGTCGCCTCCAACAAAAAATTTGTTATTATAAAAGCAACAAAATAATCAGTTGGACTACAAGACTCTAATACCAATAAATTTTACAGAGGATGATAATGAATTTATATCTAAAATCAGTCGCTCATAGCCTAATCAGTAGTATTGTCGTTTTATTTATGTTGGTTTCCACTGTTCAGGCAAAACCGGATACACAAGATTCAAACCTCTACCCTATGGTAAAGATCAGCACTAATATGGGTGATATAGTGGTTGAATTAAACCGCAGAAAAGCCCCTATCACAGTCGCAAATTTTATTGATTATGTTGTAAAAGATGAATATGACGGCGTCATTTTTCACCGTGTTATTGATGGTTTTGTCGCGCAAGCTGGCGGCTATGATACAAACTATGAAGAAAAGCCAACCGGTAAACCTATCTTTAATGAAAGTGGCAATGGTTTAAGCAATGACAGAATGACAATTGCAATGGCCAGACAAAATGACCCGCACTCAGCCATCAGACAATTTTATTTTAATTTAGCTGACAATAAGAATTTAAACCCAGGGAGAAACTGGGGGTATTCTGTTTTCGGTTATGTTGTAGAGGGTGAAGCTGTATTAGATGCCATTGCTCAGGTGGAAACAAATTACAACGAAACTTTTGGTTCAGCTGATGTGCCCGTTAAACAAATTGTAATAAATGATATTAGTTTACTACCACGTCCATAATTGATGTCTATACTTATGGATATGAATTCATAAACGGGTTTCGCTGTGAGAGTAAATCAATTTATCGAGCTCAAATCGAGACAACTGGCCTATTATGTGCGAGGCTTTCTAACCCGCTCTATTGAGTATACCGAATTGGATATGTTTATTTGGGATACCTTTGAAGAGTGGGCACAAGTAACAGTGTCAAAAACTGACCCGTACTCAGCAAAGGAGCGTGTTTTTTGGCATCTGATTCACCAGCTCAGCTTTTGGCCTCAGGATACGTTGCTAACCGATAGTCTGTTAAATGACGAACTTAACATTTGCACAGATTATATTGACGGCGAAGGCTCATTTCCGATGGATTGCGTTGGCATTCGCCCCTAATCTGGTAAGCTAACCAAAACTTATTGATATTGGATGTTCAATGAATTGGTTAGCGCCTTACACTGATAAAAGAGTTATCGCTCTATTTTTTCTCGGATTTTCTTCCGGCTTACCTTTATTACTTGTATTTTCAACACTTTCATTCTGGCTCAGAGAAGCCGGAATAGACAGAGCCAGTATTGGCATGCTCAGCTGGGTTGCATTAGCGTATGCAATAAAATGGTTGTGGTCACCGCTAATTGATAAGTATCCAATCCCGCTGCTCAGTAAAAAATTGGGCCGAAGACGAAGCTGGATGCTGGTATCACAAATGGCCATAATTGGCAGTTTATTATCAATGTCGATTGCCGATCCAAAACAAGCTCTCTGGCTTTTTTCATTGCTGGCGCTAGGCGTTGCATTCAGTTCAGCAACACAAGATATTGTGATTGATGCTTTTCGAATTGATTCTGCCCCTACTGATTTGCAAGCGGCAATGGCAGCAACTTACCTCGCCGGATACCGTATTGCGATGATAGTATCCGGAGCAGGTAGTTTAGTACTGGCAGCCTGGTTTGCGCCCACTGAAGCCGAATTCAGCAATCAGGCTTGGCAATCGACTTATCAAGTTATGGCACTGCTGATGGTACCCGGCTTACTAACCACTTTATTATGTGCTGAGCCCACCACAGCACTCAACCCGAATCCACACCCGGATAGTTTTTGGTTAAGCCTGGTAGATGCTTTCTGGTTACCGGTTAAAGACTTTTTTCTGCGCTACGGTAAAGCTGCATTTTTATTGATTGCCTTAATATCTGTCTATCGATTATCGGATGTAGTAATGGGTGTTATGGCCAATCCTTTTTATATAGATACAGGATTTAGCAAAGTAGAGATCGCTTCCATCGCAAAAGTATATGGTGTAATTATGACGCTGGTCGGGGCTGCACTTGGCGGTATTATTCTAAAACAAAAAGGCACTTTATTTACTTTGTTTTTAGGTGGTTTATTGGCTGCAGCGACTAATTTATTGTTTGTCACCCTGTCTTTAAAAGGGCCGGATTTAACCTGGCTGACTGCGGTTATAGCGATAGATAATTTAAGTGCGGGCATTGCCACTGCTGCTTTTATTGCATTTTTAAGCGGATTAACGAATAAATCATTTTCAGCGACTCAATATGCGATATTCAGCTCAAGTATGTTGCTGTTACCTAAATTCGTCGCGGGTTTTTCCGGATTTGCCGTGGAAGCATTTGACTATACGTTATTTTTTATCGGTACAGCCTTGCTAGGCTTACCCGCCTTGCTATTTATCACACTGCTTGCTAAAAAGAATATAATGTCAACGGCAAAGGTTCAAAATGATTAGATTATTCGCACTCTTACCTTTACTTACTTTTGGATTATGGTGGTTATATTTGCGCCATAATGGCTGGACGATTCAGCAAGGCATGAAAGGATTTAAAATTATTTTTATATTTAATGTTCTGGTTTTAGGCTTTTTTACATTGATGTATTTTGTGACCCGAGTGGATTAATAGCAGCAGAGGCGTCTGCTTGTATAAAATGTGAAATGTAAAAATAAAAAAGCCTCTGACGAGGCTTTTTTGAGTTGTATTATTTTGCGTTTTGATTTTCAATCTGAGGATGCTGCAACTGCTCATCCGCATTCGAAGTTGTAATAAACGCAGAGATCGCCATAACAATTACTGCAAAAGCGACCGTAGTTAATTTAATACCACCAGCTTTATTCATTTTTAACTAACACCCAAGTTCTTTAATTAAGCTTATTTTTGTTCTTTTTAGCTACATACGATTAAATTAGGTTGCTCAATTGAGTAATAGTTCCGTTATTTTTATATTTATCCACAAATTTTGTAATCGTATTAATTGAACGCCATCCATACTAGCCGAAATATTGACCTGTAACAAGACTATATAACTAATATTTAAGGATTTTTCAAAAAAACAAAATATTAACAATAAGCCATAATTTAATCCACAACTTAAAATAACGAACCCTGCCTAAAAACCACAATAGTTTACAATCACTTAGCTTAAATCCTTATTATTTTCCTCAGAAAATCAGGTAGATATTAAAAGCTTTCAAAACGGATTGTTAACCAGTAAACTTTAAAAATTGCCTGCTATCAATTTTTCAACTTTGCCAGAGGTCATTTTTATGAAAGCAAGATTAACCACATTTTTTATTATGATGCTCAGTGTTAGCTCTACACTTTATGCAGCACCGAAAAATATCATTTACATGATTGGCGATGGCATGGGTGTTAATTATCTGACCGCTTACCGGTACTATCAAATGCAAACGCCTAATCAATTAGTCAAACAAACGGAGTTTGATAAAATATGGCGAGGCATAGCGATGACCTACCCAGCCGATCAAACTTTTGTAACCGATTCTGCAGCTGCCGCAACCGCGTTATCAACCACTCATAAATCCTATAATGGTGCGATTTCAGTTGATCATGAACATCAGTCATTATACACCCTGATGGAAGCCGCCAAATCGGCCAATAAAAAAACGGGTCTGGTAGTCACATCTGAAGTGACCCATGCAACACCAGCCAGTTTTTTTGCGCACCAAAAATACCGAAAAGACTATCCACAAATTGCAGATCAAATTGTTGATAACACAATAAATGATAAACCTGTCATGGATTTATTATTAGGTGGCGGACAAGCGCACTTGATTCGAGAAGACAGAAATATATTGTCTGAATTAACCCAATTAGGTTATCAGGGGGTTACAGAATTTAATCAGTTAGCACAATTAAATCAATTACCGGCTATTGGTGTGTTTCACCCCAGAGGATTTCCGTCAGCAATCGATTCTAACCAGACTCGACTTGCAAAAATGACAGAAAAAGCCTTGGACTTATTGGTCAATGAACAAGGGTTTGTATTGCTGATTGAAGGCAGCCAGATTGACTGGTGTGGACATGCGAACGACATTGTTTGTGCTATGGCTGAAATGAGCGATTTTGAAAATGCCTTAAATGTCGTTTTAAATTTCATGAAAAATAACCCGGATACTTTATTAGTTGTCACTGCCGATCATGAAACCGGCGGTATGTCTTTGGGTGCAAACGGAGAATATCAATGGCTACCCGATATGATTTCAAAAGTACACAGCTCAGCAAGGGTCATCGCAACTAGCTTAAGCGAAAGTAAAACTGATCACACATCTCTCTCGGCAAACTGGGCTAATCACGTTGATTTTAACCTGTCAAATCAGGAAGTTCAGTCTATTCAGGCTATCAAAAACAATCAGGATTTAACCCAAAAACAACGGCTAAAACAATTAAATAAAGCGGTCAAAGCCATTATCAATCAACGCAGTTATACCGGCTGGACATCTGGCGGTCATACGGGTTTGGATGTACCCGTATTAGCTACCGGCGTAGAAGCTGAGCGTTTTAACGGTTTTCAAAACAATACACAAATAGCAGAAAAGCTTCATAATATGGTTAAGGAATAAATTAATCTTTTGATTTAGCGGGTGCGACAATTTGTCGCATCCACAGCTCATCTCAGAGCGGATATAATTGCACTAATTCATTACATTAGAGAATTATTATGCGCAATTTTATCTTTCCGGTGGCCTTAACCACCTCCGTCTTGCTGGCTTCCCCAGCGTTAGCAGATTCAAATCATACCAACGGCATTAACCCGGCTTCGCATGCACCGGCAGGCGTGATGGCTGACCATTTACATAAACAAGGCGAAGTCATGTTTGGCTACCGCTATATGGAACAGGACTTTAATCAGCTTTATCATGGCAGTGACAAAATCACTCAGGCTGAACTCGCGATGGCCGGTTATAGTATGGCGCCAACCGGCATGAAAATGAAAATGCATATGCTGGATATTATGTATGCAGTCAATGACACTGTAACTCTGATGCTAATGCCACAATACATGAGTATGGAGATGACAATGAAAATGCTGGATTCAGACATGGATTCACATCATTCGCATGCCATGGATATGGAAATGGGCGCTATGCATTCTAGCCATTCACATGGCACCTCAGGCATTGCCGATACTCAAGTAAGTGCTTTGGTTAATTTATTTAAGACACCCCATCATCAGCTCATCACTAATCTGGGGCTGAGTATTCCCACCGGCTCGGTAAACGAAAAAAACAGTAACGGACAATTTACCCATTATGGCATGCAATTGGGCTCAGGGACTTACGATTTTGTTCCATCAGTCACTTATACCGGCAATCAAAATGCGCTTTCCTGGGGCGCTCAAGTTGGCGCTAACATTAAGTTAGAAGACAAAAATGAATCCGGTTTTACATTCGGAGATAAATATCAGCTAACCGGCTGGCTGGCTTACCGGGTGATCGAGCCTCTCAGTGTTTCAGCGCGATTCAGTTATCAGTCTCAGGATAAAATATCCGGCCACTATAACGATGCACATAACCACTCAAGTCCCTCTGATATTCAAGCTAACTATGGTGGTCAGTTCAGCGACTTAGGTTTAGGTGTAAACTATGCACAGCAAAGCGGTGTATTAAAAGGCGTGCGGTTAGGGATTGAATGGCAAACCCGGATTTCTCAAGACTACAATGGCTACCAACTGGGATTAGATGATGGAATTTATACCAGCTTAAGTTATGCGTTTTAATTTCTGATTCATCTGCTTGCCGGAATTTGCATTTTTAATGCTCAAAAATGCAAATTCTGCTTTTTCCCCTACCCAGCCTTAGACTAATTCATTATCAGCTTCAAATTTTGCTTGTATTTAATTTAACTCTGGCTAGAGTTAAAGCATTGAATAAAAAATAAGTCTGAACGAATGGAAGTTGTTAATTTTAGAGTCGGTAACTATCTTGTTGCGTTTAATATTTTAGATATTTTATTAACTGAAAAATTCAGTAATGATCAAACGTCAATGCCGAGCGAAGACAAAGCTTTTTTGGGTGTAAAGGACTTTATGGGCACCCCTACCCCCATTTATGATTTGGGGATTGCAATGAATAAGTCTTCAACCCATGCAGAAAACCAACAGCTTGCAAACCTATTGAATGAACGGGAACAAGACCACGAAAACTGGTTGGATGCACTTGAATACAGTGTGAAAAACAAGCAGGCATTTACATTGGCCAGAGATCCCGCTAAATGTGCATTCGGCCAGTGGTATCAGACATTTACCACAAAGAATGAAGATTTAGCCGAAGTATTAAAACGCTTTGATAAGCCACACAAGCATATTCATTCACTGGCCGATAAAGCGCTTGATATGCTTGATAAAGGCGAACAGTCAGAAGCCATCAAACTTATCCAGCAAGAGCGTAAAGTGACTCTGGCCAGTTTAAAACGATTATTTGCTATCGCCCGCGAGCAACTCGAAGTCACTTATAAACCAGTGACCGTATACACAACAATTGATGGCAGGCAACCGGCATTAGGGTTTGTTGTAGATAAAGTAGAAGATTCACTGACTGTAAATAACGAGCAAATAAAGCCGCTAAAAGAAATTACCCAGCATATCGGAAATATTGACCATAGAGTAAAAGAAATGATTGAGGGTTTGCTGACAACTCAGCAATACAATAGCTTGCTTTTAAGTTCTAAGTCATTTTTATAAAATTTATATGAGTTCAATAATTCATTGATAGATCGGCTGATAAGCTGATACGATTTAAGCTGGAAAACTAATAATAAATAACCTTCATGTCAGAGCAAAATATAAACTGGATTACGCTTGAACACGCTTCCGAAATTAGCGGCGCATCTGTTGCTATTATTCAGGATACGATGCGTAAATATAAAGAAAAACCCGAAGTATTGCGCTCTAAATCAGAGTATGGCGTGGATTATGTAGATAAAAATCAAATTCTTGCTTTATTTTCAGCTTCTTCAAATCCGGATTCAAAAGACAAAATTCCGGGCACTTTGTTTCGCTGGTTTGATGAACTCAGAAAAACCTATGAAAACAGTTTAAAAAACATGCAGCAAACCGCTGAAAAAAATCAAACTGAAAATAAACAGGATTTAAAACACCAATACGAAACCCGCATTTTTGAACTCGAAGAAAACTATCAACATCAAATTGCCAACATCAAACAGGCTCATCAGGAGCAGGTGAAACTGCTAAAACGTACGATTATCAAACTCGAAAAGCAGTTGGAATTCCACCAGCAACAAAATATGCGTCAGCAAAAATCACTTGAGCAGTTAAATACACGTTATGATGCGATTATTCTGGCCATGCATCATAGTACATCCGGTAGTCTAGACAAAACCGAATTAGCAAGTCTCGAACAACCCGCTCTAAACCCGGAACCGGCAGAAAACCATATTCAGGCTCAAGATGACATTCAACTGAGTCAGCAAACCGAACCTGAAGAAAGACGGCCTGAAGAAACTCTAGCTGAGACAGATCAAGATGAGAGGCTTCAGTCAAATTCATTGCCGCCTGAGCCTGAGCAAAGTGCGCAGATAGATATTCACAGATACCATGCACAACCAGAGATTCAATGGCAAATTGACGCTTTACTCGATTCAGCTTTTCAGGCCAGAGAACAGAAAGAATTTAAAATTGCCTTTGAGCTATTTGAACAAGCCGCCTTACTCGGCAGTAATAAAGCCATGGGGGCATTGGCGCGTTGTTATTTTACCAGCGAAGGGACAAAACAAGATATTCAATTGGCCATTGGTTGGTTAAGATTGGCTGAAGCTTATCAGTTTGAACCCGCCGCTCAAAAACTGGTTAAAATTCAGCAGGAATATCCGGATGAGTTTGCACATTCGATAAAACTGGTACATTCATTTAATGAACAGATTCATCAGCATCTGGAAGAAATGAACGGATATACAGAAGCCTAACCCCATATTCTAATTGAGACCTCTATGACATTAGCCGAAAAACAAGCTTTGTTTGCTGAATTTTTTACGATTCCTCTCAGCTTAAATATAAATTTAGTTGCTTTTTCAGCTGGCGAAAATATGCCGGATGAATCTCAATTTATTGAGGAAATGCCCTTCCCTTTTAAACTTGCTACTCAGGTAAATTCATTAGAAGCAGACTCATTACGCAGTATCAGACATTTGGGAAAACAAGCTGATGAGCTTGTCAGCTTTTTGAATCTGCAATCTAAAAAAATAGACCTGATTATGTCTTATATTTTAATGCAGGAAGATGATGCCGGAAATCGCTATAAAAGTGTCGAGTTTGGTGCCGGAGGCCTGACAGTTGAATCTGAACAAACATGGACAATTGAACAAGCTTTTAGATTAAAAATATTTATCCCTGAAGAATCGAGTGCAGTATACTGCTACGCAGAAATCATTGATATTAGCGAAACAGAGTCTGGCTACCAGTACAAATTTGTCTATAGCCGTATACGCGAAGAAGACAGAGAAATTCTAGTCCGAACAGCACTACATCAACAAAGTAAGCAGTTAAGGCAACTTGCACAGCAAAAAGCCCAAAACAAAACTGAATAAAACTTTTATTTGAAGAGTAAATAACAACAGTGAACAATACCTTTAGTTTACCGGCTGAGTGGTATCCGCAAGACGCGGTTATGCTGACCTGGCCTCACCCAGAAACCGACTGGCAGGCAATTTTAGATAAAGTTGAACCCGTTTACCTTGAATTAGTTAAAACCATCACCCGCTTTGAGTCTGTGATTATCGTCTGCCACGATCAGGCACTTAAACAAAAAGTTAAAGCCATGCTTGAGCAAGAAGCAATCGATTTAAATCAGGTGTTTTGGGTGATCACACCCACTAATGATACCTGGGCCAGAGATCACGGCCCACTTTGCCTTGTCCGGGATAAAACTATCTCAGCTGCTAACTTTATATTTAACGGTTGGGGAAATAAGTTTGAATCCAGTCTGGATAATCAAATTAATACGGCCTTATTCAGTCAGTTGAATATCCGTAACCAGCAAAATGTTGATTTTGTTCTTGAAGGAGGCGGTGTAGAAACCGACGGTCAAGGATGTTTAATGGTCACCAGCGAGTGTTTACTTAACCCTAACCGTAACCCAAATTTTGATAAACACCAAGTCACAGAATTTTTATTAACTCATTTGGGTTTAAATAAAATTCTCTGGCTAGACCATGGTGCGCTCGAAGGAGATGATACGGATGCTCATATAGATACACTTGCCCGTTTTGCGCCTGACAATCAAATCATATATCAGGGCTGTCAGGATGAGTCCGATGATCATTTTGCCGCTTTAGATGCAATGAAACAACAACTTAGTACTTTCACCAATCTGTCCGGACAAACTTACAAATTAACGGAATTACCCTGGCCAGATGCACAATATAATGCTGAAGGTGAGCGCTTACCGGCAACTTATGCTAACTTTTTAATCATTAACCATGCCGTTTTATTGCCGGTTTATGGCGTCAAACAGGATGAAATTGCGATAAGCCAGATGCAATCTGCATTTCCTGAACATGAGATCATTGCAATAAACTGCCGTGCGATTATAGAACAATTTGGTAGCCTTCACTGTATTAGCATGCAGTTACCAAAAGGCTTTTTAAGTCACTATTTAGCTTAAATTCTGAGGTTTGAAATATGAGTCAATTAACCGCCGCCCTGATCCAGCACTCTAACAGTGCCAACCCCGAGCATAATCTGGAAAAAAGCATTGAAGGTATCCGTGAAGCTGCCCTTAAAGGCGCAAAACTGATTGTCTTAGAAGAGTTGCACCGCTCACTTTATTTTTGCCAGGTTGAAGATGTTGAACAATTTGATTTAGCTGAGCCTATTCCAGGCCCGAGTACTCAAGTATTAGGTTCACTCGCGAAAGCGTTAAATATTGTTATCGTTGCTTCATTATTTGAACGCCGTGCAGCTGGTGTTTACCATAACACAGCGGTTGTTCTGGATACAGATGGCAGTATTGCCGGAAAATATCGAAAAATGCACATACCGGATGATCCCGGTTTTTATGAAAAATTTTATTTTACCCCAGGTGATCTCGGATTTGAGCCAATACAAACCAGCATAGGTAAGCTGGGTGTACTCGTATGCTGGGATCAATGGTTTCCGGAAGCTGCCCGCCTGATGGCAATGGCCGGTGCTGAATTATTGATTTACCCTACCGCAATTGGCTGGGACCCGCGTGATGAGCACGCCGAACAGCAAAGACAACTTGATGCTTGGGTGATCTCACAACGCGCGCACGCAGTAGCCAATGGCGTACCTGTATTAAGCTGTAACCGAACCGGTTTTGAAGCCGATCCGAGCGAACAAAGCCAAGGTATTCAATTTTGGGGAAACAGCTTTATTACTGGCCCTCAGGGCGAAATTCTCGCTCATGCCAGTAAAGATGAAGAAGAAATTCTGATAGCTGAAATTGATTTAGACAGAAGTGAAAATGTCAGACGTATCTGGCCTTATTTGCGGGATCGCAGAATTGATCACTACTCAGATTTACTTAAAATCTACCGGGATTAACTCGCAACAAAAGAAATTAAAGCGCCACCTCTGGCGCTTTTTTATTGCTATTCCATTAAAAACCCGCCAAAAACGTGACCCATTTCACACTCTATCAGCTACTTCATAAAATTTCGTTTTCCGGTTCAGTTTAAATTCAGGTTGAGCTTTATAAACTGGCATTGTCAGGTCAATAAAGGCCAGCGATTGAAGGAGAATGTGATGAAAATTTTAACTCAAGCAAAATACAGCACGCTCGCGTTAGCATTAACTGGCTTACTGGCGACCCCTGCATTTGCAAAACATGGTCATTATTCCGGTGAAAATATTGAACGCGCTAAAGTGGTTCAGGTCACACCCACTTATCGTAAAGTCACAATAGAAAAACCCAAAAAGCAATGTTGGTACAGAGATACAGGTTATCAGGACTATTCGTATAATCGAAACCACTCTTACCACAGAACCAACAGCCAAAATCACGATGATGCAGCAGCCCCCATTATTGGCGCCGTTATCGGTGGCGCAATTGGTAATCAGTTTGGTAAAGGCAAAGGCAATGCAGTCGCCACTATCGCGGGTGCTGTGATTGGCGGTGCACTGGCAAATGAAGCCGCAGCTCAGTCTCATAACAACTATAATAACCGTAATTATGGCACTAATGACTACCGTTACCATGATAAATATGAACGTGGCCATGGCAAATGGGAAAACCATCATAAAAGAGCCGGTTACAATAAACATAAAAAAAGAAAAGTATGTGAAGTGACCCATGTTCGGGCTGAAACCATCAATGAATTAACGGGTTATGATGTAAGCTACCGATATAAAGGCGAAATATATTATACTCATATGCAAAATCATCCGGGCAAATTTATTGATGTAGCGGTTAATGTTACTCCGCTCGAATAATTGCTAAACTGAGTACCCTGAAAGGTACTCAGTTTGTTTTTAAATTTATAAAAGTGTGGATCTATGTTTCGCTATTTACGTTTGTTGTTATTAACAGTCAGTCTGATATCACCGCTTGTCTTTATCAGTCCGGTAAATGCACAAACGATGACGTTGCGACACGCAATCAACACAGTGCAAAAAAGCTATCAGGGCAAAATATTAAAAGCCTATAAAACCCGGATTGAGCAACAGACTTATTATCGAATTAAATTACTGATGCCCTCCGGGCGGGTAGTGAGCATTTTAGTAAATGCGCATAGCGGTCAAATGAAGAAGGAATAATTTGTGCGTTTATTATTAGTGGAAGACGAAATTAAGCTGAATGAACACCTATACACCAGCCTAACTCAACAAGGTTATGCAGTAGATGCCAGCTTCGATGGTGAAGACGGTCTGTTTAACGCTCAGGAAGTTGATTACGACATTGCGGTTATCGATATTGGCCTGCCTAAACTGGATGGCCTGCAACTAGTTCAGCAAATCAGAAAACATAAAACGTTCCCGATTTTACTACTGACAGCTCGCGATCACTGGCAAGATAAAGTAGCCGGGCTGAACGCAGGTGCAGATGATTATCTGGCTAAACCCTTTCAGGCAGAAGAATTGTTTGCCCGCCTAAAAGCCTTGATTCGAAGAAGTTCGGGTCAAGCGAACCCGGTGCTGGTTTTTAACCAGCTCAAAATAGATACTAACTTATCTCAGGTCTATTTGGCCGAGACAGCCGTCACCCTGACAGCCTATGAATATAAGTTACTTGAATATTTTGCGCGTCATCCAAATAAATTAATTTCTAAAACAGAACTGACTGAACACCTGTATGAACAGGACTTTGACAGAGATTCAAATGTCATTGAGGTGTTTGTAAAACGTTTGCGACGTAAAATCAGTCCGCAACAAGCCGACCTTTATATTCAAACCGTACGCGGCCAGGGTTACAGATTCTGTAATGATGAAGCTTAAACACAAACTGGCCCGGCTGAGCTTTAAACAAAGGCTACTGGTTTCAAATTTAATCGTCAGCTTAATTATCTTGCCTTTGTTTGGTATTAGCTTATACAAAGCATTTGAAATACAAGCCAAGCTGACAGAACAGCAAGCGATGCAGGCTTACAGTTATAATTTGCTGGCCGCCAGTGAAATCGATAATGGCCAGCTAAGCTTTAACGGGGCGTTAGCAGCACCTGGTTTTCATTTGCCGGATTCTGGACTCTATGCCCTGATTAGGAATGAACAATCACTGATTTGGCATTCTGATTCCTTTATCAACCCGGCAGTCCCTGCTCAATGGCCAGATTCGTTCGTTGGCGAAAGTCAGTTTAATCAAATCCGTCTCAATGGAGAAGATCACTTCAACTGGCAATTGAAAGTTGAATTTGAATTTGCCGGACAGGTTTATCCCTTTACTTTTCATATCATCAAAAACAAACAGGATTACCTGCTGCAACTCACCATTTTTGAGCAAAGTTTATGGCGCTGGCTAATTGCAATAGCGCTCATATTCACCGGCTTACAGTTCATCTGGCTATTTTGGTTTCAACAACCACTGAAAAAGCTCAGTCAGGAAGTAGAACATATTGAAAACGGTGATAAAAACCGGATTTCCGAGAACTATCCAATTGAAATTGCGTCCTTGAATAACAGTCTGAACCGACTCATTCAAACAGAACAACAACAAAGGCAAAGATATAAAAATACCCTTGCAGACTTGGCTCACAGCTTAAAAACGCCGCTCGCTGTCATATTCAACAATTCAGACGTGCCCCAATCAATAAAACCTGAGTTGGATAAAATTAATCAGATTATTGGTCATCAACTAAAAAAAGCGCAAACCGGTCAAAGTAGTTGGCAGCAAGGCTGTAAAGTAGCGCCCATAGCTAAAGCCATTATCACCAGTTTAGAAAAAATTTATCATCAAAAGTCGATTCAATTTAAACTCAATTGCACTCACAATCCTGTATTTTACGGAGCAGAAGCTGACTTGTATGAGCTGCTGGGTAATTTATTGGACAATGCGGCAAAAGCCTGCCATCAAAAAGTGATCATAGAAATATCATCCAGCCCAAATTTAACCTTGCAAGTCAGTGATGACGGCTGTGGTTTGTCTGAATCACAAACTCAGGATATTTTAAAACGCGGTCATAGAGCGGATACATACGAAGCGGGCCACGGAATTGGCTTATCGATTGTTCAGGATCTGGTTTCAAGTTACCAGGGACAACTTAATATTAACGGCAAAGGACCACTCGGTGGCGCTTGTTTTACACTTGAATTTAACGCTTAAAAAGCGCTTTATAACTATGGGTTTCAGTTAAAAATGCATCAATTTTAGTTTCAGCGACCGGTGGACTAAACAAATACCCCTGACCAATCTGACATTGTTTTTCAACTAAAAAATGCACATGGTCTTCATGTTCGATACCCTCAGCGATAACTTTCATATTCAATTTATGGGCCATGGCGATAATCGCATCAGAAATTGCCATATCATCTTTATCATGCGGAATATCTTTAATAAAGGCTCTGTCTACTTTTAGTGTATCTACCGGAAAGCGTTTTAAATAACTTAATGAGGAATAACCCGTTCCAAAGTCATCGATTGAAAGCTGTACACCGAGTGATTTAATTTCGTCCATTTGCCGAATAGCTTCATTAATGTCACCCATTAGCATAGATTCAGTTAATTCAATATCCAGCCAAGCTGGTTTTATATTGGCATTTTTAATACTCTGTTTAATCACTTTAGCGACATTTTTATCTTTAAACTGACGGGCCGATAAATTGACGGCTACCATAAAAGCTTTATTGTATTTTTGGTTCAACCGGGCGATAAATAAACTGGCTTCTGACAGCACCCATTCACCCAACTCAACAATCAAGCCAGACTGCTCGGCAACCGGAATAAAAATATTTGGAGACACCATTCCCCGCACCGGATGTATCCAGCGAACCAGAGCTTCAAAGCCAAATACTTCCCCGGTTTTTAAATCAATCTGGGGTTGATAATGCAACTCAAATTGCTGCTCTTTGATCGCAACTCTGAGTTCACTTTCAAGCAATACGCTCTCCTGTAGCGCTTTATTTAAGTCATCACTGTAAAAATAAAATGCATTGCGACCGGCTGCTTTGGCTTTATACATAGCCAAATCCGCATTTCTCAATAAGTCTTCAATGCTGAGCGCATCTTTAGGCGACATAGTGATACCAATACTGGCTGTCACCAAAACCTCTGCACTGGGTAATTTAACCGGCTGATTAATAACGTTCTGAATGTCATTTGCCAAAGCAGCTGCGCGCTCTACATTAGATACACCGCTGATAATAACTGCAAATTCATCACCGCCTAATCGGGCCACTGTATCTTCAGCTCTGAGTCGCTTTATCAGGCGTCTGGCAATTTCGGTTAACAATAAATCACCCGCTTCATGCCCTAAATCATCGTTAACTCGTTTAAAGTTATCCAGATCAAAATAAAATAAACAAAACGCATAATGGCCACGCTTAGTCATTTCAAGTGATTTGGTTAATTGCGCTTTAAAAAAAGTACGGTTATAGAGTTTGGTCAGGGGATCATGATAAGCCAGCTTTTCCATTTTTTTCTGGCTTTGTTTAATAAAACTAATGTCTTGAGTTGCCGAAACAAAATGCACTGCGCCTTGTTTATCCTGCGTCATAGGTGAAAAAGTTTGTGAAACCCAGATACCTTCTCGGCTGCCCGGATGTTCAAATACCAGTTCGCCTTTCCACGCATGTCCTGATGAGAGCTTTTCAAACGCGCCATCTAATATCCAGCGCATTTGCTCATCAATGACTTCTTCAATTTTGATTCCAATCAATTCAAACTCAGGTCTTCCAGTCAGTTCAACAAATTTAGGATTAACAAATTCAATTTCAAACCACTCATTTAAAATCGCAATCGCAGTTTCACTGTGTTTAACCGCATTGGATAATTTTAAAGCTGATAATTCAGCGACTTCTTTTTCCTGAATTTTTTCGTTGAGGCCTTCTATCAGGTGGTGAATTTCACCTGACATCGCTTCTACCGTCTTAGCTGTAGTACCAACTTCATCCAAACTGTCAGTAAGTTTGCCAAGGTTTAGCTGACCCTGCTTATGCAGGCTTAACGCTTTGGCTAAATTACGTAACCTTGATAATACATAATGATTTAAAAACCAATAAATCAAACCAGCCAGTAAAAAGCCTGAAATTAAAAAGCCGGTCAATAGATATTGTTTAAAATTATTAAGGTGAATTTCGCGAATGCTTAATGAACCGGACAAAGCTAAGTACCAACTCAATTCAGGAATTTGAGCAACAGAAACAAGTCGAGTTTTATCGCCTATTTGGTAGGCTTTAGCCTTTAACTCTGTCGTATTCTGAAGACTAGTTCGAATAATGTCGTCAATTCCATCGGGTACCTGAGACTGGTTATTTAACTCAACAAAAGCGCCTGAGCTGGCTGGCGCTAATAAATTAATATACTGAGGATGAAAAATTAAATTATATTTGCTATCAAAAATAAATAGATTTCTATCTAATGTGTTGGGTAACAGCTCTTTAATCAGACTTTGTAATTCTTCAATTAAAAAATCAAAACCGGTGACGCCCCTGAATTCATTAGCAATATAAACCGGAACAACCAGACTGGTCATCCACTTCCCTTGTGAATCATCGTAATAGACAGGTGTCCAAATTGGCTGCCCGGTCGGGTTTAATTCGGGCGTTCCTAATTTGTAAAATAACTCACGACTGAAATCATAAACGGCAGGCAGTCTCATCGCGGGTTCTGCGGGTTGAATGACAACTAAACCGTTTTTAGAAATATAGTAGCTTGCTGAAAAGGAGCGCCTTAATCTTGATGCCATTAACGGCCACACATGGGCCAATGCGCTAGCTTCCCTTTTAGTCTCTGCACTCAGCGTTTCATTAGCGGCAAGATAAACCGCATTATTACCAAAACGGCTGCGGTAACTGTCATCGGCTTGTTTTTCCCACAATTCAGGCCGGGCTTCAACTTGATGACTCATTTCAAGTGAATATTTAACCTGACTATTTGCCATTAATCCCAGCTCCAGCAAGCTGTCTAAATAACGGGAAATTGATTTGGCACTTTGTGCGGCTGCATTATCCAAATCTGCGCTAAGGATACGCGCCAGATATTTATCCTGAACCTGAGTAAAAAAATAGACCCCTATAGAGCCAATTATCATGCAAGATAAAAATATAGCGATACTAGCTTTTACTGAAATTGAATGGAGAATTTGGGTTTTAAGCCACTGCATTTAATGACTGAGCCTCAATTTATGATTATTTTGTTTTTCTTATTCATTAGTCAGTGCCACGAACCCGCTATGGGTAAAGAACGTCGATAAATGACCATGCCTCTATTAAAGCGCTATTTGGCCCGAAAATGCAAATTTTTTTAAGCATTGCTCGCCTTCAGGCATTATAAATTCTATGATCTCTGACAAATTCGATGGTTTCTAAATGACTCATCAGGCGTTAGAATAACGCCAAATTAAATTGATTTAATCAAAAACAAATTAGGATTGAACTCATGGCGCAATACGTTTATACAATGTCTCAGGTTGGCAAAATCGTGCCACCGAAACGTGAGATTTTAAAAAATATTAATCTGTGCTTTTTCCCGGGCGCCAAAATAGGCGTTTTAGGTTTAAATGGTGCCGGTAAATCGACCCTGCTTAGAATAATGGCGGGTATAGATACCGAAATTGAAGGTGAAGCACGTGCCCAACCCGGAATCAATATAGGTTATTTACCGCAAGAACCTCAGCTAAACCCGGAAAAAAACGTTCGCGAAAATATCGAAGAAGCTGTAGCTGTCGTTAAAAATGCAATTAGCAGACTGGATGAAGTATATGCTGCCTATGCTGAACCTGATGCAGATTTTGATGCGTTGGCTAAAGAGCAAGGCGAGTTAGAAGCCATCATCCAGGCCACTGACGGACACAACATTGAAAATATGCTCGAGCGCGCAGCAGATGCGCTTAGATTGCCGCCTTGGGATGCAGATGTAAATAAACTATCCGGTGGTGAAAGACGTCGTGTGGCATTATGTCGGTTATTATTAGAAAAGCCGGATATGTTATTACTGGATGAACCGACCAACCACTTGGATGCAGAATCGGTTGCTTGGCTTGAGCGCTTTTTACATGACTATGAAGGGACTGTCGTTGCCATTACCCATGATAGATACTTCCTTGATAATGTTGCCGGCTGGATATTAGAACTTGATCGTGGCCAAGGCATTCCTTGGGAAGGTAATTATTCTTCATGGCTGGAACAAAAAGATGCACGTTTAGAGCAAGAAGAAAAAAATGAAAATGCACGCCAGCGCTCAATTAAACAAGAACTTGAATGGGTCAGAAACAATCCAAAAGGCCGTCAGGCAAAAAGTAAAGCGCGTATGGCCCGCTTTGAAGAGCTGAATAACCAAGATTTCCAACGTCGAAATGAAACCAATGAACTTTATATTCCGCCGGGTGAACGTTTAGGTGACAAAGTCATTGAAGTACATGATCTAAAAAAATCTTATGGTGATCGAGTCCTAATTGACGGCTTAAACTTCACTATGCCTAAAGGGGCGATTGTTGGCATTATCGGTCCAAACGGTGCAGGTAAATCGACATTATTTAGAATGTTATCGGGTCAGGAGCAACCGGATTCTGGTGAAATTATTGTCGGTGATACCGTTAAGCTCTCCAGTGTTGATCAGTTCCGTGATGATATGAATGATGATAACACCGTATGGCAGGAAATTTCTGATGGTCAGGATGTGATTCAGATTGGCAGCTTTGAAATTAACAGCCGTGCTTATGTTAGCCGATTTAACTTTAAAGGTTCAGATCAGCAAAAACGCATTGGCGAATTATCCGGTGGTGAGAGAAACCGTGTGCATTTGGCTAAATTATTAAAAGCCGGCGGTAACGTATTATTACTGGATGAGCCAACCAATGATTTAGATGTTGAAACGCTGCGAGCGCTGGAAAATGCATTATTGGATTTTCCTGGCTGCGCTATGGTGATATCGCATGACCGTTGGTTTTTAGACAGAATCGCAACCCATATTCTGGACTATCGTGATGAAGGTCAGGTTAACTTCTATGAAGGGAACTACACCGAATACGAAGCTTGGTTAAAACAAACTCTGGGTGAGGAAGCGGTACTGCATCCGCACAGAATCAAATACAAAAAAATCGGCTAAGCCTATAAAAATTAAAAAGCAGCAAGATTTTGCTGCTTTTTTGTATATACGCTATCTTTAAATTTATTGCTTCAAAGAAGATGACTTATGACTGAGCGCAGACATTATACCCGGGTATTTTTTGATAACCATGCCACTTTAAGCCATGATCATGATATATGGCAGGTTGAATTAATTGATGTATCTCTCAATGGAGCTTTAATAAGTTATCCGGAAAATGCATTGCCTTCGCAACTGAATCATCAAGATACCTTTAATCTGAATTTTGGTTTAACTGATGCGCCCGATTTAAAAATCAAGATGTCCGTTAAAATTGTTCATATAGAGCCGGATGTGCTTGGTTTACAATGTGAGCAAATAGATATCGACAGTGTGACGCATTTACGCCGGATTGTTGAATTAAATACAGGTGATCAATACTTACTTAAACGCGAGTTAATGCATTTAATTGAAGATAAAGCGACACCTAAAAACTGACAGGCTGTCACCCTAGTAGATGAAACGAATAACAAAAACGGAGGCTTAGCCTCCGTTTTTTGCAATCACTGATATATCCGTTAAGAAATTCGTTATGCTTTAGTATCAACCCCACCGGCTGCAGATACAATGACCATAGCCGGGCGTAATAAACGGCCATTGATAGTGTAACCTTTTTGCAAGCAATCAATAATCGCATTTGGCGCAACATCCGGATTTGGCAGCATAGACATCGCCTGATGCAAATCAGGATTTAATGCATCACCCTGAGCTGGGGCAACGACTTCGATTCCAAATTTGCCCAGCGTATTATCAAAACTCTTTTGCGTTAATTCGATCCCTTCAATCATAGGAACCAAAGCTTCATTTGACTTATCAGCCGCTTCCAATGCTCGTTGCAGATTATCAACAATAGGTAAAAGTTCACCGGCAAATTTTTCTAATGCAAACTTGTGTGCTTTTTCGACATCTTGCGCGGCACGTCTGCGAATATTTTCAACTTCTGCTTTTGCCCGGACAACAGAATCCTGCTGTTCAGTTACTTTGGCTTCTGATGCAGCTAGCTTTGCACTCAATTCAGCAATTTTCTGATCCCTTTCATCTACAACTTCAGCTGTTTCAGCTTGCTGCTCCTGCGTCTCTGGCGCAGCTTCTACTTGCTCTTCAGCTTGAGTATCTTGTGGTTCATTACTCATCTTTTTAAAACTCCAAAACGGTTTCACTTACGAATTTCCTCAATAATGGGGACTATCTTAACTGATTCAAGGCAGAAGTTAATAATTTAGATGTCATATCGATAATTGGTATCACTTTTCTATAATCCATCCGTGTTGGACCTATAACCGCCAGACTGCCAACAACCTGACCGTTGGCCCGATATGGCGCACTAATTAAACTGCACTCAGACAAAGTTTCGATGCCTGTTTCTTCACCGATAAAAATTTTAACCCCTTTTTCATCGCGGCACCTTTCCATAATATCCAGCACCAGATGTTTATCCGCTATGGCTTCAAAAACGGCCCGAATCTTATTCAATTCAGGACTAATATTTTCATCTAATAAGTGACTTTGCCCGGCCACTAAAAGATTGCCAATCGCTTCATTCACATTATCCTTTTGCAAAGTTAAATCGGTTAAACAATCAAGCTGAGCATCCCCCTTGGCCAGCTCTTTGATCTGTTTGTAACCCTGACTTAACGTTTTACCGGCCAGCACCATATTCATCAGTTCGCTGGTTTTCAATAAAGTTGCATGCGTAATGCTAATGGGTAAGTCAATGACCTTATTTTGAATATCTCCATTTTTAAGCACAATAATGGCCATTAAACGGGTATCAGATAAATGGATAAACTCAATCCGTTCAACAGCGACTTCCTGCTTTCTGGGTATAGTCACCATGCTGGTTAAATGTGTTACGTCTGCCAACAATTTTGATGCATGTTGACATAACTGAGTGGCTGACAGTTGCCTTTGCAGTAATCGCTGTTCAAGTTCGGGCAACTGATTAACGTTTAAAAAATCCTGAAAAGAGTCGACCGTTAGCAGCTCATCAACGAATAAACGCAATCCCTGAGCGGTCGGAATGCGTCCGGCGGATGTATGTGGTGACATCAGTAATCCGGCTTTTTCAAGCGTCATCATAATGTTTCGAACGGTTGCTGAGCTTGCAGAAATCGATTCAATTTGGGCCAAATGTTTAGAAGATACAGGCTGACCCTGATTCAGATATTGCTCAACCAACACATGTAAAATTTGTCGTGCTCTGGGTTTTAAATCTACATTGGTCATTCATGCTCACCAAATAACTCGAATTATTTTTATTAATTTATTTAATTTATATGAGGTGTATTAGATAAATTTCAATTAATTATTGATAAACTTAACGATATAGTTAATTGACCCTAAGGATGAAGTTGCACATATGGCTAAATTATTTAATAAAATTGGAATCGTTGGCAAAGCAAATCATTCAGAAACACAGCAAACTGTTGAGTCACTCAGAGCCTTTCTGACCCAACAGGGGTGTGATGTTTTTATTGAACAAAGAGTGGCTTTAATCAATGATGAAGAAGATGTGCAATCTTTAAACTTGGTTGAACTGGGCGAGTTTTGTGACTTAGTGATTGTTGTCGGCGGTGATGGAAATATGCTGGGTGCCGCCAGAGTATTATCCCGTTTCGATACCCTGGTAATCGGGGTAAACCGCGGAAACTTAGGATTTTTAACCGACATTCATCCAGATGCCTGTGAATCTGTACTGAGCCAGGTACTAAAAGGGCAATTCACAACCGAAGAAAGGTTTTTACTGGAGGTCGAAGTTCACCGGCATAATCAGGTAAAAGCAACCAATACTGCGGTTAACGAAGCCGTTTTGCACTCTGACAAAGTCGCTCATATGATAGAATTTGAAGTTTATATCAATGATAAGTTCGTTTTCAGCCAGCGAGCCGATGGCTTAATTATGTGCACGCCGACAGGCTCAACCGCCTATTCCTTATCGGGCGGCGGTCCAATTTTAACCCCTAATTTAAACGCCATAGTATTATTACCTATGTTCCCACACTCGCTGGCAAATCGTCCTTTAGTCGTTGATGCTGATTCAGATTTACGTTTGGTCGTCTCAAACAAAGCACAGGCCCAGTTGGGTGTAACCTGTGACGGGCATGTCACTTTACCTGTCTTACAAGGAGATGAAGTGCGAATTAAAAAATCACCTCATCCGCTAAAATTAATACATCCAAAGGATTACAATTATTTTAGTGTTTTAAGACGAAAGCTGAATTGGGGTAGTAAACTCTATTAAACCGCCCAGAGTAAAATAACGAATCGTGACCGATTCGTATTTTTTTATCGAGAAAGAAAGGTTACACTGAACACTTTAGTATTTATTAACTTATATTAAAGGCAATTAAAAGGACCATCTCATCGAGTTGGCATGATTGAGAATATTTAGGGAAAATGACATCTGACTGATACAAACAGGGATTTATTCAGTATGAGTTGGATTACAGCCTTAAAATAAACTCACACGGTCATATATGAATTATATCCAAAGCTGGTTTAAAATCCCTGAATACAGCTTATTAGCAGACGGCAGTTACGACTTTTGGCTTGTCAGTCTATCCGTTCTCATCGCGATTCTCTCATCTTTTATCGGTCTGCAAGTTTCCGAGTTTGCTGCCACGTCCACCAATAAGATCAGACGCCATGTTTCTCTGGCCAGTGGTGCAATTGCGCTGGGGGGTGGTGTCTGGTCAATGCATTTTATCGGTATGCTTGCCTTTAGTTTGTGTACTCAAATTGAATACGACTGGGGCATTACACTGGCCTCAATGTTTCCTTCATTATTGGCTTCCTGGCTCGCACTGAGCATTTTAAGCCAGACCCGGATACAAAAAAAGCAACTGGTTATTGGTGGTATTCTGGTGGGTGCCGGGATAGGTACCATGCATTATTTGGGGATGGCTGCAATGCAAATGGCGCCCCTGCTCAGGTATGATATCGGCTTATTTATAACCTCAATTGTAGTTGCCGTTGGCCTGGCTATTCTGGCTTTATGGATAAAATTTGCTCTGCTCAGGTATGCAGAAAAAAAGCATTCTCACCTTTTTACGACACTCATTGCCAGCCTAGTGATGGGTTCTGCAATTTCAGGTATGCATTACACAGGCATGGCTGCTGCCAGGTTTGTTTTACCCGAAGGATTAGAGCTGAGCAATCAACCCGATGAAATGTCACTTTATCTGGGTATCGGTATCGGCAGTATCACTTTAGTCATGGTTAGCTTGGTATTGGCCGTCAATTACACTTTCAGATATCGCGATTTGTCCCGTCAGGCGAATAACAATGAATACAGAATCAAAGCGATTATGGATACAGCGATAGATGGCATTTTAACAATGGATAAAAACGGACAAGTGCTCAGTGCGAATCAGGCCACTTTTCATTTGTTTGGCTGGGATGAAAGCCAGCTCAAAGGTCAATCAATTACCCAACTTCTGACCCCAGATATTCAGGATGAGTTTGAATTTCAACTGTCTACCGGCATTAACTATTTTGTGGGTAAAAGCCGAGATATTAAAGTGCGCCATAAAGACGGCTATTTAAAAGATGTCAGGGTTGCGGTTGGCAAAGTCGATTTTGACGGTGAAACCCTGTATGTGGCAATTGGTTCTGATTTGACTGAGCGGGTCAAAATGGAGACAGCGCTCAGAGAAAATGAAAGTAAATTCAGGTCGTTAATTACAAATATCCCTGGTATAGCATTCAGATGTATTGATCAAAGCGGATGGCCGATGATTTATATCAGTGATGCCGTAGAATCTATTACCGGTTACCCGGCTGCTGATTTTCAAATACCCGATGTAAAACGCTCATTTAAAGAGCTCATTCATCCAGAAGATTTAGATAACGTCATGATTTATCATGAACAAGGCAAAAGCTACACGCTCGAATACAGAGTGATTACTAAAAGTGGTGAGATCCGATGGCTGCTCGAATATGGCTGTCAGGTCGCAGACCCAAATTCTAAAGCCACTTGCCTTGACGGTTTTATCATGGATATTACAGAGCGAAAGCTGATGGAAGAGGAACTCAGGCAAGCCAAAGAAACAGCTGAACAAGCCGCGGCTGCCAGAGCTGCATTTACCGCGAATATGAGCCATGAAATTCGCACACCAATGAATGCCATCATAGGTTTTAGTGACATATTACTTGAAACCGAATTAAGCTCAGAACAATCCAGACATTTGACGACAATAAATCATTCAGCCAAATCTCTATTGCATTTACTAAATGATATCCTTGACAGCGCTAAGCTAGAAAAAGGTAAATTTGAACTCGACATTCGGGATTTTGATTTAATCGAAGAAGTAGATGCCGTGGTATCTACCCTGTATATGGAGGCCAAAAAGAAAGGGATTTTATTAAATACAGAACTTTCATCCAACCTCGCATCTTGCTATCAGGGCGACCCGGACAGGCTTAGACAAATTCTGACCAATTTAATTGGCAATGCCATTAAGTTCACCCCGGAAGGCTCTGTTAACCTGATTGTTCAGCCGGCAAAGGACAATACAATTGAATTTATTGTCGAAGATACTGGCATAGGTATGTCGCCGCAACATGTTAAAAATATTTTTGACGCTTACGCTCAGGCTGACGCTTCCATCAGCCGCAAATTTGGTGGCACAGGACTGGGCACCACCATCAGTTATAAATTGGCTCAACTGATGAATGGCAATATAAAAGTTGAAAGTGAGCTAAACAAAGGTAGCCAATTTACAGTGAGCATTCCGCTGGATATCAGTGATAAATGTGATATCAGCCGCTCATTTGAGCACAATTCTACACTACCACCACTGACGATACTGATAGTGGATGATATTCAACAAAATATTGATCTGTTGACCTTAATGTTGACCAGACAAGGGCATCAAGTATTATCCGCTCGGGATGGGATGCAGGCATTAATCCGGATGGATAAACAACCCGAAATCGATCTGGTATTAATGGATATTCAAATGCCCGTGATGGACGGATTAACCGCGACTCAATCCCGCCGTGAAAGTGAACGCCAGAATAATCTAAAGCCGATACCGATTATCGCTTTAACTGCGAGCGTGATGAGCAACGACAAGCAGGCAGCTAAACAAGCGGGTATGAGTGGTTTTGCGAATAAACCTGTTGATTTAGAACAGTTAAACCGAGAAATCGCAAAGGTTATGAACATTCAACTCATTCAAAATAATGATAAAACAGCCGATAAGCCCGGACAATTGGTTAGTTTCAGTAAAGGCATCAAGCTTTGGGGAAATGCAACCACTTACCTCAATGAATTAACGCATTTTATTGACGAGCAAACCCAGCAGTCAGCAAGCTATTATCAATTACTGGCGGATGCAAACTGGTCTCAATTAAAACAGCTGGCACATGCTCTGAAAGGCGTTACAGGTAATCTCGCATTACACAAATTCAGTGAAAACTTTAACACCTTAGAAAAACAAATTCAGAAAGAGCAATTAGAGGACATTAAATCCACGCTGGACCTGATATTTGCTCAACTTAAGCAAATTAAAACTCGGGTGGATAAATATATTGAGTCACACCCAGAATTAAATCAACCGGATGATTTACCCACTGAGTCACTTGAACCTGCATTAAGCCAGTTAATCGAAAAAGTTACTCATAACGAAATTGATGATCGCTTACTGACTCAACTATCTCGCGCAGCTAATTCTGAAAATCGACAAAAAATCAATCAAATTATCAATGATATCAATGATTTTGAATTTGAATCCGCACTTGCAGAATTAATCAAACTGCAACAAACAAGTCAACCGGAGCAATAATGTCCTGCATACCTGACACGACACCGAAACTACTCATTGTAGATGATGAGCCTGCGAATTTACGGGTTTTAAAAAGTATTTTGCAGGCAGACTACCGGCTTATCTTCGCAAAAAATGGACATGATGCATTAAAGCTGGCTACCGAAGAAAAACCCAATCTGATTTTATTGGATATTATGATGCCGGACATGTCCGGATATGAAGTTTGTGAAACATTAAAATTTAACCCAGGTACCCTATCAATCCCAGTCATTTTTGTATCCGCGTTATCCGAAGAAGTAGATGAAGCTAAAGGGTTTGAACTCGGCGCTGTCGATTATATTACGAAACCAGTTTCTCCGGCTATTGTTAAAGCGCGAGTAAAAAATCATCTCTCGCTGGTACAAGCGGATGAATTGAAAAAAACACGGATGCAGGTTATTCAGGTACTGGGCCGAGCTTCTGAGTACAAAGATAACGAAACCGGCATGCATGTTATCCGTATGAGTCATTATTCAAAAATTTTAGCTAAAGCTTATGGTCTATCGGAAAAGCAATCCGAGAAAATTTTACATGCGGCGCCTATGCATGATGTCGGCAAAATCGGGATTGCCGACAGTATTATGCTTAAACCCGGTCGATTGAACGACGACGAAATGGCCATTATGAAAACCCATCCACAAATCGGAGCTGATATTTTAGGTGAATGTAATTCTGATTTGTTACGCCTAGCCCGCTCTATTGCACTGACACATCATGAAAAGTGGGATGGCACTGGCTATCCGGAAGGGTTAAAGGGCGAGGATATTCCGATTGAAGGACGCATTGTTGCGTTAGCCGATGTATTTGATGCGCTGACCAGTAAACGGCCTTACAAAGAGGCCTGGAGCATTGAAAAAACGCTGGCATTTATTCAGTCTCAACGAGGCTTGCACTTTGACCCTCAATTGGTCGATTTGCTGGTTGAGAACATGGACTTAATTATGCAGGTGTATAAAAAATGGCAAGAGTAGAAAGATTCGACCTTGCCATTTTGTATTAGCTTAAACCGAGCGACTGCCAGAAGGGCAATGGCTATTTAACCCTTAACTTCATTAGAATTCGTTTATTTAGAACAACTAAACCGCACTTATTCTGCTTTGTTAATGATTAAAATCGCCTATTGCTCAAAAATAACACAAAGATAAACTGGCTCTAGGATTTAACCTTCAGTTTTACAATTTTGTAGGTCTGGTTTGCACCGTTTAAGACGACCAAAATATCACCGTCAGGCGAGACACCAACATCCCGTACCCTACCTTGATCTTTAATCAGGACTTCATCTTCCACAACCTGGTTATCACGGATAACTAAGCGCCTTAACTCCTGTTTAGCCATACCGGTAACCAATAAGTTATTTTGCCATTTAGCAAAGGTTTTACCCTGATAAAATTCAATTCCCCCGGTTGCAATAGAAGGCACCCAATAATGCTTAGGTTGCTCCATGCCCGGCATTTCCGTTTTGTCGGTGATCGGCTGACCGTTGTAATTAATCCCGTAGGTAATCACTGGCCAACCATAGTTTTTATTTGATTCAATCAGGTTGACTTCATCACCCCCTCTGGGGCCATGTTCAGTTTCCCAGATATCAGAGGTCAATGGATGCAAAGCTAACCCTTGAGGGTTTCTGTGTCCATAACTCCAGATGCTGGGTAAAGCCTCTTTTTGTTTAACAAACGGGTTATTTTGCGGAATGCGTCCGTCATAATAAAGACGGTGTATTTTGCCGTTTGGTTTAGATAAATCCTGTGCCAGTTCCATTTTGCCACGATCGCCCACAGAAAAATAAACATAACCATTATGCAGCACAATACGACTACCAAAATGATGACCCGAGCGAGTGTGAAACTTAGCCGGAGCAGAATAAACCATTTGCTGTGACTGCCATTGTCCATCAACAATCTGACCCCGAACAATCGCCGTCATTGTGCCTTCTTTATCACTGCCAATACTTGAACTGGGCTGAGAATAGCTTAAATAGACCCAAGGCTGCTTAGGGTAATTAGGATGCACAGCTACATCCAGTAAACCGCCCTGAGAACGATGCCAAACTTCAGGTATGCCTTTAATTTCAGTTATAACCTGTTTTTTGCCATTCTGCTCTGGCTGAATTAACCATAGTTTGCCCTGCTTTTCTGTAGCCAGAATGTCACCACTTGGCAAAGCGGTTACGGCCCAGATAGTGCTATCAAACTCAGCGAGTGTTTCAAGACTGAATGTATATTCTTTGGTTGAAAACTCAGCTAAGCCTGCTTCAGAAACCTGACTTTTCAGTTCGTTCTGTTGTGCCTGATACTCTTTTTCCTGAATATAAACGACGAGTGCCCGAATATCTTGATCAGATAAGAGTGAGCCCCATGCAGGCATACCGGCTTCGGTCACGCCATTTTTTATTGTCTCAAATATTTTTTTATCTGAAGTACCGTATTGCCATTGTTTATCAACCAAACTTTTTGCCATGCCGCCTTCGAGATTGTCACCATGGCAACTGGCGCAATTTTGTTGGAAAATATCTCTGACATCTTGCTGTGCCAGCGCTGGTAAACTGTTTGCCATAAATAAACTAAACAGCCCGTAGTGATAGAGTTTCATAATATCTCCGTATTTATGGATTAATGGCAAGAACGAAAACCTGATTAGGTAAGCTTATTTTTATACTGGTTAAAGAGTAAAGTCAGATCAGGTATTTTTTCTAAGTGAGACGATGAGCTCAGCTTCTACCAGAGGGATTTCGCAATCTTCAGCTATCTCTTGTGCAGAAGCGCCTTTTGCAGCCATTTTAGCAGCACGCGTATACAATCTGGATTCAGGATCCTGTAACGACATTTCAGACTGACGTTCATCCATTTCCTGAAACCAGGTTTGCAATTGCTTTAATTTTTGACCAATGCCTATTGAACCTGAGCGAATTTCGTCAATTTCATGACGTAATATTTTATGCTCCCGTTCAAGGTTTGATTTACCTTCAGATAAATCTTCAATAACTTGTTTGAGCGCTTTTATTTGCTTAAGGTGAAATAATATTGCTAGGCCTACAGCCAGCACAGCGACACCCAGAGCTATCCATGAAACATTGATCATATTGTTAGAATGTACTTAACTCATCCCACTCTTCGTCACTTAACAATTTATTTAGATCGACCAGAATCAATAATTCGCCTTCACGGTTTGAAACACCCTGTATAAAGCGAGCACTTTCTTCGGTCCCCACATTAGGTGTACTGTCTATTTCTGACGTTTTGAGATAAACCACTTCAGCAACACTATCAACCAATATACCGATAACTTGTTTTTCGGCTTCTATGATCACAATTCTGGAGTTATCTGTAACTGTACTGGGCGCCAGTCCAAAACGAGCACGCGTATCTATTACAGTAACCACATTACCTCTAAGATTAATAATACCTAACACATAAGAAGGCGCACCCGGTACCGGAGCAATTTCGGAATACCGCAATACTTCTTGTACCTGCATCACATTGATGCCATAGGTTTCTTCGTCGAGTTTAAAGGTTACCCACTGTAATACTTCGCTGTCTGCTGCTTCCGCGGCAATGTTTCTTTCTGTATTGCTCATAAATCTACTCCGCCAGAACTCACTTTTTAACCATCTTGACTATCGAGCCCGTTATTCAAAAGCGAAATAAGCTGTTCGACATCCAATAAGGCACACATTTTTTCTTTTACTAAGCCAGCTAACCAAGGCCGTTTACCTGAACCGGCTCGCCATTTTATATCTTCTTGGTTAAGTGTAACTGTATTAATTAATTTTTCACAAGATAAACCCCAGTTACTTTCACCTAACATAATAATATATTTGTATGTCAGAGTGTTAACTAATTCTGGCGTACATTTTTCCGGCATAACCCATTGAGCAGTATCCACGACATGCAGCTTTTCTTCACGGTTTACCATGACGCCTTTAAACCACTTGGGTTTACCAAAAAGCGGAGACGTATCCGTCAGGTTATGAATACCACCTAGCTCGGTTAAAGGCACAGCCAATATCAAGCCGGCTACTTCAAAAAAGAGTGCCTGAAATTCACCTGTATGATAGTCTTTTACCGGATTATCTTCTGGCGTTTGCGCCAATTCACTTTGTTTAACCGTTTCGGCTTGAACAATAGGCTCCGGTTGTTGTGCAATCTTTTTAGGTATCTCAGTGACTTCTAACTCAGGTGTTACCTGATCCAGCAAATGTTCTACTGGGTTGATAGATTTTCCATCCAGTACAGATTTTACCGATTTTGCTTCATGCTCAAATACAGGTACGCTTGCTGCTGTTTTATGAGTTTTAACAGCGGGTGTTTCAGATAACAGAGCATCCAAATACTCTTCCATTATCTCTTCATTTGCGAAACTACCTTTGCTCATCTAATTGTTTACCTGAGATAAAAAAGCCAATAAGTTTTGATAGGCAAATACACCTCTGGATTTTGGCGTATATACCGAGGGCACAGTTTGAGCCAGACTTGCATCTCTGAATTTGGTATCGACCGGGATCACATTTGACCAAACTTTATCCTGATATACCTGCTTTAGCTCTTTATAGGCTTCCAATGACGCCCGGGTACGCTTATCAAACATAGTTGGAATGATTGTATATTGATAATCTTTTTTTTGCGAGCGCCCCATCAGATATAAGGTTCTCATCATTCTGTCCAGACCTTTTAATGCAAGAAATTCGGTTTGAACCGGAATTAAGATTCGATTGCAAGCGGCAAGCGCATTAACCATTAATACGCCCAATACAGGCGGACAATCGATTAAAGCGTAATCATATTCATCTTCTAATAACGCCAGTGCATTTTTTAAAACCAGCCCCATACCACTTTGATTACCCATACGCCGGTCCAGCGTGGCAAGCGCCATAGTCGCGGGCAGTACATCCAGATTATCCATATTGGTCGGGCAAAGCGTTTGCAATAATTGCTCTTTGGCTAATTTCTTGCGATAGACAAACAAATCAAAAACACTGTTATCCAGCTCTTCTGAATCGATTCCAAAATAATAGGTCAATGAAGCATGCGGGTCGGTATCAATAAGCAAAACACGTTTGCCTTGCTGAGCTAAAATGCCGGCAAGGGTTACTGTTGTCGTCGTTTTTCCAACGCCACCTTTTTGATTTGCTACCGTCCAGACAATCACATCAAATCCTTATCTTAACCACAGATTTCAGTTTGGATCCGACCGGCCATCTGATTAATTGAAATGCTTTGTGTGGCGATTCCAGCAGAGGCAACAGCTTGCGGCATTCCGTAAACTACACAGGAAGCCTCGTCTTGTGCCCAAACAACTGAGCCTGTATTTTTAAGCATTCTGGCACCTTCCCGACCATCCGCGCCCATACCTGTTAATACAACAGCCAATACATGATTACGAAATGCTTTTGCGGTTGATGCAAACGTCAAATCAACGCTGGGTTTATAGGTTAACCTATCAGAATCATCTTCTTTTACGACGATTTTCCCATTACCGCTTCCGGGCTCAACCATCATTTGTTTACCGCCCGGAGCCAAATAGGCACAGCCGGGACGCAACACATCACCGTTTTCGGCCTCTTTGACCGAAATTTGACACATACCATCCAAACGTGCCGCGAATGCCCCGGTAAAGGCTGCTGGCATATGCTGAATCAGTAAAATAGGAACCGGAAAGTTTTTGGGTAACTGAGTTAAAATAGTTTGCAGCGCAACCGGACCACCGGTTGAAGTACCAATAGCCAGTAGCTTATAACTGCCGGAAGGTCGACTGGCCCTGAATTTAGGCTCAGCGGCCGGCTGATTTACCGCAGAGCTGCCTGTTGACGAAACACCAGCAAAGCTTCGGTTATTTGTAACAGGCTTAGGTGAAGCTGCAGTAGAAGCCCCCTGTCGATTTGCAGTCGATAAACCTGGTTTATTGAAAGCTGAAACCTGAGGTTTTTTAAATAATCGCCGGCGTGAAATTTGTTTTATACGGGAAAGTAATTGCTGAATTGCATCTTCGCGGTTTCTGGCAATATCTTCAAACTTTTTTGGGAGAAAATCGAGCGCACCTGCTTCTAGTGCATCCAGCGTGGCTTTAGCACCATCATGAGTTAATGAAGAAAACATCAGGATGGGAATCGGATTATCCTGCATAATAGCCCGTACAGCTGAGATACCATCCATGACTGGCATCTCAATATCCATAGTGATCACATCAGGCTTAATTGTACGTGCTTTTTCGACAGCTTCTTTACCATTAACCGCGGTATCAATAACCGTAAGCTCTGGATCTTGTTCGATAATTTCAGAAACTCTACGTCTAAAAAAACTAGAGTCATCCACCACCAGCACATTTATTGGCATTTAAAATTCCTAATCTTGAGCTATTTTTTTGCGTATCTTTTTAATAAACCCGGAACATCTAAAATTAACGCGATACCACCGTCACTGGTAATCGTTGCGCCTGCCATACCAGGCGTGCCCTGTAATAAAGCATCCAATGGTTTAATAACAACTTCTTCCTGCCCGATTAATGAATCAACTACAAAGCCAATTTGTTTATGAGTACTCAACTGAACCACAACCACGTGTCCAATTTTACGGTCACCGCGTTTATGCTCTGCATTCGGACGAGTTAACCAGTCTTGCAAATAAAACAAAGGAATCGCTTTATTACGCACTATCATAGTCAGTTGACCATCAACCGTATTGGTTTTTTTCAAGTCCAAATTGATAATTTCATTAACACCAGCCAGAGGTAATGCAAAGGTTTGCTCTGATACAACGACCATTAAAGTTGGTAAGATAGCTAATGTCAGCGGTACTTTAATTTCAAGTTCTGTACCCTGCCCCTGCTCTGAACGAATCACAACAGAACCATTTAGCTGAGTAATCTTGGTTTTGACCACATCCATACCCACACCGCGTCCGGATATGTCTGATATTTTGTCTTTGGTGGAAAAGCCAGGGGCAAAGATCAGGTTATAAGCTTCACTATCCGACATTCTGGCTGCTGTATCTGTATCTAAAATTCCGTTTTTAATTGCAATACTTTTCAGCTTTTCCGGGTCCATACCCGCACCATCATCTGTGATAGTAAGCAAAATATGGTCGCCTTCCTGAGATGCAGACAAACGCACTGTACCGCCTCTGGGTTTGCCTTTAGCCACCCTTTCATCCGGCATTTCGATCCCATGGTCAACAGAGTTTCTAACCAAATGTACTAATGGATCCGCTAAAGCTTCAACCAGATTTTTATCTAAATCTGTCTCTTCCCCTTCCAGTTCCAATGAAATTTCTTTATTCAGTGAACGAGCTAAATCACGCACAACTCGGGGGAAACGACCAAATACCTTTTTGATTGGCTGCATTCGGGTTTTCATAACAGCACCTTGCAAATCACCTGTTACTACATCCAGATTTGCAATTGCTTTTGACATAATTTCGTCATTTACATTCACGCCTAAACTGACTAAGCGGTTACGTACCAGTACCAGTTCACCAACCATATTCATGATTTGGTCAAGTCGCTTAGTGTCTACCCGCACTGTTGTTTCAGCAGCCGGAGGCGGCGCAGCTGCAGGTTTTTTGGGCGCTATTTTAGGCTTAGATTCTGCAGCCGGTTTATTTTCGACTTTGTTAACCGGAGCTGGAGCCGGATTCGGAGCGGGTGTAGATTGTGTATTTTGTTGCGCAGGCGTCGATGACGGTGTTTTAGGCGTTTGAGGCGTCGCCGATGAAACTGTTTTTCCTGGCGCTTTACCTTTACCGTGTAATTCGTCTAATAATGACTCAAATTCATCATCTGAAATCTCATCTGCATTGGCAGTTGACTGATCTCCCGACTGGGCTTTTGAAGGTTCAGATTGTTTAGGCTCATTTGCAGCAGCCGAGAATTGGCCTTTACCGTGCAGTTCATCTAATAAGGCTTCAAATTCATCATCGGTAATTTCATCGACAGTACCTGATTGAGCAGAAGCTGTAGCTTGGGGTTTTGCAGGTTCACTCACAGGCTGACTTTTGGTCGCTGAGCCCGGCGCTTTATTGGCACCATGTAACTGATCTAACAGCTTTTCAAATTCATCATCAGTGATTTCGTCGATAGACTCTGAAGTATCAGCTTGCTCATCCACACCCAGTTCCTGTTGATGCTGAGAGATAGCTTCATCAAATAGCTCAATATCAAAATCACCTTCATCTGAGCCACCGGATACTTGATTTGACGAAGTATCCTGAACAGGTACACTGATTGATTCATCTTCGCTCTCAGGTTTACTCAGTTGATGCAGGGTTTCAAGTAATTCAGGTGATGCTGGTTCGGGTTCTTCCCGGTTCTGAATTTGAGCAAACATCAAATTAATACAATCTAATGACTGTAAAATCACATCCATTAAATCGTGTGTGACCTTACGTTGCCCTTTTCGCAAAATATCGAAAACATTTTCAGCACCGTGGCAAGCATCAACTAATGCAGTCATTGCCAAAAATCCAGCGCCGCCTTTTACTGTGTGGAAGCCTCTAAAAATAGCATTGAGTAAATCCGCATCTTCAGGATTATTCTCAAGCTCCACTAATTGCTCTGATAACTGTTCCAGGATTTCTGCTGCTTCTATTAAAAAATCCTGCAGTATATCTTCATCTACATCAAAGCTCATGGAACTCGTCCCCTTTTAAAAACCTAAACTGGATAACAAATCATCAACTTCATCTTGGCTTGCAACTGCATCTTCTCTTTCAGCAGCGTCTAAAATAGGCCCTTCAGCGCCTTTATCATTTGATTTTTCTGTAGCTTGTTGTGACTGTTCTTCTTGTTGTTGTGGCGTGCCAAAAACAGTTAATAAATGAATCAGGTTGTCTTCTACTTCTTTTACTAACTCAATAACACGGCGAATAATCTGACCGGTTAAATCCTGAAAGCCTTGCGCCATTAAAACATCGTTTAATTTTGCCTGAAGATCTTCAGAGTCCTGTTCAGACTGGCGCAATATTTTGTCTAACCCATGACACAATGCTTTAAATTCGCTTAGTTCAATTTGACGATTCATTAACTTATCCCAGGTCGGGATAACTTCTTGAATATTTTTATTTAAATCCGTCGCAATCGGCAAGCAGGCTTCAACGGCATCCATGGTTTTGTTAGCCGCTTGCTCTGTCATATCCATAACATAAGCCAGACGGTTTTGTGCATCTGGAATATCTTCATTGGCTAAATCAGCAATACGCATATCTAATTGAAAACTACCCAATGAATCATGTAATTGGCGGGTTAACTTTCCAACATGGGCAAAAAGTTCTTCTGAAGTCGCTTGCGTAACTCTTTGAACAATCTCATTCGCAGCTTGGTTTTCTCCTTTTTCAAGCAAAGCAACAAGTTGTTTAGCGTCTTCTAAGCTGATTAATGGCTCGTTAGGTAACAAACGTGTTCTCCTATTAACCTTTTACTAAGCTAAACGCTCAAAGATCTTGTCTAATTTTTCTTTTAAAGTCGCAGCAGTAAAAGGTTTAACAATATAGCCATTTACACCGGCTTGTGCAGCAGCAATAATCTGCTCTTTTTTTGCTTCAGCAGTTACCATTAATACAGGGATATTTTTTAAGCGCTCATCAGCTCGAATTGCTTTAAGCAAATCTATGCCTTGCATTCCCGGCATGTTCCAATCGGTTACGACAAACTCAAAATCACCGTTTTGTAACATAGGGAGGGCGGTTGCGCCATCATCTGCTTCAGACACATTAGTGAAGCCTAAGTCTCTAAGCAAATTTTTAATAATTCTTCTCATGGTTGAAAAATCGTCTACAACCAACACTTTCATATTTGTATCCAAAGCTTCCTCCGCCTCTGAGATATTCTCATGGATTAATAATAATTCTTATATCTGTTGCCAGCTATTCAATTTTGCTTTTAATCTATGCATTGCCTGACTATGAATTTGGCTCACACGAGACTCGCTCACATCCAAAACCGCACCAATTTCTTTCAGGTTAAGCTCTTCATCATAATATAAAGAGAGTACTAAAGCTTCTCTTTCCGGTAAAGTTTCTATTGCTTTAACCAAAGCGCCCTGAAATGCGCCGTGTGCTATATCTTCGAATGTCTCATCTGCATGATTATCTTCAGATGACCCTATCACATCTTCAGTAACGCCCAGATCATCAATTCCAATGATTTTACCACTATTTACATCATTTAGTATCTGATGATAATCATTTAAACTTAATTGCAGCTTTTCTGCGACTTCAACATCTTTTGCATCCCGGCCGGTTTCTTTTTCAATTTCGTTAATGGCCTGAGCAATCAGTCGACTATTTTTATGAACGGATCTGGGCACCCAGTCACCGCGACGGATTTCATCCAGCATAGCACCGCGAATTCGAATGCCAGCAAAAGTTTCAAAACTGGCGCCTTTACTGCCGTCAAAGTTTTTAGCCGCTTCTAATAACCCTATCATGCCAGCCTGAATTAAATCGTCGACCTGAACACTCGGTGGAAGCCGGACCATCATATGATGAGCAATACGCTTGACTAAGCTAGTATGCATTTGGACAAATGCTTGCTTTTGATCAACAGTCTGATAAGCAGCCACTTTATTCACAACTGATTAAGCTCCCGGTGAAACTAATTGTTCAATAAAAAATTCCAGATGGCCTGTTGCACTCTCCGGAACCGGCCACTTGGTGGCTCGACTTGCTAAAGTTTTAAATGCCATTGAAGCTGGTGATTTTGGAAAAGCTTCAACAATTGTTTTCTGACGGCGAACCGACTTCCTGACATTTTCATCAAACGGAATAATGGCAACTAAATCTAATGCAACGTCTAAAAACCTGTCTGCGACTTTAGAAAGTTTAGCAAACAACTCCTGACCTTCGCGCATCGAGCGAACCATATTGGCAACAATTTTAAACCTGAATACATTGTAGTCCCGGTTTAAAACTTTAATCAATGCATATGCATCAGTAATTGAAGAAGGTTCATCACAAACCACAACCACAACATCCTGTGCAGCTCGTGAGAAACTTAATACCATATCTGAAATACCGGCAGCAGTATCGACAATCAGCACATCAAATTCTTCTTTTAATTCACTGAATGCCCGAATCAGACCTGCATGTTCCTGTTGTGATAATTCAACCATATTTCGGGTGCCAGAAGTCGCAGGGACTATCTTTATTCCCCCCGGCCCCGTGATCAAAATGTCTGCTAACTCACATTCTCCAGCTAACAAATGAGATAAGTTTTTTTCGACTCTTAAACCTAGCATTACATCTACATTTGCCAGACCTAAATCAGCATCAAAAACCAACACTCGTTTACCCTGCTGAGCCAGAGAAACAGCCATATTCAGCGATACATTGCTTTTACCGACACCACCTTTACCGCCGGTGACTGCTATCACTTTAATTTTATTCATTCGTTGGTTCATTTGTCTGAGGCCACTCGCCTGATCACCTAACTGGTTATTTCGTATCATAAATTTGTTTTATTTATATATAGGTTGTCTTGTGCTTTCTGTAAACCAGTGAGGATGAGAAAATTCATTTTCATCCATCAATGCGGCAGCCTGCTCGATTAAATATTGTGCAGTTGCTGCTTTAATATCCTCCGGCACGCGCTGCCCATCGGTAAGATACCCTATTGGCAATGCATTTTGAATGGCTACACTAATAATTTCACCTAAACTCATGCATTCATCCAGTTTAGTAAAAATACAACCCGTCAAATTCGTCCGTTTGAACTGCTGCACGGCTTCCATTAATACTCGCTGTTGAGCGGTTGCCTGTAAAACAAGATAAGTTCGGATTTTAATTCGAGTTGATTTCATCAAACCATCTAACTGTTCAGCTAACCTTATATCTCGCTGGCCAACACCCGCGGTATCAATCAGGATCAATTTTCGGTTTCTTAACTGATGTAATGTATCAGCCAGTTCATCTTCATGACGAACCACCTTACAGGGACAACCAATGATTCTGGCATAAGTCTGTAACTGATCATGAGCGCCGATACGATAACTGTCAGTTGTCACTAATGCAACTGAATCAGGACCATGCTTTTTAGCAAAGTGCGCTGCTAGCTTAGCAACTGTCGTGGTTTTCCCCACGCCGGTCGGCCCGACTAAAGCAACAACCCCGCCTCTGCGCATAATGTCATTGTTAGTGACATTAATCTGACCTGATAATAATTCAAGTGCGCTGTCCCATGCCTGATGATCAGCAATATCTTCAGGCATAAAATTGGCAACCTGCTCAGCGACCTGAGAAGCAATGCCCATTTGTGTTAAACGGTCAACAATATAAGCACGGGTTGGTTCACTACGTGCCATTTCCTGCCACATTAATCCGGATACCTGATGCTTTAACAAATGTTTCAGCTCAGCCATTTCAGCTTTAATTGATTTTAATTCATTATCTGTAGATTGCTCAGCCTGACGCTGCGCCATAGGTTCGTTACGTGAAAAACTCTGAGGTTTAGATTCATTAAATGACCATAAATCAGCTTCATTTTCGTCTTCAAGCTGAGTTGATTCAACCGCTTGCACAATTTTTTGAGCACGTGCTGCAGCATGCCGTTTTTTGGCTTGATGGGCATGCGCTTCAGGTTGAGCTTGACGCATTAACAAAGATTGTAAACTGTCAGCAACCTGAATATCTTCTTCGGTTGACACCTGCGCTTGTGGCTGTTGGGTCTGCATTCGAGAAAAAGATTCAGGTTTTGTTGCTTTAGCGGTTGGTGCAGGCGCTGCTTGTGCAGGTTCATCAACGGCTGCAACCACCTCAACACCTTCAGCCACTTTCGTATTTGACATAATAATCGCATCAGGCCCAAGCGTTGCTTTTATTTGTGTCATCGCTGCTCTAATATCTTTTGCAACAAAACGTTTAATCTTCATCTTTCCTCCAAAGAGCAAGCTTTCCACTTACCCAGACAAAATTTTGACTACTGGCCTATCGAATTAACGATTCGGATTTGTTTATCATCCGGAATTTCTTGATAGGACAATACATGTAATCCAGAGACTGTGTGTTTGGTAAATCGAGCCAGCACAGAACGTAAGATACCAGACGTCAATAAAACCGAAGGTTCCCCGTTCATTTCCTGCTGCTCAGAGGCTTGTGTCAGGGCATTTTGAATGCGCTCTGCCAAGCCAGGTTCAATACCACCACCTTCTGAACCACCAGCTTGCATAGACTGATGCAAGATCTGCTCCAACTCTGGCGCCAAAGTTATGACAGGTAATTCATCCAGGCCATTTGAGATCTCCTGAACGATTAATTTGCGTAGCGAAATCCTGACTGCGGCGGTTAATACATCCGGGTCCTGACTTTTAGGCGCGTATTCAACCAAAGTTTGCACTATGGTTCTCATATCCCGGATCACGACCCCTTCATACAGTAGGTTTTGGAAGACTTTTACAACAGTGGATAAATTCAGCATATCAGGCACCAAACCTTCAACGAGTTTAGGATAAGATTTGGCCAGCATATCCAATAAGTTCTGAACTTCTTCATGACCAATCAACTGCCATGCATTGTTAGTTAATAACTGACTTAAATGAGTTGCAACAACAGTAGCCGAATCTACAACTGTGTACCCTAGCGTCTGCGCTTGCTCTCTTTGTTCTGGTGTAATCCAGATAGCTTCTAAACCAAATGCCGGGTCAACCGTTTTAATCCCCTGCAATTTACCAAAGACCTGACCTGGATTGATTGCCATTTCCCGATCGTGATAAATTTCGGCTTCACCAATGACGACCCCCATTAATGAGATGCGATAAATATTAGGGGATAAATCCAGATTGTCGCGAATATGCACCGCCGGAACTAAAAAGCCCATGTCCTGAGATAATTTTTTTCTAACGCCTTTAATCCGTGACAACAGTTCGCCGCCCTGAGACTTATCCACCAGAGGGATTAAGCGATAGCCAACTTCGAGTCCAATGACATCCATAGGTTGCACGTCATCCCAACTGATTTCTTTAGGTTCGGGGTTATTATTCGTCGGTAAGGCTTTAGCGCCACCACTTGCAGTATTACCGGGCGTACCTGAACTTTTAGGCACCAAACTACCGGATTTTGCCTTTTTCTCTGCCCTGAAATTCGACATATAATAACCCAAGCCAGCTAACGTTACTGATAAGGTTAAAAAAGCAATATGCGGCATACCTGGCACTATACCCATCACAAACAAAATGCTGGACGCTAAATAGAGCGCTTTTGAATTACCTAACTGTCCGGTTAACTGATCACCGAGTTGAACGGCATTATTTTCACGGGTAACCACAATAGCTGTTGCAACAGATAATAACAGTGAAGGGATTTGGGCAACCAAGCCATCACCAATCGTCAGCATGGTATAAATTTCTATTGCATCATTGAATCCTAAATCATGCTGAACCATGCCTATAATTAAACCACCCACGATATTAATGATCATGATGAGTAAGCCAGCAATTGCATCACCTTTTACGAATTTGCTGGCACCATCCATAGAACCATAAAAGTCAGCCTCTTCTGTGATTTCTTTACGGCGAGCGATAGCTTCTTCCTGAGTGATAAAACCAGCGTTTAAATCTGCATCAATCGCCATTTGTTTACCGGGTAAACTATCCAAAGTAAATCGGGCCGTTACTTCTGAAATACGGCCAGCACCTGCGGTTACAACCTTAAAGTTTATAATCATTAAAATCGCAAAGACCACAAGACCAACGGCATAATTGCCGCCAATAACCACTTCACCAAAAGAAGCGATTACTTCCCCGGCAGCATCTCCACCATTGTGGCCTTCAAGTAAAACTACCCGGGTTGAAGCAATATTCAAAGCCAGTCGGAATACGGTTGCTATCAAAATAACACTTGGGAAGGCACCAAATTCCAGTGGTTTGAGGGTGTACACAACAACGAGTAAAATAACCATTGAGAGTGCGATATTAAAAGAGAATAAAATATCGAGTAATAGTGCGGGTATCGGCAATACCACCATAGCCAGAACGGCTAGCACAAAACAGGCGGCACCCAGCCCGGTAATTTGGCTCAGGTTGTTTTTATCTATACTTATTTTTTGGAAAACATCAGCGATTTGCATATCGTCAAAAATCCAACGGTTATAACGGCTGGAAGACACAATGCAAAGCTCAGACCAATTTTATATTTAAAAGGGCTGGAAGGTGGAAGGAAAAAGAAAATATAAACTGAGCCATGCGCGATTGATTAAGCAAATAGTCGGGCTCAAAAATGACTTAAAAACCGCGCTCAGGTTAGATAGATAAATTTATCTGATCAAGGTCGTTTAAAATATCATACAACTGAGTTGCATCAGCTATATTATCATTATCAGTCGCACAAGCCTTTTGCTGAGCTTGCTGCATTCGATAAATACTGTGTCTGTCCAGATTCGCCAGCAAATGATCATCCAGTTTGTTCGCATCATTAAACTGTGATAAGGCTTCACTTTGCAAATAACCAATCAATTTTGCTTGCTTAATTCCGTTTTGATGAATAGCGACCGAAGATTCGACCGCAGTATGATAGCTTTGTTCATCTGCAGCTAATTTTAAATAAGGATGAATGCCTAAACTGGCTTTTAGTTGTGCTTCTTCGTCTGTTTTCTCAGCTTCTTGCGTTTTAGGTAATAAAAACTGCGCATGCTCAGCTACATTTTGCGTCTGACAAGCCAGCATTAATGCAAAGTCATAGTTGTGCTGTGTATTAATCGCTTTGTTTAATTGACCGTTAAAACTCGATTCATTTAATGGCTGATTTAGCTGAGCGTACATAAATAACTCATTTTGACCAAAGATTATTCATTTAATCGGCTAAATTAAAAATAACTTTAATTTTTTTAGAAAAAGACTTTACAGATAAAAATGGTTTGGTAATATGCGCCCCAATTCCGGAGGGGTTCCCGAGTGGCCAAAGGGATCAGACTGTAAATCTGACGGCTCCGCCTTCGCTGGTTCGAATCCAGCTCCCTCCACCATTATTCAGAAAAGCCGCACTTGTGCGGCTTTTTGCTTTTTATAACCTACAAAAAAACATTTCTTACCTACAATTTGCTTTTCAACTTGTACTCAGTGCCAATTCAGTAAATACTAATCTCATTGATTAAACTAATAAAAATTTTATGTCCTCAAGTATTAATTATCCGGCAAAAAGCTTCCTGGTAGTGGATGATCAAAGGCCTTTCCAACTCATGTTGAAAGGGATTTTAGTCAATCTTGGGATCCGACAGATTCATCTGGTTAATACGGGTGAAGCAGCAATACAAGCCTGCAAAGAGAAAGCGTTTGATTTTATTCTGATCGATTATAATTTAGGTGGGCATAGAAAAAATGGCCGTCAGTTAATAGAAGAACTAAAACAAAAAAAACTACTCAAACCTGAATGTGTCACTGTGATGGTAACCGGTGAAAGCCATAGGCCTATGGTACTGGGTGCAATAGAGCTTCAGCCGGATGACTATGTGATGAAGCCATTTTCACAAAATGTGATAAAACTCAGACTTGATAAAGCATATAAAAAGCGTCAGACGCTTAAACCTATTTTTGAAGCGAAACAAAAAGACGATATTGGGATTGCGATTAAAGAATGCCGGGCTTTGATTGAAACAAACAGCCGCTATCGGAATGTCTGTAATAACTTACTCGCTGAACTACTTTGTCAGGCCGGCAAATATGACCAAGCCGAATATCTGCTGGAAAAATTGCTTGCCGTAAAACCCTATACCTGGGGGCAAATTCAATTATCGCGAACATATCTTCATCAAGAGCGCTATGCCGAGGCGGCTAAACTGGCGCATCAGGTAATGTTGCAAAGCCCACTGATTATTGATGCTTATGATTTATCTGCTCAGGCTTTGGTCGGCATGCAACGTTTACCCAATGCACTTGAAATGGCCATTAAAGCGGCTGAACTTTCTCCGTATTCAATTGAGCGCCAATACCGGCTGTGTGATATTGCTCGTCAAAACGGCATGTATGATACGGTTAAAGATGCCTGCCTTGCGATTTTAGAAATGAGCCGAAAATCTATCCATCAGGATCCAGTTCATTTTTATAATTATATCCGCGCAACCTTAACAGCTGCTCAATACTGTGATGATAAACACGAAAAAAATAAATTAAAGCAGGAAGCGTCATTGGCGCTACAGCGTGGCCGACACGATGATATAAAGGAGCTCAAACTCAATTACAATCTGTTTGAAGATTTATGCCGCATCCAAATGGAGGCGTTGGATAATAAGCTGCTCACCGCCAAAAAGCAGTTTTACCACATTCAAAGTCAAGTCAATGAATCGGAACAAGCTTATATTCCAAACGAAATAGCATATGAAGCGATTTCTCTAATGTATAATATTGGTGAATATGAAACTGCCGAACAAATTATGAAAACGCCCGAATTCGAACACTCGGATAATCAGTTTGTTAAAGATGCACTGGCGCATTTACAGCAGCAAAATGAAACCAATCAGATTAACTTTAAAACGCTAAACCGTGAGGGCATTTATGCCTATAAAGAGAGTGATTATCGTCTCGCGGTTCAAAGATTTGATGAAGCCCTAAAAATAGCGCCAATGAATACCGGTGGCACTCTGAATTTGATTCTGGCAATTATTCAATTGTTTCAGAAAACAGAAAAATATCCGGAAGACTTGGTTGAGCGCATAAAAAAAGCATTTCATACCCTGCAAGGCGTTAAGTTACCTGAAGTACAACAACAGAGGTATCAAGAATTAGATGAGCAATATCAAAAACTAATGTCTGAAAAAGAGTATAAGCAAAGACGAAAATAATGCCTATACTTGAGTTATTCATTTCTAGTAAGCAGACTGTCTTATGCAAGAAAACGAAAAACAATCAAACTGCCAGTTTTGCTCCAGTGCCGGCCAATATTGCAACGAAATCGATATGGGTAACGGTTACTGTTTCTGGCATGACCCTAATTTTGATAAAACCGGTATGGAACTCGCTGATAAGCTTGAGCGATATGTTGCTAAAGGCGGTATTACACAGGGTCTTCAGCTAAAATATGCCAACCTGAGTGGAATTAATCTGGTCAAAAAAAACAGTAATACAGGTTATGATTTTTCCCACTCCAATCTATACCGCGCCAATCTGAGCCAGTCACACCTGTTCAGTATTAAGTTTAATCATGCTTGCTTGATTAAAGCGAATTTCACCGATGCCAATCTTCATTGCGCCAATCTTGAGCAAGCTAATTTATTAGGCATCAAGTTAACCAATACCAAAATTGATAATATCCAGATTGGTAAACTGGTCAATCAGGAAACACTGGCCAATACACTGGATCAGCAAAAAGAGTTTTACAAAGCGAAGGACCTTTACCTGCAGGCGGAGCAAATTTACCGTGACTTGAGAAAAGCGGCGGAAAACCAGGGGATTTTAGATTTAGCCAGCCAGTGTATGTATAAAGAAACAACCATGCGCAGAAAACAGCTGCCACATTTCTCCAGAGAAAGAATAACCTCCAAGCTGCTAGATCTGTTTTGCGGATATGGTGAAAAGCCGGTCAATATTATCATTTTTTCACTATTACTAATTCTATTTTCAGCATTTGGCTACTTTTTATTTGGCTTAACGCAAGGAAACGATGTTATTCAATTCAGTAGCAGAAACTCCCTAAGCGAGAATACAAAGCATTTTTTTACAGCCCTGTATTTTAGCGTAACCTCGTTTACAACCCTGGGTTTTGAAGATGTTACGCCAATTGGAATAAGTCGGTTTATTACAGCAGTAGAGGCTTTTATTGGCAGCTTTAGTATGGCCTTATTTGTTCTGGTATTTGTGAAAAAAATGACGCGCTAACCGTTTTGGTTATTTGAGCAATTCAGAAAATTGCTCACTAAATTTTTTCATTTTAGGCGCAATCAGAATCTGGCAGTAGGCCTGATTCTGATTGTTATCAAAATAACCTTGATGATAGTCTTCTGCCGGATAAAACGGCTCGGCAGGTGCAAGTTCAGTGACAATTTTCTGTTGGTATAAACCGGATTTTTCAAGCTCATCTATTTTCAATTGAGCTTGCTTTTTTTGTGGTTCCGACAAATAAAAAATAGCACTTCTATACTGACGGCCAATGTCATTGCCTTGGCGATTCAATTGTGTGGGATCATGTAAAAAGAAAAAAATATCCAGCAAAGTCTGATAACTGATAATAGAGTCATCAAATTCCACTAATACGGCTTCTGCATGGTCAGTCAAGCCCGAGCACACACTTCGATAATCGGCATCATCCTGTTGACCGCCACAATAACCTGAAACCGCCTTTTGCACACCGGCAAGACGGTTAAATGAAGACTCAATACACCAAAAACAACCAGCTGCAAAAATTGCACTCTGATGCGCCATATTCGTTTCCTTAGATCATTAAACAAGTGTTAATTAGCGATTTAAACCTTAAATCGCCCGACTAAATCTGACAAGTTATTGGCCAGATTTCTAATCTGACTGGCCAGCTGCTCACTTGATTCAGCAATACTCGTTGCCGAGTTAGTCTGCTCATTTAACGAAAACAGGTTCTGACTAATTTCATCCGAAACAGCCGATTGTTCTTCGGTTGCCTGCGCTGTTTGAGTCGACATATCATTGAGCCGAACCGAAGATTCCAGTAAGGTATTGAATACTTCATTCGCTTGATGGAAAATTTCAACCGCTGAGTCAGCATTTTGTTTGCCTTGTGCAATTGAATGAGCAGATTCATTTACACTGGCCGTTAGTTGCTCAATCATACTATGAATGTGATTTGTGCTTTCCTGTGTTCTGGTCGCCAGAGTTCTGACTTCATCAGCCACGACAGCAAATCCACGTCCCTGCTCACCCGCTCTTGCCGCTTCAATCGCTGCATTTAAGGCTAACAAATTAGTCTGCTCTGCTATGCCACGAATAACATCTAAAACAGAAGCAATATTTTCAGAGCTTTTTTGTAATTCAGCAGAACTTTGCAGTGCAGTATCCATATTGACAGATAAATGACTGATAGATTCATTTGACTGCTCAACAACTTTAATGCCTTGTTGTGCCATGCTACTGGATGTATCAGCTTCAGTCGCTGTACCATTGGCGACTTCGGCCATCTGCTTATTCGATAGATTCATCTCATGCACAGCGCTGACAATAGAATCAGACGCCTGATTAATAGTACTTGTGATACTTCGGGTTTGCTCAGAAGATTCCGTCAAGGTTGCTGTCAGGTTGGTTAAATCAGATGATTGGTCTAATACGGCGCGGATAAGTTCTCTTAAGCTTTCCACAAATCGATTAAACTCTTTGGCCAAGTCCCCAAATTCATCATTAGTCGCCACATCAATCCGGGCAGTTAAATCCCCTTCGCCCGATGCGATTTCGTGTACCCGCTGTGTTAAATAATTAATTTGTTCGGTTAACACCTTAGGAATTTTATAACTAAACCATCCAGCAACCGCTAAAACAATCAATAACATAATAATAGCTGTATTTTTAAAAGCTGAAATATCGGCTTCAAGCTGCTTTTGAACTTCAATTGATTTTGCTTCTGCCGCTTCCCCCGCTTTGTCTAAAACGTCTCTGAGCGCATCAAAATTTGTTTGTGCCTTAGCAATGGCCTGTGCCAGATTATTTTGTTGAGATGAACTCAGTTCAACTAATTCATCCGATGCCTGTTTCCATGCATCAAATGCCTGATCAAACCGTGAGAATCTAGAAGTCACATCCGGATAATCGGCTAGATATTTACGATATAAACTAAAACGTTCTCTGACCTGTTCAGCATTTTCATCCAAGTCATTTCTGGCCGCATTTCTGTCTGAGCTTTGTGCCAATAATTGTGTTTGTGCAAGTTGTGCCTGATACAAATCCCGGTCAGCATTTAAAACAACAGCAATTGCTTTTAAAAACTTTTGAGATTGAGCGACTAAAGCTTCATCCTGAAGCTTTAAAAGGTGAGAAAAGGAAAAAAACGTTACAACAACGGCAATAGCTAATACTGCGATTGGCACAGAACTTTTAACCCTGATTCGTTGAAAATTCATAACAAGCTCTCTATATAAATAAATTAATTACAGGACCAAAATATCATCTTCTATTTTGCTGGAGACCGAAAACTCTTGCTCTAAAAAGCGTTTCCATTTTTGAGATATGGCTTCTAGTTGGCCGGACGCTTTAAGCTGTTCAGCCGCTAATTTCCAGCGGTATAAAATGCCAGTGTCCGTATTTGGCTTTGACATAATCAAATATAGTACAGATTCATAAAAAGGAAATGATTTAAACGACTTAGCATTAATATTTAAATTCTGACTGATTTGAATCAAGGCACTATTTTCATAAGCAATAGCTGGAACTCGGCCAGCGATTAAACGTTTCAAATTTTGTTCATGGCTGGTAACTGGCTGAAGATTTAAAAACCCTTTTTGTTTAAGCCAAAGCTGGCGAACATCTCCGCGAACAACCCCGATGCCGGATAAGGCTTTAAGTGAATTTAAAGACGTTGGATGAATATCGGACTGACTTAAATAAATTATCGACCAGGTTTTTTTCATTACCGGCATTACCCAATAAAAATCTTTTTCCCTTTTTGCAATCCGGGAAAAGCTGAACATGATGATATTTGGGTGTTTATAGCCAGTGTAGATAGCTCTGGCTTCCGGAACTAGCTGAATTGGGGTAGTGTCATTAAGTTGCGTTTGCAATGCTCTGACAATATCAGTCACATAACCGGTCAATTGCCCCTGATTATCAAGGTAATTGGCCGGCGCTTCATTGACCGTTAAAATTTGCAATTCTTTGGCAGATATTCCTTTTACCCAGACAGCTACAATAGCAAACAATAACCACAAAAATTTGGGCAAAGTATAACTCCGCTTTCAAATAATAAAACTATAGTCAATTTATATAAAACAACAAATTATCTTAACAGGTTTTTAATTGGTAAATGGTCTGTCCACTGGCACTATATTTGGCTTCAAATGGGGTGATAGGTTGAACTACCTCAATTTCAGATAACTCACTATCAATATTCAATAATTTAAGTGCATACTGAAATTCCTGCAGATAAACTGACCAGTTAGATCTGAGTTCTATATCGGCACAAATGTTAACCAAATCGGGAAACACAGGCGCGCCGTGCCACCGACGTTTGATATGACCGGACTTCGGCCAGGGATTTGGATAAAATATCTTATGCTGCTCAATTTCGATTGTACCCTGCTCGACTGCATCAGCCATTAATCGATAGAAATCATTTAAATCTGCACGCAATAAAATAATATTAGCTGAGGTTTCAGCCCGGTTTTTACTGATACGGGCATCTGATTTATCTATCCCGACGATTGTATGTCCGGGATTCATAGCCGCTAGGTTTCGACTACTATCTCCGACACCACAGCATGCATCCAGAATAACAGGTTTATTTTGTTGTTGAATAAATTCAGATACCTGTTCAAAAGCAGCTTTTGTATGTTCAGATACCGGCTTTAAAAAAGAGCTGGATAAATGCCGCTTTACAATTTTGTCCAAATCTTCATGTATGCCGGCCTGATTACTGTCTACACTACGAGAATTTCCTTCCATTAATGACGGATCCCCACCCCTTTATTCAATAAACGAACAGCTAGCATAAATAAGGCAGTTGTTACTAAAATCAAGACTGAATACGCAGTCCATAAACTCACATCACTGCTGCCCAAAAATCCAAATCGAAAGGCGTTAACCATATAAATAATGGGATTAAGCTGACTTACGGTCTGCCAGAATTCAGGCAACATAGAAACAGAAAAAAATACGCCGCCTAAATAAGTCAGTGGCGATAAAACAAAAGTCGGAATAATACTGACATCATCAAACGTTTTGGCAAATACAGCATTTATCAGCCCACCCAAAGCGAATAAAGTTGCCGTTAACAGTAAAGTGGTAATAATCACCAGCCAGTTGTGCACCTGAATATCAACAAAAAATAATGCCACCACAGTCACCATAGCACCGACAATAATAGCGCGGGCGACACCACCCAATACGTAACCTGCCACAATCACTAATGTAGGCACAGGGGCAACCAACAGCTCTTCAACATTGCGCTGAAATTTAGCACTGAAAAATGAAGAGGATACGTTTGCATAAGCATTATTAATCACCGAAAGCATAATCAGACCCGGCATCATAAACTCAACATAACTGAATCCGTTAACTTCACCAACGCGCTGACCAATTAAGCTCCCAAATACAACAAAATATAACGTCATCGTTATAGCAGGCGGCACCAATGTCTGTACCCAGATACGTAAAAAACGGTTACACTCTTTATATAAAATACTGTTTAGCGCAATTAAATAACTTGATTTCATGATTCAGCTCTACCTGCTTCTACTAATCTGACAAATAACTCTTCGAGACGGTTGGCTTTATTTCTCATACTTTTCACCTGAACACCTTGCGTCGAAAGCTGTTCGAATACCTGATTTAATGACTCATTTTTATCAATTTGAATCTGTAATGTATGCGGATCTGTCTGTTCAAATTCAACCTGACTTAACTGTATATCAGGGTAATCCTGCGCTAAATCTAATATGAAAGTTTCAACATTAAGTTTACTCAGCAAGGCTTTCATACTGGTGTTTTCAATAATACTGCCTTTGTCTATGATAGCGATGTTGCGACACAGGCTTTCAGCTTCTTCGAGATAATGAGTTGTTAAAATAATCGTCACACCCTGACGATTAATTTGCTGCAGAAATTGCCACATAGAGCGGCGGATTTCTATATCTACACCGGCTGTCGGCTCATCTAAAATCAGTAACTTGGGTTCATGCATCATAGCGCGGGCAATCATCAGACGACGCTTCATTCCACCTGACAGATTTCGAGCCGGTGTATTACGCTTTTCCCATAAATCGGTTTGTTTCAGATAAGTTTCACTGCGAGCGATTGCTTCTTTACGTTTAACGCCATAATACCCGGCTTGGTTGACGACTATTTGCTGTACTGTTTCAAACTGGTTAAAATTGAATTCCTGCGGAACCAAGCCAATATGGGCTTTAGCCAGCTCTAATTCATTATCTATACTGTGACCAAAAATTTTTACTTGGCCACTCGTTTTATTAACTAGTGAACTTAAAATTCCGATCGTAGTCGATTTACCCGCGCCGTTTGGCCCTAATAAAGCAAAAAAATCGCCTTGCTCTACGGTTAAATCAATTCCTTTAAGGGCTTCAACGCCACCCTTATATACTTTTTTTAAATTCTGAATCTCTAAAGCGTGCATGAATAACCTAATTGTTTAATCTAACGTGTCTGTTGGTAGCCCCAGGGTTCAACCAACGCCTGTTTGATTTCAAGATGATCGAGGATCCTGGCCACCACAAAATTCACTAAGTCATCAATAGACTGAGGTTGATGATAAAATCCCGGGCAGGCCGGCATGATAGTCACACCTATATGGGATAGTTTACTTAAATTATCAAGGTGGATAGGCGAAAAGGGCATTTCTCTTGGCAGAATAATTAATTGCCCACGTTCTTTGATAACAACATCTGCTGCTCTTTCAATTAAATTATCACTGGCACCATTTGCAATAGCGGAAACTGTCCCCATACTGGCCGGGCAGATAACCATTTTTTTGGGGGCCGCCGACCCGGATGCAACCGGAGAAAACCACTCATCTTTACCATAACAGGCAATTTGTTCCGGTTTAGCCTGTGTTAATTCAGTAAAAAAGCGCTGAGCAATATCCGGTTTTGCCGGAACCTTAAGTCCACTTTCCGTATTGAGCACCACAAGTGCCGCTGACGATATCAGTAAATGTACTTTATGATTTGACTGAACCAAAGCATTTAACAAATTGATTGCATATGGCATCCCAGAGGCACCTGTCATTGCCAGTGTGACTTCACCTGAATATTCAATGGGTTGACTCATTTATTAATTACTCGCCAGTTTATCTAATAGTTTTTGATGAATTCCGCCAAAACCACCATTGCTCATGACCAGTATATGATCGCCCGGTTCAGCGCAGGCTACAATTTCATCAACCAATTCTGACAAATCCGTCGCTATCGCATAATCTAATTCACTGGCTGTCATAATATCAGCTAGTTGCCATTGAATATTATCCGGTTGCAACATAAAAACTTTATCCGCCTGAGCCAGTGAATCAGCCAATTCAGCTTTATGAACCCCCATTTTCATGGTATTCGATCTGGGTTCAAGTACGGCAATAATACGGCCTGATTGAATATGATTTAGCAAACCATCAATCGTGGTTTTAATCGCGGTTGGATGATGCGCAAAGTCATCATAAAGATTAATCTGGTTCACAGTCCCTTTAAGCTCTAACCTGCGTTTAACATTTTCAAAGTCAGCCAGTGCGTTTATCGAATCTTCAGGTTTAACACCAACGTGGTAAGCAGCAGCAATCGCCATAGTCGCGTTATGTGCATTATGCTCACCTAACAAAGACCAATTTAACTGCCCGGCTAGTTCATTTTTATGATAAACCTCAATTTGGCTGTAATCTGCTTTAGCAGGTTTAAAATCCCAATCCTGTTCATCTGCTAAGCGCGCACTTTGGCTCCAGCATCCTTGGTTTAGAACCTCGTTAATGGCCTCAGACTGTGGTGAAAGTATCAAGCCGCTTCCGGGAACGGTTCGGATTAAATGATGGAACTGTTTTTGAATCGCGGCTAAATCATCAAATATATCAGCATGATCAAATTCAAGATTATTGATAATCAGGGTTCTTGGATGATAATGGACAAACTTACTACGCTTATCAAAAAATGCACTGTCGTATTCATCAGCTTCAATCACAAAAAAGATAGAGTCACCCAGTCGCGCTGATATCCCGAAATTATTCGCAACACCACCAATTAAAAATCCGGGTTTGCATCCATTGGCCTCTAAAATCCAGGCAATCATACTGGTGGTTGTCGTTTTACCATGAGTGCCGGATACCGCAATCACCCATTTATCTTTTAAAACATGATCAAATAACCACTGAGGGCCAGAAACATAATGTAAATTTTTATCCAGTACTGCTTCAACTTCCGGATTGCCGCGTGACAGTGCATTACCAATGACCACGACATCCGGCTCATCTTTCAGGTTATCCGCACTATAGCCTTGCATCAGTTCTATCCCTAACGCGCTTAGCTGATCGCTCATTGGCGGATAAACATTCGCATCAGAGCCAGTCACTTTATAGCCTAACTCTTTTGCCAATACCGCTAGGCCACCCATAAAAGTGCCACAAATACCTAAAATATGAATATGCATAATTTGATGAATACTGATTTAATTTAAAGAGTGTCAACATGATACCAGTTTACGTAATAAATTGGCCGCCAGATTATAAAAACGCGAAAAATTAACGGATAAAATCTTTGCTGATGTTCGTAAAATAGTCACATTTCATTAATAAATAAGTCATCTAGAGATATTAGGCTGCCAATGTCAGCTAAGGCTGTGTTATCGAATTGACCAATTATTTGATGGAGCATGATATGGAAGCTTACAACGAATTATTTGCAACCCCGGTAAAAAAAAGCAAGTGCAGTAAAAAGCGAAAGTGGCGTGAAATTGAAGCAATATTGGAAGAGCGCAGCCTATACAATGAGCTTAAAGAAATTAATGCGTTTGAGCAGTTAGATGAGGTTGATTTACCCTTTAATTAAACTCAGTCTATATACAAAAAAGCCCGTTTTATAAACGGGCTATAAAACTTGAACCTAAACTTGCCAGTTAATTGGGAGTTTGCCTTGTTCAGTTAAAATTTGATTAGTCTGACTAAAATGACGACACCCTAAAAATCCTCGATGCGCAGACAAAGGGGACGGATGCACGCTTTTTAAAATAAAGTGTTTGTCCGGATTTATCACTTTAGCTTTTTTCTGAGCATGTGCGCCCCACAATAAAAAAACCACCCCTTCACAGTGTTGATTAATTTTTTGCATGACAACGTCGGTAAACTGCTCCCAGCCTGACTTAGCATGAGAATGAGCTTTCCCCTGCTCTACAGTTAATACCGTATTCAGCATTAATACGCCTTGATCGGCCCAGGGTTGAAGATAACCATGCTCTGGGATTTGAAAGCCTTCTATATCTGCCGCCAACTCTTTATAAATATTTTTTAGCGAGGGCGGCGTTTTTACTCCGGGCTGAACCGAAAAACATAAGCCATGGGCTTGATTGGGACCATGGTAAGGATCCTGGCCTAAAATAACCACTTTAATCTGATCCAGCTCGGTTGATGAAAAAGCAGAAAATACCTGTTCCTGGGGAGGATAAATCACTTTGCCTGCCTCACGTTCAGCTTTTACAAAATTGATAGTTTGCTGAAAGTAGGTTTGCTTTTTCTCATCAGCCAGCACATCTTTCCAAGTTGTCATTATCTCTCCACTGCTTGATTTATACCCAAGTTATTTGAAGATGCATGTTTCAGAGCTATCACAGCGTTTTTAGTACAAGGCATGTTAATACAGGAATGTAGGCACCTTTCAAATTAACATAACGCAGTAATAGAAACGCTGTGAAGCGCCCGAAGGGCAAGGCTAAAAACCATTTATACTGTGTTACCCTACACATGGATGCAGGGTAAGGTGACAATGCAGGAACACATTATCTTTATTAATTTTGAAAAGGGATAACCATTATCTTCAATCAATGCCTTGTCTAAATGCTTTTTATCTCTTGCTGAAATCTCACATATTCAAGTAGTTTGGGTATATAAAACGGATACAAAAACGCCCTGCATGCAGGGCGCTAAACCTAGTTCACTCTCGCATTGTTTACGCTGAAACCAATGCGTAAATGAACATTTATGCTTTAAGCGTTGTAAACATATAGCTTTTCAGTGCTTCAAAGTCAGCGGCCAAACTATCAGATAATAAATCTTTATTGGCAACATCACTTAAAGCTTTAGGTAACGCAACCGGTGTACCTAGAATATTTTCAACCGTTTCTTTAAATTTAGCCGGATGTGCAGTGCCTAAGAAAATGCCCACTTCGTCATCAGCCAATGTGCGCTTTAACGCTTTATAAGCGACAGCAGCATGTGGTTCACTTAAATAACCTAAGTCATTTAACTGACGTACACCAATTTGAGTATAGTCTTCATCAACACTTTCAGCCGTTAACAATGCTTTATCTAAAAGGCCTTGCTCAAACATAGCTTCAATACGTGGCCAGTTATTTGGTGAACTGATATCCATTGCATTCGAAATGGTCGCCACTGTCTTTTTAGGTTCCCACAAACCGTTTAATAAATAACGCGGAACCGTGTCATTCACATTGGTTGACGCAATAAAACGCTTAATAGGTAACCCCATGATTTTTGCAATCATAGCGGCGGCTAAATTACCAAAATTACCACTCGGTACAGAAATAACAGCCTCTTTTTGTTTTTCTTTTGGCAGCTGTGCAATCGCTTCAAAATAATAACAAACCTGTGCCATTAAACGGGCAATGTTAATTGAATTAGCTGAATTTAAATGAAGTTCAGTTTTAATCTGTTCATCATCAAAAGCTTGCTTAACCAATGCCTGACAATCGTCAAATGGACCATCAATTTCAACAGAGTGAATATTATCGCCTAACGTTGAGAATTGTTTTTCCTGTAAAACACTCACCATGCCCTTCGGATATAAAATCACAACCTGTATGTTCTCAAGGCCGTGGAATGCATGGGCCACTGCGGCACCTGTATCACCGGATGTTGCAGTTAAAATAGTTACTGGGTTATTACCCGCTACTTGCGATAAGCACTGCGCCATAAAACGCGCACCAAAATCTTTAAAAGCCAATGTTGGACCGTGATAAAGTTCAAGGCTGTATACATTATCTGCAACATGAGCTAAAGGTGCGGTAAACTCAAATGCGTTATTTACCATCTCAGTTACAGTGTCTTCACCGAACTCATCACCAATTAACTTATTTAAGATGAATGCACTACGCGCTTGAAATGGCATTTCCAATAATTCATCAACATTATCTAATTTAGGTAATGATGTTGGAAAAAATAAACCTTGGTTACGACCTAAACCTTGTTTAACGGCCTGACTAAAACTAACAACTTCTGAAGAATCTTTTAAATTAACTAATTCCACTTATTCGTCCTCTAAGACTTGGGTTCCACGGGTATCAACTTTGCATATATGTGCAAACCCGTTTTCGTTCTGAATATAATTTTGCTCTAACCAAGCTTTAATATTTTCTGCCGCTTGTAAGTCATCCACTGCTGCAAAAACAGTCGGACCTGAGCCTGAAATACCAAATGCCAATGCGCCTTGCTGACTGGCGTATTCACGCCCGGCATCAAAGTTATTAAGCAAAGATTTACGATAAGGTTCGGCAATCACATCTGTCATCATACTGGCAGCGAGTTCTCTGTCACCACGATGAAGCGCATCAACAAAAACCGCCAATTGACGGCCAAATTCAATAGTCGTTGCTTTGTCATACTCTTTTGGCAGGATTTCGCGTGCTGCGGCAGTTGAGACACTGGCGCCTGAATAACAAATAACCCAATACCAGTCATCAAAAGTTGGCAAACTTAAACTAATTTGAGTGTCGCTTTCCAGCATTAACTGCAGACCACCTAAATAACAAGGCGCAACATTATCATAATGGATACTGCCACTGATCTGCCCTTCCAGTTTGCCCATTAATCTAAGTAAAGCTTCTGAATTAAGCGGATTACCATAAAACCCGTTCAACGCGGCCAGTGCAGCAACAATTGAGCTGGCCGAAGAACCGAGTCCACTGCCAATTGGCAAGTTCTTTTCAAGCTTCATCTGAACAGGTTTAACATCTATACCTAGCTCAGCCATTGCAGCCTGAAAGCCTAAAAAACAGTCATAAACGATATTTTGTTTAGGATCATCCGGTAATTTATGCGCAAAGCGACCGGCATTCTCTAGACTAAATTGCTCAGCTTCAGCAATAACCGAAACCCGGTCACCTAACAAACTGCCATCAATTGGCGCCAAAGCCAAACCGAGAATATCAAACCCTAAACTCACGTTACCAGTAGAAGCGGGTGCATATGCCGTTATTGCCATTTTATACCTCTCGCTTCCACGGCATAGTGCGCATTAAATCTGAAAATACGCCTGCTGCAGTAACATCTGCACCAGCACCATAACCGCGAATCACTAACGGAATTGGCTGATAATAAATACTTTCAATCGCGAGTGCGTTCTCACCATCTTTGATTACAAATAGTGGATGCTCGGCGCCGACGGCCTGAATGCTACAACGACATTTTCCGTCTTCGATAATGCCAACATAACGCAATACTTTACCTTCAGCTTTAGCCGTTTCAGCAATTTGCTGATAATAAGCGTCCGCTTTTGGCAAGTTTTGCATAAATTCATCAATTGAGCCGCTCGCATCAAACTCTGGCGGTAGTACAGACTGAATATTAATATCATCCAGTTCCATTTCCATACCAGCTTCACGCGCCATAATTAACAATTTACGTGCTACGTCCATACCACTTAAATCATCTCTTGGGTCAGGCTCAGTGAATCCGTTTTCACGCGCAATTTCAGTAGCTTCAGATAAAGTCATGCCTTCATCCAACTTACCAAAAATGAAAGATAATGAGCCAGATAAAATGCCCTGGAATCCAATGAGCTCATCGCCGGCACTTAATAAACTTTGCAAGGTATCAATAACCGGCAAACCTGCACCAACGTTTGTCTCGTATAAGAAACGACGATTGGTTTGTGCAGCGGCTTCTCTGATGTCATGATAAAACGCCATGCTGCTGGTATTGGCTTTTTTGTTCGGTGTCACGACATGAAAACCGGCTGATAAGAAATCAACATATTGAGACGCAATTTGATCATTGCTGGTACAGTCAATGATCACAGGGTTAATCAGGTGATTATCTGTAACAAATTTTTGCAAATTCTCTAATGTGAATTTACTGTCACCTTCAGCTAATACAGATTCCCATTCAGATAAATTAATACCCTGCTCGGCTAACGCCATCTGGCGACTATTTGCCAGGCCATAAACCTGTAAACTGATATTACGAGCTTTTAAAATAGGCTGTTGCTTTTCAAGCTGCTTTAATAACGCTTTACCGACTGTACCACAACCGACCATAAAGGCGTCGATAACATGTAAATTAGTAAAGAAATTCTGGTGCGTAACTTTAATTGCATCCTGGCTTTTATTGCCTTCAATCACGGCCGAAATAGAACGTTCTGAAGAGCCCTGAGCAATTGCCACTATGTTCACTTTTGTCTGACTCAGTGAAGCAAAAAACTTAGCAGCTATCCCCTGGTGCATACGCATGCCATCACCAACAATTGAGATAACTGACAAATGGTCTCTTAATTCAATCGGTTCTAATAACTGGTTGCTCAGTTCAAGTTCAAATTCCTGTTCAAGAATATTTTGAACACGTTGAGAATCGCTTGAATGGATACAAAAACTAATACTGTATTCTGACGATGACTGAGTGATTAGTAATACAGATACTTTCGCACGTGAAATCGCATCAAAAATGCGACTTGCCATACCAACCATACCTTTCATACCGGGGCCGGCGACATTAACCATAGTCACATCATTTAGTGTAGAAATCCCTTTAACAACATGCTCGGCATCACTGCTATCCTGTGAAATCAGTGTACCCGGTGCAGCCGGATTCAAAGTATTACGAATACGACAAGGAATATGATACTGAGCAATTGGACCGATTGTTTTTGGATGCAATACTTTTGCACCAAAATAAGAAAGCTCCATAGCTTCCTGATATGAGAGTTGGTCAACAAGTTGCGCATTATAAACTTTGTTCGGATCAGCATTATAAACGCCATCTACATCAGTCCAGATTTCACAAACGCTGGCGTCGATACATGAGGCCAAAATAGCCGCACTATAATCCGAGCCATTTCGACCCAGAGTCACTAATTCTCCCTGCGCATTACGGGCACAGAAACCAGGCATAACCCATACACTGTTTTGAGGTAATTCGGCGTGCGCAAATAATTTTCGGCTGGCTTCTATATCTGCCTGAGACTCTAGATAATTGCCATGTGCAATAACCAGTTTAGTCGGGTCAATCACATCTGCCTGCTGCTCACTGGCACGCACCAGTTCCGCGAAAATCTCAACACTGATAAATTCGCCCAAACAAATGATAGAAGCATTTACCGCATCAGGACATTCACCTAACAAGTGTATACCTTCAAGTCGCTGCTTTAAGAAACTTAATTTCTGCTCAACAAGCGTTTCGACACTTGCCCGGTTATAATTCTCATATTGAGTCGATAAGTCATTAATAATTGAGCTAATGGTTGTTTCTAATTGGTTGATTAAATCGCTTGTACTCTGACCGGCCACAGCTGCATTAACCAGCGCGACCAGATTGTTTGTGACACCTTTAGGGGCAGATAAAACAACTGCTGTTGCTTCTTCAGCTTGTTTATTTAAAACAATGTCTCTGACCATTTGATAGCGTTGTGCATCAGCTAAAGATGATCCACCAAATTTTAAAACTTGCATCAATCTTTTCCTATCTCTCAGACAAAAAAGCCCGCGACTTTTGACAGTCACGGGCTTTTGCAATAATTAATTTATTTGAGCGCATTAGCCAGTGACCACTCCTTAAATTAAGGTAATGGTAATAATTTGGGTAATGGTAATATATGCGCTGTATTTCATGGGGCGAAACTGTGCCTGATCTGACTCAATCTGTCAATGACTATTTGGTTATATCTACTGCTTTTTAGCCTAGCCTAACCCGCTTGATAAATAGTGGTTTTATTTCTTCCACAGCGTTTAGATTGGTATAGCGCCATATCAGCTCGGGTTAGCATGTCATCATAATTACGGATACCAGAGTGATAACTGACGACCCCTATACTGAGGGTTGCCTGAATCGAGTCTGTTTTATAATTTACAACCTGATTGGCAAATGCAATTCGAATGCGCTCTGCCAACTCATATGCGCCCTGCAACTGAGTATTAGGTAATAAAATGGCAAACTCTTCACCACCATATCGGCCAAATACATCATGCTGTCGGAGCATAGACTGAATTAACGCCGCAGACTCAATCAGAACTTTGTCTCCAGCCTGATGACCATAGGTATCATTAATCTGCTTAAATTTATCCAAATCAAATAAAATTAAACTTAATTCCTCCTGGTACCGAACAGCCGATAAAAAAGCCGTATTAAACCTTTCTTCCCAATAGCGACGATTAGCAATTTGAGTTAATCCGTCAGTCCGGTTAGAACGTTCAAGTTCCGCGAGTGTGAGCTTTAATTTTTCCTGATAAAAATAAACATCTGTGGCATCTTCAACTGTAATGCAAACATGGTCGACCTCTGAGTTGCCTGTCTCAGATTTAATCGGCAACATAGAAATATTTTGTGCCATGAATTCACTGTTGGTTGTGATCGGTCGGGTATGCTGCATTTTAAACAAAAACTGACGCTGCTCCCATGAGCTAAATGCCGGAGAGTCCAGCATAAAAACGCCTTGCAGTTTCCTGGTCATCCAACTTTTAGGTAATTCAGGAAAAACCTCAAATATATTTTTCCCGAGCACATCCGGCCGTTTCAAAGCCGGATGCGAGCGCATAAAATGATTAAAATAGACCAGGTTATAGTCTGAATCAATTAACAACACACCTGTGTTTAACGATTCAACAACTAAAGAATGCATGCATACAACCTAATTAGGACTTAATATTCTTCTAAAATCTGGTTTAGAACCTGCTGGATATTTTCAATCGCGACCCCCGGAATGAGTAGCAACATATCACAATTGAACTCGTAATCCGTTACCTGATAGCTAATCGCCACTTTCAAAGCCAGTTCCCAGTTAAAAGATAAATCCTGCAAATGCCGTTCTATTGAAGTTTCCCGGGAAGAAATAACGCGCGGCGCACTATAAGCGATTTGGTTCTCAATTTGCTCAGCCAACCCATTCAAAAAAGTGGTCGTCAGTATAGAACTAATATCCGTCAATTGCTCCATTTCAGACACTTCATCTGGCGCATAGCCTAATATTTTTGCGATATTTTTTGTATGATCGGCACGATAAATCAGTAACGTTTCACCCGAAATACCATCTTGACCGTAAAAGCCCTGGCTCAGCAAGGTAACATTATCATCACCATAGGTTTCGGCAAACGTTTGAGGCAACTCAGCAGAAGAAACCAATTCTATATGCGGTACTTGTAAGTGAACAAAAGTCTGTAAATAACGAGCTAGTTTGTCGCTGGCGCGTCCCATCGCAACATTTATCAGCTCTTGCAAACAGTCTCTTTGTTCCTCCGTGATAGTAATCTCAATCATAACAATCCATATTCTTTTAATATATTACTTAACTTTTCAGGATTAACGGGCTTTTGAATAAATGCAAGCGCGCCCAGCTCAGTGACTCTTTTTTGCATCTCGGGCTGAATATCCGCTGAAATGACTATCACATACTCTGCGAGTCTTTTTAGTTTAAGTAACTCTAATACAGAAATGCCGTCTAATTCAGGCATGGTGAGGTCCAGAAAAAGTACATTAGCAATTTGCTCACGCATCATATTAATGGCTTCCAGACCATTGCTCGCGACACGTACTTCAACATCCCAGTTATCTGGCAAGCTTTTTTTGACTTGTTTACGGGCTAACGCCGAGTCATCACAAATTAATACAGAAAGACTCATTTATTATTATTCTCTGATTGTACTGAATTTGAAGGTCTATTTATGACTGATCAGACCACAAAATACAAGCGTAAGTTATTTGTCGTAGTTTTTACACATGGAAAATAGCACAAATTAACATCAACTAAAACGTTTTTTAAACAAACCTATGTAAAATAAACCATACAAGCGTGTTTTTAAACATCAAATTTATTAAGGCTGAAGTCTGCTAACGACCCATTCTCCGTTGTCTTTTGTGTAACAAAATCTGTCATGTAACCTGTGCTCTCCACCCTGCCAGAATTCAACTCTGTTGACCCGAATTTTATATCCACCCCAGTGGGCTGGTCGTTTAACAGGCTGATTTTGATGAGCCGCAAGCTCACTATGATATTTGTTCTCGAGCGTCTGTCTTGAATCTATCACTTCACTTTGCGCCGAAACCAGTGCTGCAACCTGACTGGAGAGCGGCCTTGATGCAAAATATTCATCATTTTCCTGCTCACTGAGCGGCTCCACCTGCCCGCTGAATATCACTTGCCTTTCAGCAACCAGCCAGGGAAACAAAGCACTAACATTGATGTTTTGTGTCAGGTCATGACCTTTCTGACTCAGCTTATTGGTATAAAAAACAATGCCGGATGAATCAACGGACTTCATTAAAACCGTGCGTTGAGAAGGGGCACCTTGGGAACTGACAGTTGCCAGTACCATAGCGGTCGGGTCTTTAATTGCTTCAATTGCCATCACCTGCTCGAGCCAGGATTCAAATAAATCAAACGGATTTTCAGTCAGCTCAGCTTCAGTTAAATGACTCAGATCATATTCTCTTCTGACTTGGTAAAAAATTGACATAGGGCCTCAAATAAATTTAAAGATGTTTCCCAAAACGATAAACTGTTAAACTAATCACTGGTAAGTTTAGCAGTTTATATAACCCAATTTTAGAGACGTTATGGCATTTTATTTTAAATCTTCGCAAATTCCGGAATTAAAAGATTATACTTTCACAGAGCGCGCCCGGATCATAACCCAGGCACAAGCCTATTTTACGGTTCCGGATAAATTTATCGTAAACATTGCCAAGTTATTGGTATTGTCTCCACTGTTTATTATGGTCGCAAAGTTTGAAGAATGGTGGATGTTATTACCTATGATTGTGGTTGTATTCTGTTACCCACTTATCACAAATCCGATTCAGCTTAATATTGCAAAAAAATACCTGCCGCAGGCAATAAAAGTATTTAAAGCTGAATCAGAGCAAATGAAGGACCAAAGCTGATAGCCGTCAAAGCATCATAAAGATTATCAGCCACAATGACTTGTGGCTTAAAAACTTGTCAGAAAAATCGATTAAAATAGGAAAGAGCGACCTTCAACAGACTGTTAGGGGCTGAAGTTTAAATAAACTGCACAACAGACAAGTCATGAAGGTGCGAATACATTTGAGGCCAGAGGTAGCGCCTCAATTTGAGCTCATCTAAACGTTAGTCTCTGATTTAATTCAAGTTTTGTTTTTGACACTAACAGGGAGTACATATAAGCCCCTAGAAAGAGTTGGTTTAACAACCGCATCAGTGACAATTACAGCACCTGGTTACTTCAACTCTAAAGCGCAACTTCGAAAATCAAACAGGGATTTAAGTCATAGTTTAGTGTGTTGTTTCTATATCTATTTCATCAGCTTGGTTCTTTAAATCAAACCTAATATTACCTCGGTATATATGTCTCTTGCCTTACGCGCCACAGCGCTAAACCAACCTAGGAGAATACTCAGCTGGCCTTATTCGCCAGAGGTCTGCTCAGACTCCAGATTAGGTAATTTAATGGTAAATTTAGCGCCGCCCAATAGGGATTTAGAAATAAAACAATCGCCGTGATGCCAGTGACAAATTTTTTGCACTATCGCTAAACCCAGACCAAAGCCCGCAGAGCCTTTGTTACGGCTTGTTTCAAGTCGTGTAAAGGGTTTAAAAATACTTTGGTAATGCTCGGCTGCTATTCCGTTGCCATCATCCTCAACATGTATCAAAAGCTGACTAGGCTCAGCATAGACAGAAAGTACCACTTTAGTACGGCAATATCTGAGCGCATTAGAGACTAAATTATTGATACACCTTTCAATTAAATAACCATCACACAACCAATTGACCGAAGCTTTCATATTGATTTGAATATCAGCCTGATGACAAGTTCTGAATCTGTCGGTCTGATGTGCAATAAGCTCGTTAAAATCAACATAATCCAAATTCAATTTTTGTGTTTGGCTTTCTAATCGAGCGTAACTGAGTAATTCATCTATCAGTTTTTCTAACTCTTTAATATCCTGCTGAACACCGGGTAATTGCGCCAGTGTAGGCTGGGGTAAAATGCCAAGAGAAAATTTAATTCTGGAAAGCGGTGTGCGTAAATCATGACTGACCGCATTAACCAATTGCTTTTGCTCTTCCATCAATTGGCTGATTTGTTCAGCCATTGACTGAAAGCTTTGAGCCAGAGGATAAATACTGGATGATTTTTTAACGTTAACAGTTTGCTTAAACAATCCACGCGCAAAATACTGGCTGGCACTTTGCAGTGCTCTTAAATCACGCCAAAGTGGCCAGGTCCAAAGCGCAATCACCAAGGCCAACCCCAAATAACTGAACAATTTAATTATAGGTCTTAGCCCTGAGTTAACTTGGGGTTGGAAAACCGGGCCAATTTCAATCATTTTATTTTTTTCAGGCCAGTATAGATAAAACATCAGACTGTGATCTTGGGTTTGCATCCGAATAACCTGATTTCTTTTGAGCTCAGTTAATTGTGCTGACGGCAAAATAATTTCATCCGTAGAAAATAACTGCACTGGAGCACTAAAAACCTCAGATAAACCGTCGATGAGTTTTTGCTGTGAATCAAAACTTGCCAGTGTTAACGGCAACAGTTGTTCCATCTGTTGCTGAGTTTGCTCTGTTTGACCGGATTGAGGATTTAATAGATCCCATATCTTTTCGCTACCCCAACCAATCGCCAGCAAGCCAATGACAACAATCAAATATAAACTGATAAATAAGCGGGTCATTGAGAGTCGGATTCCCAAGCCGTTGCACTAAACATATAACCTTTACCCCAAATCGTGATAATACGATAAGGCTTTTTTAAATTATCGTTAAGCTTTTTACGTAATCGCGATACTCTGACATCAACACTCCGATCTAAGCCATCATACTCCCGGCCAATCATTTGCTGATGCACAAACTCCCGGCTTTGCACCTCGCCGGCCCGGCTTGCAAGCAACCATAAGAGTTCAAATTCATGTGTCGTCAGCTCAATCGATTGACCGGCCAAGGCCACTAGCCTGGAGTTTTTTTCGATAGTTAACTGTCCGAATACCAGCTTTTGATTATGACTGGATATTTTTGGCTGACATCGCCTGAACGCGTTATGAATTCTGGCCAGTAAAACATGCGGCTCTATCGGCTTAATAATATAGTCATCCGCACCTAACTCCAACCCACTCACATGATCATAATCACTGTCTTTTGCTGTCAAAAATAAAATCGGTTGACTATATGCTTGCCTGACCTGACGGCATATTGAAAACCCATCCTGATTCGGAAGATTAATATCCAGCAAAATCAAATCCGGTTTTTTATCCAGAATGAATTGAGCTGCAGAGCCACCATCCTGAATACAGCTCACCTGATAGCCATTTTGTTTTAAAAAGGTTTCTATCAGACTGGCCAGTCTTTCATCATCTTCAATTAACGCAATATGTTGCACTAGAATAAACTCCACTCAGAATGTAAGCGTCGCCTGAACTGTTTGGCAGAAGGTTGAGACAATATCTGAACGGGCTGTTGGGCCAGTATATGCTCAGAGTCAAAATGATTAATTGGGGTTAAATAAAACTGAGTGGTTTTACTTAAACTCAATTCTGTTTTGTATTCAACTTCGCTGATATTAAACCAGCATTGCACAAGTTGTGTTTCCTGCCATAAACACATTTGCGGCATCATCTGGCTCGCCTTAAGAACAATATGGGCAACAAATTGACATTGGGTTTGTTGCTGTTCCAGTAAACAACGGTTCGGTTTTATCTCCAGCTGCGCAGTCACAGCGCTTGCCGATCGAGCCAACCCTAGAAGCGAGAAATAAATAACTAACAACCAGACAGAATAACGTCCTGCTGGCTTAAAACGCATAATTCACACCCGCGAACCAGGTTAACCGGTAATTTTTCTCAACAATTGGACTTTTGCTTAAGGTATCTGGCAAATGCTGATATTTAATTAAACTGACCAGACGCCAGTTTTCATTTAACCGATAATGAGGTGTCAATTTGATATACGGAAGCCATGCTGAATCAGGCTGGTAATAATAGGCCGGATCAACGCCATCTCTGGCCGATATGCCATAATAATACTCGGTTAGTTGCTGACTTAGCCAGTCTGTCCCTAAGGTCATCGTCATATGCCACTTTGCACCATTAAACCATTTTTTTTGATATTCAAAATTGAAATTTTTACCGTCATGAATCAAACTTGCATCAGCCAGTGCTCTAAGCCTAAAAGAGGCGCTGTCATCAATAAACCAGTCAAACTGCAGGCCCGCATCAAGTGACCATTTTCTTTCGGCTAACTGTTTAAAGTTGATATGAGCCGGACCCGGCGCAAAATCATCTTCAAATGACATATGCAAAAGACTTTCATCGGTAATACTTTGTTCAACTTTTTGTCCGTCTGATTCACTTTCCCGGTTAATAAATTGGGTAACCAATATATTAGCCGGATGCCAATCAACAAAATGTACAACCTCTTCGTTCAAGCGGGCAATAGCGCTGAACACGTATTCTGGCCGCTGGACAAAACTATAGCCTAAATCCCCGTTTTCGAAAAATAGTTGCTCTCCGTAATAATAGACGGAAGGCAAAATATACAGAGGGAAATCATCGCCCTGTAGCAAAGGATTGCTTTTATTCCCCAACCCTGCCGAAACAGAAAAATGCCAGCGCCCCACTTCAGCAAAACCGGGCTCGATAAATCCGCTTTGCTCTGAATCAGCATAAGCGGCTTGTATCGAGCATACACATGCACTCAGGACTAATAAAAAACCGAACACAGGGCAAACTACAGACTTTTTCACTTAAACTCACTTAATTCTTAAATAGACCTTTAACAGGGCTAATTTAGCAGCTCGTTCAAAGATTTCTAGGCTAAATAACATTTGATAACATTTAGTATCAAATGAAAACACACTCAGCCAAAAAACGGACTATCTTAAATAACAGGGTTTGAACACGACTAATATATGACGGAGTATAAGATGAAAGCCGTAAATATATCCTTTGTAACCCCTTATTTGATCGTAAGTATTATCACGGGTTGCGGAGGTAGCGAAAGCACGACTCATACAGATAAGGAAGACAATGCACCTGTGGTTGCTATAACTGAATTGCCGGTACTGAATCAACCGTCACTTTCAAGCAAACCGTTAAAAAAAGCATCCCGCGATGAATTATTAAACCATATAAAAAACGGACTCTACTGGCAAACCAGTAAGGGACCTATTTATGTACCAGAAGCTTTAGATGACATAGCCCAGCCGGCTGGCGATGCTGCGGTTGACGGCAATTTTTCTAAAACCATCACTCAAGAATCGGGGGTTGATGAGGCTGATCGTGTCAAACAAGATGCTAATTATATCTACTTGAGTCAAAACCCGGATTTATCGAGCAACTTAGAAAATGCGCCTGCGCAGGCTTTTACCAAAGTAATGGTGAAAAATGCCGACGATAGCTTGCAGACGGTAAGTCACATTGAACTGGCTAAACATCAAACTGATTCAAATCAACAGGCTTATATTCAAGGGTTGTTTTTAAACAATAATACACTGGCCGTATTATCTAAAGCCTATACGTATTACAACCACTTAAGTTTTGATATCTGGCAACCTGTGCAACAAGACTTTCAAATTGATATACATGATGTTCAAACAACCGAAAACCCCGTTTTAGCCGATAGCCTGAAAATTGAGGGCCACTTGCTGTCAAGCCGGGTTATCGACAATCAGTTATATATAGTTTCCAGCTTTCAACCTTATGTTGAAAACCTAATTGATTATCCGCAATCAGATGCAGACAAATTAAAAAATTATCAGGACATTGTTGCCTTGAATGATAGTGAGATTTTACCTCAGGTAACTCGCTTAGATAGACCACCACAAAACCTGGTAGATACAGCCAATTGTTATTTACCCGAAGATACGGACGCCGCAGACGGTTATTCTGCTATTGTCACGCTCAGCAGAATCAATTTAACCAACCCAGAGCAAATTGAGTCTATTTGCATTAATAGTCAGATAACCGGTTTATACGCAACCACAAGTAGCTTATTTTTATATGGGACAGATTACCAAGCTAATGCGTTCATTCACCAATTTGATATAGGCCCGGATAATTTAACTTATATTGCCAGTACAGAATTAGATGGCCACTTTGGCTGGGGGCAAAGCCAACTTAGATTCAGCCAGCAAAACGGTTTGTTAAGAGTCGTGACAACTAAGCGGGTTAATTCAACATCGGACAATCTGGAACATCAGTTATGGATATTAGAACCCGAGCCACAAACTCACCAAATGAAAGTGGTTGGCACATTGCCAAATGCACAAAATAGCAACCCGATTGGTAAACCCAACGAAGATATTTATGCGGTTCGTTTCTTTAATAATAAAGCTTATATTGTCACTTTCTTACGGCTAGACCCTTTATACGTAATAGACTTGTCTGAGCCCGATAACCCGCAATATCAGGGTGAATTGGAAGTGTCAGGTTATTCATCTTATTTGCATCCGCTTTCGGACAAGCTGATTTTAGGCATTGGCCAGCAAGTCGACCCAAACTTATTTATCGCAGAACCCTTCTTTGTAGATGATATCGCGGAAAGTGGTGTCACAGACACACACTCAACAGAGCCCGAAGACGGTATCAAGATAGCGCTTTATGACGTATCCGATCCAGCCTCACCTAAAGATTTAGGCAACTTATATTTTGGTCAGGGTTATACGCCCGCTGAGTACAACTATCATGCGCTCACCTATATTAAAACAGCAGAAAACGAACATAGATTTGCCTTACCCATTCAGTCATGGCAACAAGAAACTATGAACGGGTATTGGCGACCGGATACCCGGCTCTCACTGATTTCAGTCAAACAAAATGAAGAACACATTTGGCGGCTCAGTCATCAGGCGGATGTGAATATAGATTCAACCGAACAACACTATTATATTGGCAGCTATGATGATCGCAGTTTAATTAATCAGGACAGCGTTTATTACATTCATGGTAATCATATCTGGCAAACGAACTGGAATGATCCCAGCGTTATAAACGGACCTTATTAAGTTGAATCCAGCCACATTGTGATAAACAGCCTGTTTATTAAAAATGATCGCCGTTGATGTAATATTGCTTTTGACCTATGTTGGTAAAGGCAACCTGAATATCTACGTCAGAATAATAAGCGAGTAATGCATTAGTAATGGCTTTGGCGCATTTGTTTTGAACATGTAAGTTGCGTTCAAACCAAAGTACTTCAACTTGTGGGTTGCCGTTACTTTTTTGTCCGGCCTGAAAAAACTGCCCCTGAATAAGTTGAATACTATATTCTTCAACCGGTGTTTGAGTTATTTCTGCCAGCTCTGGTAATAAGGTTTCACTTAATGTTTCAGCAACTGAATCCGTTACTGCAAATAGCCTTAAGTGTGGCATAAGGTCTCCTTTATATACAAAAAAAGCCCGTAACTTTCGTTACGAGCTTTAAAGATAGATAATTTAGCCGAATTAAGCCAGAGCTTTCCTAAATTAGTTAATTCAGCAATTAACCTAATAGGGCTTTTAATTCCTGGCTAACAAGCTCAACTGCTTTTGTACCGTCAAGTTTGTTATATTTAGTTTTACCTTGCTCAGCCAGATTTTGGTAATATGCGACCAAAGGTTCAGTCTGTTCATGGTATATGTCTAAACGTTTTTTAACAGTTTCAGCTTCATCGTCCGCACGAATAATCAATTCTTCGCCCGTTTCGTTGTCTTTACCTTCCACTTTTGGCGGATTATAAACAATATGATAAACACGACCGGAAGCCGGGTGAACACGACGACCACTCATACGTTCAACAATCACTTCGTCAGGTACGTCAAACTCCAATACATAATCAATATCGATATTGCTCTCAAGCATAGCATCTGCTTGAGGAATGGTTCTTGGAAAACCATCCAGTAAAAAGCCATTTTCACAGTCAGGCTGAGCAATGCGCTCTTTAACTAAACCAATAATGATTTCATCAGATACCAACTGACCTGCATCAATCACTTTTTTTGCTTCCAATCCAAGTGGTGTGCCCGCTTTGATAGCTGCTCGCAACATATCACCAGTTGAGATTTGTGGAATGCCAAACTCTTGCATTAAGTATTGCGCTTGAGTTCCTTTACCGGCACCTGGCGCACCTAATAAGATGATTCGCATAACGACCTCTAAATTACTAAAAATAAACTGCCGCGAACAATACACAAAAGGCGCTAAATATACAAGTTTTTATCCAGATTTGGCGTGAAATTGCAGCGATTATAAAAATGAAAAAGGGGATAAAAATCCCCTTTTCGTAAATATTTATGCAGTTTACTTAGGCAATTAAGCGACTTTAAGCAATAACTTGTTTAATCGCGTTACAAACTCTGCCGGGTTCTCTAATGAACCACGTTCAGCCAGAGTGGCCTGATCAAGCAGTACTTCTACCCATTCTTTGAATGCCGCTTCGTCAGCTTCATCTGCGACTCGTTTAATTAAAACGTGTTCAGGATTCACTTCAAAGATATATTTAGTTTCAGGCATCGCCTGCCCCGCAGCTTCCAATAACTTCTGCATTTGGGTATTCATATCGTTTTCGTCGGTTGTAATCACAGCCGGAGAATCCGTTAGTTTATGAGTCACTTTAACGTCTTTCACTTTGTCGCCTAATGCCGCTTTAGCACGTTCGACGAAACTCTTAAATTCTTTTTCTGCTTCTTCATGTGCCTTTTTGGTTTCTTCATCATCCATTTCTGATAAATCAGTATTGGCTTTAGCAACATGTTGGAACTGCTTTTCACTGTATTCAGTGATATGGCTCATCATCCACTCATCGACCCGCTCAGACATCAATAATACTTCAATGCCTTTTTTACGGAAAACTTCTAAATGAGGACTGTTTTTAGCCGCAGCGAAGGTATCTGCTGTAATATAATAAATTTTGTCCTGACCATCTTTCATTCGGCCAATATAGTCATCTAATGACACACTTTGCTCGGCAGTGTCATTATGAGTAGATGCAAAGCGGAATAGTTTTGCAATTTTTTCTTTGTTTGAAAAATCTTCCGCCGGACCTTCTTTAAGAACATTGCCGAACTCTTTCCAAAATACCTGATAATCTTCAGGGCTGTTGTCTGCCATACGGGTCAACATTTGTAAAACACGTTTAACGTTGCCATTACGAATAGCTTGAGTGACTTTATTGTCCTGTAAAATTTCACGCGATACGTTTAATGGTAAATCACTTGAATCAACCAAACCTTTAACAAATCTTAAGTAGGTTGGTAAGAACTTTTCAGCGTCGTCCATAATGAATACACGTTGAACATAGAGTTTAACACCGTGTTTTACATCACGGTTCCACATATCAAATGGCGCGCGTTTAGGAATATATAATAGGCTGGTATATTCGGTTTTACCTTCAACTTTATTATGCGCCCACTTTAATGGTTCATCAAAGTCGTGGGCAACTGACTTGTAAAACTCTTTATATTCTTCGTCTGTGATTTCTGATTTATCACGCGTCCAAAGTGCTGTACCTTTGTTAATCGCTTCCCAGCCACCTTCAGTCGCGGGTATGTTTTCACCGTCTTCAACTTCCTGCTCAGGTGTACCCTCTTTATACATCTCAACCGGAATACCAATATGATCTGAGTAACGGGTAATAATAGAGCGAACTTTCCAGTCGTCTAAAAATTCTTTTTCTTCTTCACGAAGGTGTAAAATAATATCAGTGCCACGAGCCGGCTTCTCAATATCTGCAATTGAAAACTCACCTTCACCGGCCGATTCCCATTCAACACCGCGATCCGCTGAGTGCCCTGCTGCACGAGTACGCACAGTCACTTTATCTGCAACGATAAAAGACGAATAAAAACCAACACCAAACTGACCAATTAACTGAGAGTCTTTCGCTTGGTCGCCGGTTAATTTACCAAAAAACTCTTTCGTACCTGACTTAGCAATCGTACCTAAATGCTCAATAACTTCATCACGAGTCATACCGATACCATTGTCACTGATCGTAATAGTATTGGCATCTTTGTCGACAGACACACGAACGCGCACTTCACCATCATTTTCAAATAAAGCATTATCTTCTAACGCTCTGAACCTTAATTTATCTGCTGCATCTGAAGCATTTGAGATAAGTTCGCGTAAAAAGATTTCTTTATTAGAATAAAGAGAATGAATCATCAGTTGTAATAACTGTTTTACTTCTGTTTGAAAGCCATGCGTTTCTTTATGTGCAACTTCGCTCATTGAATAAGTCTCCGCTCTATTCGATTAATTCATAGTTAACTGATTGCAGAAAGTCTGCGATAAAATTGAGTTTGCCGGTTGAAGCGATACGCCTAAACTAAGCAGTGTAATCAAAATGGGGGTGGGTGATCTTTTTTCAAGGGGAAAAAAGTAAATTAACCTTAGTTAATAGTTGAAGTAAAGGTGGACTTTATTTTCTGCACATAGCCACAATATTTTTCATTTTACATTCCAATTTGGATAGTTTTTTGACTATCAAGGCATTTTTTATTATGTGCAGCTGAGGTTAAATTAAGCTAACCGGAATGGATTTGAGCACGCGGTGAACGCACCACTATGATAGCTAAATCATTATAATGATTTAGCTATCTATGCCATACCAAATTATTGGCTTTAGCCAAGGGATTTTCTCCCACTGAAAGCATGGCCTAAAGTTTTTCCATCTATTGATGCCAACTCACCACCGGATGGTAGTCCTTGAGCCAGACGCGTCACTGAAAGTTGATATTGTGCCGCCATTTCAGATATATAATATGCAGTCGCTTCGCCTTCAACACTCGGTGACGTTGCCAGAATTAATTCATCAATTGAATCATGGCTTAATTGCTGTTCAAGATTATCCAGTCCCAGTTCTTCCGGACCTATGCCATCTATCGGCGACAATAGTCCCATTAACACAAAATACAAACCTTTATAATGACCGGTTTCTTCTATCGCCAGTACGTCCATCGGAGAGGCGACAATGCAAAGCTGACGGGTATCGCGCCTGAGTTCAGATTGGCAAATCTCACACACTGGCTGTTCTGAAAAATTCCGACACTGCTGACAACGACAAACACCGGACAGCGCTGAATCAATTGCATGAGATAAGCGTTTAGCCCCTTTTTGCTGGCGCTCTAATAATTGAAAAGCAATACGTTGTGCAGACTTAGGTCCAACGCTGGGTAAAATTTTTAGGGATTCAATTAACTCTTCAATTAATGGGGTAAACTTCATTTTATACTCGTAAAAGACAAAATTTTAAAACAAAAATGCAGTGCCATGGCACTGCATTTTTTATTGCGCTTATAATTAGAAAGGCATTTTAAAGCCAGGCGGTAATTGCATACCACCGGTTACCTCAGCCATTTTATCCTGATTCTGTTGCTCAACGCGGCGCACAGCATCGTTACAGGCAGCTGCAATTAAATCTTCCAGCATTTCTTTATCATCTTCTAATAAAGACGGGTCAATTTCAACGCGCCGTACACCATGGTTACCAGCCATAGTCACTTTAACTAAACCCGCACCTGATTCACCCGTGACTTCCATTTTTGCGATTTCTTCTTGGGCTTTTTGCATGCGCTCTTGCATTTGCTGCGCTTGCTTCATCATATTGCCAAGACCACCACCACCTTTAAACATAATGTTTCACCTTATTTTTCAATAATTATTTTAAACTAAACTGATTACACAGCCTGAATAGAGTCAGGAACAAGTTGCCCTGAAAATTGTGCCAATAATGCTTGAACCTGACTGTCTGAGTCAATCAATTCATGTGCATAATCTAACCGACAGTCTTCTATTTCCTGCTGAATCTGATAAGGCGTTGTACTGACGCCTGATACTATTGTCACTTCTATCTTTACGGGCTGATTAAGCACCTGGCTTAATTTATCGGCCAGAATTTTTTTATTATGATCTGTATCCAGATGTTGCTGAGTTTCAGCCAAGTTCAGCCGCACAACCCCATTATCGAGCTGATAAGTAGAATGCAGTGCAAATTGCCTTTGCAGACCGGTCAGCGCTAGCCGCTCGATTAATTCTGCCCAGCTATCCATTTGATACGCTTTTCGCAAACCGCTTTTTACCCGGTTTGCTATATCAAGCTGATTAAATTGCGCCGACTGCTTGCGCGCCGCTTGATCTTTTTGAGCCTGCTCCTGCGACGGCATCCAGTCAGTATCAATTTCAATTGCCTGCTTGGCAGATTCTTCACTGCTATTGTCTGTTTCACCTGCCTGTAATTCTGCTGATGAAGTTTGCAGCTCGTTTGATAAAGTCGCTAAGTTTGCAACCTGATTCGGGTCAAATTCTTCAGTTTCTAATGACTGATTATTCAGCTCTCGTTTATCCGCTTTTGTTTGTCTGATTGATGACAGAACATTTGACAATGATTCACTGACAGGTTCTGCATCTGCCAGTTCAATAGCTGAAGCTTGCGGCTGTGTCGGCGTATCTGAGTCAAATCCGGCCGCATAATCCTGGTACGCTTGAGCTGAATCTGTGTCAGAATCAATTTGCTGATCATATATCGCATAATCTGCATATTCCTCATAAGGGAGATCCGGATCAGCATAATCAAGCGTTTGTGCTTGTTCGGTTTCATCTGTTGCTGTTTGATTTAACTCATGTTCAGTCAAATTATCAACAACATCAGAGCTTCCAGGCTCTGTCACAGTTTCCGGGCGAACGGCATCGATACCCACCTCTGCCGTGCCTGACTCAACACTCTGCTCTGCTAGCTCAATATTTGGCGTAGCAGGCTGGCCAGCTTCTTTTTGCCCTTGTGCCAATGATAAAATTTGATCTTGCTGCGAATTTAACTCTGCTAGCTTTGCACTTTCGTCTGAACCGGCAAAATCCGGGACTAACGGCTCATCGGCAAAGCCTGTTTCTGAAAATGCGGGTTTGTCATCCACATTAGTAGGTAACGCATTATGCTCTGATGATGTTTCCGGCAGAGATTCAGCCTGTTGCGGTTCAGCTTCAATTTGATTTTGCTCACTGCTGTTTTCAAATGGCTTATATTCTGCTTCATTCAAGGTTGCTGGCTCAGCTGAAGACGCATCAATATGATGATTCGTTTCAATGTCCTGAGACGCTTCTGCCGAGTCTGACAGCGCCGCGGTTAATTCGCCACTTTTGCTTTCTTCAGTTTCAGCTTCAACATTGTCGACTTCTACATTTTCAACTTCTGCACTGTCGACATTTACACTCGTATCTTCTATATCAGATACAGGAGTTTGCAATTCATCCTGAGTCGCTGAAATTGTTTCTAATGGCACCTCAACGGATGCTTCAGGCTTTTTTATTTGCTTTTTTGCGGTAAATACCTCTTCTCGCTCGATACTAACCGGATTAAAAGCAAACAACCTCATTATCGTCATTTCAAGACCGGCTCTGGGGTGAGCAGCAAAAGGCAGATCACGCCGCCCGCGCAGACAAACTTGGTAATATAACTGGACCTGCTCTTCCGGCCAGCTTTGCGCAGCTTGAGTTAAAATTTCTGATAAGGCATCGTTTAATTTTGCATAGGCAGGTAAGCTTTGAATTAACGCAATCTGATGAAATGCATTCATTAACTCAATCAATACCTGCTCACTGTCAACAGCGGCCTGAGATAAAGCCTCAATAGCCTGCATAGCCTGTTCGAGATCATTAGCCAGAATCGCGCTCAATAAACGGGCGGTATGCTGTTCATCCAATAAGCCCAGCATATCTCTGACATTCGCTTCAATCAGTCGACCATTACCTTGAGCAACCGCCTGATCAGTTAAGCTTAATGAGTCGCGCATACTACCATTAGCTGCTTTTGCTAACACATTTAATGCAGACGGTTCAAATTGAATCTGTTCAGCATTGAGAATTTTTTCCAGCTGGTTTTCAATTTGAGTCAGCGTCATCGCCTTCAAACTAAATTGTAAACAACGTGACAGTATAGTGACTGGCAGTTTTTGCGGATCCGTTGTCGCTAATAAAAATTTAATATGCGGAGGTGGCTCTTCCAAGGTTTTGAGCAGAGCATTAAATGAGTGACGCGATAACATATGAACTTCATCTATCAAATAGACTTTATAGCGCCCCTGAGTTGGTTTGTACTGGACGTTGTCAAGGATCTCCCGGGTGTCTTCAACTTTGGTTCTGGATGCTGCATCCACTTCAACCAAGTCTACAAATCGGCCTTCCTCGATAGCGACACAATGCTGGCACTGCCCACAAGGTTCAGCCGTGACGCCATTTTCGCAATTTAAACTTTTTGCAAAAATACGGGCTATCGTTGTTTTACCAACCCCGCGCGTACCAGTAAACAAATACGCATGGTGCAGTCTGTCATTGCTCAGTGCGTTACTCAGCGCTGCAACAACATGTTCCTGCCCCATTAACTGAGCAAACATTTGTGGACGCCATTTTCTTGCTAAAGCCTGATAACTCATTGAATTATACTAATCTCCGTCGAAAGCAACTAAACTATAGGGCTCAACACCTAACTCACGTAATTTATGCTCACCACCTAAATCCGGTAATGCTATCACAAACGCCGCATGCTCGACCTGAGCACCTAATGTGCGGACTAATTTAACCGTGGCCTCAATTGTACCGCCTGTCGCAATTAAATCATCAACCAATAGTACTTTATCATTTTTATTGAGTGAGTCTTTATGAATATGTAATTCATCTTCTCCATATTCCAGCTGATAAGACTGGCTAATGGTTTCTCTGGGTAATTTATTAGGCTTTCGGGCTAATACAAAGCCTGTATTCAATAGATGAGCAACAGCTGCACCAAAAATGAAGCCTCTGGCTTCAGTGCCTACGACTTTAGTAATGCCCTGTTCCATATAAGGTTTTGCCAGACATTCTATTGCTTGTTTAAACGCGCTTCCGTCTTCAACTAAGCTGGTTACATCTCTGAAAATAATGCCGGGTTTAGGATAATCAGGAATGGCTTTAATACTGGCGCGAATCTGCGCAAGAGTCTGTTCTGTGTTCATTCAGTTGTGCCTTTAATTAACTATCGTTGCATTAAATCAAATTAAGCTTAAATTGCAACTCTAAAGCACTTATTCGCAGATTCAGTCGACTACTGAATAAAGCCATGTTTAAGAATTGAAGTTTTGATTATTATGCAGCTTGGAAAGTAGTCGATTGCATCATAGTTTGAACGACCTTTTCAGCGGGCACAGGTTTGGCTAAAAATTTAACGTTAAGTTTGTTAATTTTAAATTCAACTGACTGACTTGCATCAGTTGTAAGCAGTAACATTTGTCTGGCTGAAAAATCTAACTCTTGTGTTAAGTTCTCAATCAACTTAATACCATCCATAAATGGCATCTTATAATCAGTAATGACAAAATCAAATTGCCCGTTTTTAGCCAGAGAAAGCGCTGACAAGCCATTCTCAGCGGTGACCACCTGATGTTCATGTGATAGCAGTGATTCTTCTAATTCACTTAATACTGAGGCATTGTCGTCAACAAGCAAAATTTTCATACAACTAAAGTCCCTGGTAAATTTCAAACATACTTATCTTTGATTATTCTAGTTTGAAAAAGTTTCAATTTTACGAATTACTTCCGTGTTCTCCTGTGACCGTCGCGGCCACAGGTTGAGAATGATTATTGGCTAAATATCAGAAACCAAGCTAAAACAGCCGGTAATAAAGGCAATGCAACTGCAGCAAGTGTCGCAACAACTAGATGTAATGAGTTTGAAGGTTCAATCTCGCCTGTGTGTTCATGGTGTCCCATAACTACTCCAAAAAGGTTAACTCAAAAATTTGCGGGTATATTAGTCAATTGATTGGTAAATTCCAAATTTATTTTGTTTTAATTAGTACGCCAAGACTGGCTAACTGGTTTAGGCTTTGTCTGGTACCAGCTAGAAGTTGTTCAGTTGACATTTGAGGTATCGCAGACTTTAACTGCAATAAAATGGATTCCAGATGATTTGCGGTACCTGTTTTTATTAATTCAAGTAAATAAGCTGTAATGGAGGTTATGGATAAAAACTTCACTTTTTCGTTTTCATCCCGGTAAACCACTAAATAGGTTGGTGTATCACTGGCTTTAGTAGGCTGATATTCCAAACTAATTTGATGGACAGGAAAAGGATATGATACGACTTCGGCTAGGTTAGACAGCTTAAGTTTATCTTTCTCCAAATCAAGGGGTTGTACATCTGAATACAGTCGTGTTCTCAGCGAAATATCCAGCTCAAGCCACTCATAATGGGCAAGCTCTTTCAAAAATACAGGGTCTTCGTCGGTCTGCTGGTATTCGCTCATCAAAAACGCGATAAACTCTTCAGAAATTTGAGAAAATAACGGTTTTTCTGAGTGATGAACCTTAACAAACTGTCGCTTCAACCGAGTCCATTGTGATTCTGAATAAAGACTCTTCAATACCGGAAACCCGATATCGATAAATCCAGCAATCGTATTAAATATCAGTCTTTGATAAACTCGTAAACGCCGCTCTTCAATATTTAAGGTGCTATCAGACTTAGGATCCCTGATCAGATTGGCAAACTCATATTGTATCTGTTTAAAGTCAGGCATGTTTCAAAACCACGCTATTTTGAACTTCCTTTATCTGTTCGACTTCCCTGACCAAGTCAGCCATAGGCGGAATATTAAAATCTCTTTCCAACAAGGTCGGAAATACACCATGACATTGATAGGCATACCGTAACAACTGCCAAACAGGATCAATAATATCAGCACCATGAGTATCAATTATCAGATCTTCAGCTTCATTATAATGTCCGGCGATATGGCCATACACTATTTTATCGGTCGGTAAAGACCGGATAAATGTGTTTGCATCATACTGATGATTGACTGAGTTTACATAAACATTATTTACATCAAGCAGTAACTTGGCACCAGAATTTTCCAATATATAGTTTGTAAATTCCAATTCAGTTAATTCACTGGCCAGTGGCGTATAATACGAAACATTTTCTAAAACCAGTGGCCTTTCGAGAATATCCTGAACCTGTCTAATACGTTCAACAACATAGTCAGCTGCAGTTTGCGTAAAAGGGATCGGCATTAAGTCGTACAAGTGACCTTTTGCTGAACAAAAGCTTAAATGCTCCGAATAAAACAGTATCTGATGTTTATCTAAAAATTGCTTAACCTGTTTGACGAAATTGACATCGAGCGGGTCTGGGCTGCCAATAGATAAAGACAAACCATGGCAGACAAAGTGATGTTTATCTGTTAACGCTTCAAACAGAGCGACAGCTGAGTCATTTCGTTGCATCCAGTTTTCCGGTGCTACCTCTAAAAAACTTACTGAATCCGGAAAGTGATTTGATATCTCATGAATAAAATCTCTGCGTAAACCCAGTCCGGCTCCGGATAAGATTGTTTGTTCCATATTGACTACTTTTAGTGATGTGAAAACCAGAGCTAACATGCTGCCCTGGCTATTTAATTTGAATCCTGTTCTTATTTAACCTTAACTCTGGATAAGAAGTTAGCTGAAGCCTTTAATTTATTGGCTTTTAGTTTTATTTCGCTTTCTAATGAGAGTATTTTTCTTAAAACAAGGCGAATTCAACCTAGAGCGTGTTGAGGTTATTTAGTTAACCTGAGATCTGGTTAAGCTAATACCAAATTTGTAGTCTCTAACAATTCAAACTCTTGGGGTGTTAGAGACAGTGAAGGCTTATCTTCCTTCATGCAATAAGCAATTAACCCACCTAATAAATTTA
>Ga0207847_100058_pt1 | contig 169706 bp, 148 predicted proteins | sample TtaePargueraPR_8_FD_187736 | JGI IMG/M metagenome (GOLD analysis project Ga0207847, IMG submission 187736) | Aerobic enrichment media microbial communities from Bioluminiscent Bay, La Parguera, Puerto Rico - Tt and E1 (SPAdes) | ecosystem: Environmental > Aquatic > Marine > Unclassified ... | reverse complement strand
TCACCCGTCCGCCGCTAAGTTTCTACGCTTCCACCCGAAGGTTTCCATGAAGAAACTCCGCTCGACTTGCATGTATTAGGCACGCCGCCAGCGTTCGTCCTGAGCCAGGATCAAACTCTCCAATAAATTGTTCCTCCATTGGTGAGATTGATCGGTGATCAAACTCTCCAATAAGGTCGCTTCGCTCCTTGGAAACTTTGATCCGGGATCAACCTCTCCAGCAGCACTAGTGCTACCAAGAGCAATCCCGATACCATCATCTCTAGAATGAAGCATTATTAGAAAGAGCGTCTGCTCATTTCAATGCTTGCGTTGTTTCGATTCTCTCGAATCGATTGTTTCGTTTCAACCATTATGGTTTCAACGAGGACGTCCGTGCTTTTGGTCAAAGCCGTTACACGGCTGTCCAATTGCACGTTTACTCGCTGTTCAGTTTTCAAAGTGCGATTACTCGTTTGCGTCGTCACCGTTTCAGCGGCGACTTTATTAATATAACATCTTTCCGGGTAATAATGCAAGTGCTTTTTTGTTCCAATTACTTCCTGTCGTTTGCCGAGGAACTTTCGTTGCATCTCACCGCTATATAATGAATGAGCATGGCCAGCCGCAGCTCGAAAGCCGCCTGCCGCCGCGCTCCCATTTGAAGCGGCGAGAAATAATGTACCACAGACCCGAACAACATGTCAAGAAGCTGCGATAAGTAAATTCTCGCAAAAAAAAACACGACAAGTGCTTGTCGTGTTTCACCTTATAACGTCAAACCGTATATTTCACTTCCATAATCGATAGATCACCATCTGCGGATTCCATGACTTCCTTGATAACGGCACGCTTAGTCAGCTTCCTTAATACAAGACTCAAATCAATATGAAGCTCGCCAAGTTCCTCGTGCTCCTTCAACTCCGAGGCACTCCACGGTTGGGAGCGAGATCCAATCACACGCAGCAAGTATGCGCAGCATTCCCTCATCTTCGTCATAACCGAGAAATCTACTGCCAACTGCACCAGCTTCACACGCTGTTCTAATGATTCCGCACTGAACAACAGTTCTTCGTATAATTTGTACACACCAGGGTTAATATGATGCACTTGATTCCAAACAGTCACTTCTGGGTGTGCACCATCTTGGATAATAACAATTCGTGCCCAATGATGAAGGGCCTCCAATATATTACTATAAGCATCGAATACCTCACCATTGGCTAAGTATTCCTTGCTCTGCAAGTACCGACGGAGAAAATAGGTAAATTCAATCAATGCCTTCTTCTCCCGCAGTTCCCTCGGAAAGCTGCTTAGGGATTGACGCATGCTCTCCACATAACCGTTCTGATCCACGATCAACTCTCCTTGCAGAATCCACTGAATGATATTTCGATTCTCGCCATTCAAAATCCAACTTTCCAGTCCTTCTTTATGTATCCATCTTTCTTGTATGCGATAGTTGTCTTTACTATAATGAGAGGTATGGTTTGTCGGCTGCTTCGTTTCTGTAATAACGAGCAACAAAATGTCGAAGCCGTCAATCCATTGATTGTGGCTTTCATCCGGTTTTACCATAACGACCGATGTCACTGCAGTCCGACTAGCGTAATAATCCTTAAAGTATGACTGTATCGAGTTCATTGTTCACTTCGTCTCCAAGTTTTGTTTTTAGTACAGTTGCTGTTGAGTACTCATTCTACACCATCGTTCCGTTTTCCTGCCTCTATTCTTGATTCATTCTATTTAACTGCAAAGGAAGGGTAATCATGCGCTTAAAATCTAGTAAACTCAATGAGTTCCGACTATGGGGCTTAGTTCTTACCTTACTCGGACTCGGTCTTATGATTCTGGGAACATCAGCTGTACTAGTATGGGGGGAACCAGGTAAAATTGTTCTCTTCATCTTCATGCTTATCGGTATGGTTAGTGTGCTGGGCAGCATGGCTATATACTTCTGGGCGGGGGTATTATCTACCAGCTCCGTTGTATTGCAATGTCCGGATTGCGGCAAGCAGACTAAGATGCTCGGCAAAACAGACCGTTGTATGTTCTGCAAAACAATACTCACCTTGGACCCCAATCAAGCTACAAGCGCACCTGAACATTCGGAAGGTCAGGAGACGAGCTCACCAGAGCGTTCCAACTAACATCTCTAAAAGAGCTTTCGAAACCAGCTTTCATACCTATTTACAACAAAGGGAGCCTTTACGGCTCCCTTTGTTGCACTATGGTTTCTTGCTCAACTGCTCTGCAATTGCTTGCCAAATATCCGGCGTTTCAAATCCTCTGCGCCAAGAGGCGATGCCAGCAAGATCATACTCGTTCACCAAATCCGCCCTAGCTCTCATGGAATCGGCATTCTCCAGCCATACCTTGTATGTCGTAGTCCCCTCTATCAACTCTCCGTACCATTGACCCGCCTGATCATCGAATACAAGCTCTACTCCATTCGTCTCAATCCATTCACGAGTTGATGTCATACCAAGCGCTCGTGAAGATACTTTCTGCTGACCATCCTCCACATATTCCGTCCAGATTCGGGTATAATAAGGAGCACCAAGCAACAATTTACTGGACGGGACATGATCGTGCTGAATAATATCCGAGATCCCCTTCTCCACCCATGGCAACGAAGCGACAGAACCGGCGACTGGCGAGGATGCCCAATGCTCGTCATACGTCATGACCATCATATAGTCTACAAGCTGTCCCAGTGCCTCACGGTCATAAAAGTTCGACCACATATCACTGCCGCCGCGAATAGTTACATCAATCGACACGACGAGATCTTGTTCATGGAACAGCGGGGTGAGTTCACGAACAAATTGTGTAAGCTTATCGCCATCTTCCAAGTAGACGTTCTCAAAATCAATATTGATACCTTGCAATTCATATAAGTTCGCATAAGTCAGCAATTCACGTATAATCGATCTACGACTTTCGAACGTAGCCAACGCTTCTTTGGTCCAATCTGGATCGAAGCTGTTGTCGAACAGCGCCCAGACCTGGTAACCGCGCTGGTGGGCCCATTCAACATATGACGGATCTGCCCAGTTCTGCACATAGAACGTTCCATCTTCCCGCTGCAGCAGATGGAACCATGTCGGACTAACGACATTCAATCCAGGCATCTCCCCTATTTGTGCTGTATCTGGATTGCTATTGTTATAGACAGCCTCCCAAGTCAAATTAATACGTTCACCGAGCGGCTTCCATGGAATCCTCTCTGACTGAGGCGCTACTGAGGCAACAACTTCAGACTGCAATAGTTGCACATCTTGTTTGTTAATATGCCCTATATAACCATCTTGCATCTGGACCTGATACCATCCTAACTCAACTTCATCCAGAATGATAACATGCTCCCCTTGCGGGAGCTCTGCCGATATCGGAGCTTGCTCGGTAGGTCCGGTCCGTACCATTGCTTGCCATGTCGGCTCATCCGGCTTGCTCGCTACTTCAGCCTTCCGAACAGCTTGGCCGGGTGTCCATATCGCTACCGCCCCAGATGTATCGTATTGTTCCACTGTGTAATCCATAATGTCTTGCAATGGCTGAGACGGCACATACAACTCATTGTTCAATCGCTGCATAGCAAATGCCAGCTCCACAGGCTCATCATTCATCAAAGCAGTTAGTTGATCTGTCCGAAAGTTCACGACAGAAGCTTGCGTTGTGACAATTAGCATATCGTCTTCTTCAGCTAGAAACGCTTCAGGGTTCACTTGCCTAAGCACATCAAGCGGCAAAAGCAATCCCCCGGCTGATCCCATTGCCGGCATGTCCATCATTTCACCGTTCAAAAATATCGGCTGCTCCAAATTCCCAAAGTCAGGCTCTACCCGGTTCTGATTCGGCTGCGTTGACTCCCAATACCAATATAGCACTGCCGCAGCCCCTGCCAGTAACAGCAGGAAAGGAAACAGCAAACATCCCCTTCTACGCCCCTTGCGTCCTCTGCGAGGCACCGGGCCATAATTCATAGCTAGTCACGTCCTTTGCGATAGAAGTCAGCGAAGAAAAAAAACGTATATATTTCAGGATGTTCATTCCTAAAACACATACGTTAGTCAAGCGGCAAAGGTTGCACAATTGTGCCACTCATATCTTGTCTCAATGTGTCGTTACTTGAGCACAAGCAGGACAAATACCGTACACTTCCATTCGATGGCGGCTGATCTGATAGCCTGTTTCTTGCGCTGCAAGTGACTCCACTTTAGTTAATGGTTCACAGTCAAAATCATCGATCATGCCGCATATTTCACATATTGCATGATAATGACTCGACATATCCGCATCAAATCTACTCGCACCGTCACCATAAGTCAATTCCCTGACAAGCCCCGATTCTAAGAAAAGCTTGAGGTTATTATAAATGGTTGCCACACTCATGCTAGGAAATTTCTTCTCTAACGCGCGATAAATTTCATCCACACTCGGATGCGTGGGGGAATCGAGCAGGTAGGCTAGGATAGCATGTCTTTGCGGAGTCATGCGCACACCTGTCGTCTTCAATTTATCCAATGCTGATTCCAATTTGTCATGCACCTTAACTCCCACCCCTTCCTGCACATTGCTATTCATTCATAGTTACTCTTATTTTACGAGCGTTCAAATCAATTTGTCAATTCCAATCATACATTTCACAAGCTTGGTCATTTAATCCAGCTGTACTTCTTGTACACCAGGACTCTCTCTTAACCTATCTAACAGCGCAGGAATCACTCTAGCTTTCTTAATACGCAGAATCACTGCATAATGACTATGCGTGCGGTTCTCCTGTCCCTTGCCTTCAGCCACGTTACTAGCTTTCATACCGAGAATTTCGATTCCTGTTTGCTCTAACTGCTTCTGCAAGAAAGTCATTCCTTGGAATTCATCGGTAGCATGAAGCTTTAATGTATATTTCTTATGATCATCAAACCAGCGTTTCTCCACTTTGTTCAATATAAATAGGCTGAATAGTACGAAACAGGTTGTCACTGCTGCTCCTATATAATATCCCGCTCCTATTGCCAAGCCAATTGCAGCGACAACCCACAAGGAAGCTGCCGTCGTCAGCCCTGTGATCGATGCCCCGTTGCGCATAATAACGCCGGCACCCAGGAAGCCGATTCCGCTAATCACCTGTGCAGCGAGTCTGGCAGGGTCCATGCGTACGTTCTCCTCTTCAGCGAAATCTGCAAATCCATATGCGGATAGGAGCATAATAAGCGCTGCACCCAGACAAACAAGAATATGTGTGCGAAACCCGGCAGCATGGTTCGTTCGCTCACGCTCGATCCCGATGATACCCCCGAGTACAACGGCTAATCCTAACCGCAGCAACAATTGAAGAGGGTCAAGCACCCACGGTTCTGCCATGTTAAGTCCTCCTTAATGATTCATTCGTCACAACCCGCTTCAGTTCGGTTAAGGGAACGCCCGGGGTTACCTCCTCTTCCCTTATAGCGCGGAAACCTTGCTTCTCATATAATCTTAATGCTGGCAAGTTTCGGCTCCCAGCGAGTACACGGTAGTCACCTGCTCCTTCTCTCTGAATTAAAGCTGTCAACAGGCTGCTGGCCAGACCTTGGCGAAAGCGGTTCACATGCACCATTAAGCGATGAATGGTTACAGTATCTTGCTCACGATCATAGGACAATGCAGCGAGAATCTCTCCCTCCTCCACGCAGCCTAAGAATGTTTCACCGCTCTGCCGAATCGACTCGAAGGTATCCGTCAACGGAGGAATCTCTGTAAAACCTATGAGCGTCGCTTCCACTTTATAAGAAGTATGCTGCAAATACCATAACATCTCTACTGTTACGTCATCATGCACATTCAGTACTTGTATCAACTTGATCCCCCTCACCGGAAGCGAAAGATAGAAATCCTATTGCATGATTATGGCAGATATCCCCTTCACAGAGCACAACAGCAGTCGACGCGCCTGGCTTGGCTGTGCGCCGACTGCTGATTACAGCACCCTATATGCTAAGAGCGAAGCTCTTTCTGTAGTAGCTTGTTCACCAAGCCTGGATTCGCCTTGCCCTTCGTTTCCTTCATGACTTGTCCAACAAGGAAGCCGACAGCCTTGTCATTGCCTGAACGGAAATCCTCTACAGGCTTCGGATTGCGTTCAATGACCTGCTTGACAATACCTAGTATCGCACCCTCGTCGCTAATTTGCACAAGCCCTTTCTCTTCCACAATCGTCTGCGGTGTCTTGCCGCTGTCCAGCATCTCCTTGAAGACTGTCTTCGCAATCTTCGAGCTGATCGTTCCCTTCTCGATGAGACCAATCATTTCACCCAGGCCTTGTCCAGTAATGCTGACGTCCTCAAACTCTAAATTGTTCGCATTCAAGTGACCGAGCAGATCGCCCATAATCCAATTGGAAACCGCCTTCGCGTCTCCCGTATATTGCAGACTCTCCTCGAAGAAATCAGCCAACTTCTTAGAAGCAGTGATAACGCCTGCATCGTAAGCAGGAAGTCCGAATTGCTCCGTATAACGCTGCTTCCGCGCATCAGGCAGCTCCGGTATCGTAGTACGAACGCGTTCTTTCCACGCTTCATCAATGTGCAAGCGCACCAAATCCGGGTCAGGAAAGTACCGATAGTCGTGCGATTCTTCCTTGCCACGCATGGAAATTGTCTTCCCTTGCGCATCATCCCAGCGGCGGGTCTCTTGCACGACTTCTCTGCCTTCGTCCAACACCTCCGCTTGACGCCACTGCTCATATTCCAAGCCTCGCTGCACCCCGCGGAAGGAGTTCATGTTCTTCAACTCAGCACGTGTGCCGAACTTCTCTTGCCCATACGGACGAAGACTTATATTCGCATCACAGCGCAAGGAGCCTTCCTCCATCTTCACGTCAGATACTTCGCAGTACAGCATAATCGCCCTTAATTTCTCCAGGTACGCTCTTGCTTCCTCGGGCGAACGCAGATCAGGCTCCGACACAATCTCTACAAGCGGTGTACCGACACGGTTGAAATCTACTAAGGAAGCGAAGCCGCCGTCCACATGTGTAAGCTTACCCGCATCTTCCTCAAGGTGCAGGCGCGTAATACCGATTCGCTTCGTCTCGCCGTCTACCTCGATATCGATCCATCCGTTCTCACCGATCGGTTGATCAAACTGTGAAATTTGATAAGCCTTGGGTGAATCCGGATAAAAGTAATTTTTGCGGTCGAACTTGCTTACATCTGCAATCTGGCAATTCAAGGCCATGGCTGCCTTCATCGCGAAATCTACCGCCTGCCGGTTCAGAACAGGCAGCACACCCGGATGGCCTAGGCATACGGGACACGTATGCGTGTTAGGCGGTGCGCCGAATGAGGTGGAGCAGCCGCAAAAAATCTTCGATTGCGTGTGAAGCTCTACGTGAACTTCCAGACCGATGACAGTTTCATACTTCGTTCCAGTCATAGACATCGCTGTTCCTCCTCTCTATAGAGCAGGGCGGCGGCCCGCCCAATCTCCGGCTTGTTCATAAGCGTGCGCGATGCGCAGCACCATCGTCTCGTCAAAGTGCTTCCCAATAATTTGCATGCCGACTGGCATACCGTCTGCTGTCCCGCACGGCACGCTGATCGCCGGCACACCAGCTAAGCTTACTGGAATTGTGCACGCATCATTCATATACATCGTTAACGGATCGCTGATCTGATCCCCAAGCCGAAATGCTGTCGTCGGTGCGGTAGGGGATACAATCGCATCATATTGCTCGAACACTTTGTCGAAATCCTGCTTGATCAATGTACGGACCTTCTGCGCCTTCAAGTAATAAGCATCGTAATAGCCCGAGCTAAGCGCATAAGTTCCGAGCATAATACGGCGCTTCACCTCTGGGCCGAAGCCTTCGCTGCGGGAGCGATGATACACTTCGAGCAAATTGTCCGCCTTATCTGAACGAACGCCATAGCGAACGCCATCGAAGCGCGCCAAGTTGGAGGAAGCTTCAGATGAAGCCAGCAGGTAATAGGTAGCAATCGCATAGTCCGTATGCGGCATGGACACCTCATCTACGGTTGCGCCCATACTTTCCAGCTTCGCAATCGCTGTCTTCATTGCCTCCTTGACAGCTGGCTGAATGCCTTCCCCCATATATTCCTTTGGAATCGCCAAGCGCAACCCTTGAACCTCTCCATTCAAGCTGCTTATGTAGTCCGGAATATCTACTTTCGCAGAAGTAGAGTCCTTCTCATCGTGACCGGCAATCGCTTGCAGCACATAGGCCGCGTCCTCGACATTCTTCGTCAGCGGACCGATCTGATCCAATGACGAGGCGAATGCCACCAAGCCAAACCGCGAGATCAAGCCGTAGGTCGGCTTCAAACCGACGACACCGCAATAGGCGGCTGGCTGTCGAATGGAACCGCCTGTATCAGAACCAAGCGCGAAGTATACTTCTCCTGCCGCTACAGCAGCGGCAGATCCCCCGCTTGATCCGCCTGGCACACGGTCTGTATCCCATGGATTTCGAACTGGGTGATACGAAGAATTCTCATTCGATCCGCCCATTGCAAACTCATCCATGTTCACCTTGCCAATCGTTACAGCTTGAGCAATCTTCAGCTTCTCCATAACAGTAGCGTTATAGATCGGATCATAATTGGCTAACAATTGGCTTGCGCATGTTGTGCGCAAATTCTCGGTCACGATATTATCCTTAATGCCGGCAGGCAAACCGAACAACAAGCCGCGTTCATCTCCCGCCGCCAACTGTTCGTCCAACGCTTGTGCTTGTGCGCGAGCCTGCTCCTCTGCCAAGGTCAAGAAAGCACCGACCTGTGCATCGACCTTGCTGATTCGTGCATATGCTTCGTCAACGAGCTCGGAAACCTTCAACTCCTTGTCCGCCAGCTTAGCATGGACATCCTGTAATTTCATATCGAACAACGACAAAGGAAACGTCCTCCTTCATTCCTATTCTCCAAAGCTATTAGTCAAGCACTGCAGGCACTTTGAACTGCCCTTCATCTTCTTCCGGCGCGTTCTTCATTACCTGCTCGATCGGCCAGGACGAACGGCGTTCGTCTTCCCTTGTGACATTCACAAGTTCCATCACATGACTGGTCGGTTCTACTTGATCCGTATCCAGCTCATTCAGCTTATCTGCATATTGCAATATCGCATTCAGCTGCTTCATGTATGTCTGTTTCTCTTCTTCCGATAAATCTAGACGAGCCAGCTTGGCCACGTGCTCAACATCCTGAATAGATATGCTCACTACTCTGTCCCCTCCTGTCAGACACTACTTCCCAACTTCATCCTATGATTATAGCGCAGTTTAGAATTTCACTCAAACACGGAACCGGGACCATTCCATGTATTCGTAGCCACAGACTTCACCGCCTCAAGAACGTACACGAACTGCACACGCCATGCATAAAAAAAGCTATCCCATCCTATTCGGACCGTTGGATAGCTTCCTTGGTATTCTAGTGCCCATACAGCCTGCTGCTCAAATCCAAGCCTTCAAGTTCACTTGACGAATGAATTCTTCCCTGCTCTGCACTTCTTCGCTCTTCTCTTCTTCATCTTCCTCTGATTCGCCGGTCATAATATAACGAAACAGAGCTTCATTGCGCGTCGCAAGCGCATAATCTATCAACGCTTCGCGTTCAAGCCGCTCGGCTTCCTGCTTCTGCAGCTCCTCTTCCAGCTCAAGGTCCGATGCAGGAACGTAGACGTTGCGGTTCAACTTAGGAATGCGCACCACATAATCGAAAGCATTATCGTTATTGCGGTCATATGCAATGACATAGCCGTATTCCCCTACGGGAAGCTTCTGCTCGAAGCTGTCTGCTACGATAATGACTCGTTTCCCCAATCGAAACATGGACGTTCCTCCCCTCTATCTCAATCCATGATGGTTCAATTTGCCCTTAATGTTACTAAAAAACGACAGCCATGTCCATTCATCAGAGTGAAATGAAAGATTTAATGGCAGCGTTTACGAGTATATATACGTAAATGCGCAGACATTTGCTCTTCATTTCTTTTTTACCCATGCATCGCTTATAATGACAGGAAAGGACTCGGAGAGACAAGCGGGGGGGAATAACTATGTTAAGCTTCTATAAGCGATATTGGCGCACGGCTTTCGATATCGGTCTGATCTTCCTGACCGTATTGCTGATCTTGTGGGTATGGAGTCTATTCTACCGAATCGCAGCGCCTATCTTGCTATCTTTCGTCGTATTCCTGATCATTGAACCGTTAGCCAAATTTCTAAATAGGCGCGGATTGAAGAAATCCATTGCATCCGCTATATCAATTGTGCTGTTCATCATCCTGATACTCGGCTCTCTGCTTGGCGCAGGAGCGATCTTCATCAATCAGGTGTCAACATTAATTGACAAGGTGCCACAATATGCAGAACAGGTGCAGAGAGAAATTGTTCACGGTTCTGGTTATTTGCAAGAGAATTTGCCAACAGAAGTGATCGAGCAAGTGAAGGAACACGCATCGACTATTACCGAGAAGGCATCGGCAATCGTTACGTGGCTGCTAGAGACGCTGCTTGCCACGTTATCATCGTTTTCTACTTTTCTCATCAATTTCCTGATCGCCATCATTCTTGCTTATTTTCTCAGTGTGGAGATTGACTTCTGGAAGGAGCTCGCCGCGAAGAAGACACCAAGCACCTTCAAGAAAGCCTTCTACTTCCTCAAGGAGAATGTGCTGCTCGGTATCGCAAGCTATGTCAAAGCCCAGCTTAAGCTGGTCAGTATTACGTTCGTCGTTATCTTGGTTGCACTGCTCGTGCTTCGAGTGAATAATGCATTCGCAATAGCGCTAATGGCCGCAATTAGCGACATCTTGCCACTGCTCGGAATTTCCACATTCTTCATTCCGTGGATCGTGTACTTATTCATTGTCGGGCAAACCTCTTTCGCAATCTCGCTTACTGTAGTGCTCGTTATCGTCCTGTTGATGCGTCAAATTCTTGAGCCCAAGTTCACCGGAGATTCACTAGGCGTATCAGCATTCACAACGCTTGCGTTCATGGTCATTTCATTGTCGCTGTTTGGCGTCGCCGGCCTCATCCTGTCACCTGTACTCATTATTTTGCTGAAAGCGTTGTATGATCAAGGTTACCTCAAACAATGGATACGACTGCCTGAAGAAGAATTCGATCAACACTCGACGGAACACGAGACGCAAGATGATGCAACCGGTTCTGAGGCAGAGGCAGATCAAAGCGAACGTTAATTGCTGCGTTCGCTCCGATCCCACCTATACTTCAAACAACTTGCGCTCGGTTTCCGTTAGCCGCTCGAATCCATCCGAGGTTATCGCATAGGAATCTTCTACCCCGACTACCCCCTCATGCGGGAAGGTGAACTTCGGTTCTATGGCGATAACCATACCCGGTTGGAGCAGATATGTGAATCCATTGGCAAGCACGGGAAACTCGTCGATCTCTAGTCCGATTCCATGTCCGAGAAATTTCACCTGATCTGCACCATATCCCATGAAATGTCCCGCAAGCCCTTCTTGCTTAGCTGTATCAATTGCATCCTGGTACAGCGATTCACAGCTTATTCCCGGCTTTAACCGACTTTCGGTTTGCTGTAGGATACATTCTGACAGCGCGTAAGCCTGTGTCATCTGCTCACTCTTGAGCTGACCAATCACAGCCGTTCGTGTCTGATCAATCACATATCCATCGATACAGCAACCTATGTCGATTAGTATAGGCTCTCCGCGTCGAATCGGCTCGCGGCTTGCTCCCTGTGGCACGGAAGGATGCAGTCCTTGCCCTCCTGCCGGACCATCGAAGTACGTAGGCATTGCAGCCGATGCTCCTGAAGCTACCATGCCGGTAATGATTTCTTGATTGTAGCCACGCATCCGCATTATTCCCGCATGCCCCTCCTGCCGAAGCTGACGCTCCATCTCCAGAACAAGCTCGAGCTCGCTCATTCCTTCGCGCAGCACAGACAGACCCCGATGGAAGGCGCGATTCGTCACAGCTGCAGCATATCGAATCCGATCGATCTCTTCCTCTGATTTGATCATACGCATTTCCCGAATAAGTCGTGAACTGTCCACCCATTCTGCCTGGGGAATTAACTTCTGGAAGCGAATATACAGCTGTGTCGGCAGCACATCGAATGCAGTAGCAAGCCGGACACCCCCGCCTTGGAACACCTGAGGATGCTCCTCAGCCAAGCACTTCCCGAAATCCCGGAATGACCCCAGCGGCCGCACCTCACAAGCCGCTTCCCGCTGCGCCCGCTCCACACTCCGCTTCACATAGAATACCACCGTACCCTCATCCGGTACGAATAGATAGCCATTCTGCATCGACCCGGTATAATAGTACAAGTCTACATTTTGCGTTACGAGACATCCTTGCCATTGACGCTCCCGCAAGGCCTCCTGCAGCGCTGCTAATCGTTGAGCATAAGCAGTCATCAAGATCGTGTCCTTTCCAATTCCGTAATGTCTCATTCATGAACAGTGTACCAGAATTGCCAGTAGCGAAAAAACTGTCTCCCCTCACAGAAAGTTCCGTCATAACGGCATACTCATCGGTTCGCCAAACCATTCCCCGGTCGCTTTGATTTCCCATTCCAGCTCATCATACCAGAGGAACACACCCGGATAGCGCAGTCGGATGACAGCAATGACTCCCGGCTTCTCCAGAACCACTTCATAATTTATAGAAGGATCGTAATAACGGTATGGAAACGGTCCTTCGTTAATGACTTCAAATCGCAGCCACTCAATACGGTGCTTCAGAAACCCATCCAACCTCGGTCGATGTTGGCTGTCCAAGCCCATATTACGCTGCAAGTACCATTCGGCTGTATGGCGCGCCTCATGCGAATCGATCATGATGCGTCCTTCTGCCAACGCCGCAGCATCCAACTGCTGTGCAGCAGCTACAGCAGCACGGTTCACAGCGTTCTTCGTGCGGAAGAACGTATGATAGGCAACTTCCTCCTCCAGTTGTGCTGCCTGCAGCAGAACAGTCATCGTCAAGAGCAGCACGATCAGCAGCAGCTTATTCATTCCGGCACGTACTCGCTCATCTTGATGCCAGTCGCAGCCATATCTAAGCTTGGGTCTGGCGCAGGCATGCCGATCAACCGATCAATCGTGAACAGTCGACCGTAAGGATATCGGATCGTCAGCTGCAATCCAGTCCCCCTCGGCACTGGCTGTGTATACAAATGACCAGGGATTCCGCTAGTTGTCGCAACTTCATAGGTCAGGTCACCGCTGACGAAGCCCCTTTCCTCCAATCTACTCTTGGACTGCTCTACCATATCCGCATGAATGTATCCATAGCTTCCGTTCGCCCCCATCTCCAACAAATAGTCCACTTCCTTCTGTAGTAGTGCATGCCTAACGACAGCCACATGTTTATAGGAAGCGGAGAACATCATCCAGCAGAGCAAACCTGCTGTCAGAGCGAATACTAATAACTGTTTCATATGTTCCTCCGTTCCGATTAAGGGTTCAATGACTGTATGCGGGTCTGCACATGCTCACTAGAACGTTTGAGCTCGTTCATCGCGCCATCCTCACTGCCAATCGTCGCGGAATAGATGAGAAGTACGGTCGAAATCAGTAATAAAGTAATTAATAATGATCGCATACGTCACCTCAAGGCGTAACACTGCTAATTTGTGTAACTGCATCAGAGCCTTTGGTTTCGATCTGTTCGCGTATAGCTCCGTCTCCCGATACGATCTGAATGAACATCAGCACAACGACCATCAGCATCAATGCTGTCATAAGTAAATTCCTCATTCCTATTCACCTCATCCTTAATGTAAGTGATAAAACAATTGCTCCCCTTCCTTCACCCATGGATATAGAAATACCCAGAACGTGTTGAGAATCGGGATGCCTGCAAGCAAGAATAACACGTAAGATCTTGTCTCCTTCAGACTGTCCTTAGCTATTTCCAGCTTATCCTTGTAATCCATTGCCCTCTCTTCCAGCAGCTTATAATATCTCTCGTTCTCTCCTAGACGCATAGTATTCAAGCTTTCTGCGAAGCTATATGCCTCTGCTGTGCTGAGCTCTTCCTTGAAAGCCTTCAATGCGAGCTCCGGACTCTCATACCAGCCGTTCAGCAGTCGGCGGAACGCTCCATTCAAGACACGTATGAACGGTTGGCAGCGCATTAGCTTGCTATGCAGATTCATACGTGAATCTTTGTAATAGAGCAATTGCCGGCAGATGATATAAATTTCTTCTGTAATGCGTTGCTTGCGCCGTGATGCGATCAATTGAAGCAGCACATGGTCAGCATAAGCGGCTGCGAACAGTAAAGCACATATCGCATAACCCGCCCATACCCCATTCAGCGGGCGCATGAAGCTGTCTACAATTGTCAATCCCGCTGTTGCAGCGATGGACAGCGTTATGATCGCATGCTTCACTGTCAAATATATCGGGACGGGCATATTCATACCGCCTAGCTTAAGCATACGTCCTGTGGCCTCTACACCTGACTTACCTCCTGCCAATCTCTCCTGCCAAGCAGCAGCGTGCAAGCGAAGTTTTCCGCGCTTTGTGCCCCATGGAAGCTTCCGCAATCGACTAGGTTTATAGGTGACAGCAGTCGATATGCCCAATCCAGTTAATGTAAGAGTGAGCCATAGCCCTGCATACAACAACCAAATCACCCACTGATTAAACAAGCGCCTCCCTCCTTCCTTACATCCGCTTCATGGATAAATATAAGCCGCCGATAAATGATACGAATATCAATGTACAAGCATCAAGCAGCATGTTGCGGCCTTCTGGATCGAGCAAGTAGTAATGATACGCCTTGTCTGCGTCCACCTTGAAATTAATGAATAGAAAAACAGCTAAAAAGAAAATTGGCGAAAAATTGGCCATACGGATCTCCACCAGACGATTGCGCTCTCTTCGATCAGCTTGTTGCGCCCTGCGCATATCTTGAATCAATTCCTTCAGCCCTTCTTCCACAGGTACACCTTCATATATAGAAATACGCACGATCGCCGCGAAGGAGCGCGCCCATATATGACCAGATACTGCATTGAACGTTTGCAAGGCTTCATCGGGGTCTGCCCCTAACGATAATCTGCGTTCTAGCATATGGAATGTTGACGCCAATTCCGGGGGCAGGTGCTGATCTGTCGCAACCTCTGTCAGCACAGCGCGCATATTCCCGGAGGCAGACAGTGCGTAATATTGGTAAATTACTTCGACAGCCGGCAGGAACGCAAGCCGTGAACGCATGCGAAATGTAATGAGCTTCGACTGGTAGTATACGATGGGACTGCAAGAGAATAATACGGCCGTCACCAATATACCTTGCAAGCTGTGAAAGAATAGCCCGCCAAGCACAATACCTGCCATAGCAAGCATGATGCATATGATTATGAGCACACGCATAGACATGACAGCGCCCATTGCTTGCAGCTGCAACGCATAATCGTGGAGCCATCTGACCTTACGCCATTCCCTGACACCGACAGCCGGCTTATTCCGCTGATTAGCCAACCTCCGCTGCAGCACGAATTTGCTCCAGCACCATCCTGCGAACAGACGTATCGCGAAGAAGCATGCCAGTGACAAAAATACGATGCCAGCCGCTACTATATAGCTGCGCATCATGAGAGCCACCCCTCTTCGGTCAGAATAGGCGCTTCTTCTGGGCAGTACCGTCTTATGCGTGCTGCAGCCTTAGCAGATAACATACCTGTTCGATTCCACTTATTCGCAACGATGTCATAATGCACGAGTTCGCGTACTTGGATGTCTCCTTCTGTACATACAAATTCAGCTATGCGCACAATACGCCGCTTCCCTCCGATGTCCGCCATTTCGATGCCAAGTTGCGTCACCCACTGAGCGATGCGATACCGCAGCCGATTCGGGTCCATACCTCTGCGGTCTAGCATGCACATATCTGTTATCGCATCGGGAACATCCTCCAGTCGATTCGCATGAAGGGTTGTCATGCTTCCTTCATGTCCTCTCGTACACGCCCGTACATACAGGTTGGCGTCATCGTCCCGGATCTCTGCATGAATAATGCGCTTCGGGGACTGACGAAGTGCGAGCTTGAAGGCCTGACCTGCTCCATGCTTCGGATCATCCTCGTCCACTTCATATTCCACAATGTTCTTCTCTGGATAATCCCGCTTTAGCATGAGCTCATATCGCCCCTCAATCGTCACTACCCTCTCCTCATCCGGCAACTCTGCGGCTAATGCCTTGAGCAGAGTCGTCTTGCCAGTGTTGGTTGCACCGATAATGACCAGATTGAATGCGCTTCGGACCAAGCACTTCAACAGCATCGCAACAGAATCATCCATCGTCGCTGCTTCTTCCCCGCACATCCACTCGAGTCCCTGTTCATGTCTGTGGAAGAATCGGATCGTAACCGTCGGTTCGCGTGTGAAGCCGAAGCCTGTCATCGTGACACGCGAACCGTCTGTCAGCCGAACCTCTGCCCAGCGTTTGCGAACATTCAAGGTGTCATGATTGTACAAAACAAGATTTTGCTGTATACGCTCTACGTCTGCTACTGTGCGAAACCGCTCTGCGGAACGCATTACCCTGCCATTGCGCACTTCATAGATATCGCAGCCAATGACCTGAATTTCTTCCAGACCGGACCGATTGCTCAAGATCGCCTCCAATACATCCAAGCCTACAATCTGGGCGAATACTGCCTCAGACAGCTGCTTATAGGAAGCGGTCGGCATCGCAATCCCCGCTGTTTCCTTACGATTGAGCAAATCCTGGATCAAGGCCATCATCGAATGACGCTCTTCCTCATAGCCAAGTACGGCTCGATTCAACATCTCCTGATAGCGTGCTGCATCCCGATCCGTCATCCCCCGACCTGCTGCTAGCTCCTCTCTTACTTCCTGAACGAGCTTCTCGAATGAATCGGAGCTCCGACTCGCGGGGAGCGGTCTTGTCTGTTCCGGAGATGACTTCGTTCTTGGACCACCTGTGTAAGCGTATAGAGAAAACCTCTGTCCGTTACGCTCATATTCAGGAGGAAAGGAGAAGCCGTCTAATCCAGCTTGCTTGTGCTGTTGCTTCAGGTTCATAGCCACTGCTCCTTAATATTTGCATCGCAATAGGTTCGACTGCCTTACGCAAAGTGCGATTCCCGCTTGTCATACGAATCAACTCGCCTGCATTCAACCGTTCATCCACATCAGCCAGCCAAGGTATACTGCCCGCAATCGTAAGCCCGGTTTCCTTCTCAATCTTGCCCAGCGGGTAAGCCGCTCCCTTAGGATGCCATTGTGTCACGATTAGCTGCAACGGATCGCCCGCCAGCTGAAGCCACGACGAGAGCTTCCCATACCAGCATCCAAAGTCCTCCTGAAAGTGCGTGAGATTCGGTGTAGTCACCATATAACGCTGCTGTGCCTGCTGCAGCGCACACACAGTCGCAGCATTGTCCCAATAGGCATTCACTTCGACGAACGTAAGATCAAAGTGTGATGAGGTCAGCTCCAACAGCAGCTGAATATCGTCAGGTGTGTACAGCTCCGCTTGTTCCCGCTCGCGGTTGCCGAACAGGAACCACAGCTTCGGCAATTCCGGCATACGGCAGCCGAACGAGCGCAGACCTTCAGCTGACAACGTTCTTGCCTTCAGTGCCGGTGTCAGGTGATCCAGCGTCTGCTCCGCATTATCTCGCTTCATATAGCGATGAAGCTTCGAGCTTTTCAAATTCAAACATAAGTAAGCAATGTTCCAACCGCTTCTCTCTGCCGCAAGCCAAGCTGATGTGAATGATACTAGCGTCGTGCCAATATTCGGTGTTGTTCCGCAATATACGATGATTGGATTCATCTCTCTATCTCCTCCTTTCCTGTATGGAATTCGAATGGATTCACCATCGCAATGACTAGCTTGCCGCCTTGTCTGCATACCTGGTCAATCACCGCCCATTCCTTCTCCTGCAGCAGCAAATTAATATGTGCGATCGTGCCGCTGGCTTGCTGCCTTCTGTCATGCAGCTGCTCCGCATTACCGCTCAGTCGCTGGCCAGCAGGCACTTCCTCCGTAACTTCACGGTTCGCTGCAGTCTTCACAGAGGCAACGACAACATCCCGTTGTAGAAGCTTGTGCGGGTGTTCACCGCCAGACACATAGATGCTGACATTGTCTCCTGCACGAATATCGTTCGAAACAGATAGAAGATACTCCTCCGGAATTTGAAACACTGCTTCTTCCTCTGTCGGCAGCAAGCGAACTTCTCCAAGCTTCCACTCGCGAAGCGGTTCCTCCTTACCCAGCGGAATGAGAGCCGTCAGTCCCAGTACTTGCTCAGCATCTGTCACCATATCCTCCTGCACATGCGACACGGTCATCGATACAGGCATAAGTGTCTCCGCAGTGAGAACTTCGCCCACATCGACGAAGTGTGCGGGTGCCAATACCGTTACTTGTCTCTGAACCTCTAATTGTTGAAGCTGCCACACGTACAAGCCATACACCATCGCAGCTGCCGCACAAGCGGACAACAGCGACAGTAGCAAGGATGACCTTCGATTCAAGTGCTCACCTCCTCCTCATCCTGAATGTAATAGCCGAATCATTCCTTCACAGCTCCTTTCCGTGCACGAATCTGTCGTCCGGACAACTGGCTAGGAGCAATAAAAAAAACGCAAAACACCCGGGAAATTCCCGATTGTTTTGCGTTCTTCGCAAAAGGAAAAATTCGTTAATGAAATTGTGCTAAGATCATAACATATTCCTCACGCATTGTCTACCTGTAATATAATTTTGCCTATGTTTTCGTTACGCTCCATATATCGATGTGCCTCTGCTGCATCTTGCCATGCATACACACGATCGATTACCGGCTTCAACGCCCCGCTCGCAAAGCGAGGCATAGCATACGTGCTGAATTGCTGAGAGAGCTTGATCTTCTCCGCTGCATGACGCATCCGCAAGTTTGTGCCGATCACCTGCAGCCGCTTCCTGAGTAAGCTGCCCAAGTCAAGCTTCCCTTCGTAGCTGCTGCCGCCCATCGTACCGATGATAATTAAGCGCCCGTCGACAGCCAGTGCACGAAGATTATCCTGTAAGTAAGGAGCGCCGACAAAATCCATTACGATATCGACCCCGTCAGGAACGCGCTCTGCCAGCCACGGCAAGAAAGAACCGTTGCGGTAATTCCAACCGTCCTCTGCCCCAAGTGTCCGGCAACGTTCCAGCTTCCGTCCACTGCCAGCTGTTACCCATGCCGAGCCGCCTGCTTCACGTATGAGCTGAATCGCCGCCGTACCTACGCCGCTCGCTCCGGCATGGACGAGCACACGACTGCCTTCGTCCAGCCCTCCAAGCCAGCTTAAGTTCAAGTAGGCAGTCAGCCATACCTCTGGAATCGCAGCAGCTTCCTCATAGCTGAAGGATGCAGGTACAGCCATCGCCATCCCTTCTGGAATCGTCACATATTCCGCATAGCCGCCTCCCGGCAAGAGTGCACACACCCTGTCACCGGTCTTCCAGTCGGTCACCTGCTCCCCTGTCTCTACTACCTCACCAGCCATCTCCAGACCGAGTATCGGCGAAGCGCCTTGAGGCGGCGGATACAATCCACGGCGTTGCAGCAGATCGGCCCGATTCAACGCTGTCGCTTGTACCCGGACAAGCAGCTCTCCTGCACTCGGCCTTGGCGTCTCTGTCTCGCCTATATACAATTGCTCCGGGCCGCCTGTTTCCTTGACCAACACTGCCCGCATATGCATTCACTCCCTACGCTGATCCATTCAGAAGTACTAGTCGTTACGCGTCATACGTACGGATTATGCTCCTGTTCATAGCCGATTGTCGTAGCGGGGCCGTGGCCTGGGTATACGTCTGTTGCTGCATCCAGCTTGAACAATTGCTCATGAATGGAGGAATACAGCTCCTGTGTGCTACCCCCCGGCAAATCAGTCCGTCCTACAGACATCATGAACAAGACATCACCGGAGAACAGAGTATTCTCATGCAGCAAGCTAACGCTGCCAGGCGAGTGCCCGGGCGTATGGTACACGGTGAAAGGCTTGTCCAGCAAGGTTAACTGCTGACCATGGCGCAGCTCGAATTCGGCTGGCGCGCACTGAATCGGTTCGCCTATCTCCGGCCATAGCAAGGACCCGTTCCTCTTCGGATCAGTGAGCCATGACGCTTCCGCGGCATGCACATACACAGGACATTGCTTCAGCTTGCGCACGGCTTCTACACCGCCGATATGGTCAAAGTGCGCATGTGTCAGCACGATCGCTTCTATCTCTATTGACGCAATTCGCTCGAGCAGAGCAGCTGGCTCCACTCCGGGATCGATGACGATCCCCTTACTTTCCTCATTGGTCACTAGGTAAGCATTCGTAGCTAACGGGCCTAAAGTAAACGTCTCGATGTTCAACACCCGGACAGCACATCCTTCAGTTCTTGGACAATCACCTTCTGATAGTCTGCGCCCTCGCCATATTGACGTCCCATCTCCTGACGAGCTACCGCGATCTTCTCCTGATAATCCGCTGCTTCCCGATCAGGATTGTCCTGCTTGAAGGCGATCATAACGTCCTGCACATGCTTCGGCCGCGGTCCCCATTGTCCCAGCACAGCACCGCCAGTATCGGTGAAGATCACTATCGGAATGGCTCTGCCGCCCATTGTTAGAAATTGGTCCATCGTCTCTAGATGGTCCTCCATAACCAGTACTTCGACCGGCATCTGTGTCGCTTCCAGCGCTCGGAATACTGCCGGCACATTGCGCACGACATCACCGCACCATTCCGCAGCCAGAATCAAGCAACGCAGATCGTCACGGAACGACAGTGATTCGAAAAATTCCTTATCCTCCTCTGATCCCCAAGTGAACTGATCGTACCAAGTCTGGAAAGCTTCTTTGTTCTTGTTCATCCCTTCTATGAATGCTTGCGGACTAATTCCTTGATTCAGCTTATGTGCCAAATTGTTGCTCATTGTTCATTCCTCCAATGGTAATAGTGAATGTGATTCAGGCTCGTCCAGACACACTATGTTGGCGCAACAGACGAACGATAGATGTGATTTCCTTACGGCTCAGGCGCTCGCGAGCACCACGTCTTCGAATCTTATGTACAAGTCGATCCAGCTTGACGGTAACGAATGCGGGGCTGCTCCCTTCCACTCTGCACTGCGGATGCGAAAAGCAGATCACACCTGTCACGGCAGCCTTCATCCCGTTCGCTCGAAGCAGCTCCTTGATCACATACTCATGACGGTACAGCTGAGCAGTCGGGTCTTGCTCATAGGATTGCCTGCTTCTGTCCACGCCACCCGCTGTGAACCGTATATCGCCTGCCCAGTGCTTCGTCTCGATATGAAACACGCCATTCGGACCGACGACGAGATGATCAATCTGCTGGCGTCCGCCTCCGCCTTGTACGACCCGATTGTGCAGAACGGTGTAATCACTGCCGATATATTTCAACTGATGCGCGGTCAAGCGTTCGCCTTCAGCACCGTACTGGCTTGCATCGCCTTCGCCATAGCGTGCGGGAGCTGCGCGTCTGCTGGATGGTGCCTTGCGTCCCTTCTGTCTCTTGGCCTTCCGCCGTACTGGCTGATGGTGAGTACGACTCCCCTGTCGTCGCTTCATCATGAAGTAAACAAGCGTCAACAGCAGCGATAGCACAATGAAGGGCACCACGAATGGTTCAGCCATTTCATCAATGCGCTGCCAGTTCTGCCCAAGCTGCATACCAAGCACGATGAACAGCACCGACCAAGGAATGACAGCAAGTGTAGTCAACAACGTAAACTTCATGAGTGACATACGCGCCATACCTGCTGGGATCGAAATCGCATGCCGCACAACCGGCACAAATCGAGCGGTGAAGATCATGCCTGTTCCGTAACGATGAAACCAACGTTCCGCCATATCCAAGTGATGCCGCCGGATCAGCACATATTTCCCGTACCGTTCTAGGAACGGCCTTCCGCCATAGCGTCCCGCCAAGTAGATGAACAGCTGAGCCGCTACGCCGCCGATCGTTCCGAACAATACGGCGCTCCAGAAGGTGATGGCGCCTTCGTGCACCAGATAGCCGGCATAGGACAACACAATTTCACTCGGGATGACCTCGATCATCAGACCGAGCATGATGCCTACACTCCCCAACTCTTGCAGCCAGTGAAATATAGCATCCGCCCATTCTGTCAACATGTCCATGCTTCCCCATCCTTATTTGACATTCCTCGTGCGCACAGGTTCTCCTCACCTACTTTATTCTATCACAGGGCAAATGATGCCAGCCAGTCCCGTAACAGCAAGTGGACGAAGTTGTCATGCTCTGACAAGCATGCGCATAAGCTGATGCCAAGATGAGCGATGCTACGAATCATTTTCATAAGGGGGATATACGAAATGCCGAAGGTATGGATTATTCATCGCAGAGGACTGATGTTTGGCCTGGCAGTGGTGCTTATCTTGACTGCTGTTGTGCTCTTAAGCAACCGCCACGGCGAAAGGGTGATTCCTGCAGATGCAGCACCAGAACAGACGAGAGTCATCCATATGGTGACAGGAGAATTTGATGCAGAAGTGGCAGATGACAAGGAGCTGGAAGCATACCGCTGGGACCCAGGCACGATCATAGTAAATCGAGGAGAGCACGTGAAGCTGTCTATTCTAGGAATCAATGGCAAGAGCCATCCCTTCTACATTGAAGGTACTGACATCAAGGGAGAGGTCAAGCAAGGGCAGGAGACGATCATCGATCTGCAGTTTGATACAACAGGCACGTATCGCCTCATCTGTCTCGCCCATCCGGACGCCAAGCACAATGGGCCAATGATTGCCTACATCGTAGTGCAGTAAAGAGATTCCCTAGATCAGGACAGTGGCCGTGACGCCTGCCGACTGCGACGCATACATTGGGGCAACACCCATCTCGCACACCAAAGGAGTCGGTATCGTATGCGACCGCAGCCGCAAGGCAAGCATGAGAAGCCTCTACCTAAGCTTCGGGATATTCGCCGATCTTGCAAGAAGGAGCTCTATCGAACTGTGAAACGGCTGCATGTATGGATTCCAGAGGAGAAGCTGAAGCAAGCCGAACAGCTGTATGTACAGCGTGTAGTAGGGGACCTGCTCTGGATTGCAGAGACTGGCAACAATCGCAAGAAGCTAGCAGACTGGTGGGATCAACATATCAACGATGACATTGCCGAGCTATGGGATGTCGATGCTGACAGGTTGTCACGCGCCTTTCGCCAAGCATTCGGCGGTTGATCTAGTGCTTAGCTTGCCACTCGTCCTCCTCCATGGCAATATGGACATAACGAAGTCTCAGTTAACTATGGAGGGTATGCCAACATGTATATAGTTACTGCGGAACAGATGAGACAAATCGATCACTATACGATAGACACGATCGGCATTCCTGCGCAAGTGCTCATGGAGAATGCCGGCAGGGAAACAGCCGATGAAGCGATGCTCATCCACACAGCGTTGGCTGCTTGCGAACAGCTGAAGCCATGGCTAGTGCTCATCGGCAAAGGACATAACGGAGCCGACGGCATCGTCGCTGCAAGGCACTTGTATGAGCGAGGCGCTGACGTACGTCTGCTCTACACTGCACCGCCGGAGACACTGCGCGGAGAGCCGGCCCGTCAGCGGGATATTGTCCGGCATTGGCCGATTCCCGCTGAGACATATAAACCCGGTGTCCTGCAGTGGAGCCAGTTCGCAGGTGTAGTGGACGCGCTGCTCGGCACCGGCTTCAAGGGTTCGCCGCGCGAGCCGATCGCCAGTCTCATTCGCGAAGTGAATGCGAGCGGGCTGCCGATCGTCGCGCTGGATCTACCTAGCGGCTTGGACGCAGACACCGGACAAGCCACAGAACCGTGCATCCGCGCAACTCGCACCGCAGCGCTCGCCTTCCTGAAGCGGGGACTCGTGCAGGAGCCGGGCGCTTCGCTTGCAGGCCATACTGCTGTGCGGCCGATCGGCATTCCGCAGCACCTCGCTGCGCAGTTCCAGCTTCGGACCCGGCTAACGACGGAAGCGGAAATCTCTCGCCGCTGGGGCGATCCGCACGCCCCCCGACAAGCAGACGCGCACAAGGGTACGTACGGGCATGCGCTAGTCGCTGCCGGATCGCTCACCTATAGCGGAGCCGGGCTGCTTGCCGCGCGAGCTGCGCTGCGCATGGGGACCGGCCTCGTCACCTGGGCACAGCCGGAGACGCTGACTAGCCGATTGGTTGGACTTGTACCAGAGGCGATTCTGCACGGATTGCCCGATCAGGCAAACGGTGATTGGCGCAACGTCGCACCGGAAGCGCTGGCTGCCGCAGCAGTGGACAAGCAAGCGCTTGTTCTCGGTCCGGGATTAGGCCGCTTCTCTGGCGACAGCGAGTGGTTGAAGGCGGTCTGGGAAGTAACCGACCTGCCCTTATTACTTGATGCAGACGCGTTGAACATGCTCGCAGAAGCAGACGACTTCCCGCAGTGGAAGCTGCGTTCCCAACCGGCTGTCCTCACGCCGCATCCCGGTGAGATGGCCCGACTATGCCATAAATCTGTCCGCGATATTCAACAGAACCGGGTAGACATTGCCTCCGCGTACGCTCAGCAATATGGTGTCATACTTGTGTTGAAGGGCGCCGGAACGGTCATCGCATCACCGAGCGGATGTATATGGGTCAATCCAACTGGCAACCCGGGCATGGCCACAGGCGGCTCCGGCGATGTACTTGCCGGGATGATCGGCAGCCTGCTGGCGCAAGGTCGCGAATCAGAAGCCGCTGCCGTCATAGGTGTCTGGCAGCACGGTGCTGCAGGAGACAGGGCACGGAAGGCTCGTCACACCGAGGCTTCGCTGCTTGCAGGCGATATAATCGAAGCTCTCTGATGCATACGTGCGGCCAAGGGGCAATCATGGTACAATACATGCATAACATTACCCTTGTAAGGAGGAGCTAAGAGGAGCTATGGATATATCACAGAAATCCGACGCAACCGTTCAGTATATGGTCGAAGAAATTAAGAAGAGGTTGAAAATGGCAACCGGTGCCGCTATTAAACCGACACACTTCGGGGAAGACCATTATGAGGACATTCGAGATATTTATGACATGGTACATGCCAAGGACAGCTACAGCATCTCTGAGATGGAAGCTATCGTCAACGAGCTTGGCCGTCTGAAGCGCGTATAGCAATAAAGCCTGGTCCCCGAGTCAAATTTGAAGCGTCGTGCTCGCTTCGACAAGGGAATCAGGCTTTATTTCACCTTGGATGCTGCATCCGCCGTTTAACGGAATGGAATGCTCTTATCTCGCCACTATTGATAAACAGGGTGAAATTACCGGGAATCATTGGTCCTAATCATGCTCCTAACGATCCAAATCGCTTTCTGACAGCCGTATAAGACCATTTATGCCCTCTATCCCGTCAGAAAAGCTAGTACACCTTCAAACAAGACCAATCATTCCTTCTATTTCGCCACATCACCAAGCTAATCCCAAACTTCGAACTACCCAGGTGAACGCCACAGAGCATAAGATCACTACTGCACACTGACTTGATGCTTCTGCACAGCTTCTGCAAATCGCTTCAGCCCTTCTCGCATCAAGGAACGGGGGCAAGCAATATTGACACGCAGGAAGCCTTCCCCTTCCTTGCCATAGGTGGAACCTTCATTGAACGCCACCTTTGCTTCCCGGTACATCAGCTCCTTCAGTGTCTGCGCATCCTCGGCTATAGCGCGACAGTCGATCCATACCAAGTAAGTACCTTCTGGACGGATAACCTTCACTTGCGGCAGCTGTTCTTCGAAGAACTGCACCAACTCATCGAGGTTGCCTTGCAAGTAGTCGATGCACTGCTCGAGCCAAGCTTCACCATGCGTATAGCAAACTTCCATAGCTGTCGCACCGAAGTAGCCTTCCATATGAATCGACAACGCCTTCAGACGACGATTATACTTGCGGCGAAGCTCCGGATTGGCAATAATGACCGTGGAGGTTTGCAAGCCGGGAAGATTGAACGTCTTGCTCGGCGCTGTACATGTAATCGTGTGCTCTGCAATCTCCTTGGACACTGACGCCATCGGCACATGCTTGTAGCCGCGGTATACCAGATCACCATGAATTTCGTCCGACACGATCGTTACGCCTCTGCGCACACAGAGCTCGCCGATCGCCTTCAACTCTTCCTTCGTCCATACTCTGCCGCCTGGATTGTGCGGATTGCATAACAACAGCACCTTCGTCTTCTCGTCAAGCTTGCTCTCCAAGTCTTCCAAATCAAAGGTAAATCGTTCATTCTCCAGCTTCAGCGGATTATTGACGAGCTCGCGGTCATTCAATCGAATCACATCGTAGAAGGGATAGTAAACAGGCGCCTGAAGCACTACCTTGTCACCTGGTTCGCTCAAAATTTCAATACTAAGGCTTAACGCCGTGACAACACCCGGACTTGAACTAATCCAGCTCTTCTCGATCTCCCAACCGTGGCGGCGCCGTTGCCAGTCAATGATTGCTTCATAATAGCTGTCCGTACGAAAGGTGTAGCCATAGTAACCATGCCGCGCCCGCTCTTCGAGCGCTTCGACAACCTCTGCCGGTGCCTGAAAATCCATATCGGCCACCCACATTGGCAAAATATCCGGATCGCCGAACAGCACTTTAGACTGGTCCCACTTATAAGAAGCCGTTCCTCTGCGCTCTGGCAATTGGTCAAAATCATAAGTACGCATGAAATTTCACACTCCGTTCTACCCAATACTATTACTTTATAATCGCTTGTTGTAACTATACCATAGATCATGCAAGCACTGAAAATGTCGGTTAACCCTACCACACACAATAACTGTTCAATGTGAAATCAAGTGGTATGCTGCACCGCAATCGCAGAATGATCCACATATACAAGCATCCTATAGGGATTGTATGATACTGTACGCTAATCTCACGAGATCACTTCTATTCATAAAATATTCTTATATATGCAGGTTAACGGTCTTTCAGAAAACGAGTAAACTCCCCTATAATTTATATTGATGCTTTTTGGAAAGCACCTTCCCCAATTATTACCTGCCTCTTCTCGCTGCACACAATCAGATCACTTTCATTCCAGATTGGACTGATTTATTCATGAATTTTATAATAGGAAGGATGGTTTTATGGCGCAACCAAGGTATGTGACCAATATAGACAAACTGACCCAAATACCCGAGGATGAGCGCGCAAAGCTGAAATCTATTACTGAGAAATTCGTTTTCCGCGTGAATGATTATTACTTGAATCTCATCGATTGGCAGGATCCGAACGATCCCATAAAGAAGCTCATTATTCCTAACGAGGGCGAGCTTGATGAATATGGACGCTGGGATGCTTCCGATGAGGATACGAATTATGTCGTACCCGGCTGTCAGCATAAGTACAGAACGACTGCCCTCTTAATCGTATCCGAAGTATGCGGCGCTTACTGTCGCTACTGCTTCCGCAAGCGCTTGTTCCGCAACGACGTCAAGGAAGCGATGTCCGATGTGGAACCAGGCTTACAATACATTGCCGAGCATCCCGAGATCAACAATGTGCTGTTAACAGGCGGAGATTCGCTCATATTGGCAACGCCGAAGATACGCATGATCTTGGAACGGCTAAGAGCGATTCCACACGTTAAGATCATTCGCTTCGGTTCGAAGCTGCCGGTGTTCAATCCGATGCGTATTTCGGAAGATGAAGAGCTGCTAGAGACGATTCGTGAATTCTCCAGCGTTGATCAGCGCATTTATGTCATGGCGCACATTAACCATCCACGTGAGCTGACCGATGAAGCCAAGCTTGCTATCGACAAGCTACATCAAGCTGGTGCTATCGTCGTGAACCAAACACCTGTGCTTAAAGGTATCAACGACGATCCGAAAGTACTTGGCGAGCTGCTAGACAAGCTGTCTTGGGCGGGGGTAACGCCTTATTACTTCTTCGTGAATCGCCCCGTTGCAGGCAACAAGTCGTTCGTGCTCACGTTGAAGGAAGTCTATGATGCTGTGGAGAAGGCTAAAGCCCATACATCCGGACTTGGCAAGCGTGTTCGTCTGTCGATGAGTCACACGTCGGGCAAGGTCGAGATACTGGCTATTGAAGACGGGAAGGCTTATCTGAAGTATCACCAGTCCCGTGATGAAGAATACGGCAAATTCATGGTATTGGATTGTCCAGACGATGCAGCTTGGTTCGATGATTTGCCTGGCAACGAGAAATATTGGAAAAAGCCGACCAAGCGCACGGATGAAGTTGTGTCCGTCAATGCAATGCCGGATGTGCCTCAAGGTCGCAAAGCAGTCGGTGCTAAGTAATATCAGTAATCAGCCGTCCACTCATCGGGCTAAGTCCGGTGGGTTGCGGCTGTTTTTTTTATCATCGATGAAGAGATTCATAAGAATAACACAAGGAGTGGCATACGTGGTGGCAACGTTCCAAATCAAATCCATCAATATAGGTGTTCCGCGAACGACTGTTTATCAAGGCAAAGAGCTGCAAACCGGCATATATAAGGAAGCCGTATCCGGAACCATCTATCTGGACCAGCTGAATTTCGATGGAGACGCTCAAGCGGATCTCATCAATCATGGCGGTGTAGATAAAGCCGTCTGTGTGTACCCCTACGAGCATTATACTTATTGGGAGAAGCGACTGGGCATTCGGTTGGCGATACCAGCATTTGGCGAAAACTTGACGACCGAGGGAAGCCTAGAGCAAGACGTGCGATTGGGAGATGTGTATCAGCTTGGCGAAGCTGTTGTCCAAGTAAGCCAGCCTCGTCAGCCCTGCTTCAAGCTTGGACACAAGCACAGTGCGCCAGAGCTGCCTGTATGGGTAAGAGAAACTGGATATACCGGCTACTATTTCAGAGTATTGAAGCCTGGAATGGTCAGCATTGCAGACAAATTGACGTTAATAGAAGCCGGTCATCCAGCTATGACTATCGCCATAGCGAACCAGATCATGTACGGTAATCCAGCTGACGTGGAACAAATTCGCACATTGTTGGCTATAGAAGCATTAGCTGAGAGCTGGCAGAAGACATTGAGGAAAAAGCTGGAGAAAGCGGAGTCGTAATGGCGAGGCAGCCGCGGCATGCAATCCGGCGGGCTGCCTCTGTTATCATGAACAAGAGAACTGCTATTCCTGACAGATCAACTATTGAGGCGCTTGTGATTGTCACGAGCAAGCTGTAGCAAAGCCGTGTAGAGAGGTTGGGCATTAAATTTCTTCCCGAACTCGAATGTATACGTCGCAAACTGAGCATTGTTGGATCTGTAATAAGGGGAAGAAATATAACTGATCGTCACTTCACTGTCATCAAATCCTGTTCCAGCCGTCTCCATCGTAACATCATAGATAGCATCCAAGTTAATCGATGCCACTCTCGTCTTCTTACCCGTAACACCTTGATGGTCGATCAAGATGAGCCGCTCATTCGTAATGATGAATGAGTCACGCACGAGCTTGAAGCCCATTTGAATCGTTTCGTCCGGCAACACATACATTCCGTATTGCTTCTGCAATTCCTCAACTGAAACCTCCGAGTAATTATTGAACAATCCGCCGAATAAATTTGCCATTGTTATCCCTCCGTTTCATCTATCTACATGATTCGACACAAGGGATATTTTTCCTCCCATAATATCAAAAATGCATATAAGAATCGCTCAACTTATGCACGTCCGAATCGCTTCTGGTTGCGCTCCCGTGCGCGTTCGGCTTCTACTTCCCTGTTCCTAGGTTCTGCATTCGTGACTAGCGAATCCATCAGCTTGCGAACAACTTCCGAAACCTCCTCCACAGCTAAGTTGAAAGCCTCTTCATTCGCCTTGGACGGCTTAGTAAACCCGGAAACTTTGCGCACAAATTGCAAAGAAGCCGCCTCCATTTCATCATAGGTCACGGGTGGATCATAGTTAAATAACGGCTTAATATTACGGCACATGTGTCCAATCTTCTCCCTTCCTCATCTTCTATACATGTATTTCCTGGTGATTTCCTTCATTCCTCCCTACTTAGGCAAAACTTCTGTGTTTCCTGCCGGAACTAGTCAATTTTATAGAGGTTGACTTATTACTTTTTCCTTATTATTATATTAAACAAACGTTTAATTCAAACAATTGTTTAATCTACTAACAAGGGAGACGATACAAGTGAGAGAAGCTATACGCCATTTCTTGAAGAAACAGACTACAATAGCGGGAATTATTACGGCATTGATGTTTCAGGTTATTTTTAGCGTCATCTGGATGACCGCTTACAAGGATGTCAATGCCAACGTGGAGAATCTACATATAACGGTCGTAAATGAGGATGCCGAGCTCGGGTCCACCATTCTCGGATTCCTGACTGAATCCATACCGTTTCAGATCGTGGAGCAACAACAATTAGCTTCTGCTCAGGAACAATTGAACGAGCGAGAGACACAGCTGATCCTCCATATTCCAGCAACCTTATCGCAGAACATACAGTCACAAGACAGCCCGGCAACACTGTCCTTTTACCTAAATGAGTCGAACCCTGCGATGATCAGCACCTTAATGAACGGGGTTGCCGACAAGATCGTAACCTCAGTTAACCAACAAGCAGTTGGCCATGCGGTCACGGGCGTATTAACGAATATGCAAATGCCTGAGCAGCAAGCGGCTGTGATCGGCGAAGGTCTATCTGAGCGGGTCACAGGAGAAGTAGAAGTCTTGCACCCCATTACCAATATGGCTAGCCAAATGGTGCCGATGATGATGGTGCTGGCTTCCTATGTGGGAGCGATGATTATGGGAATGAACTTCGAGCAGTCTGCCATGATGATTGGACCAGCATTGAACAAATGGAAAAAATTTGCCGCACGCAGTCTGCTCAACGTTGCAGCAGCTATCCTCGTGTCGCTGCTCGGTACCACACTAGTCATCCTGCTAGGCGGACAACATGTCGAAGGATTCGTGACCGTATGGTTGTTCCAAGCATTGTTCGTCGCCACATTCATGTTCACGGCCCAGATTTTCTTATTATTGTTTGGCGTCCCTGGTATGTTGTTCAACATTATTCTGCTGTCCTTACAGCTCGTTTCTTCTGGCGCTATGGTACCGCGCGAGCTGCTGAACGATTTTTATTCCGGTCTGAGCCTCCTCATGCCGGCTACTTATGCAGTAGAGGGGATGATGAATATATTGTTCGGCGGACCTGGCATTGGCGCGATCGTCTCACACTTACTGATCATTCTAGGTACCGTAATCGTGTTGGGTCTTGCAGCCGTTGCCCTGAAGAAGTCTTCCAAAGGTCATGTTAAACAAGCAACACAACAAGGTTGATACTGCTGTTCCATGCAATCAAAATTTACCGAGATGAAAGAGGGGCGAGCACCATGTCAGCTGATCCAAGCAGTAAGACCAAACTATTACTAGCAGCCAAGAAATTATTTGCCGAACATGGATTTGAGGGGACGTCCGTCCGGCAAATCTGTGAAGAAGCTGGCGTGAATCTTGCTCTAGTCTCCTATCATTTCGGGGGTAAGGAAAATGTCTTCTACGCGATCTTCGAGCATTACTTCCCCTTGAGTAAATTGGACATGCTCGATGATGATGTACTAAATCCCGTTCAGCGGCTTCGCATGCTAATCACGCAAACACTGCTATTCTTCCATGACGAGCCCGAATTGCAGCGCATAATGGACAGAGAATTCGCCGGTCTATCGCCCCGTGCGGAAGCTCTGACGAAATTCACCTTTCCAGTATGGCGCAAGCTGCGCGCTATTCTCGATGATGGGAGACGAGGGGGCGAGTTTCAATTCGAGTCATTGGACTATGCGCTGCTATTGGTGATCTCTGCTCTCGTCTTCCCGAGCAAACCAACCTTGCTCTATAAGCTCAATACAGAGGGGCCCCGCTCCATTGAGCAAACGATAGACCTTACATGGCAATTCATCTATGGCGGACTCCGCACTCATTAGCTCTTCAGAGAAAAACCGTAAGCTCGGCACGATACCCCGTGCTCCGCTTACGGTTTTCCTACGTTCAATCTTCCTCTAGCTCCGCAGTATCTCGGATGATCGACAATCCGTATCCGAAAGTATACCCAGCATCATCCAACGGGTCTGTTAGATGGGCCATCGTATTTTGGAACATGACAACGCCTTTTCCTTCTTCAAACTTGATTTTCTCCTTATACATGTTATTCGGAAAACCTTCGATATTATCAATGATCGTCTCCACCTCATACTCCGTGTTGCCTTCATCCGATTGGCCAACAGCTACAATGGTCGATGTCGCTTCGTATTCAGTACCCTGATAGGTGACGTTCTCCGTCCAAGAGTGATCTTGCTGAAGTGGCTTTTGGATCCAGATCTTCTCCTGAAACAGAGAGGTAGCCACATGGTCCATATGATCCGATCGCACCTCACTCTTGATCTGGTCGTCTGATACAGTCACGATCCGTTGGAAGGAGAAGCGGTCCCCATTCTCATCAGTCAATCCGCTGCCATCATTCATAACGCCTTCATAGACGTACACAGACGCTCCGTCCTCTTCTCTAATTTCAACTAACGACTCATTGTGCCCGTACTCAGCATAACCATGGTACAGCTTAGTCTGACCGCTTTCCTGCAGCAAGAGTGATTGAAGGTCTAGTCCTTCTTCGCTGGCAGTGAGCGACTTAGACGTACGGTCTTGAATGATCCAATGATCATCCCGATATTCGTAATTAATCGTCAGCTCATATTTGCCGTGCAGCATATTCTCTCCCGACTGAACCAATTGCACCTTCGTGTCGCTTACATCCTCCCTCTCATACGCTTGTTCGAGATCGAGCATCACGGGGCCACCCTTTGGAATGATGTACAAACCTCCGTCTTTCTCTTCGAAATAATCGTCTGCAAGCGATTCAGCTAAGCTTCTATCCGTAATTTCCGCCATGTGCGCAATCCATTGTTGCTTCGTATGGAAGTCGAACACCTTCAAGGTGTCCGCATCGTATTCTTGGAAGAGACGCGCTTCATATTGCTGTCTCAATTCCTCTATCGGCACATCTGGAATTTCCACTTCAGAACCTTGATCATTCTGACTGTCCTCATTCTGCTCGCCCACATTCGCAGCATTGCCATTGCCACCGTTCGTGTTTCCAGCATCACCATTAGTGGTATTACAACCGACAAGTGCAGCCGACAGAATCAACGCTGCTAAACCAAGCTTGGAACGCTTCCTCATGATGATTCTCCCCTTCCTACCTTATAGACGAGTGCGAGGTGTAATTGTTGCAGTTTGCAGGAGCTGCACATGGCCACATTCGGGAAGCGGGATTTGACTAAGCTCTTCTAACTGGGCAAGGAATTGTAGATATTCTCCGTATATTTCGTAATAGCCTTATCGTAATCCGGATACGCATACCCGAACTTTGCCGCCACTGCGCTCGAGTATTGTCTAAACATTGCATAACAACTACCTAATGACTTCCACATCTCAGCGTAATCTGTCATACTATATGTCGATAGCAACTGCTTCCAATCATCAGTAGGAAGGTGACGGTCGATAAACTTATAATTCTTTCCCAAACTGAACGTATATCCTCGCTCTGAACCGATCTGCCAGGCGATCATTCTGAGTAAATTCGGTCGAACAATATCATTCATGTGGTCAATTGCGAATAATATTTCTCTCCTTGCCAATCCTTTCACAACATAAGTTGAAACCCACCAGAACTCATTGCAGCAATCATCAAATTGTCTGGCGGTTGGCTGTCGAATCCAATACCGTCGGTCATCTGCAACCACTTCGTGCTGAATCCTATTGTCCTTGTCCAGCAAGAGCTCCACCAATCCATCGCTCTGCTCGAAATACGCTCCGATCTCATGGACTGGAATAAGCGTCAGGTCGATTCGATTACCGTCTTCGAACAGCATCAAATACGAAAACCAATTGCCCAACGTCGGCGGGAACAGCTCCATATCCTCAGGCTTCTGCATGATGATCCGCTTTCCGAATGTATCGAGCCATTGCTCATTCCTCTTGAAGGCTTCCATGTCCGTTACAAAATACGATATGTCATAATCCTGAAATGAATCAGGCGGAATATTCTTATTCGTCCGAGACCCTTCCAGCGTGACCGCCCGAATTCGCTCATCTGCGCTCGCGAAATCTAACACGAGCTGCATCATCTCTTGTTCGCTTCTCATGTTAGAAGCCTCCAATCTACTCTGCTACGATTTATATGATTTTGACTTTATAAAATTTTCCACCAATATGCAATTGAGGAGGCGAAACCGCCTCCCTATGTGTGCCCGTATCTTACAAATACGCGTGCAGGTGATTACACTTTAATGCGTTCCAGTAGGTCTAAGATCATTGACAGAAGACCTGTGAGCCGAATACACCGTTACAACAGGATGAGGTATACTGGATAATGAGAAATTCCTACCTCCAACGCTTATAGAGCCATTATCCTTCGTGTACTGCAAGACGTAGGTATCCCCAACTGACTTAATATCTAGAGCAGCGATCAGCACAGTTTTATTGTTTCGAATCAAATCAATAGTAGACTGATTCACAGGTTCCCCTTGATGTACGGCAATAGCAGAAGAGGGAAGACCATAAGTGAAGTGCCACCTCTGACCTTGCTTCCCAAACTCCTCTAAAGGAATAACTCCTCCGGGATTTCTGTTCACACCATTAGTCCGATGCGTACCCATAAAGGTTCTGTTCCGTTCATTCAGATGCATAATCTGAGCTGTACCGAAGGGATGATTAGATCCCCGAGGTTTGCCTAAGCTCGTTATACTACCATCGCCATTTTCCAGCGTACTATCCTCAACAAGATGATTCGTGTGAGAAGCTTCCGTATAATTTCTTCTGCCTGACTCTCCACTCCAATCTAAGGAATAGATATACGGATAGACCGATGCAGGGTCCCATCCCGGAACAGCAACTCCAAATTTATTGATAGGCTCATAACTGCCATCCACACTCATATAGATATCTACAGGACTAATCGTTCCACTGTCTAGATTCAAACTATAGTAGTATGGGATGATCTGCATCTTATTGTGGTAGTTCCCTATCGTTTGAATATCAGCGAAAGTCTTATACCCCACCCTCATAGGTTGATTACGTAGAGCCGCTATATTATTCTGAGAAGGCGATAAAGGCAGAGGTATTGGGTTTTGTCGTAAGTGAGGCAATAAACCATACGTATCTAAATAGTTATTAGCAGCAGTGGCAGTATGACCTCTTACGTCTATAGAATCCCCTACAATAAAGTTTTGAGCATTACTGTTCACTTTTCTAACCACGTTAGGAATAAACCATTCAGTAGGATTTAGTGGTTGCTTGAATAGATTAGAAAATCTGAAATCTCCAGTGTCCTCTATTACTAGAGCGCCTATCCTTCCCACGATGTCAATATTCCATGCTTTGATTGCACTATGATCTGCAGCTAGATTCTGACCTCTACCTTTATTCTTAACACTGTCTCCATCTGGATAAAGAGCATTAATAGCAATAGCTCTAAATTCTACAAGCGCACTTATAGCTTCACTGTTGGCTAATGGTAGGTAGAACTCAAAATCGTCTTCATGAACGTCTAAATCAATCCACGTATTGGGTGCATAAGTTTTGCCATTATAAGTAGCAAAGAATTGGAACTTCACTTGCTTAGATTTCGTCCACTCCGTAGTATTCATATTATCTATGAATCCCTTGCCTGTGATATCTGTAGTGGATGTTATACCATGAGCTCCATTCCCATAGAAGTTTCCCACATTAGGAAAATGGATTGTGAATGAATAATCCAGGTTAATAAAGTTTCCTGGACTAAAAGTTCCTAGTGGGGTTTCTACTGGTTCTGCTGGATCGTGTATAATTTCAATATATTCATAAGCATCTTCTGGAGGTTCAGTAACTGCAGGAGTAACCAAGACTCTGGTTTCCATAGTGGGGCTGCCTATTCCTGGTTTGCTTGGCATGGTGATCTTAGCTAAACCGTTCCCTGTTCTAATGCCATCTTGCATAGAAGAGTTAGCTAAACTTCCAGCGTAGTTAGAACCACCATATCCTATTCTGCCATCGTCAGAACAAGATCCTTGCCCTCCAAGATATCCTCCTCCGCCCCCACCATTGTCTCCTTCGTACTGATTTTCTGAACCCCACCATCCAGTACAGCCATTACCGCCTTGTGAAGTAGAAGTAAGGTTAGATGTATTTCCTCCATAATTATAGGAGTGTTCTCCACCTCCACCACCGCCGCCTACGATAATTCTTTCTTCTTGAGAAGTGGTCCTCAAAAGTTTAATATAATCAACATAGAATCTTCCAGAGGAAGTTCCATTGGCCAAATCAAACCTTATTCTCGAAATATTTCTACCCTCCCAGTAAGAGTGCGTCCCAACAGAGATGCGGTATGTTTTATAACCGGAATCGTTACCTGTCATACTAAAATGTTCAACATAGCTTTCTGAATATCCAGAGCCCCAGTTCCAATAAATCTGTCCATCAGTTCCAGCGCTTTCATTTTTCACTCTTATTTCTATTACATCTTGAGTCTCCCCTGCAACACTTATAGAAGGAGAGTAGAAGTAACCATCAGAGTAATCAATTACACCATCTAGAACATTAGTACCCGCAGATACAGAAGTCGTTCCTGAAGTGAATCCTAAATTGCTATTGACAAAATCCCAATTGTATATTGCACTTTCGTTAGCTGCATCTGATATCCTAATATCAGTAGCTCCGCCACCTCCCGGACCTGCGTTACCAGCACCAGATCCTCCGCCGTTCCAACCACCGTTGTCATTTAATCTATTATATTGATCTATATTTCCAGTCTTATCTCCGCCTTTTCCCCCAACATAGATGGACAGAGACTGACCTTGAGTTAAATCAATTTGGCCTTTTACATAACCTCCAGCACCACCATCACCAAAACTATTCGCCCCTCCCTCAGCACCCCAAACTTCTAACGTGTAAGTGCCGTCTTGAGTAGCTGTATATGATTGCGCATTTCCAGTATAGTTAAATAAAATCTCTTCACCTTCTGATGGCGGAACGTAATTGGGATTCGGGACCGTTCTTGTTTCGTAAACTGCTTCCTGAGGTACGAATACATATCCGGGTTTTAGTCTTCTCTCGTATTCAATGACAGGCTCTTGAAGATTCCCGCCTAATGTTTTCGTACTGTCTGTTCTTTGATCTCGATGATCAGGAAGTGGAATGACCAGTGCGCGCTCAACGGATACAGGGTTATGAATCACGATATCATTGACCTTAGAGTGATGGTCAGAATAAGTGGTTCCGAAAACATGACCGTCTGCGTCATATTTGGAATCTCTGGAAACGCTGAACTTTGGAGGCTTGTCTCCATGGTTTATAATACTCTCGTAGAACAAATCAGATGTTCCTATAATGTATTCTTTATTAGGAATCGTATCAATAACATCTATTCCAGTTTCCATCAATCTTAGGGCACCAGAAGGTCTTTCTGTTCTATTCAATCCTGCAGGGAACTCGTCAAACTTTGTTTCCACTCTAGTAGTTCCTGTTGTAGAGTACTTAGAATCGGGATTTAGATAGTCACCGTTGTAAGATCCGATATTAATGTGATCCTTCTCCCAATTAGCAGCTGATAATGGATTGTCCACCCATTGAACTTCAAATGAGGTTTTAGGAATCTCTACCTTATCTTGTGATGCAGTTGGCGTAGCGCTTTTCTCGAAATACATAACGGATTGATCTCCGCTGGAAGTTTGAAGAATTAAGAAATCAGATATTGCTGTGACTTCGTTTAATGACTTGCGTCTCTCTTCAAACTTCTTCCATTCGACAGTTTGCTTATCATCTGATGTTGAGTTAGCTACATGATAATCTGGATCTGTACTATAACCATTGTTCGTATAGATTGTTCCAGTAGCCCAGTCTGCGCCTTGCCCGGGACCACTTATATGAAGATTTACGCCATTACCATCGTCCTTATTTGTCCTAGGTCCTTCATTCCATACAACTGTGTCGTGTTGATTAGGTTCTAGAGAATGTCGCAAACGTCCTACTGCGCTGGCTTCTTCTTCTAGTCTACTAGGATCTTCTACAATATTATAGAACACTGTAGGATCTCCTTGAACTATAGATGCCGTTATTTCATTTGTAGAGGTCAATGCACCCATACCGTTAACCTTGGATCTCTCTATTTTCCAAACCTTAAGATCATTGATCTTGGTATAGTCATAATTGATCTCTTGCGTCCAAGTATCCTCTACCATGGGCAGATCGTACATGGAGGACGGTCCGTCTATAATTTGAGCTGGTACAGTGCCTTTAACAGTTATAGAGTAAGTTCCATCCGTACCTTGAGCTCCAGTAGTAGCAATATAGGGCTGTCCTGGATCTCCTCCTGTACAAGGATCTCCTGAGCATGGAGTTGGTGCTACGTAATCTTGACCTATGTTGACGTATCCAGCTGGATGAGTATTGCTATCTGACGTTATACTAGCACCCCAATTACTAAATTCCCTGGTTTCATCGTCACTATCAGCCTTGTGTTTTATAACAAATGCATTTACAGCATCTGCCCAATCCTGAGCTTGATCTTTAGCGTTTTTATAGGGATCATCGTTCCACTTATCTGCTCCACTGCTAGTATGATCCGACCAAGACAAATCACCAATATAAGGGGTAGTGCCCGTCCAAGTAGCAGTTACAGTACCACCTCTATGAGCATTAACAGTTAATGAACTAGAATTGGCTCCACTAGGGGAAGGTACCGTATAATCTCCAGCTTGATCTCCTTCTTTGAATTCACTAGGAACGCCACCGGTAAAGTAGGATCTATAGGTACGTTTAGAAGTAACATCAGGAACATATTCTACTTCAATATCTACAATGAACTCAGATCCACCGCTAGCAAAGTACAAGCTTCTTGTAGTAGGAGTTCCTGCCATAGCTTCGAATGTTTCATTTCCAGGAGATCCTTGTTTGATCTCAGACCAGAATTCCGGGAACGAAGAATAATGACCTTTTTCAGGCTCTGGAGAAGTAGGACCTTCTACGAACATAGAAAGGCTATCGTCCTGATCGCACTCTACAAAGAACTCTTCTCCAGATAGGAACTCTCCTTTGATCGCCACACTGGCATTGTATCTGAATTCCTGATTTACATCATCAGGTATTTCGTATGCTGTGAGATCATCTTCATAGTGCAGCGTATCTCCGTCTGCTAGATATTTGAGAAGTTGTGCTTTGCTTATAGTATCCCAATGGTCAGTAGCCCCATCAGCATTACCATCAATAGGTATAGGCTTGGCTCCAGACGGACCCCATATAGGATCTTCGGGAGCTTGACTTCTCCATAATCTTACTCTTATTTGAAGAGTATCTTCATTAACAGCTTCCAACATGTCTTTCCAATCTTGTAACTTCTCTGAATCGTTTTGTTTCATGTTGATAAGAAGAGGAAGCTTCTTTCCGATAATATTACCTTCAAGCTTTCCTTCGATGTCTTTCTTGTCGATGCTTACACTTTGAGAACATTCACACTGATAGTCAATTATGGTTCCCTTGTTGTGAATACCACCAGCAATCATGAAACCAAAGTAACTACTGTCGATAAAATAAATGCTTTCCATAATACCTACGTTAGTACTAGTACGCCAACTTACACTTTGAGTAGAAGTATTAGTTCTAAGAGCATCACCAACAACTCCAGAGTAAGCCCAACTAAACCCATCTGTATCCTCTGGCAAATCTGTCTTTCTCCCCCTACTAGAAAGAGCAGCCATCGACTTTCTAGCAGAAGCTTCTATAAGTTTCTTTGTTGTAGTAGGACCACTAATGTTAGGATTAAAATCAGGATTGGTTATTGTATTAGTAGGTGAAGCTCCGTGCATATAATTTACATATGAAGTACTTGGAACATATACATATGTATTCCCTAGCTGTGAAGGTGAACTAAATCTGACTGCCGTATCAACTGCGAACAAAGCTGGATTCGTATTCAAATCCCTTTTCTCTAGATATCTCTCTATCGTTTTACTATAGAAGTCTTTTTGATCTCCTTCTGGCGATAAAACGTATAAGGTAATAAGAGCGTCAAGGAATTTAAGAGAACCTATGTGGTGGTCTTCTTTAGTATTATCCGAATCCATGAAATCTTCACCTATAAAGGTTTTCAATCTGAGGGGGATCTCATCTTTTCTTCCAAATACATAATCCCACACTTGCTTAGATTTAGTACCCGAAGAAGGTACGGTATCTATTACTGACTTCCAACCATTTTCTTCAAGAGCAGACAAATCTCCTGGAGTAGATATAGGAGTTTTAGATAATAAAGCATTGTAAAATATTCCGTTGGTAGCTAAGTCAGTATTTGATGGTTTTAAGTTTCTAACTCTGGCATCGTGAAAAGCTACTCGCTCCTGAGCCTCTGCGACAGAAACTCCAGTAATATTTCTTTTGTTGACTATGAGTTTACCTGTGCTAGAGTCATACCATCCTACTGCTGCACTAGTAGTATAACAATTATCAGGTACGAACATGATTGAGTTTTGCATATTAGGCATATGATTACTATAATGACGATTTAACTTTTCTGTTATACTATCGTTATTGTCAGTCTCTGAATCAAAAGCATTTTCATCGCTTAACCACTCAGTAACTGCCCCGATCCTATATATAGTACCGGGACACATACCACCGTCTTCACCTAAAGATCCTCCACCAGGAAGTGCCCCATCATTACCGATGAAAGCAGCAGACACTTCTTGAGTAGGAGTTATAGGCAGCATAGTTATCATTATTGATAGTAATATAATGATGACTATGGGTTTTCGTTTCTTTTTTGTAAACATTATGTCCTTCCTTTCAGTTTAATAGTCGAAGTTATTTAATCAAAGATTTGGTTAACTTCTACTTCTTTAAATGGATAACCATATTTATATCCATTTACTTGAGTCATGAACCCTGGGATGTCTTTGTATTCAAACTTAACCATTCCTTCTTTATCAAAAAAGGATACAGTCATATAACCATAATCCCATTTAGTACTTTTACCAGCAGCTGTAGGTACTAGAGCACCTTTACCTTTGGATCTAGGTTTTAAGATTGCTTGAAATGCAAATACAGCTGCTGCTCTTTCGACACCAGCATATTCTGTATTTTTAAGTGTAGGATCATTAACCCATACACTATACATGTCTTCGTCAAATCTAGTAAACTCATCATCATCCTCAAAATCAGCAATAATGTAATTCTTACCTACTTTATATTTGAGCTCATGATAAGGAGCATATACAATCAAATTTCCTCTTAGAGCAAATCTATGGTTTCTCTCGTACAATCTGATAACTGTAGCAATTGCTTGTTCTCTAGTTATGTTACCTTTAGGGTTGAATTTGCTTCCTTCCCCCTGCATAAAGCCAACAGAGTTAGCTACCCTTACTGCTGGTTTAGCCCACTCAGCAATTTGATTATAATCTGAATACCCAAGTGTTTCAGGTGAAGTATAATGAATAGGACCAATGTGAGAAGTATTTACAAGCATCATAGCAGCTTCTTGTCTTGTAATTAATTTATCTGGAGCAAACTTAGTTTCAGACACTCCATTGATACTTCCTAGGATATAGGCAAGTTTAACATGATCCTGTTTAGCATCTTCAAACTCTACTTCTAATGTAACTCTATCGAGTACTTTTTCAGCAGTCCATTGAAGTTCTTTTACTCCAGCATACATTCTCTCACTGTTTTTGAATACAGCGTTAACAATAAGCTCAGCAAATTCTTCACGAGTGATTGCTGTTTGATATTTGGATTGCAGTCTTTCAGGAACAATACCAATATCAATAGCTTTCTGCACCTCGGCCTTTGCCCAACTAGAAGGACTATCTCCATCAGCTGCAAATGCAGGAACAGCTGCAAATAACATACTTACGACAACCAACAACGCGATAATTTTTTTCATAATTTCCAATCTCCCTTAATCGTATTATTTTATGATTTGGTTAACTTCTACTTCTTTAAATGGATAACCATATTTATATCCATTCACTTGAGTCATGTACCCCGGGATGTCTTTATATTCAAATCTAATCAAACCGTCTTCGTCTAAGAAGGATACAGTCATGTAACCATAATCCCATTTAGTGCTTTTGCCAAATGCAGTAGGTTCTACAGCTCCTAAACCTAATGTTTCTGGCATTAATACTGCATTGAACGCAAAGACAGCTGCTGCTCTTTCCGTGTCTACATATTCAAGTCTATCGCCAATTGTACGATTGCTATTCCAAGCAATAAGCATATCCGTATCCAGTGCAGTCTCTTCTCCATCATCTTCATAATCTACTATGATGTGTTGTTTTCCTACTGTATACTTCAATTCATGATACTGCGCATATACAGGAAGATTTCCTCTAAGAGTAAAAACGTGATTCCTTTCGTACAATCTAATTGCCGTAGCGATAGCTTGTTCTCTAGTGATATTACCCACGGGGTTAAATGTAGTTCCTTCACCCCTCATAACTCCTTGACTCCAGGAAGCTTGTACAGCAGGTTTAGCCCAATCAGCAACAGTATCAAAGTCAGTGTAGCCTAAAGTAGATTCTGGAGTGTAATTGAACGCACTAGTGTGAGAAGTATTTACCAACATCGTAGCTGCCTCTTGTCTAGTAATTAAATTATTAGGAGCAAACTTTGTATCTGATACTCCATTAATACTACCAAGAATGAATGCAAGCTTGACGTGATCTTGCTTGGCATCTTCAAATTCCACTTCTAAAGTTACTGCATCTAGTAATTTTTCAGCAGTCCAACTATTTTCTCCTATCTTCCATTTAGCATTAGCAAATACGGCATTAACAATAAGTTCAGCAAATTCCTCTCTTGTAATAGGCGTTTGGTACTTGGATTGTAGCCTTTCAGGAACGATGCCTACTTCAATACCGCGTCGCACTTCTTCCTGTGCCCAATTAGAAGGAGTATCTCCATCAACTGCAAATACGGTAGTCCCTCCAAACAACATAATTAGGACAACCAATAATGCAATATTATTTTTCATAATTTTCACTCTCCTTTGGATGTAGTTTGATTACTTAAACTATTCCTCTAGATAAAGTAGATAAATCTACATTCGAGAATCTGATACGGAATGCAGAATTCTCATTCAAGCCCCCTGGTCCTGGGAAGGCTGCCATGCCTGTGGAAATAGCCATCCTAAAATCCCAATAGCATTTTCCAACAACAGTTTTTACTGCCAATATTCTCTTTAGATAACACATGACGTTTGTACTTGATGTTATTTTGCAATATCTCTTGTAAGTATCTCCCCAGAAGTTAGATTTACTGAGAATCTTCTGCCGTAAAAATCGGAAACTACAACCTCCGTGCCATTTACAAATAAATTCTCATACGGTAACTGGTTCTTCACTGAATAACCATCACTAGGGCTCTGTATTCGCCATTTTATTTCACCTTTTTCAGAAACACCAAATACATTATTTAAGTATCTCACGTTATTAGGAATCCCAAGTAATACGATTAATGAATTTTCCACTTCTTTTACATATCGTATCCTATGTTCAAAAACTATTTTATTATTGTTTACTATTATTTCGTTATTATGTTGGCTAAAGGTGATCGACAAGCTCACTCACTCCTTTGTGATAATGGTCTTGAATTTGTGAAATTACCTACTCGATGTCCCATTAAATCAAATTGTTGACCTCCGCCTTCCTGACCAAAAAGGGGGTTTGCAGATCCTGTTCGTATTCTGGTTCCTGCATCCAACTTTAAATCCACTACATATTTAGGGGTTGTTGGCAATGCAAATTTATCTTGTATTTGTGCTGGTGTTAATCCCTTAATGTCTTCACCTTTTATAAACCATCCACCATACATGCCAGAATTCTCTCCATCATATACACGTACAAATGTAGTGTTTTCAGACAGTTCTATTTCCTGAGTAATTGTCCCCGGTTTATAAGGGGGTTCATCGTAACCCATCTCTTCCTTCCACCATTTATTCACATCTATTGCTGACGTTTCTGATATTTTTTTATATTGAATATCTCCTACATCCCCAACCCCACTATCTTCCCCCTTATGCTCACGTCTCTCGCTGTCTGTACCCCGGAACAACTTCCCTCCAATTCGATCTGCCCCTCTGAGTAGCACCGCACTTGTGAATATGCCGCCAATCGCATGCCCTTTCTTGCTTGGGCTGGCTTCCACGAAGCGGACGATCGATTCCGCTGTATCTGTATACCCTTGCTTTATTACGCCGAACGGATCATTCACAAGGTCCGTGACCGAGTCCTTCATATTTCGGAACAGAGCTTGGCCTGTTTGGATCGGATGCTGGACCGTATGCGAAACGCCATGGACGAGCCCATCGAGTGTGCTCTGTATCCCTCTGCCGAAACCGTCGGCAAAGCTGTGACCGTAGATATACTTCTCCTGATTCTTCTCATACTCCTTCTGACCTTCTTCTACGATCTGAATCAGCTTCAGTTGGTCAGCCGGTGTCATGCGACCGAATGGTCCGTCGAATAATCGCTTCGCGACTTCCGGATCCCCGCGATTGAGAATATCATCGACTGGGATAGACTTATCTGGATCGAAGGGTCTTAGTTCTGCGGCAGGCTTGCTGCTCGTAGATGTGAGGCGATCCCACTGATCCAACTCGTGCTTGGCCCATTCTCCTGCCGCCCCTCCTGCTTGGATCTGGCGAATAAGTTCTTGCCTGTGTGCTTGATCGAGCTTGATTCGTTCACGCCGTGCCCAATCTGATGCTGCTCCCCCTTGGTTCACAAGGTCAGTGAGGTAGGCTCTTCGCTCCTCCGGTGATTGCCCTTGTTGCAAGTGGGGCGATATCGTTCGCTTCTCTTCATCAATGGCCAGAGCCTTAGCCAACAAGTCCGCTTCCAAGGTGCTGTACATCGTGACGGATTGATTGAGATATGTAGTAAGACGACCGATACGGTCTTCTAGTTCCTGCAGCTTCCCCTCGGCTTGATGCAGGTGACCACGAATATTGCTGCGATTCGCTACATTGGGATCCATCCATGACTTCATCGAAGCAAGGTCGCTGTTCATTCTAGCTAACTGCTGCTTATGCGTATACATGCCTCTTGCAAGCTCTTGGATCTGATCCAGATCGATTCGGAGCAAGCGCATCACCTCCTTGTGTTTCATACGGCTGCATCATAGTAGTTCAGGAGCAGTTCTTATTCCCTATAGATCGAATCTGTTTTCGCAATAGTCCGTCTTTTCTATTCACTAAAGTCTGAATTTATAGGTATTTAGACACCCTTAACAGTAGCATATAAATATTTTCCAGTAAATACGTTTTCTCGATAACATTCGTTGAAAATGTCTGCATAATTACACCATGAAATCCTTCTCCGCCTTAACCCATCCATGTAAAAAAGGACTCCAGCCATAAGCCGAAATCCTTTCCTTTGCAGCAATTATTCAAATGTCGTGTGCTTCGTCTTCCATTTCTCCAGAGCAATGAATAGCCAAAAACTGTAGATCCCTAACGTAATGAGGCAGAGCAACCACCATTTGATCCAGTTGCCGAAGAGGCCAATAGCGGTTCCATGGAACTTCAGACGCCTGCCTTCAATGACCGTATGTTCCGCCTTCCATTTGTATAACATCGTAAAGCTCCACGGGTAGCAAATCCCAAAGGTGAATACCGTGACCAGAATGCCGAGTATGACATAACCAAGAAAACTAAGTAATCCCCCGTCAAAATATGATCTTGACGCCCCCGTACCGGTATTGATGTTCACATTCTGAACAATTGTTTGATTCTGCATGTTGATCCTCCATTCGACTAGTTTATTCCAACACTTATTTCGACACACAGGACTAATTACCTGCAACGAATTATCTATGTATTCAAAAAATAATATTGCTATGAAAATTGACAACCTTAAGCGCCCCAATAGCGCGTCTCGGTACTCACAAGTTCTGAAATCTGATTTAATGTTGGATGAGCATGAAGTAAAGATGCGAATGTGCAGATATTCATACGTGAAAATCGCCTAATCTGCTTAATAACTGCAGTTGTACAGGCTCTCCAAGGTCACTAGCATAGAAGCAGTCATTTCAAGAAATAAAAGATGTAGAGCTGCAGGTATTTCGAAAAATTCACACTTTTGAGCCAACATTGCCTGCATATTCGGAGGAATTCACGCCCCCAATCCTACCAAATGCCCATTACACGACTTGATCGCTGCTACCTAATACCATACACTTGCCAGCTGCACCGAATTGTAGCGAGCCAAACAATAAAAAAAAGATTCCAGCTCTAAGCCAGAATCTGTGATGCGGTCGGAGGGATTTGAACCCTCACGCCCATTGGGCACTACCCCCTCAAGATAGCGTGTCTGCCGTTCCACCACGACCGCGTGTATGCTGCATCCTAAGCTGTCTGAGGCCTCGCGGCCTATTGCGCTAAGTTGCAGGAGGATACGATCTTCTCAATTAGAGAAAATGGTGAGCCATGAAGGACTCGAACCTTCGACACCCTGATTAAAAGTCAGGTGCTCTACCAGCTGAGCTAATGGCTCATAATTCATCCCTGCCAAATATGGAATGAATAAGGATGACCCGTAGGGGATGCCCCTCACTTCGTGAGGGGACTGCGTCGTGAATTCGATGAAGCATCGCTTCGACGAACCCTGGGTTCTTACCCCTATGGTACATCTCTGTATGACCCGTAGGGGATTCGAACCCCTGTTACCTCCGTGAAAGGGAGGTGTCTTAACCCCTTGACCAACGGGCCATATTCGCAAATTCCTAGCTGTCTGCCATTCGCAAAAACTGCTGTGTAAAGCACGCTTCCTTCGAGGCGACAAGTGTTATTATAACGGATACTGTCTCGCTTGACAAGTGTTATTTTGCTGGATCATTTCGGCATAGATAACTGGCGGAGAGAGGGGGATTCGAACCCCCGCGGCTGTTACACCCTAACGCTTTAGCAAAGCGCCCCCTTCGGCCTCTTGGGTACCTCTCCATCTATATCGAAGATAACAAATCCCACAACCAAGCATCCATTGTTGACTAGGGTGCGTCATAACGCGGATGAATGTTGGTGCGGGAGTAGATGGCAATATGGCTCCCCGAGCAGGACTCGAACCTGCGACAACTCGGTTAACAGCCGAGTGCTCTACCAGCTGAGCTATCAGGGAATGCAAAATATAATTTATCATGTTCTCCCTGCCAAGTCAAGGGCTGTCCACATTTTGTAGATTTAGCTTGCCTCTGCACTTGCCGCACACGTAACGGGAGACGTCCACCTTCCGCTTGCGCATATATTGCATCCCGCACGAACGGCATAGGAGCCTGTACCGATACGGCTCTTTCTGCTTCTCAGCTACCGCCTTACAGTAACGGCTGCCGCCGACTCGGGCTAGCCAATATTTGAAATCAGCATCGCGGTGTCTGTATCCTCTCTTGGCCAAGTGCAAATGATAATGGCACAGCTCATGCTTGATAATCTTCTCCACTTCTTCTGCCCCATGCTTCTCCCATTGCAGCCAGCTAATCTCGATATTGTGCGAGCCTGTGAAGTACCTACCTCCTGTTGCACGCAACCGTCTGTTGAAGCTAGCCCGATGGCGGAATGGGAGCTGGAACGATGCCAATGAAATTTGCTCCACCCATGTCTGTAATTCCTGATCGGTCACTGTCGCACCTCCGCCCTCACGCTTACTTGAATTGTAACCGAAGCATAGGATACACTGTCAAGTAGAGCTTATGACTGGAGAGAGGAGAACACAAGATCATGGCAAAATGGAAATATGTGCTGCTGCAAGACGGGGATCGATTGGAATTTGTCCAAATGCCCGCTACGCATGCTTATCAACTGAGTGCATTAAATCGCCGATTGCACAAAGAATTGGACAAGCTGACTGTCCCTAACAAGCCACAGCTGCCTGCAGTGCTGGCAGAGTGCGAAGCGCTGGAGCTTCACGACAATCACCTCACCGTGGAGCATGGGTTGACGTACTTGAATGAGCTGGAGGCTTCCTTCGCTTCCTTGCAGGAATCATCTTATCCGTTACTTTCATTACTAACCGAAATTCGCGCCTTACAAGCTCAGCTTGAACAATGGTACGAAGAAGAGGAAGAAGGACTGCACGGGTAAGCTATACATAGTATTGTGCTGTATTTAGTCATTGGAAATTCCCCATTTCGTGTATGTGGCCCATCCATTCCGCAAAAGCTACATAGGACAGACACAACAGCCTAGGCTGAGCATAGCATGGAACTATCCACTTGCACGCCGCCCATGATTCGACAGCTGGAAAGGGGATGTGAGTCTCATGCCGAAATGGCTGTACAATCAATTGTTGCGCGCTTACCAGAGCAAGGACCGGCGCCAAATCCGGCTGCTCAACGACTGCTGGTACTTCTACCGAACGCGTCATGTTGAAGCTGGTGAGGAGAGCGATAATTCCGAACATCATACACGGCAAAATTAAAAGAGGGATACGCGCATCCCTCTTTTCTTATGTTCATATGTGCCTAATCCGGCTTGCGCATAGTCAAGCCTACTCGTCCCTTCTTCTCATCCACTTGCAACACCCACACGGTAACCGTATCCCCCACCGATACAACATCCATCGGATGCTTCACGTATCGATCGCTCAGTTGCGAAATGTGTACAAGTCCGTCATTCTTCACGCCGATATCGACGAACGCGCCGAAGTCGATCACATTGCGTACAGTTCCATGCAGCTCCATACCAGGCTTCAAGTCCTCCAGCTTCAATACATCGGTATGGAAGATCGGGCCAGGCAGTTCCTCACGCGGATCACGCCCAGGTCTAAGCAGGCTGTCGACGATATCCCGCAAGGTCGGCACGCCAACTTCCAGTTGCGCAGCTAGCTGCTCCACATCTAACTGGCGCAGCCGCTCCTTCAAATCCGGTGTGCCGAGCATCGATTCGTTCAAGTCGAGCAAGCGAAACAACTTGTCCACGATTGCATAAGACTCCGGATGAATCGGCGTATTGTCAATCAGATTATCACCGTCTGGAATGCGTAGAAAACCAACGCATTGTTCGAATGTCTTGGCACCAAGGCGTGGTACCTTCTGCACCTGCGAACGCTGGCTGAACTTGCCGTGCTCCTCTCTGAATTTCACGATATTTCTCGCGATTGTCGTATTCACCCCCGCCACGTAGCTAAGCAACGAGGAGGAAGCTGTGTTCAAGTCAACGCCTACATGGTTAACTGCAGATTCTACGACAACCTTCAAGCTTTCTTCCAGCCGCTTCTGCTGCACATCATGCTGGTATTGTCCAACGCCGATAGCCTTTGGCTCGATTTTGACCAGCTCGGCCAGCGGGTCTTGAATACGGCGGGCGATGGAGACCGCGCTGCGCTCTGCTACATCGAAATCCGGAAATTCCTCTTGCGCGATCTTCGATGCCGAATAGACACTGGCACCCGCTTCGTTGACAATAATGTAGCGCACATGGGCATGACCAGACTTCTTGATCAGCTCTGCTACGAACAATTCCGTCTCTCTGGAAGCCGTACCGTTGCCGATGACGATTAATTCCACGTTATATTGCTGAATCAGCCTATTGAAGACCGCTTCTGCCTCAGCGATTTTGTTGTGCGGCGGTGTTGGATAAGTAACCGCTACCTCCAACACCTTGCCAGTATCATCTACAGCTGCCAGCTTGCAGCCCGTGCGATACGCCGGGTCTACGCCGAGGGCGATCTTCCCTCTTACCGGCGGCTGCAGCAGCAAATTACGCAAGTTCGCGGCGAATATATCGATGGCATGCGCTTCTGCCCGTTCTGTCATCTCACCGCGCACTTCACGTTCGATGGAAGGTGCGATCAGCCGTTTGTACCCGTCCTCCACTGCCATTAGCAAGTATGGCTTGGCAATGGACTCCCGCTTGATTATTCTTCTCGCTATGTAATCATGAATGCGCTCAACTGGTGTATCGATCGCAACCTTCAGTACATCCTCGCGCTCTCCTCTATTAATGGCCAAGATACGATGCGGTGGCAGCTTGCGCACAGGCTCGTTGTAAGCATAATACATTTCATAAACAGACTCTTGCTCCGTGTCCTTCGCTTCCGTGCGCATCGTTCCTTGGTCATGGGTGAACGCTCGGATCCATGCACGAATCCTTGCATCGTCAGCGGTACCTTCCGCGATAATGTCCATCGCACCTTGCAGCGCCTCTTCTGCAGACTGCACTCCCTTATCCTCAGATATGTACAGCTTCGCCTGTTCTTCGACTGATCCGGTCTGGCGCTGCTCGAGCAACCAATCCGCCAAAGGCTCCAGCCCTCTCTCCTTGGCTGCGCTGGCGCGAGTTTTCCGCTTCTGCTTATACGGTCTATACAGGTCTTCGACCTCCTGCAGTTTTCCGGAAGCCAGCACCGCATCACGTAATTGTCCCGTCAGCTTGCCCTGCTCCTCGATAAGACGCAGCACTTCCAACTTACGGTTCTCCAGATTTCGCAAATAGCCTAACCGTTCCTCGATCGCGCGCAGTTCGTTCTCGTCCAGCTCTCCGGTCATCTCTTTCCGATAGCGTGCGATGAAGGGAATCGTATTCCCTTCATCCAAGAGCCCCGCTGTTGTGTTTACCTGCTTGGCCGATAGCTTCAGCTCAGCGGCGATTTGCTTCCGAATCCGCTCTTGTACAGCCTTCTCATACGCTTCGTCAACTATTGGGGCTTGGATACCCTGTGTCTCTGCTAGCTGCTTGTCCATCTCTACCTCTCCTCACATTCACGCATTACAATATATTATCCCTTCAAAACTTATAACCTATGATTAATGTATGGTTGCTATGACGCCAGTAACGGAAGAAAAGCTCCTGCCAAGGAGCTTCCCCATAATCACGTATTCCCACGAAACAGGCTTTGAAGCTTATGCCTATTACTTGCTTGCGGGTTCGATTAGAAATCGATGAGACCTACACTAATTTGCAACGCATCATCTACTCTGCGCATCATATCATCTTCCAAATGGGTAATTTTATCCGTTAGTCGCTGTTTGTCAATCGTACGAATCTGCTCCAACAAGATGACCGAATCCCGGTCGAATCCATGTGCTTTCGCATCAATTTCTACATGTGTCGGCAGCTTGGCTTTCTGGATCTGCGCTGTAATTGCCGCTACGATGACGGTCGGACTGAATCGGTTGCCGATATCGTTCTGAATGACCAGAACCGGCCGCACCCCGCCCTGCTCCGAACCGACTACCGGAGACAAATCTGCGAAGAACACATCGCCTCGTTTGACTATCAATCACTACACCCCGCTTACTAAGCGGTCTAAAGTACTGTCCGCGTCTTCCTCCGCATGAAATGCTTCCGATGCCATGTTCAGGTTAATTTTGGCCATTTCCATATATCCCCGCTGCATCATTTCACGTAGATGGCGTTTTTTCCGTTCGAGCAAGTACACCTTCATGGCTTGCCGGATGAATTCGCTGCGATTGGAATTCTCCTGCTGCACAATACCGTCGACCTCTTGCAATAAATTGTCGGGCAGACTTATCATGATTCGTTTCGTGTTAGACATGTTGCTCACCGATCTCGCACCCCCACTACAATTCCGAAGCCATTATTACCAGTATGTCGCTGCTGCTGAAAATTTATACAATGGAATATATGCTTCCCGTATAGCTAATATGCTGTATATATCCTATTCGATGCCAAGCTATTATCTCCTGTCAACAATATGAAAAATGTTGCATGGTAATTTAATGCAGTAACGGATTCGAAACTGCCACCGTTTTACCGGTGCGTACATATACTTTGGGCACTCGGTTGGCTACCATACACGTAATCTCATAATTGATCGTCCCTAGTATATCAGCTAATTCATCCGCTGTTATACACGCATCCCCTTGTTTGCCGATCAACACCGCCTCTTCGCCAATACGCAGGTCTGGAAGCTCGGATGCATTCACCATGCATTGATCCATACATATGCGTCCGACAACTGGCAGTCGCTTGCCGTGTATTAGCACCTGTGCTCTCCCTGACAGCATGCGGGTAAAACCGTCTGCATAGCCGACCGGCAATGTCACGATTTGCTCTTCTTCCTCCGTTCGATAGACACAGCCATAACTGATTCCTGAACCGGGCGGAAGCTTCTTCGCCATGACTACCCCTGTCTTGAAGCTCATGACCGGTTCCAGTTGTATGGTCGTACGATTCACCTCTTCGGATGGATACAAGCCATACAGACTAATTCCAAGCCGAATCATATTGAAGGACAGCTCCGGTGTGTCGATGGCGACAGCGCTGTTGCCCGCGTGCAGCAGCGGAAAGCGAACACCCCGACCTTCGAAATGAGCAACGATTCGTTGCATACGCTCATGCTGCATTCGCGTATAGCGCTTATCTGCTTCATCCGCTTTCGCATAATGCGTGAACAGCCCTTCTACCGTTACGCCCTCAGCCTGCATAGCGCGTGAAATAAAGCGAATCGCTTCCTCTTCATCCACCAATCCTAATCGCCCCATGCCGGTGTCAATTTTGATATGAATCTTCAAGGGCTCCGTTCGATTCGGACGGCGTTCCACAGCTTCTAGCATTTCATTCGTATATACGGTCAAGGTGATATCGTGCTTGACTGCCGTATCAATCGCTTCAGGCGGCGAATAGCCCAGCACTAACAGCGGCGCCTTAATACCGGCATTGCGCAATTCAATCGCTTCATCTAGAATGGCAACTCCCAAGTAATCCGCACCGCATCTGATGGCTTCCCTTGCTACTTCCACGGCGCCATGTCCATAAGCGTTCGCCTTCACAGCTGCCATCAGCTTCAAGCTGTCTGGAAGCGCCCGGCGGAATGCCATAAAATTATGTTCGAGCGCATCAAGTGAGATTTCCACCCGTGTTGGACGAAAATAGGGGTCCATGCACGTTCACCTTCTTATTCTTAGTCAGGCATGCGATACCCTCTATGTTAATCACTTCCGTAACGGCTGTCAACGAAATCTAAGCCGGCCCGCAGCGTGCGTAATTCCTGCAGCCACGAACCGGCCATATTCATTAGTGTCAAGCGACCTAGCCGTTACTTGGCAGATTGCCCCTGTACGGATTGCGCAACCCGTTCCATCTCTTCCTGGGGCAGATCCTCACTGGACAATCGATATTCCACACCGTCATATGTCCAATGCAGAGTTCGAACATTATCACCGACCAGCACGCCAATCGTAAAACCAAGATCTACGAGTTCACCCGTACCTGCCATAACAGATTGCGCTTGCGGAGCTGATTCCAGCAACATATAATTGTAGTCCCCTTGATACCGGAGCCGTATAGCGGATTCGTCACCGAGCTTCACTTCCTGTCTATCCAGCAGCTCCACGCCGGCAGGTATATAAGCAGGCTCTATCACACCGGCGAAGGTAGGCATCACTTCCTCCACTATCGCAGAACCGTCATCTACATCGGCAGACACCGTCATAGAGCGAATATCCCAGCTCGTCAAGTTCTTCTGCATCTCGAAGTCGGCCGAATCGAAGGAGGCATTGAACTCGAACCGCTCGAAATGGACTTCTACAACTGCTTGCCCTTGATCATCAGAAATTTCCACATGGTGAGGGGCATAGTTTTTTTGATCGAGCCATATTTTTTGTCGTGCCAGCGAGCTGTTCGGATAATTGGCCTTCACGTCGAATACATACGCGTTGCTTTCCTTATCTACAACAAATTGCTTCTCTGGGTCTTGCTGAATGCTGTCCGCCAAAGTTTGATACAAGTACACCTGCCCTTGCTTGTTCGGCCAATCGCTCTGGAAGCGGAAGCTCTTCTTCAAGTGCGGTGTAAGCACGAACACACCGTCATCGTTGCGCAGCACGATCTGGGTAATGTCCTTCTTCTGATTAATTAATGCAATTCGATAATAATGCGGTGTCTGATACCAGACCTCTAAGCCATACGTCTGCGGTTCTTGGCCCGTATGCAGCACCATCGATCCCTCAGCCAGATAGCTGGTCATCTCCTCCGCTTGCTTTAGCACACCATTCGTCACATCCTCTGCGCTCCTGGTGCCGCCGCAGCCGGCCAATGTGCCGGTTATCGCTACGATCAAGACTACCGCTGCTGCGATTTTCCGCATGCCCTCATCCCCTCTTCCGCTAATTTCATAACTAGTTCATGTCTATGAGGGTACTTGGCCATTTATGCAGACGGGTTTGACGAGCTTACGAAGTGAAAATGAAAAACGAAAAGGTGTTACCCGGCACTATCACTACTTAGGGCGAGAATGGAGCTGCGCGAATATCTGCGATGCAGCGGGGGGCAAGGGAAGACCGAGTTCATCCTCATAGATTTCTGAAAATCGGGCGTAGTGCCTTTTGGCGGACGCCGTATCGTTCATTGCGAGATAACTTTGCACCAGCATCAAATGAGCATCCTCGTCCAGTTCATTGCGGGCGATCAACTTATGAGCCAATGACGCAGCATGCTCAGCGCGTTGCCCGTGCAGCAGCTGACGAATGAGCTTTTTGCACAACTGTGTGTGAAGCTGTTCTGTTCGGGCTTGCTCAGAGGCCGCCCATCCATAATCAGCGTGTTCGTAGATTCTCCCGGTGTACAGGGCTTCGCATGCCAAAGTCTCATCTATCTTCTCCCACGGAACAACATCTGTGAACGCCTTGACAGCGTCCTCGAACTTGATATAGTCGACGTCCATCTGCTCGAACAGGAGTCGGTATTTTCGTTGCGAGTTGATCGCAATATGTTTATAACCGTGTGGTGCGAGCGCCATTCGGAGTTGATAGAGCGCTGTATTGAGATATAAAGAGGCATTTTTGAAAGGCATATCGGGAAAAACGTGGTCGATCACCGTCGCCTTCGACACATCGCGTCCCCGATGGATCAACAGATAGCAAAACAATTCCTTGCTTTTTTGCGACATCCAACGTATGGACCCGAGCTGACGGCTTTCGACTTCCAGCTGACCCAAAGCTGGACTTGCAGGAGCTGCGCTGTTGGCGGTTGATCATCCCGAGGTTCCTTGGCCTCAGCACGCGACTTCGCTTTGGCGATGGTCTTCTCCAGCCGTTCCTGCGAGACGGGTTTGACCATATAATCAAGCGGATAAAATTCAAATGAGTCAAGGGCATATCACTTGTGAGAGGTGACAAATACCATATTCAAGTCGGTGTAAAGCGAACGGAGTTCGCGAGCAACATCCAGCCCGCTCTGACGCCCGATCTCGATGTCAATGAAAGCAAGATCAACTTTTGTATGCGACATCTGCTTCATCGCCTCTTCTGGATGCTGAAAGCAGCCGACGACCTCCACACCTTCCATTTCCGTTAATAGCCGGTTCATCACCAAGTGGAATGCTTTCTCATCATCTATGATTATGACTTTCATGTCCCCACCTCATTCGCAAATGTACATGACAGGCCGTGCCCTTGCCTGGAAGACTGTCAATGGTCAAATCTCCCCCGCTCATACGTAATAGTTGACGGCTGACGGCCAGACCCAGACCGGTTCCTTTCTCACCTTCGGTCCCTGTGGTTGTCTCGAAGTGCCATTCATCCAATGCTTTGCGAAGTTGTTCTTCATTCATTCCAACACCTTCGTCTCGGATCACCATCTTCTGAATTCCCTGTCCACAGTTTGCTTCAATCTGTACACGACCACGTCGGTTAGAGAACTTGATCGCATTGGACAGGAGATTGCGGATCACAAGAACGAGCGCTTCGCGGTCGGCGTAGACGTACAGCGTTTCATCCACGTCGATGTTCAGGGCGATCTGCTTAACTTCCATGTTAATGGTTAGCATGCGGTACGCTTCCTGCACGACCTCGCTCACATTCAACCAATCCGGATGCAGACTCACCTCATCCTTTTGATTACGAAACCACTCCAGCAAGTTTTCCACAGTAGCATAGTTGAGACGGGTTTGCTCACTTAATGCATATATCAATTCGATATGCTCTGCGCGAAATTCGCGTATATCTTTCACAAGCAGCTCCACGAGATTGATCTGCATCGCAAGGGGATTGCGAATATCATGTGAAATCGCCGTAAGCAACTGGTCTCTAAACTGATTCAAACGGGCGATTTCTTCAATATGGCTTTGCTTTTCGGTAATATCCACGATGACGGAAATCGCACCCAGCTTGCGATTGCGTTGAGAATAAAATGGATATACGTTGACGATGTAAGCCCGCGGCCTGCCTTGCACGGTCGCGCTGATTTCTAAGTTGCGTTCTTCCATAGCCAGACAGGCGGCAGACCAGTCTGGCCAAGGCTTCATTAGGCGGTCTGCACGAACACCGATCACGCCTTGATCCCATTGGCTTGCAAACAAACGATCTGCCAATCGATTGCTGTCTGTCGCTTTGCCGTGCATATTGGTAATCAAAATACCTTCGTGCACCGTTTCCATGACGATACTTCGTGCCGTCGGTACGTTGATGAACAGTTTGTTTCGTAGAACAATGCCAAACAACCCCAAGGCCAGGATACCGCAATACACCGAAATCGGGATCAGCCAGTATGATACACCGGGAACAAATGTCTTGATCACTTCGACGAGAACAGGCCCGCATCCAAGGATAAGCAACCAGACTCCTGCTTTGCGAATATCCGGCTGTATGCTGCGGGCGAACCGAAACAGAAATATGTAACTACCCCCGATTAACACGTAACAGAAGAGATTGAACATGACGGTATATGCCGATTTGACAGTTTCGAGATGACCATCGACCAACGTCACGCTTTGGTGAACAACGTGAAGCCATGGATCAGTCCAGATCAACAGCACCCAACAAGCGAAGGGGAACAGACCTATGATTTTTTTTCTTATCGTCAGCCATTCGTCCTTGCCATACAAATCCAATGCGATATACACGAAAAGCGGCACAATGCATACGAGTGACGTCTGCTCGAAATGACGAAAAAATAACTTTACCGACATGTCATGGCTGTTCCATTCTAATATAACAGCCCAAACATAAATAAATCGAAACACCAATATCCAGAAGAAATACCGTACGCCTCGTTCCCGTCGATATATAAAGGCATAGACCATTAAAAGACAAATTAATAGAGAAGAAAATACCATCGCGAGGGTGGGCGCTGTAAACCAAAAATCCATAGTTGTTATGATTCTCCTTCGAGTCTGGAAGCATGGATACATACAGGATTAAACCAAACTCATTTTACCACAACCGATCGTGCATTTTCGACAGATGATGAATCAGCCGAAACAATCTGCCTAGAAGGTGGGGGTTGTTAAACACTTACTCATAATGAAAAAACCACCCGTGTAAATGGGTGGTTTTGATGTTTAATTAATTTGAAGTTGAGGTTTGGATGAACCGTTCCAGGAACGACTTAAGCCGTTCGCTCTTCGGGTTACCGAGAACTTCTTCTGGCGGTCCTTGCTCTGTCAATACACCATCCTCTAGGAATACAATGCGATCCGAAACGTCACGGGCGAACTCCATCTCATGGGTGACCAGAATCATCGCCATCTTCCCTTCCTTGGCGATATCTCTAATAATCTCCAATACTTCCCCGACCGTTTCCGGATCCAATGCCGATGTAGCTTCATCGAACAACATCACTTTCGGCTGCATGACGAGTGCACGGGCAATCGCGACACGCTGCTGCTGCCCCCCGGAAAGCTGGGCAGGATAGTTGTCCATCTTGTCGGCCAATCCGACTTTCTCCAACATTTCCACCGCGCGTTCCTTAGCTTCTTCCTTAGAAATTCCCAATACATTCACTGGGGCCGAGGTGCAATTTTTGAGAATCGTCATGTGCGGAAACAGGTTAAAGTGTTGGAACACCATGCCGATCTTGCCTCTTACTTTATGCAGATGCTTCTCATCCGCGGGAACCAGTTGACCATTCACTTCTTTGTGCCATAACGGTTCACCTTCTACCTCGATGACCCCGGAGGTCGGTTGTTCCAGTGTCATCAACATGCGGATAATCGTCGTTTTACCTGATCCACTAGGTCCGATTAAGGATAATTTCTCACCTGGCATCACTTCAAGATCGATACCCTTCAGCACTTCCAGATCGCCAAAATATTTATGAACATCCGTATATTTCACAATCGGTTCCGTCAAGACGCGGTCACTTCCTTTCCATTATCTGAACTGCCCACTTTCTTCTCAAATCTGCGATTCATTTTCTTCTCAAGCCTCTTGATCAACAGTGAGGACGGGTAACTCATCAACAAGAAGAAGAAAGCAACGATCGTTAACGGCTCAATGTATTCCAAATGTTTCGCACCATATATATTCGCCATCAATAACATCCCTGACACCCCAATAGCAGATGCCAGCGGAACTTCCTTGAACATAATGATCAAGTAGTTGCCCAGCATCGGAATTACAGGTGGGATCGCTTGCGGAAGAATAATTTTCGTCCACTTTTGGAATTTCGTATAATTCAGTGCCGTGGCCGCTTCCCATTGCCCTTTCGATACCGACTCAATGCCGGAACGATAAATTTCGGAGATGTAGGTGCTAAAGTGAATGCCCAATCCCAAAATCGCGGCCGTTATGGAGCCCAGTATGATCCCCACATCCGGCAAGCCGACATAGATAAGGATTAGCTGGACGAGCGGAGGCGTGGTACGAATAAAATTCATAATAAAGGTAACAAGCCAATAAATCGGTCTAATCGGAATCCGTCTTAGCACGGTCCATACGATCCCAAATACCAGCGCAAACGCATAACAGGCAAACGTTAAACCTATCGTCAGCCACATTGCGGCAAAAATGGAAGGAAACGCATCGAATAACGTGTCCCAATCCCATAAATTTATAATGTCCCTCATCTGCTGGCCACCCCTTTCGAGGAAATTCGTTCAAGCCAACGAGTTACGCCGATTAAAGGAAGCGCAAGCAGGAAATACATCACTAATAACAAGAAGAAAATTTGTAGTCCAAGGTTTAAGTTTACACTGCGATGTAATTCGGCCTGGAAGGTAATGTCGGCTAGTCCAATTAAGGAAACGAGGGATGTAGCCTTCAGCATCTGAATCAAATAGTTCCCGAACTCGGGAAGCATCATGCGCACAGCCTGCGGTAATATAACTAATCGCATGCGCTGAAAGGGAGTCATGTTCAAGGCAACGGAAGCCTCCGTCTGACCTTTGGGGACCGCTACAATCGCGCCCCGAACGATTTCCGACATATACGCGCCATAATTGAGACTAATCGCAACTATACCTGTCCATATATCTGGTAGAGGCAGTACAAAATAGATCCAAAACAATTGCACAATCAAAGAAGTGCCTCTGAAAAACTCCACAAAGACGGCTGTTACTTTGCGAATAATCCCATATCTGGAGAGACTCGCGAACCCAGCTACAAAAGCCACTAAATAACCGAATACGGCAGAGCCAATTAATACTTTAATCGTGATGTCCAGACCTTTCGCCAAGATGAACATGATATCCAAAGATGAGCTAATAAGAGATCACCCTTTCCGTTCTATCAAAGAACAGACACCCTAAATGGGTGCCTGTTCTACCCTTTTTTTTATGCTTTACCCTTGGCAAAGCTGCTCTGTTGTAACACCTTCATCGACCAGATTGGCTTCTCCCCAGAAAGGCAGGGCATCCGATGACAGGATTTCTTTGATTTTCCCGCTGTCCTTCAGTTTCTGCAATTCCGCATTGTATGCTTCGCGAAGCGCATCCGCATCCGCATTGAATGCTACAGCGCCGTAGCTTGGAACCCCATCCACATCAGGTTGTACAAAGTCTTGAACGTATTCCAAGTCGTCTCCACCGACCGATTCCATGGCCTTCTTAACCGTCATCTCTGTAGCGGTTGTTACATCCGCTCTGCCGGTCTTGACCAGATCAAGTGTAGCCGCAATCGAAGGAGCTAGCTGAATTTGATCCTCACTGACACCTGCGTCAAGCAAGAAATCATACTCGGTCGCACCGGACATCACCGCTACCTTCACATCTGAGTTATCCGCAATATCCTGATAGCTGTGAATATCCTGCGGATTACCCTTCTGTACTACAATACCTTCACCGTACTTGATTTCCAACTCACCGAAATCAACCTGTTCACAACGATCCGGCTTAACCGCCATACCGGCTACGATCGCGTCGAACTCGCCTGTCTTCAAGCCGGGAATGAGTTGCTCCCATTTAGTCAATTTAGGTTCCATCTTTTCAATGCCAATTCCTTTGAAAACCTCGCGGGCAATTTCCACTGCCGCACCCTTCAATTCATCATCTTCCATATAAGAGTACGGAGGCTCTTGTGCATAAGCGATGGTAATAACGCCATCCTCCAGAGCTTTGTCCAAGGTACCATTACCTTTTGTTTCCTCAGCGCTGCCTCCAGTGTTTCCTGTAGTATCTCCGGTGTTTTCTGTGTTCTCTCCGTTATTACCGGTTGTACCGTTGTTCCCAGCATTCTCCTCACTTCCACATGCCGCTAGAGCAATCACGAGCGCAAGCGTAAATACGATGAGTAATAATTTTTTCAATTCTTTCCGACTCCCTTCGGTAATTTACTTTTATACTTCCCTTAAAATACCTGTTTCATGATACCATGAACTTATCAAATCCTCACCCCTGATAAAGTGGGATTACACCTCTAGAGATAGGGCAAGCTTAGTACAGACGAAATTAACAGAGTTTAACTTACATATCTCCTCATATCCTCCCAAATGCTGCTTTAGTTGCTTTTTCACCTGTTAAATACTCACCCCCGCTGTAAGACTTCTGCAGCTTTTTCAAACAGATTGTAATACTATAGTACAAGTCAGTAGGTCAATTACGCGTGCACTTGCTGCCGCGTAGTTGTGCATTCTGGTACCACTGCAAAGTTTATGGTACTGTAACAGTAGGAAGGCACAGCATAATGAACAAATCAGTCTAAGATTATACAGGAGATGATTATGGATACACTAAGAGACTATTTCATGGAGCAAAATATGCAAGAAAACCTAGCCACGATTCTTTCATACGTCGTTTTATCTGCGGCCATCCTCTTACTTAGCATCATTGCTAATCTCATTGTGAAGAAGATTATTCTGAGATTGATTACAGCAGTTATCACTCGGAACAAATTCAAGTGGGACGACAAACTTCTGGAGCGCAAAGTATTTCAGAAATTTTCACATATCGTACCTGCAGTCATTATTTATTATGCTTCCATCATATACGCAGACTATCCGGTCATTAGTATGCTCATCTCCAAAGGCGCTATCGTGTACATGATTCTTGTGATCTTATCGGCACTGAACGCCTTCATGAACGCGATTAATGATATTTATCAGTCCTATGAAGTGTCCAAGGAGAAGCCGATCAAAGGATACATCCAGGTTGTCAAGATTATTATCTTCTTCGTAGGCGCTATTCTACTAATCTCTTCATTGATTGGACAAAATCCGCTCATCTTGCTCGGCGGTCTAGGCGCCCTGTCTGCCGTGCTCCTGTTGGTGTTCCAGAGCTCTATTCTCGGATTAGTGGCCGGCATTCAATTAACCGCCAACGACATGATACGCGTAGGGGATTGGATCGAGATGCCGAACTATCATACTGATGGCGATGTAATCGAGATTACTCTGAATACCGTTAAGATACAAAACTGGGACATGACAATCTCGATGATCCCAAGTCACGCATTTATTACAGACTCATTCAGAAATTGGCGAGGTATGCAAGAAGCAGGAGGACGTCGGATTAAGCGCGCACTCTATATCGATGTGTCCAGTATTAAGTTTTGTACAGATGAGATGATTGCGCACTTCGAGCAAATTCACTACCTCAAAGATTATATCGAGAACAAGCAACAAGAAATTACAACTTACAATCAGCAGTATGAAATCAATACAGCGAATGAGGTTAACGGCAGAAGATTGACCAATATTGGGACATATCGCGTGTATATTGCCAACTATTTGGCCCAACACCCTCAAATTCACGAGAGCATGACGACGATGGTCAGGCAATTAGCACCGGGGGAGTATGGCTTGCCGTTAGAGATCTATACGTTCACCAATGATATACGTTGGGTGGAATACGAGGCGATTCAATCCGATATCTTCGATCATATTATCGCAGTAGCTCCAGAGTTCGGCCTCAAGGTGTTCCAGAATCCGAGCGGGCAAGATATGCGCAGTATGCTCGGTGAAGCTTCAACGAAGTTGGTCAGACAGGACACCCCCTCGACCTAGGTCTAGGATGGAAACAGTCGCCAGACCGTTTCCGAAGCAACCTCACCACACTACAATAGAGAGCATAACGCAGCTGCACATAAGCAGCGAAGGTGTGGTGAGTATCGATGGAAGTATCAGCAACTCAGCAAGATTCATATATATATATCCTGTTTACAGATACAGGGACATGGTTCACACGCTTGATTCGCCTTTACACGAAGCAGGATATGAATCATGTGTCCATTGCCTTGGACCCGTCGCTCCAAGAAGTATACAGCTTCGGCCGGAAGAGCCCGAACAATCCGTTCATCGGCGGATTCGTCAAGGAGGACTTGTCGAGCCCGTTATTCGAACAAGCCTCTTGTGCAGTATACCGCTGCAAAGTAACCTATCGGCAATACGAGAAAGCGCAAGCTATCCTCCGACAGTTTGAACGCAGATCCTCTAGCTTCCGCTACAACCTCCTGGGTTTATTCGGTGTTATCATCCATAAACCTATACAACGCAGATGCGCTTACTTTTGCTCTCAGTTCGCAGCTTCCGTGTTCGAGCGCTTAAACTGCCCGCTCACAACCAAGTGTCCAGCACTTGCAACACCTCGTGATTTGGAGATTTCAGCAAGACTGGAATGCGTGTATCGAGGCAGCCTCCACAATATGGAGGGGCTAAGAAATCCCGATGACATACACAAGCAAAAAGCACGAAAGCTGACTGCCGCTTTCGTGCGCTCCTGCTAACTAGATCCATAATCTACTTAGCGCTAATTCTTATACGCATTCCTCATGCTCACCTGAAGCGCATCCAAGCTTCGAAACACATTGTCCCAAGCCTCTCGGGACTTGTGTGTATCGAAAGCCGTCAGTTGATCTGCCTGTGCAGCGGCTTCCTTCACTTCTATAAGCTTCTGATGCAGCTTCTGTGTTGCTGAGCCGTTCGAATCGGACGCCTTCTGCAGTATCTCGGATATTTCCTGCAACCTTGCCTTCGCTTGTCTGCTTCGCTGACGCATATGTTTATCCTGACTTTCATAACTATCCAGATCACGCAGAACCGGTTCCACTTGATGAGCGAAGTAGCGCACTTCGCGTTTCAATTTATAACAGCGGTACAAGGGCAGCACAATAGCCAGAAAGGGGACTCTCTCGGCCTCTACCTTCTTCTGAAGCTTATCCGCTTGTTGGTGCATAGACAGAACAGCTTGTTGCAAATCTGATACGATGCGTTGGGATTCTCCTTGCTTAAATCCGAGTTCCAAGTCCTTGAATGTATCCGACACAATCGCTGAACTTAATCGAGATGTGATGCTTTGTACTTGATTAGATGCTGAGCGAAGCCACCTCGTAGCCACTCTTCGCTGTATGCTCAGCGCAATCCATACCGCAATGATGCCCATGAGGACTGTACCTACTAACAAAACAATGAGACCAATAATAGCAAATGAAATCAGACTGTCTATGATCCCTGCCACCGCAAGACCGTTCAAGTCTTCCACATCCAACCCTCCTTCGACCTTTGCTAGCCACAATGACTTCACTTCGGCTATCTTAAGATTATCACGCACCCCGATGCGAGTCAAAAGCTCCAATCGCGTTCGGCAGGGAGGATTTCACACCGTACATACACATTCTTGGAATTTCACGGAGATTCTACTATAATAAAGACAAAAAAGTATAGGTATCTTCCAAAAAAGACCGCTTGCCAATTGTTGCTAAACATTTGTAAAATAAAAGTAACGCCCCTAAAAATGAGGTGAAGTACGAAATGCAAGTGCCTGTCCTGAAAATGCTGGAAAATGGCGAATCTGAATTGAATATGCTTAATTTAAATGATGTGATTTACATTTGCGTCGAAAACCGTACATTGGTGTACCATACTGTCGATCAAGCCTTTCGGCATATTTCTACCTTATCGGATTGGGAAGAGCATTTGACCGAATACGGGTTTGATCTTACAGACAAGACGAACCTAGTCAATATTAGTAAGATCAAGAAGCTCGACTCGAAGCAAGGGAAGCTGTTCTTCGAAGAGGAACCTACTGGCAAGAGCAAATTTGCCACCATTGCATTCATCAAGCAGAAGTTATTCAAGAATTTAATCTTGCGTGCTATAGCCAACAACAAGGGGACGAGCTTGGAATATAACATCAAGGGGAAAGGGAAGAGTTCTCGGCTGGACAGCGAGAACAGTCTTGCCGATTAGAACATAAGGAGCTGCGCTCCATGTAGATGACTTGGCACAGCTCCCTTCAATTAGCTAACCTATTACTTATGAGCGAATAGCTCTGCTCTCCAGCAGTTGGTGCAAATATTGCAGTACGTTATCTTGCAGATCATCACGTTGCAAGGCGAAGTCTATTGTAGCTTTGATAAATCCGAACTTGTCCCCTACGTCATGCCGAGTTCCTTCGAAGTTAAGCGCAACGACAGCTTGCTCGGCGTTCAGCCGCTTAATCGCATCTGTCAATTGAATTTCTCCGCCAGCCCCAACTTCTTGATGCTCGAGAATGTCTAATATTTCTGGACTTAATATATAGCGGCCCATAATCGCTAGATTAGACGGAGCATCTGCCGCAGCCGGCTTCTCTACCAAATTGTCCACATGAACGACATTCGCTTCAATCTCCGCGCCTTTCGGTGCGACGATCCCGTACTTGGACACCGCTTCATGAGGCACAGGCTGAACACCTACCACAGAGCAGCGGTAACGGTTATGCACATCGATCAACTGCTGCAGGCAAGGACGGTCTGCCTGCACAATATCGTCACCAAGCAATACAGCGAACGGCTCATCACCGATAAAGCGACGGGCACACCAAATGGCATGTCCTAGCCCTCGTGGCTCCTTCTGGCGTATATAATGAATATTAGCCATTTCCGAAATGGATTGAATATTCGCCAACTCATCCAGCTTACCCTTCTGAGCCAGCATCTCTTCCAGCTCGAACGACTTGTCGAAATGGTCTTCAATGGCTCTCTTGCCTCTTCCGCTGACAATCATAATGTCCTCAATACCTGATGCAACAGCTTCTTCAATAATGTACTGAATCGTCGGTTTGTCTACGATCGGCAGCATTTCCTTCGGCTGCGCCTTCGTCGCCGGCAAAAACCGTGTGCCCAAGCCTGCAGCTGGTATAACAGCTTTTCTTACTTTCATTATTCATTCCTCCTACCCTATTCTCTTATTGTCTGCTTCAACTTATCCTCCTGCAATCAAATACTCCCATTCTTCTTGTAACGACTCCCAACGGTTCGGTATGGAGAAATCCCCTGTCTGGACACAGATACACGTCATGTCGACTTCCGCACGCAGCGCATAACCTGCCCCTGCACGTATCTCCACCGTCCGGCCTTGCTCGACACGAAGATGTTCGCCGTTCAGGGTCAGTATACCTCTCCCATCGACAACAGTCCAAGCTTCATGCCTATCTAAGTTCCGCCGATAGTGCAGCATATGACCTTCCTCAAGCGATATTAGCATCGTCATAGCACCTTGTCCGTCTGCTTGCTTCCTTGTGTCCAGAACGCGGAACCATCCCCATTGCCGTTCTTCATACATCGGCTCCATCGTGTTCTCCAAATACTCCTTCAGCTTCGGGCTCTTCGCCTTGTCTGTGACAAGAATGCCATCCGGGCTTGCAGCTACTACAGCATCATCAATCCCCAGCACCATAATAGGAATAGGCAGCTCATTCACAACATGGGTATTGTGGCTGTGTGGTGTTCGGACCTGCTTGCCAATTACCGGGCTTCCCATCTCTTCGGTCAGTGTGTTCCAAGTGCCGAGATCCTTCCAATCACCATCGTAAGGCAGTACGATCAGGCGTTCCTCCCGCTCAAGCACCTCATAATCGAAGCTTATCTTCGGAAGACTCGCATAATCCGCAAGCAATGCATCATAAGAACAAGGAATACCGCGATTGTGCATGGTTTCTAGCAGATAGCCTAGCTGGAAGGCAAATACACCGCAGTTCCATAATGCGCCCTTGTTCAACAGCTTCATTGCCGTCTCTTCATTCGGCTTCTCATGAAAGTGACTGACCCGATGGTAGCCAGCTTCAGAACTTCCATCTCGTGCAGGAACGATATAACCGTATTTCGTCGATGGAACAGTAGGCACAGCGCCCATCAATCCGATTGATGCCCCTGATTCCGGTAACAGCTCTGCCAGTAGCTTCACCGTATCGAAAAACGCAGCATCTACATACGGATCGACTGGAAGTACAACGACAACCTCGGACGGATCTGCCTTCAGCACTGTGTGCAAATAAGCAGCAGAAAGCGCAATAGCCGGATAAGTATCCCGTCGTGTCGGCTCAGAGATAATAGGGACCTGTGCTCCGATTTGAGTGCGAATCATATCGATTTGCGTCGGAGACGTTGCAATCACGGCAGACTCATGCAAGCCAGCTGCTTCCAGCTGCCCCCATACCCGCTGCACCATGGACTCGAGCTGACCTTCATCGTTGCGAAGAAGCTTCAGAAACTGCTTGGAGCGCGCATCGTTAGACAACGGCCACAGCCGCTTGCCTGATCCTCCTGATAGTAAGATGATACGCATGATTTCGTTCCACTCCTCAGCCATGATGTACGAGTCTTAGACCCTTTAAGCATACACCAATTCGCCAATAATCAGCAACAAGACTCTACCGCCTCATCCTCTCGACGACCACATTTATACAAACTCTACCATGTCAATCCTATTGCGTCTACAAATGATCAAAATACTCTGGATTTAAAAAGAGGCTTCCCATAAGTTTGCTCAACTCATGGAAAACCTCTCCGCCAATTGTTGTCCGTATAAGAAGCATCCCTCATGAAGAGACGACAATTGTCCCTATATGAACTTCAACTGTTTCAACAACCGTTCAATCAACGCGACCGCTTCAGCTCGGGTTGTATGCGCTTGTGGTGCGAATTCATTCTCGCTTCTACCGTTGATTAACCCGTCTTGAACAAGCTTCGCGATCGATGGCTTCGACCAGTTCGCCATATCGGCCTGATCGGCAAAGCGGGTTAATATTTCGCTCACATGAACTTGATCTCGCTTCGTATTCGTGTCGGCAAACCGCATCGCCCGGTCGATGATGACTGCAATTTCTTCTCGACTAATCGATTGATTCGGTTGGAATGACCCGTCTTCATAACCATTTATCAGATTAGCTTCCACCGCTGCAGCGACCGCTGGAGCATACCATGCGTCTGGTGAGATATCGCTGAATAGGCTCGTTGTCTGTGCTTCATTCGGTGCGATCGCAAGTCCGAGGGAACGAACGAGTAACGCCGCAAACTCTGCTCGAGTAATCTCAATATTCGGTGCAAATTGATTCTCTGTCACGCCTTTAACAATAAGCTTGGAAGCCAGCAACTCCACTTCCCTTTTCGCCCAATGACCTAGTAAATCTTCAAACGTCTTGTTCTGAACTTCTACGACCGCATACATACTGTTGTGCGGCACATTCATCACCATTTCCTGAGTCCCGTCCGAGCGAACACCCGATTGAGCAGGTACGAAGTGGAATTTTTTTGTTGTCCCCTCATACAAAACACCCATTAAATTTTGGTTCGCTTGATCTGCGTTCGGCACGATCGACCTCGCCATATACGTTCCGCCGAAGTCGGTGATTTCCTTCGTTTGCCCATTCGCTTCAACCGTCACTTTGAAGTCAATGATGCCGCTCGCCAAATGAAGCCCTTGGATGTCAGCCGCTTGCCGAATCTCTGCTTCGGTTTTTTCGTTTACTCGTTCAATCGTAACGTTGACCTTCAGCTCTTTCAGGTCCACGCCGAGTTCCAACGCCATTCTCTCCAGCTCCAACGCTAGAATCGCTAACTGATAGCTTGAGCCGTTCAACTGTACTTCGATGATCATATCCGGTGCGAACTTCGCCGCCGATACTATGGATGAAGCCGGAAGCTGGACCCCGACCGCTCGTTCGGTATCGTTAATTTTGATCGTTAAGTGATGTTTATGATCCTTCTGCAATACCTCCAACGCTTGATCGAATGTCGCTGCATCAAGTGTCACTTGCTCTACTACAGTTCCGTCTGGCCGGGTCACCTTGTTGGCTACGGTCGTGCCAATCAAGGTCGTACCATCTAATAAACGCACTTCACTTCCCTTTAAACTTCCTTGATTTTCCGTGTTTTTCTTATGTCCGCTGCTCGTACTCGGTACATATAACCGGAAGCGGTTGGACACCGCAGACACGGCAGGAATCGGATTCCCTGCGTTATCCTGCGCTCGGATGTGCAGGTACCAATCCCCGCTCACACCACTTTGTGTTAATATGTCTCCGTTCGTAAAGGCAGCCCATGTCGTCCCGCCTCCCGGCGGGCTAGTACTCTGTGTCCATGCATATTGCAGAGAGCTCGATTCCATACCGCTGCCCCCTGTGTCATTCACGTATACGGAGGAGGTTACCGTCGTTTGGGCAGTTGAGTTGCCGTTCGTACCAAAGCTGACGCTTGGCGCCGTTTGGTCAATCCGAATTGTTCTAGAAGCCGTCACCTCATTATTCGCACTGTCAACCGCCTTCGCATCTAACGTATATGTGCCTTCGCTGTTAAGCGACAGCGGTGACGTATACGTCTGCCATGTTGTTCCCCCATCCAAGGAATAGGTTGTCGATGTGATGTTCACGCCAGAGGTGCTTTGACTCGCATAGACGCTCGCCGTCACACTCTCCTTGGTCCACTCCCCGCTCGTATACGCCGATGCATCTGCCGTAAGCGCAAGGGAGATATCCAACGTCAAGCCGCTTCTGGAGATGTTGATGACTTTCGTTACCGCTGTGCTTGTATTTCCAAGCTTGTCCGTTGCTCTCACCGTGAAAGAATGGGAATCCTCATCCGCGAACGTTACCGGAGTCGTATAGACGGTCCAGCTAGTCCCATGATCTAACGAATATTCAATCGTATCCGTATCGACACCGCTTCCCGTGTCAGCCGCATATACACTTGCGGTTACCGTTTGATTCGTCCAGCTGCCGCTCGAATAAGCGGTATTGTCGGGATATTGCAGTGTCACCGTTACTACTGGTGGTGTATGGTCCACATCAGATTCAATCGCATACAGACGGACCACTCCATTAGATGCCTTCACCGCCAGTTCGTCACCGGCTGCAAGGGTCGCAGCTGCCGCTTTTGCCGCTGCGCTGTCAAAGTCGCTTGCATTGGCAATCGCTGTTCCAGCAGAGACCACCTTCCAGGCTGCATTCGGATGCTTATTCAAACGGGACAGCAGCTCCCCAACCTCTGTCCAATCAGCGAACAGACGGCTGGCATTGGCACGGACCTCGTTCGCCGCTTGATCGACGGTATAATGACTGTCTACCGCTGAAACCTGAGCATTCCGCGTAACCTGTACATCCTGCACACTCAATAACGGACCGGCTTCCAAATCCTCCATATTCCCCGCAGTGATGTCATACGAGAAAGTCATCGTCTGATCGAACAGCAAGGTACGGTCCATTTGTAGAGTAATCTTGGATGTGCCTGAACCGCCTAGATAACTTAATCCTACACCCGTATTGCCCCCTGGCAGTTCACTGTCAAACACCATACCGCTCGCACCGCCTGCATTCGTCAGCTGTACTGCTTCATCAAACTCAAGCACCAGCCTATCCGCCACATTCGCTTCCACATAAGCATGCACGAGCTTCGGCCCAATCGTTCCCTCCTGATAGGCTTCCCAGACGCCGCGCAGCGTAGGATATACGTTGCCAGGCAGCAGCTCCCAAACCGTCGCAAAATCCCAGCCCGTATAAGTGCTCGTCTGATTCATGGAAGCGGTATCTATCCCGCTCACAAATCCGACACCATGCGATCCACCGGCACTCATCTGTCCGCTCGTTTCTGTATTCCAGAAGATCTTGCCGGCATACTCACCATATGCCCAAGCAAATTCTACACCAATCAGGCCTCCATCATAAGAGGTGCCTGTCACCTTACCCGTGCTAAAAGAATTTTCCAAGCCCCCGTTGTTCTGTCCCAAAAGCCCGCCAACATAGTTCGTTCCCGTCACGCTTCCCGTACTGTAGCTGAATGCAACTTTCGACACCGGACTAGTATTCGAAGTGGTAAGTCCAACAAGTCCGCCAACATAGTCATTTCCCTCTACATTTACTTGGCTAAAGCTATATTGGATAACAGTTCCAGAATGGGCGCTTCCCACTAATCCGCCAACCCTTCTGTTTCCCTGAACTTCCCCACTGCAAAATGTATGGTTAACGCTCGTATTGCTAAGCATTCCCGCTAAACAACCAACGATATTATTTCCAACGATATGTACGTCTTGCAGCCCAATATTAATTAATTCGCCTCCAGCTGCACCGAATAACCCCACATAATTATCGGTAGGCCGATTGATCATGAACCCGGAAATCACATGACCGTCCCCATTGAAGCTGCCATAAAATAATCCATTGGAAGCATTCGTGCCTATAGGTAGCCAGCCGGCATCGCCCCAGTTCGCATGACCGTCTCCTCCCGGAGACAGATAAGGTCCCAAATCAATATCATTCACCATAATAAAATGCTTGTCGGTGTGAGCGCTGCCCAAATAATTACGCAACAAATTCAATTGTTCCGCCGTCGCAATTTGCCACGGATTTCCCGCCGTCCCATCTCCTCCGGCAAACGTAGCTGCCTCCGCTTCCTGCATCGGCATCCAAGTCACCAGCATAAGCAAGCAAAGTATGCTTAGGCCAATCCTCCGAATGTTATTCCTGTAACGCAACTTCATGTCTCGCATCCTCCTAACTTCTCCGCAGCAATGATTTACCGCGAAACAAAACCCATCTTAATATTTGCTAAGCATACCACCTAACGGACGCCAACTCGCTTAAAGAAACCTTAAAGAATGCATGAACACTTTCTATCAGTCGGAGTTGGTAGGTTATAATAGAGATACACATAAACAGGGACGGGAGAAAACATATGAGTGAACCACACATCTTGATCGTAGATAATGAACAAGAGATCAGACAACTCCTTAAGGTGAGTCTGCATACATCCGGCATGCAAACGTATGAAGCCGAATCCGGAAGGGAAGCCGTATCTATTCTCCAACAAAACAGGATTCATTTAGTGATTCTTGATTTAATGATGGAGGATATGAATGGCTGGGAAGTCCTTCAATACTTGAAATCACACCATTTGAAGATGCCAGTCATTGTCTTGAGTGCGCGACAACTGGATACGGACAAAATCGAAGTACTCGGAATGGGGGCCGATGATTATGTCACCAAACCATTCAGCACAGGTGAATTGATTGCCCGGGTTCAAGCTAATCTTCGCCGGTGGAATCCCTCCTTGTTGGAGAACAAATTAAATGTGGGAGAACTGACCTATGACCCAACGATCCAGCAGCTGCACAAATCGTCGGGAACGATTTCTCTTTCTCCGCTGGAAGGCCAACTGTTAGAGCTTTTCATGAGCCAGCCCGGGTATGTATTTACGAAGGAAGAAATTTTTCGAAGCATATGGAAACTCGATCAATTCGATGTAAATCCGGTCAATGTGTACATCAATTTTTTGCGCAAGAAAATTGAGGATGATCCTGCTAATCCTCGCTACATTCGGACGATTCGCGGAATCGGCTACCGCTTCCAGGAGGTTGACGGATGAAGCTGTCATTAAAATTATGGATATACTTTACGATCAGCAGTATCGTTGCAGTCGTGTTATTCGTCAGCAGCGCTATAGTCATTGGCAAGATGTACAATTCTGGATACACCCATCAAACATTAACGACCCTGGCAGATGAGGTGATCAACGAAGTCGGACATTCCAACGTCTCCTCACCTTCTCTCAATAAAATCATCCGTAACTATGAAGACGAACATCGCTCTGTTGAATTTGAATGGTTCTCTGCTGACGGTAACATTTTGTACTCCACGGAACGTAGAACAAAGCCATACACCTTTTCCGAGTACAGCAACCTTTTTGTCAATCAACCCTACAGCTTATGGACCGCAGGTCAGCCCGTCCATATGATTTTTCCGGCCGATATTGCGGGGGAACACTATTTTTTGCATCTGCACCTCCCCAGCGACGCGATGAAGGCCACACAACTGCAATTTTTTGTGCAGGAAAACGCTGATTTCGTCACGCTGATCCTACCATTACTTTTCTTTTTCATTACACCTTATCTTTTTACTTATTTCTTCTTCACGAAATTACAGAAGCGATTGCAAAAATTAAACGAAGGATTGTCTGTAACCAATCTCGACCAACAACAAATCATCCGCGATCCATCCGAGGATGAAATCGGTCAATTAACACGCCGGTTCAACAATATGTCCGAGCGAATCCGCGACCAAGTCAACCAAATACAAGAGTTTGAAAACAAGCGAAAAATGTTAATTGCGAATATATCACACGACCTGAGAACACCGATGACGATGATTCAAGGTTATGCAGAACTTCTCGACAGCAATCTTTATCAGGACGAAGAGGAGAAAAAACAATATACCGAGATTATTTTGCGCCGATCCAAATATATGGATCAGCTTCTGCAGAAATTATTTGAAATTTCCAAGCTGGATACACAAGAAGATCGATTTCATATGGAGACGGTCAACGTATCCGAACCATTGCGACGGATTGCCGCAGATTATGTCCATGTCTTGGAGTCACAAGGGATCGACTTCGATATCCACATTCCAGAGTATCCGATCTATATGAAAATGGACTTGCCTATGTTTGAAAGAGCTGTTCGCAACCTCATAGAGAATGCCATTCAATACGGCAGTTCTGGGAAGTATTTGGGAATCATGTTGGAGCAAAAAAACGATGCTTGTCACATCAACATCACCGATCACGGACCCGGTATTCCTGAAGAACTGGGTTCCCGTGTTTTTGAGCGATTTTTCCGGGGTTCCAGCGGAAGGGAAGGAGAAGGGATCGGCATCGGATTATCCATTGTCAAAGGAATCGCCGACGCTCATAAAGGAACAATCCAAGTGATCAGCACACCAAATGAGCAGACCACCTTCACTCTTACCCTGCCTGCCACGTAAACCTTGAAGCAGGTTTATCTGCCATTAATGAAAAAAGAGGCTTCCCACAAGTTTGCTCAACTCATGGAAAACCTCTAATTTCTTCGCCGCCAATTGTTACCAAATGTTACCCTTGGCAGTTTATGTTTCGTAAAATTCTTGGTATAACTGGGCTGTAGGCATTAACCTACATCATTCCACCCATTCCACCCATGCCGCCCATGCCGCCCATGTCAGGCGCAGCGGCCTTCTCTGGCTCTGGCTTGTCAGCGATAACAGCTTCAGTAGTCAGGAACATCGCTGCAACTGAAGCGGCATTTTGCAATGCGGAGCGAGTAACCTTCGCAGGGTCAACGATACCTGCATCGATCATGTTCACCCAATCGTTCGTAGCTGCATTGTAGCCGTTGCCTACAGCTTCGTTCTTCAGGCGCTCTACGACGACAGAGCCTTCTTGACCTGCGTTAGAAGCAATCGTGCGAACCGGTTCTTCTAATGCACGCAGGACGATGTTAACACCTGTCTTCTCATCGCCTTCAGCTGGCACGCCAGCTACAGCTTGATATACGTTCATCAGAGCTGTACCGCCGCCGGATACGATCCCCTCTTCTACAGCAGCGCGTGTAGAGTTCAGAGCATCTTCGATGCGCAGCTTACGCTCTTTCAATTCGGTTTCTGTAGCTGCACCAACCTTGATAACCGCTACACCGCCGGAAAGCTTCGCAAGGCGCTCTTGCAGCTTCTCACGATCGAAGTCGGAAGTTGTTTCTTCCAATTGCGCTCTAATTTGGCTAACGCGTGCGGAAATATCCTTCGGATCGCCGCTGCCGTCTACGACAATCGTATTTTCCTTCGTTACGCGAACTTGACGAGCGCGACCGAGCTGTTCAACAGTCGTAGACTTGAGATCCAAGCCTAGTTCTTCTGTGATAACCTGGCCGCCTGTTAGTGCAGCGATATCTCCGAGCATAGCTTTGCGGCGGTCGCCGAAGCCAGGCGCTTTCACAGCTACACATGTAAACGTACCGCGAAGTCTGTTCACTACGAGTGTCGCGAGCGCTTCCCCTTCAACATCCTCTGCAATAATAAGCAGCTGCTTGCCGGATTGTACGATCTTCTCAAGAACTGGCAGCACTTCTTGAATGTTGCCGATCTTCTTATCTGTGATCAAGATGTACGGTTCTTCCAGAACTGCTTCCATCTTATCTGTATCCGTAGTCATGTATGGAGAGATATAACCGCGGTCGAACTGCATGCCTTCTACTACTTCAAGCTCAGTAGTGAAGCCCTTCGATTCTTCCACAGTAATAACACCGTCGCTGCCTACCTTCTCCATAGCTTCTGCGATCAATTGACCGACTTCATCATCAGCTGAGGAAATAGCAGCAACTTGCGCAATTGCGTTCTTATTCTCGACAGGCTTAGCAATTGTCTGCAGCTGTTCAACTGCTGCTCTCACAGCTTTGTCGATACCCTTGCGAATAACCATTGGGTTAGCGCCGGAAGTAACATTCTTCAATCCTTCACGAATCATAGCCTGTGCAAGCACGGTCGCTGTAGTTGTGCCGTCACCTGCTACATCGTTCGTTTTCGTTGCAACTTCTTTAACAAGCTGCGCACCCATGTTCTCGAATGCATCTTCCAATTCGATTTCCTTCGCGATCGTTACACCATCATTTGTGATTAGCGGACTTCCGAATTTCTTCTCTAGTACAACGTTGCGTCCTTTTGGACCAAGCGTAACTTTCACCGCATTTGCAAGGGCGTCCACACCACGAAGCATGGAGCGGCGTGCTTCCTCGCTAAATATGATCTCTTTTGCCATGTTGGAATCTCCTCCTCGACGTATTCATTAAGTATTCAAACACAAACAACTTTAGCGGAACAGCTATGTCTGCACAACCGTGCTAGCCGATAATGGCGAGAATATCGCTCTCGCGCATGATCAGCAATTCTTTGCCGTCATACTTCACTTCGGTTCCAGCATACTTGGAGAAAATAATGCTGTCGCCTTCCTTCACTTCCAAAGCAACCCGCTCTCCATCCTTCAACGTACCACTGCCTACAGCAACTACCTTGCCTTCTTGCGGCTTCTCCTTCGCTGAATCCGGCAGAACAATGCCGCTTGTTGTCGTTTCTTCCTTCTCCATCGGTTCGATGAGTACACGATCGCCTAAAGGTTTGATCATACTAGTGAGCCTCCTCCTAAAGATTTGTTTGAAGTCATGTATTTGTTAGTTTGACGCCGTTTAGCACTCGCACTCATCAAGTGCTAACAACAATTTTTATATTAATCATTTCGCAGTGATTTTGCAAGAGGTTAGGTGCATTTTTTTTGATAATTTTTTATAAAGCCGAATTACTTTCATCATTGTTGCCTTGAAATGCGGTTATATTCAATAAAGTTGTGTTTTTTTGCTTACTTCGCCATTCGCATGCGTCTGCTAGGTAGGTGGCTGGTGGTTGGTGGCTGCTGTTTACGCTCATTGTTTGCTATCCCCTTCAATCAGCTTATCGCGATTCAAGAGGATTCCTACGATATCTAAGTCAATTTCATAATGATAACTTCTGCAGTTACCGTCCCCAATACTTGTCTTAATGCTTACGAATTGATCTATATCTGGTTAAGAAAGATGCTTACGTGCGCATTTTGACTTTGACACATCCTATAACAAATTTTTACTTGAAATAAGAACATATGTTCTGTATACTGACAATAAGAATAACGATTGGTTGGTGATTCTGATTGAAGCTTTCTCCAAGTATCTTTCATCTGAACAGTTATTCATATTTCGCTCAACTGCGATGGCCCAACGGATTTCACTGCGTACGCTGCGGTTACGATCGAGCGTATGCAATTCAGTCCCGCCGTCAGCCGCTTTATCAATGTCGTTCATGCCGCTACCAGACGTCATTAACTGCCGGTACGATCTTTGAAGGAAGCCGCACCAGTCTGGACAAGTGGAAGGTTGCAATCGAATTGCTATCCACAACCTCCAGCGTTAATGCCACACAATTGAAATCGATTATACAAGTCACCTATAAGACTGCCTGGAGAATGCTTCATCGGATTCGTAGCGCTATTAGTGCAATGGACGCATCTCGCATGCAAGAAGGCCATGTTAGAGCCGGTCTCATGTTCTATGGACGTCCTATGTTCACCTATATAAGAACTGAACGCGAGCATCCCGTGTGGATAAGCGCATCAGACAAGCGAATATCTTCCGAATCAAGTAATGAATTTAACAGCAAATTAAGTTATATAAAGATGAAGTGTGTGCCAAACAAAGATATCGCAGGCGACAAGTTGAATGAACAAGGAGAACAGCGTCTATTTACTACCCACGCAACACCAACTGCTGACAGCATCATGCTGAATAGAGGAGAACTTGCAAAGGACCTTCTAGTTAAGCAAGTGTTTAATGATGCTAAGGAATGGCTCAACAGAACCTTTCACGGAATTGGAGGAAAGCACTTGCAATCGTATTGGGACGAATATTGTTTTAGGCTGAATTTTGGAGACGGTGAAGGACCTCTGTCCGAGCGTCTGGCTCGCCTGTGTGTGACCAGTTTCTAAGTCAGGTACACGGAGTCTGTTTCACACTTGCAATATCTGCAGAGTTCACCACTTAAGACTGTCCATCAGTCAGAACATTAAATGAGACAATCTCGTGTCACAATCAACAAGTAGCCGAATCAAGAACTTCACTAGATTTGCTTGATTTTACAGCATATGATTGTCACGGACGAACAAATCATGATGAAGGCTTTATGCGTTGCTGATTGAAGGGGATAGCGTCAATGATAGCTGTCATGATTATGGAGTGAAATAAATTCAAAGATTGCTTCATCGAATATCTGAGCGAAGGGGATATCATCGAAGATAACTGTCACGGATACGCAGTAATAATAAGCCAAAGATTGCTTCATCGAATATCTGAGCGAAGGGGATAGCTTCCATACTGTGCCAGAGGGCATCCATACAGGGCCTGCATTCCTTATAAGCTCCGTGCTTTCCATACTTCATGCTTACCATCCTCGCGCTTCCCATCCTTCACGTCTTCCATGCATGCCATACACATACATCTAACGTGTAACGCAAACCGGTCACTATGAACAAAAACAATACCCCGTACGAATATAACACTCGTAAGGGGTATTTCAGGTTTCCTGTATAGCTTTATCAGCGACCTGTTGCTTATTGTATACGATTCGCGATAAGAGGACACTCAGCTCGTACAGCCCCATCATAGGGATCGTCACTAGGATCGCGCTCATTATATCAGGCGGTGTCACAAGTGCGCCAAGTATAAACAGAACGAAGTACGCAAACTTTCTGAACTTCCCAAGTCTGCGTGGATTCAGCAGACGAATCTTAGTCAGAAACATCACGATCGCAGGCAGCTCGAATAGCACTGTAATCGGCAATACGATATTAAATAAGAATGAGAAGTATTGGGAAATACCGAACAATTCCTCCAACCCGAGCGAGCCCGACAACTTAATCGAGAACATCATGGCGAACGGGAACACAATATAATACGAAAATCCCAATCCAGCTAATGCCAACAGGAAGACGAACGGAATATATTTAATAGCCGCTGTTTGTTCTTCCTTGCGCAAGCCGGGTTTGACAAACCCCCAAATCTGCAGCATCGTATAGGGCAGTGCTATGACAAGCGCCACAGCAAATGCTACATTCATATATATGCGAACTGCATCCCAGGGTGAGAATACTTTCAACGAGAAATTAGCGGCAGGTCCGCTTGCTTGAATGTATTGAATGATCGGATTGGCCACCAGCATCCCGACGATGACTGTGCCGGCAATAACGATGAGGACTCGAATCAGCCTGCTCCGTAATTCATCCAGATGCGCAACGAATAGTTGTTCTTCTGACATCGGTTAGCTCCTTAGTCTGGTAAGCGGCGGTTATCCGACGAATCCTTGCTTCGGTCCCCTTCTGCTTTCGACAAGTTCCCGTTGTCTTGCTCACTCTTCAGCGCTTCAGGCTTCTTCTTCTCTTCCTCGTCGTTCATTACATCATTGGCGCCTTTTTTGAACTCTCGCAATGTTCGTCCAAATGCTCTCCCGAGCTCCGGAAGCTTGCTTGGGCCGAATAATAACAGGGCAATCAAGATGATCAGAATTAACGCTGTTGGTCCAATATTTCCTAGCATTGTCGTTCCTTCTTTCCTCAAGGTAATCGTGCAATTATCTATTAGCAGTTGTACAATCCGCCGTAGCCCATGTCAGCAATTTCATTAGCCGCAATACGCTCGCCAGCGCAAATACGCGGGAGGAGCACATCGAATGAGGTATACGGATCATGCATGACACAACCTGGCAATCCTAATACTGGAACTCCTTGCAAGTAGGCCATAAGGAGCATCGACCCTGGAAGCATCGGCGTTCCATAGCTCACAATATCTGCCCCTGCTAATTTAATAGCCCCTGGTGTCCGGTCATCCGGGTCCACTGACATTCCACCTGTCAACAGAATCATATCTGCACCTTGGCTTGCCAAATCCCGAATATGCGTTACTATTGTGTCCATGTCATCAGGCGTATAGCGTTGTTCCATTACGCTGGAACCGAATGCACGCAGCTTCTCTTCAACTTTAGGACCGAATTTGTCCGCAATACGACCATGATACACTTCATTTCCGGTCGTAATCAAGCCTACCTTCATTGGCTTAAACGGCTTCACCTCTATCGGGCAGGCGCCAGAATGTCCCCATTCATCCACTTCTGCACTTCTCAATGCTGCAAGTTGCTCGACTGCGCGTACTTTCTCTTCTTCTACAACGAGCGGAATGACTCTGGTGCCAGCCAACTTGTCTGAAGGCTGCACAACCGTATTGTTCGGAATTGTTGCTAATACAACTTCGCCTAACCGGTTAACTTGATCGACGAAGCGCTTGTCGATTTTGGCAAGACCATGGATTCTGGATACGATGTTAGACTTTCCTTCATGCGGCTCTGACCACTCTGTCAGCTTGCCTGCGACAGTCTTGGACAGTCGAATGGCCGCATCATCTTCATGCAGATAGCCTTGTTCGATATTCAAGGTATAAATATGTTCTTTGCCTATACTAAGCAGCGCAGGGATATCCTCTCGTTGGATGACATGTCCTTTTTGGAACAGCCTGCCCTTGAACTTGCCTGGAATTATTTGTGTCAAGTCATGCGCCAGTACCATGCCTACGGCATTCTCTACACGAATTTCCTTCATCATCGATTCGCGATTGTTCATTCGCTGTGATCCCCCACTCGTCCAGTCAGCACTTGTAGCGCATGCGGCAGTTGATCGATAATGACTCGCAGACTTTCCAGAACTCCCTTGGGGCTGCCAGGCAAATTAATAATTAAAGTTTGGTCACGCAGACCGGCAACTCCTCTAGACAGCATCGCTCTAGGACTCGCATGCATGGCAACCGTGCGCATCGCTTCCGTAAATCCGGGTGCTTGTCGATCGATGACCTTCAAGGTTGCTTCAGGCGTTATATCACGTGGTGAGAGACCGGTGCCACCGGTTGTCAGAATCATGTCGGCTCGATGATAATCACTCATTTCAATCAATGCGGCCATAATCTCATCCATCTCATCTGGCACAATTCGGTAGTCGACAATTTCACCGTTCATTTCATCCTCCACCAATTCTCGGATCACTTGAGCGCTTGTATCCTCTCGCTCACCTCTGGACCCTTTATCGCTGGCGGTCAGGATGGCCACTTTCCACTTCATCCCTTACCCCTCCATCCGGTTTCATGTTTCCCGATGATATTCCCCGTGAATGCCGCCTGATTTGAATAACAGCTGCGTATGTTCTATGACAATTCCTTTCTCCAAGGCTTTGCACATATCATAGACGGTCAAGGCTGCGGCGCTAACAGCCATTAGCGCTTCCATCTCAACACCGGTCCGACCCTTCGTTCGAACCTCCGCTTCAATATGCAGTATATCCGTTCCATTGTTCGAAAACCGGATATCTACACCGGTCAAAGGGAGTGGATGGCACATTGGAACGATATCGGCTGTTCGCTTGCACGCCATTATGCCTGCTACTTGTGCTACTGCCAGCACATCACCCTTGGATATTCGTCCTTCGAGAATAGCCTTCAACGTATCCGGTTGCATGCGCAAGGCGCTTTCTGCTCTAGCGGTACGCTCCGTTTCTGATTTGGCTGAAATATCTACCATTTTGGCACGGCCGTCTTCATTGAAATGCGTGAATGCCATGATGTTGCCACCATCTTTCATTGTACTTGAAAAGAATAAACAAGAGATAGCTTCCATTCCCTCTGCCTGTAACAAATTTGTGAATTTTTCACCTTGCTTCATGGGTCTCGTAGCTGTCTATACGTATTTCTTCCTTCTCTGTAATGATAACACTTACCCTTATATCGTGCTGCTCGGCAGGAATTTGCTCAAAGATCTGCAATTCATATGCAGGAGCTATTCGTATCGGCTGCTTGTCCGCCAGTTGATCTGTTCGTGTCCATTGCTCGAATGTTTTGTCGTAATAACCGCCGCCATAGCCAATACGGTTACCCCGACGATCGAATGCAGCCCCGGGCACTATAACGACATCGGCTGACGCTGCATCTTCCAGAAGAGGCTGTTCCATGCTTGGCTCCATAATTCCGTATGTACCTGAATGAAGGTCGCCAGGACTATGAATGATAGAGTACGACATCGTAGCCAGCTTGCGATCAACTCTCGGTGCTGCAACGATCCAAGACTGCTGCCAAGCCCATGTGATGAAGGGACGAATGTCGACTTCAGATCGGAATGGCCAGTAGACCAGAACGGTAGGGCATGCAATCCGTGCATGAACATCTGTTAATAACGAAGATTGGATGATGTTACGACAGATTTGCTCTGATTTGGTCTTGCGATCTTCCGTTGACAACGCTTCTCTCCGCTCGAGCGCATAGGCTCGCCATTCTGATTTCGTCTTCATCTTCATCGTTCCCTATCCTTGAAATCAACCGATATATGTTACAGTGTATCATAATCAAATTGGGAAAAACATAGAAACAGCCTCCTGCAGCTAATCAGCTGCCGTCGTCCATCGGAGATTGGCAACGACAGGCAGATGATCAGACGCAATCGACACCGGCACATACACCTCCTGCACCTCCCATACATTCCCGCCAGGCTGTGCAGCGTAGATATGATCGATTTCCCGCTTACCCATAATCGTCCCTCGTTGTTCCGATTGCTCTAACTTCTTCCATCGTTCGGGCATATGAAGCAACGGATGCGAAGCCTCCATGTTGAAATCCCCCAGCCACAATGCAGGCTCCTTCGCTTGCTCAAGAAATCGCAGCACGTGTGGCATCTGTTGTACTCTCTCCTCTTCACTCAAGCCAAGATGTGTCGTGTATACGTCTATCCATCCCCGGTTTGTCGATATAGTCGCTTGCAGCATCGTTCGATTCTCCCACATCCCACCAAGAGACACAGAAGTAGCCGACTGTATTGGATCGTGACTAAGAATCGCATTTCCATAGGCAAAATTGCCAATTTTCATACTTGGAGCGAAGGCCCAGTTCATGCCCAATAGTTGCGCTAATTGCTTCACCTGATCTTGAAAGCCACTGCGCCACATATAGCGATCCACTTCCTGCAAGGCGACAACATTTGCCTCCTCTTGCCGGATTACTTGCGCAATTCGTCTTAGACTAATCTTATTATCAGTGCCACGTGCATGTCGAATGTTGTATGTCATCACCTTCCATTCCTGTTGTGGAGAACTGTCTGAAGCGATGAGAACTTGAGCTGGTTTCGTTCTGACCGAAGAAATAACTGCATAGTTATCTATTCCGATTAACCCAGCGGTCAAGGAGATGAGCACAGCACTCGCAACGAAACATGCCGCAGTCCATACAGACAAAGGATGTCTTTTTTGAAAGGGCTTACATTTTTGTGCAGGACACATACTGACTCCGCCTCCCCGCATACCGCGTTCTCGTTTCATTCCGCTCATATGTGCTCTTGATTGTAGCATGGAACACGATTCGAGCTATAGCGACAATTGCTTCCAGACGTCTATACTTTGCCGAACCTGTGTCTGTTCATGTAAACTAGAAGTGACCGTTTTAAGGAGGTTGTTGGAATCATGCTGCTTCAAGGATTAAGCATCACGAAATCATACGGCACTACACCAATATTAAGGAATATTCATATACAAGTGGAAGAGAAGGAGAAGGTAGGCTTAGTCGGCGTGAACGGCGCAGGTAAGTCAACCTTGCTCCGCATTCTTGCTGGAATTGACAGTGCGGACAATGGCGACATTATTGTGCCGAAGCAATCTAAGATCGGTTATTTGGCGCAGCATAGCGGACTGGATTCAGCGTTATCCATCTGGGATGAGCTCATGACAGTGTATGCGCCGCAAGTTCAAATTGAGGAGAGAATGCGCCAGCTCGAGCAGCGCATGAGTGATCAGGACGAAGAGCAAGACACCGCTTCGATGGAGGCCTTGCTCAAGCAATACGATGAGCTTGCCCATCAGTTTCGTATGCAAGGCGGATACGAAATGGAGGCCAACGTACGCGGCATACTGAATGGAATGGGCTTTGGCGATATGCCGTTCGATACGTCCGTTCACGCTTTGAGCGGCGGGCAGAAAACACGGCTCGCATTAGCCAAAATTTTGTTACAAGCACCTGATCTGCTCATGCTGGACGAACCGACGAATTATCTAGATATTGCTACATTAACTTGGTTGGAAGCGTATCTCAAGCAATATTCAGGCGCTATCTTGATTGTCTCTCACGACCGGTTTTTCCTCGATGCAGTTGTTGGCACTATATATGAAATCGAACGAACGATGGCGAAGCGTTATACGGGGAATTACAGCAAATTCATAGAGGTGAAGGCCAAAAATCTCGAAGTAGAGCAGAAGCATTATGAAAAGCAGCAGCAGGAAATTCAGAAGATGGAAGACTTCGTCCGCCGTAATCTAGCCCGTGCCTCTACGACGAAGCGCGCACAATCACGGCGAAAGACGTTGGACAAGATGGAACGGCTAGACCGGCCGTCAGGGGAACTGAAGCGGGCGTCATTTTCCTTCCGACAAGCGCGCGCATCCGGCAACGATGTACTACTAGTCGATCAGTTATCAGCAGGCTATCCCGAGCAGCAACCATTGTTCCACAACGCTTCCTTCCATCTGCATCGCGGGGAAACGGTTGCATTGATCGGACCTAACGGGATCGGCAAATCTTCCTTGCTCAAGACCTTAATGGGACAGCTTCAAGCTCAGGCAGGTACTATTCGCTGGGGTGCCAAGACTGATGTTGCGTATTATGATCAGGAGCACACGACACTCAACCCGAATCATACCGTATTGGAGGAAGTGTGGAATGCCTTCCCGCATGAGGATGAGCAAGCAATCCGTACAGTGCTCGGTAATTTCTTGTTTAGCGGTGATGATGTGGAGAAGCTTGTAGGCTCATTAAGCGGCGGCGAACGTGCTCGAGTCGCTTTGTCCAAGTTGATGCTACTGGAGGCAAATGTGCTCATCTTAGATGAACCGACCAATCACCTTGACTTGTACAGCAAAGAAATACTAGAGTCTGCCCTGCTCGACTTCGAAGGAACGCTGCTCTTCATCTCGCATGACCGATATTTCTTGAACAAAATGGCGGAGCGTGTCATAGAGCTTAGTGTTGACGGCATTCAACATTTCCTGGGAAATTATGATGATTATGTCGAGAAGAAGGCTGAACTCACAGAGCTTGCTGACCACGCAACAAACACGACAGCATCGCATGTGACGCAAGCTGGCAAACAGGCTGCCTCCACTCCGTCATCCGACAATGGCGCTGCCGCATACGAAGCAGAGAAGCAAGCTAAGCGTGATGAGCGGAATCGGCAACGTAAGCTGGAGCAATGTGAGCAGCAGATCGCAGAGCTGGAAGAAGAACACGGTGCATTGGAGCTGCGGATGGCAGAGCCGGATGTGTTTCAGAACTATGTCAAAGTGCAAGAGCTCGAAGAGAAAATGACAACGATAAAGAACAAGCTGCAAGAGCTCTATGAGGATTGGGAGGCATTGGCCGAATAGTCCGATACTTCCTGTTCGTCGTACTCATATATCTCCTGAAGCCTTAGCAGCAGCATAGGAACGGCCACATATACAATCATTGTGGCTGCAGACACAATGCCGGAGTCGTTGACCAGCAATGCTGTTACTGCCCCCGTCACAATGGCAATAAAACCATGCATCAAATCCGGAACAGCATGCTGCCAACGATGAAACACACCGCGTGGCTTGATAAGCAGCACGATCATAACTAACAGACTCGCAATCAGCACCTTGCTCCAGGACGAAACCCCGATCAAGTGAATATTCATTGAAAGCTTGCGGTACACCATCGCTGCGATCAGGTCTATTCTCCCTCCTTCCAATAATCCCATCGCCTTGCCAATGTGACTTGGATTAGACGCATCGAACGGCAGCCATACGTTCAAACACCACAGTAGGAGCAATCCCGCAATCCCTGCACATGCACAAGCTCCGATCAGGCGGAGAAGCACACGTCTGCCTTCCCACAATCGGGTAAACAGCCGTGTGTATAACACTGTGAATGCTGCTGCTGCAGTCAAGGCGCCGCCCGCATTCGTCCCGCCTGATGGCGCTGCGAGGTACACGAATATCGCGATGAATACTAGAGCCGCGGCGATTGCCACTGCCTTCCGCCGCTTCGTTCCCGACGGCGCCCCATATTGAGCTGCTGCTGCAACTGCAAGCAACGTCGAGCCGATGAGCACGCCCATAAATTCATTGCCAATACCATAGTAACGGGCACCGACCATCGCGTCATAACCGAGTATGGAGCGCTTCATCGCCTCCGCTCCTGTCATGCCGTCTGCTAAAAGCAGCGCCGTGCCAACTATTCCGATCCAAGCAGCTGCTAATACATATCTGGAATGATACCCCGTCCGCAAGTGTCGATGTCTCTGTAACCGATAACTGATCATTACAGCACTCACCGCGATAGCGACTGTTCCAACTGCAAACGATGCTGCAAGTATGCCGCTAGTCAAGTGAGCGGCCCACCCCATCACATGCAAAACAACCGGAGCAGCAAGCAAACTGAGCAGCATAGCTGCGCCTATCGTCTGTCGGGACCATCGCGGCAAGCGCTCCCGCCACCGGAACGGATAGACGACAAATACGAGCAGACCGAGCAATACGGTAATTTCATAGGTCACGAACGTATACAGTAACGGAGGTCTAAGCGCGTATATTTTGCGCATTTGCTCCACCATATTGCTAACGATCAGCATTGAATCTTTCATTGTTATGGACGCAACCGGCGCTCCAAGCATGCTTTGAACTGGCTTCAAGTCAAACTGTGCTAGCAAGGTCGGAGCGAGATCATACAAGGAGATGACTCCGGGGCGGCGAGTCGTCGCAGACGTCAGCACACCGCTCTCCATTTCTCCACCCCATACTACGATCGGAGCCATACGATTGTATGCGCGATATGCATCGGCATGAACGTAAGGGGAGAATAGAATGAGCATTCGAGCTTGCCCTGCCTCGCTCTGCTCCCAGATAAGCCGACCAATAAAATCATCAATTTCTGTAAGTACGACGTGCTTCCACGCCTGAAACTCATCTATTTCGTAATAGCTGCGTGCATCATAGAGCCGATCCAGGTCGCCAAGCTCAATAATTACGAGAGACGGTGCTGAATGCTGCTGCAGCTTGTAAATTAGTTGCTCATAGTCTGTTCGCAGTCCGTAAGGCCGATCGGGGGCGCTGCGATTAAGGTCTGTCGATACATCCCCGTATGCCCTTCCATGCTTATCCATAATAACGAAAGGCGCATGTCTGCCAAGGAATTCAGTATCGATGACAGGCTGTCCCGCTTTGCTGCGATCCCGATTTCCGTACGCAGCAGCAGGAATATACGCATGACGCAACAAATCGCCAAGACGATCAGCAGAATTACCCTTCTGCGCCTGCCAACTAATAATATCTGGTACAACAAGCTGCCCGTTAGTCGTTGGGAGACCGGTTCTTCTAGCGAACAATTCTCCTGCAATTCCATGCTCCTTCCCTGTGCTTACGTATTCCCACACATTATAAGCGTGCAAACTACCACTTGCTTCCACAGGTGCGCCAAGACCAATCGAAGCATAGACGTCCTCAGCCCCTCGAACCGGGGTGCGAATATTCATCGCGCCTACTGCCCCTTCATGAACGATCCGCTGCAGATGCGGATACGCTGCCAGTTCAGTCTCATTCCATTCCATGAACGACAACCCCGGAACAGAGATAACAATAATCTCACCTGTACTTGTCTGTGTTGTTTGGCTGACAGACGGCTGTTCACTCCCCTCCGCATGTACTGGAACTGCATTGCCGCTGAGCAGTACGACAACTGTCATCCACAGAAGAACCCGCCTCATATTTACTGCCACGTCCCGCTTCATCCTCCGTACTGTGTCCGGCAACTGTTTCATCCTCCCCTGTGGTTTACAACGTTTATTCACATTATTCACAGGCTTATACACAGCTAATCGTTAACTTTTACCTTTGTACGCGTACATACCGTATCATTTATCCACTTTATCCACAGTATCCACAACTGTTTGTTGAAAAACTTGTTCTGTTTTTCATCACACCGAAAGTCCCAATCTATCGGTATTTAGAAGGTGTTCTCCACAAAAACAGCATCCTTGTGGATAAATTTTATTCACAAGCATGACGGTCAGATAATGTTGAAGAACAGAAAAAAAAGCCGACCGCCTCGAGCGATCAGCTTATACTCTATTATTATTGCACATGCGCCCACTGTTCCAAGGTCAACATCGGGTCTGCCTTCATATCCAGTGAAGTGAAGCATTGCCGTTCCCACTTCAGATAGGCGGCAGCCCCAATCATAGCAGCGTTGTCCGTGCACAGCGAGAGAGGAGGAATCGCCAAGCGAATCCCTTCCTTGCCGCACACTTCCTCCAAGCGCGCACGCAGCCCGCGATTGGCAGCAACGCCGCCGGCAACGACGAGCTGCTCTGCTCCGGTATTCTTCACAGCGCGCAGTGCCTTCTCTGTCAGTACGTCGATGACAGATTGTTGGAAGCCGTTGGCTACATGAGCCGGGTCCAACGTCTGCTTACGCATTGATGCTTGATTCAATGCATTCAACACGGCCGACTTCAACCCGCTGAAGCTGAAGTCATAGGAATCGGATTCCAGCCAAGCGCGCGGCATCGGAATCTCACCGTCAGCTTCCAATGCCAGCCGATCTACGTGCGGCCCGCCGGGATAAGGAAGCGATAGTGCACGGGCTACCTTGTCATACGCTTCGCCTACTGCGTCATCCCGCGTTTGTCCAAGCCGCTTGAAGCTGCCGTCCTGCTCCATATGAATAATTTCAGTATGACCGCCGGATACCACTAATGCAATCAAGGGGAACCGGAGTTCTCCGCTTAACTGATTGGCATAAATATGACCGGCAATATGATGCACCCCGATAAATGGTAGTCCATGTGATAAGGCGAGCGCTTTCGCAGCTACGACACCGACCAACAGCGAGCCTACGAGTCCCGGTCCCTGTGTCACGGCAATGGCAGACAACTCATTCATTCGCATATTGGCTTCCTCTAGTGAGGCTTCAATGATGCATGTAATGGTCTCCACATGCTTGCGCGATGCCACTTCCGGCACGACCCCGCCGAAGCGCTTGTGTGTGTCCATCTGGCTGGAGACGACATTGGACAATATGCGTCTTCCATCCTCTACTACTGCAGCGGAGGTCTCATCACAGCTTGTTTCCACCGCTAGTATCCGACATGTCATGCTGAGTCCCCCCGATTCGAATCCGACGTCAAGTTAGCCCACATTATAAGTGCATCCTCACGATTATCTGTGTAATATTCCTTGCGGATGCCAACACCATAGAAGCCAAGCTTCTCATACAGCTGCTTCGCGCGTGTGTTAGACACCCTCACCTCCAACGTCATCCGTCGAGCGCCTAAGAACACCGCCGTTTCCTTCAAGCGCTGCATCAGCTTCTCACCCCAGCCGCGTCCACGATACTCCGACTTTACAGCAACGTTCGTAATGTGCGCCTCATCTATGATGAGCCACAATCCGCCGTATCCTACTATTAAGCCATCATATTCAAGAACGATATAATGCGCATACTGATTATGTGTCAGCTCATTGCGGAAGGCGTCCTCACTCCAAGGCGTAGTGAACGCTTCGCGTTCAATGGTACAAACTGCAGCAATATCGTCTTGCTGCATGGAGCGAAACCGTGGCGCAGAGGCGAATTGTTGATAAGATTGCGAGGATTGCATCATCTTCCATCCCTCTCTGCTCGGTTGGCCAGCAGCTTGGCTTCCGCCTCAGCCAACTGGGTATAATTTGGCACGACTTCATGCACACCGTCACGCAGCCATTCACTCATTATCCCGAGCGCTCCTGCGTGAGCGGCGTTCAACCGGCATTGCTGCCAGCTGAAGCTAATGCCTGCTTGCCGAGCCCGCTCTGCAGCCGCCTGCAGCTGCGGGTGGAACCGCTCTGTCTCGCCGACGACCACGAGCTCCGAAGGCCGCTCTACCGTCACCCCATCCAGCGTTCCCTCCGCTGCTGCTTGCACTAGCTTGTCCAACCATTGTTTCAGCTGACGATTACTGTCACCGCTCAGATTCTGCATATTCGCTGCCCCGTCCCAAAGTGCATACAGACCTGTGTACACATTCTCTCGCCGCGCATCAAGGATCGGCGCGACCCACACCGACGCACTTTGCTGTCCATTCTTGAGCGCCTGCTTGCCGCTAAGTGCCAATGCCGCAAGTGTAGATACACGAACTAGCGGGATGCCGAGTGTCCAAGCCATTGTCTTCGCTACCGTTACGGCAATACGAACACCAGTGTAAGAGCCCGGACCTGTCCCTACTGCAATGCCTTCCAGATCCGTTGGCGCCAACCCTGCCTCGTCTAGCAGCTCCCCGATAGCCGGAACGAGCCGAATCGAATGATTGCGCTCGGCTTCGGAATGTCGCTCAGCTGCCACTTGGCCATCGATCAGTACAACAGCGCTCAGCATACCTGTCGAAGTATCCAGCGCCAAGATGCGCGAAGGAGTCTGCCCAGCATGCCTCACTTGCATGCCGCTGTTCGCATCTGATTCCAAGCTGCGCACCCAACGCTCACTCAGCTCTTCATAACGCTCTCCTCTCGGCTCGATTGTAATATCTCGGCCATCCTCTTGCTCATTACGCATGATGCGCACATGCAAATATTCTTCTGGAAGCTCCCCGACAATACGTTCCGCCCATTCGACAAGCGTAATGCCTTCGCCGTAGAAGTAATCTTCCAGCCCCAATTCACCAGCTTCCGCCTCAGTAATGCGATATACATCCATATGATACAGAGGCAGTTGCGCTTGCTCATATTGTTTGATGATCGTAAATGTCGGGCTGTTCACGGTCTCCTGAACGCCTAATCCGCTGGCGAATGCTTGAGAGAACCGTGTCTTCCCCGCTCCCAAATCCCCGTCCAACGCCACGACGGTTCCAGGACCGCACAGCGGCGCCAGCTTCGCAGCAAGTCGATCCGTATCGGTTGTGTGATCGACTTGAATCTGCCAGCAACCCCCACTATCTGGTCTGTCTATCCGTATCATAAGTTAAGAACTCCCTTGTCCCTGCATTCATTTCTTCATTATATCGCTCCCCTGGCTATGGGGCAAACATAAGAGAACGCACAACAACTCCCGCCTAGCCCTTAACGGCAAGCCCGGGAGTCATTATCAAAGCTAGTATAGGCCTAGTTACACCCCGTCACATTACTTGAATTCTGGTTGCTCGAAAGACTGGTTAATCTGGTCAAGAACAGAATTTGGTTCATCCATCGTATCAGTCGTCGTTTCCTCAATAAGTCCATTTTGCTTACTGACTATGCCGCCGCCAAGTCCCTCATTTACCATGCGATCCACATCCATGAATGCATCATCTCGACTTTCATAATGTGAATCGCGATTTTGCTGATCTGTCATCGTATGTGCCTCCATTGATCTAGATTTATATACCTATTCACGTATACTTTGCGCATTTCCACATAACTCTATACTGGATAGAGTCCATTACATCATTGATAACTTTTGCAGATTGCGTACATCCTATTGCGTAACAAATCCATACAAGGCGGTGAAATGTACATGCATACGATGTGGAAAGGCGCGGTCAGCTTCGGCCTCGTCCATGTGCCAGTCAAGATGTTCTCTGCAACAGAAGATAAGGATATATCGATGCGCATGATTCATAAGCCATGTGGCACGCCCGTGAGCTATATTCGTCGTTGTGCTACATGTGAGTCCGATGTCGCTTGGGAGGACATTGTGAAGGGCTATGAATATGACAAAGGTCACTTCGTTCTATTCAATAAGGAAGAACTGGAAGCATTGAACGGCGAGGCAAACAAAGAGATCAAAATTCTAGACTTCGTTGATATCACGGAAATCGATCCTGTCTACTTCCAAAAAACATACTACCTCGCACCTAGTGACACAGGATCGAATGCCTACAGCTTGCTGCTGCAGGCACTCAGTGAATCTGGCAAAATCGGGATTGCTCAAGTATCGATTCGATCTAAGAGCAGTTTGGCTGCTGTTCGTGTAGTGGAAGGCTGTCTGGCAATGGAGACGATCTTCTACCCAGATGAGATCAGACCGATCGCACAAGTGCCCAACCTTCCGGAGCAAGCGACTGTGGACGAGAAGGAGCTGACGATGGCCAAGATGCTGATCGATCAGCTAACAGTTCCGTTCGAACCAGAGAAGTATCAAGATGAGACGCGGCAGCGAATTATGGAAGCGATTGAGAGCAAGATCGCTGGCGAAGAAGTGCAGGCCGCACCGAATCAACCAGCGACCAACGTTGCAGATTTAATGTCCGCCTTACAAGCAAGCTTAGCCGCTGTCCAGACCGATCCTGGCAAGGATTCTTCCAGCAACAAGCGCAAGTCAGCTCCTGCCAAGAAGAACGCAACGAAGAAGGCAGTCGGTGCGGAAGCAGACAAGCCAGCTGCCAAGAAACGCACTACCAAGAGCAAAACAAAGAAAGATTCTTCATAGTAAATCAGCATTCATATCACGCTACAAAGTACACTGCGCAGCCGGCGTATCTACGATAGCCTGGATGCTCGGCTGACGCATCGTGCCGCGCTGCGTCCATTCGAGAAACTGAACTTTGACCGTTAGTACCGGTCTGAGCCATATAGCATCTTGGCTGCGCATTGGCTTGTTGACGAACGAGTTATCCGCAACGATCAGAGGCTGAATACGGGTTGTCAGGTCACGCCAGTTCGCGACACTAAGCTTGCCAGTCCCCGCATGACCAATGTAGCGAAGCTGTCCCTGCTCATAAAGGCCAAGCAGCAGGGAATTGACCGTCCGCCCCCTTAGGGTCACACCACCAATGACAGCATGTATATCCTTATACAGCTTCGTCTTCTGCCAGCGGCTGTCCTTCCCGTTGATCGCATAGGTACTGTCCAAATCTTTGCTGACGATCCCTTCCATCTGATGCTGTTTCATAACATTGAGCAGCATTTCTGGATCATAGTAATTTTGCACCAATTGGACATGCTCGCCGGGCACCAACACGCTCTTCAGCAGCTCCTGCCTGTCGGACAGCTTCTGACCCGTTACCCAATTGCCATTGCAATAGAGAATATCATAGACCATGTAGACGACAGGCGTCTGCTTGACAGCGCGTTCGATGCTTGGTTCCTTGCGGAGACTGTCCCGCTTCATGACCTCTGTGAATGAAGGGCGCTCCTGATCGAAGGCTATTATTTCCCCGTCGAGGATGAAGGATTGTGCTGTACAATACGATCGCGGCTCATTCAACTCAGGATATTGGCGCGTCCGGTCATGAAGCTTGCGGTTGATGAGACGGCATTGCTCCCCCTCATAATAGGTCAGTATTCTGACACCGTCCCACTTAATCTGGGCGGTCCACTTACCGGCTGTCGGGGGCTTCTCCGCTCGAATCGGTTCGAAGGGAATGACGGGCTGTAGCTGCATAGCGCCTCCTTAGGATACTTGCTATCTTCTACTCTTACTTATTCACTAGTATTCCCAATATTCATGCCGTTCATCGTACGCACACGCATAAATATGCGTGCATTCAAGCACAATGGGAATAACCAAGGAGGCGATAAACAATGCCTGCCACGATGAGAGGAACGATTGAGGTTGAAGGCTGCGAAATTGCGATTACTAACCCTAACAAGCTGATGTGGGAAGAACCCCGTATCGACAAAGCTCTCTATCTGCAGAAGCTGGCCGAGCTTGCTCCTTACTTACTCCCTTATTGCCGCAATCGCTATTTGACGACAATACGCTTTCCAGACGGAGCTTTGGGCAAGTCATTTTATCAGAAAAATGCTCCTGAGCCTACACCTCATTACGTGCGTGTCGAGCCGTTAGACCAAACCCGCTACGTCATATTAGATTCTCTGCCAGTATTGCTGTGGTTAGGGAATTTGGCTTGCTTGGAATTCCATCCTTCGTTCCAGGAGGTTGGCAGCACATTGCCGTGTGAATGGGTTATCGATCTGGACCCGAGTGTGGAGGTAGAGCCTCGGATGGCGGAGGCTGCGGTCATTATTGGTGACATTCTGCATTCCCTGCACATTGAGGCCGTGCCGAAAACATCCGGAGCCACAGGGATTCAGCTGTACGTTCCGATTCAGTCGGGCTATACATTCAGTCAGCTCCGAGCAATCGGGAAATTCGTAGCAACCTATGCGGTGCAGCAGCATCCGAAGCTATTCACTGTGGAAAGATTCAAGAAGGACCGGGGCAATCGCATTTACTTCGATTATTTGCAGCATTGGCAAGGCAAGACGCTATCCTCGCCTTATACGCCTCGAGCACGCAAGGGAGCGCCAGTCTCCACCCCTCTCCTATGGGAAGAGCTCCGAAGTATGGATCGATTCGATCCTTCACCGTACAATTTGATTACGATTGGGGAGCGTCTTCGCCAGTATGGAGACGTGATTGCCGCATGTCCTGCGCAAAATTTGGACGATGTACTGACCTTTCTAGATCGACGGGCTATGAATTAAATACCCGGAATTAACGAACGCTTGTGTCTCGTTTTCTGAAATTGCTTTTCCAGCTTCGCTTGGATATTAGGATCAATCGTCTTACCTTCCAAATAATCACTGTTAGCATCATAGGGAATGCCAAGCTCAGCCTCGTCTGTTTGTCCATCCCATAGTCCTGCTGATGGCGCCTTCTCCAGAATCGACTTCGGTACGCCGAGCGCTGACGCAAGCATCCGCACCTGCCGCTTGTTCAAAGTGCTAAGTGGTGTAATGTCTACAGCGCCGTCCCCATACTTGGTGAAAAATCCAGTAATCGCTTCAGAAGCGTGATCGGTACCTACGACAAGCAAATTTTGCTCAAAGGCTAGCGCATATTGAACGACCATGCGCGTACGAGCTTTGATATTGCCTTTGCCCGGTATACTCACATGCCGATGAACACCGATCGACTTCAGCGCGTATTCCGTCTCCAGCGCAATCTCATTGACCGCTTCCTCAATATTCGTCTCAACCGTGTATGTCAGCCCAATCGCTTGGGCAGCCGCATAGCTGTCTTCGATATCCTCCTGTTGACCGTAAGGCTGAAATACACCTAACGTGCGATAATCCATACCGCTTTCCTCAGCTAGCGCATCAGTCGCCTTCTTGCATAACGCTGCTGTAACGGCGCTGTCAATCCCGCCGCTTATGGCAATCAGGAGGCCCGTCGTCCCCGATTGCAATACATAAGACTTGAGAAAATCCACTCGCTTGCGGATCTCTTCTTCGACATCAATGGTCGGCTTAACGCCAAGCTCTGCAATAATTTCCTGTTGCAAACTCATCGTATTCGCACATCCTTTTTCTATTCGCTCTCTTCAATAGATTTGTGAACTAACCTAACATCTGACCTTATTATACAACACTTCTGGATTTTTACCGAATCGTTTGTTATCGTATGGGCAAGAGAGAGGAGAGAGACACTAGATGATAGACATTCACTGCCATATACTATGCGACCTGGATGACGGTGCGGGAGATTTGCAAGAATCTGTGAAGATGGCTCGAATCGCGTATGAAGACGGGATTCGTCACATTATTGCAACACCGCATTTTACGCTGGCTTACCGCAATACAGCAGACCGTGTGCAACGCAAAGTCCTCGAGCTGCAGCAAGAGCTCGACCGCCTCGGCATTGGCGTCAAGATTCATCCCGGCAATGAAGTGCGGCTGGAGTCCAAGTCCTTCCTGTACGAACATGCCAAGTCCGAGCAATTCTCTTATCTTGATCCCGCTCAACAGTACGTATTGCTGGAACAGCGTTGGTCTGACTATAATCCCGATACGATTGAAGTAGCCAAGTGGTTGATGAAGCGGCACACCCGTCCGATACTGCCTCATCCGGAACGTCATACGTTCTTCCGCAAGCAGCCCGAGCTTATCGAACAGCTGATTCAGGCCGGTGTATGGACGCAAGTGACAGCCGACAGCTTGAACGGCAATAACGGTGAAGAAGTACGACGGTTTGCTGAATGGCTGCTTGCCCAAGATTATATCCACACCTTGGCAACAGATGCTCACAATGTGCGGCGCAAGCCTAATTTGTCCAGCGGATATGAAGCAGTGCGCAAGCTTGCGGGTATCCAGCGAGCAGAGCAAATTATGCAGCGTACCGAACAAATTCTGTTTCCTACTGGTTAGTTTAGAGTTCCAGCTGCTTCAGTACTTGATGCATACGCTGAACACCTAATTCAATGCGCTCCTCATTCAAATGGGCGAAGCCAAAGCATGCTGAAGGTCGAGGGTCTGTCACATAATAAGAGGCTCCATCCGTCCATTCCACCCCCGCCTGCTTGCAGGCAGACAGGAACCGCTTATATTGTTCCATGGATCCTTGCCACTCAGCGAATAGATGCAGCCCTGCATCGGCAGGGAATAGCTTGATGCGATCAGCAAGCTTGCCCTTGCTAAGCGAAGCCTGAAGCAACTCTCTCCTTCGCGCATAGATCCGCTTCATTCTTCTAAGATGCTTCTCGTAGCCCCCACCTTGCAGGAAAGCCGCCATCGCCTGCTGCTCAACTAACCCGGAAGCATGCGGCTCCGCCATTTGTTGCGCTTGCTGGAATGCGTGACGCAAGCCGGTCGGAAGTACAACATAGCCCATGCGCAGTGCGAACGGCATAGACTTAGAGAAGCTCCCAATATACACAACCCTTCCTTCCGTATCTAGTGACTTCAACGGTTCGACCGGATTGCTCCGGTGTCGAAATTCACTATCGTAGTCATCCTCAACAATGAAGGACTGCCGTTGCACCGCCCACCGTAACAAATGTTGCCTGCGGGTCATGGACAATACTGCTCCTGTCGGAAACTGCCGCCCTGCAGTAACGAGTAGCAGCTTCACATCGTCCCAATTGTGTGGAATTAACCCACTTTCATCAATTTCAGCTGTTACTATATTCACTCCTGCCGACATCATCGCCCGTAGCGTTCCACCATATCCGGGATTTTCTACGACTGCGCGATCTCCCGGCTGCAACAGCAAATGCACAAGCAAAAAAATAGCCTGCATCGATCCATGCACAATCGCAATATCCGCCGCATCCGCTTGAATGCCTCTCGTACGGCCGAGCATGCGAGCAATCGCTTCTCGCAACGGCAAGTAACCTGCTGCGTCATGCTCTCCTAGCTGTCCATGGCTATAAACCTCCCGCACCTGCGCATACATGATCCGCTTCCATTCCGTCATCGGGAACGTATCCATATCCGGTCCTTGCAAGGTGAACGAGATGGTTGAGAAATGCGGGCTGTTGTTATTGTTACCCGATGTGACGAGTAAGCTATTCATAGAGTTTCTCCGTCGTACCGTCTCTGCTGTACCCACTATGCGCTGCCCCCATTCCGACAAAACCGCCTCTGCATGATTAGCGTTAGACGGTAGATTGAGACTTATTCCATCATATGCGACGAATGTACCGCGCCCAATCGTTGCCTCCACATAGCCCTCTGCTGCCAGCATCTCATACACTTGATTCACCGTCCCTCTTGACAAGGACAAGCTTGCCGCAAGCTCCCTCGTCGAGGGCAGACGGACACCGCACTTCAATCTCCCAGTAACAATCGCTTCTCGCATCGCTTGGTATACTGCATCTGTCTCTGTTCTAGTCTGTGCTCGATGGCGGTTATATGGAACGATGAAGTCCACCTTACGCACCTCCATTACGTGACCGCATGAATGGTCCAATAAAAACATGCTAAATTGGATCTTTTTTCTTGTCAATCCTTTCGTTATTCTATACATCAATAGAAAGGTGGAGAAGCGAATGCGTAGAAAAGATTTTGAACAGCTCGATGAACAGGAAGTACACGAGTTTTTGACAGAACGGTCATACGGGGTGCTCGGCTTGCATGGCGAGGACGGTTGGCCCAACCTTGTTCCTCTCAACTTCGTCTATCATGAAGGTAATATTTACTTCCACGGCAGCAAAATCGGGCAGAAAATCAACGATCTTCGCGCGAATGAGAAGGTGTCCTTTGCAGTAGCTGATGAATATGCACTGATTCCTTCGTATCTTAGTGATCCGAAGCTTGCCTGTCCGGCAACGGCTTTTTTTAAATCCGTGTTGATTCGGGGCCATACAACGCTAATTGAGGATATGGAGGAGAAGGCGACCGTCTTTAGCGCTTTGATGAACAAGCTGCAGAAAGAAGGCGGCTATGCGCCGATATCGGTTCATGACCCCGACTATGTTCCACAGTTGAAAGGCACAGCTGTAGTGAAAATTGAGGTGGATTCGATGTCGGCCAAGTTCAAGTTCGGCCAAAATTGGAATGAGACGCGTCGGAGAAAGGTCGAGCAAGGGTTGCAGCAGCGCGCAGCTGCTCGTGACGAGGAAACGGTCGCGCTCATGCGCAAGTATTGCCCGGCTCATCGTGAGGAATGAGGCCGGCTAGCGACTATTCAAGCTTCACGCAACAACGCATTGGGATTAGATTCACTATGTCGGATATGCTTTTGAGTGGATAGGCAACGTGAGTTGACGGCGGCAGAACACCCAGTATTAATTATGTCGAGGGTAGGGAGTATCCTTCTCACCTCTATTGCTCGCTATCCCCTTCACTCAGATTAGAACCTTCTAACTACTATTGCTCGCTATCCCCTTCACTCAGAATACCATTCGACACAGACAGTTCGTCAGTTTCACAATTTGATTCCGGAACGAAGCAACGGAATAGCTGAACAGTGGGATAGTAACCTAGGATACGGTCAGTCCGCTCTGCTGAGCGAAGGGGATAGCTTCGCCATGCTGCGAGTCCCACACCTCTGGCTGAGCGATGGGGATAACTTCGCTATGATGTGAATCCCACACCTCTGGCTGAGCGAAGGGGATAGCTTCACTAGAGGGGTAATCACTATTACGTTAGTCTGTGGACGGCACCTATGACTGCTTAACCAAAAAAAAGCTGGCGCTCCCTAAGGAGTACCAGCGTTCCGCACGATAACGTGACGGCTCTATTCTCATTTACTTACAATGCTGATCGAAGGCAGCCGTCAATTCTGCAGCGATCGCTTCAGCGGACCGGTCTTCAATCTGATGACGCTCAATGAAGTGCAGCAATTCGCCATCCTTCATCAAGGCGATGGAAGGCGAAGATGGAGGGTACGGCGCGAAGTATTCGCGCGCTTTCGCCGTAGCTTCCTTCTCTTGACCGGCGAAGACAGTGAACAAATGGTCCGGCTTCGTACCATGCTGCAACGCTTGAGCAACGCCCGGACGACATTGGCCGGCAGCGCATCCGCATACAGAATTAACTACGACAAGTGCGGTTCCCTTGGATTGCGTCAATGCTTGGTCCACCTCTTCCGGTGTTAACAGCTCCTGGATACCCAAGCTCGTCAACTCATCTCGCATCGGTTGAACCATATCCTTCATATACATATCGAATGATTGAAACATTCGCTTTCCCTCCTTCATGAGAATCGTTCTTTGTGTCTATTATACATTTCTCAGGAGCGAAAGCAATGCAAGGCTGACTTTACTTCTTCGTTCGATGATCGCTGTTAGGTTGCGCACGCTGCTGATTCGGCTCCCCATCAAAGTGCTCCAAGTTATATTCGTAAGCAACATCCTTGTCCGGATGCGTGAACATGCCACCTTGCGGAGCAATTCCTTTTTCGAAATAGTCCCGGTTTTCTTCTGTCTGAAACCCAATGTCCTTATAACCATGCACCCATTGATCCCCAGACATAATGGAAGGGTCGGTATCCTCCGACCAGTGCTGCAATGGGGATTGCTCTGATTCGTATTCATGATCGCCTATGACGACACCGTAATCATTCATGAACGCCTTCCTCGGCCCACGACCTTGCTCGAATTCCGGACGGAAGTTAAGTTCGTAAGGATCAAGTGCTTCATCGCCTAATGAAGCAATGCGATCTTCTGCTTCTTGTTTGCTCTGCATCCATTTGTTCACATCCATCTCTGCACTCGCCCCCCTCGCAGTCATTGGGTACATTATTCTAAGCCTAGGCCTAACGACTCCACTTCGAAGCTGATTATTCTGCAGGCCGGTTCGGACCGGACAGTTTCTTGTCTACACCCATCGCAAAATCGCGACCGCGTTGTTCTTTATTTGCTTGTTCATGCGCCTCTTGTTCTTTGGAGTTGTTGGACGGGTTATTCGGCATCACCATCATCTCCTTTCCCGATTTATTATTGCTCAATACGGGAAGGGCTATCCGAAGCCAGAACATTCCTGCGAGCATGAGCGCGACACTTTGCCATTGATCCAATGCCAGACCAGCATATACTGTTTTTGCCTCAACTTGCATCGTAAAGAAGGAGATGATCATCCCCCCTGCTCCTGCTGCAAGCATACCGCTGCCGAACACAACCCCTCGATTTTGCCATTTCCATCTGTAGAGCAAACTGGCGATGATTATGCCCAAGACCGCCTTATATAGAAATATCGGATGGTACCGTGCTGTGAGTCCTTCCTCTTCCCAACCGATCAGCGAATCAGTCGGACGGCCAAGCTCCAGCGATAATCCGCTATAGACGACAAAGCCGATTACTGCTGCAAACGTCCACGTGTCCATCGCAAGCAGTACCGTCGATCTAGATCTTTTTCTCCATGTCCACAACACATAGGCGATAACCCATGCAATTGCCAGCCATGCGCTTCTCTGACTGCCGGGCATCATTAGTGCGGAGAAGCCTTTAGTCAATAAGGACGGCTGCATCAGCAGTTCAGCAAATTTCCATATGAGCAAAGCTCCAACTCCTGCGTTCCCTGTCCAATCACGAATGAATTCAGCTTCTTCCCCCTTCCCTCTGAGCCAAAGCCGCATCCCAAAGTAAAAAGCGAGAAACGCCAATAGCAGCATCAACAGCTGACCGTTGACTGCAAGCGGCCCCCATTGCAATGCAGCATGCTGCATCATTCATCCCTCCCTTGATTAGATACAACCTGTTCTCATTATATCGCATAGGCTAATGCCGTGCCCATTGGAGATGAATGCCCATACAGTGAAGGGGAGGTGAGAATGGTGCGGATTCCAACTACTGCCGGTACACAAAAAGTATATGGTCGGTATTATATCGTGCAATATGGTGATTCCTTGTACAGTATTACGCAAAAATTCAATATCACTATGGCTAATCTGCTGAAGGCTAACGATCATATGCGTGAGACGAATGTCATCACTCCTGGTGAAGTCATGTTCATTCCAAGTACTGTACCTGCCAATAACAAGAACAAAGGCACGACGAAGTCTAAGAAAAACGTGCGCAAGAAGAAAAAGTGAAAGGGATGGATGTATCGGCGAGGGCGCACGAGACGACCATTGATTGGCTAACCATGATCGTGCGACCTTGCCGTTGTTCTTGCTTGCCGTTGATGAAAATGTGCTACAATAAATAGAAATTTCTAAGTGGAAGGGAAAGCTGATACGCTATGCAGCAGCAGGATATTATTATAATCGGCGGCGGTCCATCCGGGCTAATGGCAGCAGTGGCCGCTGGCGAAAGCGGAGCATCCGTTGCGCTGGTGGACAAAGGCGACAAGCTAGGTCGCAAGCTGGGAATCTCGGGCGGAGGACGATGCAATGTCACGAATGCCAAGGACTTGGATGAGCTGATTCGCCATATTCCGGGCAATGGCCGCTTCTTGTACAGTGCGTTCAGCCATTTCAGCAACCGCGACATTATCGCATTCTTCGAGCAATTAGGTATTCCATTGAAGGAAGAGGACAACGGACGGATGTTCCCGGCAAGCGATAAGGCCAAAACTGTCGTAGACGCACTCATTCGTAAGGTGACGACGCTTGGGATAGAGATTTATACGCATGCTCCTGTGGCGGACGTGCTGTATGAGCAAGGGCACACCGCAGGGATACGGTTGCAGTCTGGCGAAACACTGCGCAGCCGCTGTGTCATTATCGCTACAGGCGGCAAGTCGGTCCCGCACACTGGCAGTACCGGGGACGGCTACGCCTGGGCCGAAGCTGCCGGACACACGATTACCGAGCTGTATCCGACAGAGGTTCCGCTGCGATCTAGTGAACCGTTCATCCGCAGGCGTGAACTGCAAGGGTTGTCCTTGCGCAACGTTGCCTTGACTGTCTGGAATGCGAAGAGCAAAAAAATCGTCGAGCATGAAGGAGATATGCTGTTCACCCACTTCGGGCTGTCGGGTCCTGCTGCATTGCGCTGCAGCCAATTCGTTATTAAGGAACAGCGGAAGAATGGCGGCAAGCCGGTTCGGCTTACGATTGACTGGTTCCCAACGCAAACCAAGGAAGCGTTGTCTGCGCAATGGCAGCAAGCCTGGAAGAACGAGCCTCGCAAATCATTGCGCAACAGCCTCAAATCCTGGCTGCCCGACCGCTTCGTCCCGCTATTGCTAGAAAGTGTGCCAATGGATGCTTCGACTACATACGATCATCTTCCGAAGCAGCCTTGGTTAGAGCTGTTGTCGTTAGTGAAAGCATTCCCGATTCAGATTAACGGCACTTTATCGCTGGATGAGGCATTCGTGACTGGCGGAGGGGTTCACTTGAAGGAAGTCGATCCGAAATCTATGGGCTCAAAGCTGATGGACGGCCTGTATTTCTGTGGAGAAATTCTGGATGTGCACGGCTATACAGGCGGATATAATATAACCGCAGCTTTTGCAACCGGATATACAGCAGGCAAGCACGCGGCGGAACATGCACAGCAGCATCCATTGCAATCCTGATTGCTGTTTGCTACTGTGAGAAGGATTAGATAACCATTGTGGAGGCGTTCATCATGAAGTATGCACTTGGAATAGACATCGGCGGCACTAAGGTAGCTACAGGGATCGTGGACGATCGGGGACAAGTCCTTGCCCGAGAGTCACTCCCAACGGACTTATCCATCCCCCCTATTGATATGGTTGCGCGTATTGCTGAAGGCGCCGAGCGGTTGATGGAAGCACATCGTCTGGAGCGTGAGCATGTTGTTGGCGTTGGCATTGGCGCTCCCGGACCGCTGGACCAGGCTGGAGGACGCATTACGTGTCCGCCTAACCTGCCGAACTGGCGTGACTTCCCACTTGTAGAGGAATTGAACAAGCATCTGGATACAACCATCGTCATGGAGAATGATGCAACCGCTGCCACATTGGCTGAGCATTGGATCGGCGCTGCGCAAGGCAGTTCGAATTTCATCTATGTGACGATCAGCACGGGTATTGGCACTGGAATCTTCATGAACGGCAAGCTCTTAACTGGCGCATCTGGCAACGCAGGTGACGCCGGTCATATTGTGATCGATCCGTCACAGGGCACTTGTGCGTGCGGACAGAAGGGCTGTTGGGAATGGGTTGCCTCCGGAACAGCAATCGCCAGAATGGCCAGTACTATCTTGAACCGGTCCACAACAACGCAGGAAGCCTTCGAATTGGCGCTCGATTCATCAGAGCATCCGAAGCTGACAGAAATGATCGAGCAAGTATTCACTTACATCGGCATGGGCTGTGTATCGCTTATCAATACGTTGGACCCGCAAAAGATTGTAATCGGCGGCGGTGTATCGCAGGTTGGTGAGCCATTGTTCCAAGCTGTACGAGAATATGTGTCTCGACTCGCTCTCAACCCGACTGGTCGGAATACCGAGATCGTGCCCGCTGCTCTTCAACAGGATGTTGGACTGATAGGTGCGGCGGCGTTAGTCCATGTAAAGTACCGTTAAGCACAGCACTTGGACGAATCTCGCCATACGTCTATTGTCGCCTCCCCTGATTCGCTTTTTGGATCGAGTGAGGCGATTTTTCATGAACATAGGTATGTTTCCATTCGATTTGCACACAATGAGAACAGCAATTTCTCATAAGAATGGAGTTCACGCCTTATGTCAGAAACTTTGAGCATGTTGATGTGGATTGTTGTCGGTATCTTCGCCGTTGCATGGATCGTATCATTTGTCATGGTTCGGAAGCAGAAGCATCGAGAGCTGGACAAAGGAGCAAACCCGGCGCTAGTTAAGCATATGGTGCGCAACAATCCGATCATACTCGCCTATATTGCCACGCCTATTCTGGTGGCCATCGGGGCCGCCATCCTGTACTATTTCTTGCGCTGAGGGGGAGAGACTATGGACAAACGCAAATACTACGTTTCCGTACAAGCTGCTACGATTCTCGAAAATCAAAGTGAGGCTGCATATGAATTTGAAATTGAGGCGACGCCAAAAGAGGCAGCCAAGTTAGGTGAACTGTTGGAGATTCAGAAGGATTTTGATTTCGAGTCATTTTTCCGAACACCGATACCTGCCATTCCTTATCACCATGATGCGGCTAACGACGGATACGATGAGACTACTCAGCTTGTGTTCGCCAAATTGCATGAATTAGGCACGATGGAGACAAGACAGCATATTGAGCAAATGGGTGTCTTGCAGTAAATAGAAAACCAGCTGCCCTTATAGTCATCCAATGACGTATGGACAGCTGGTTGAATCATCGTTCCGTTCCTTGTTGGGCTTCGGGTTTCGGCATGAACGGCCACCAGTTAGCACGACCGAACAGTCGAACCATGACAGGGATGAACAGCGGAAGCATGATAAAGGCGTAGATCGCCAGGCCGCTAATAATAATTGTGGCAATTTGCAGAAGCGACATCACCCCGGAAGGAAGCATCGCGGCGAAGGTCCCCGCGAGAATCGCGGCCGCCGACATAATGACGGCTCCCATCTTCTCCATCGCTTGCACAATCGCTTGCTTTGCCGGTATGCGGCGATATTCCTTGAAGCGATCCATCAGGAAGATACTGTAGTCGACGCCCAACGCCATGAGCATGACGAAGCCGAAGAAGGACACGGACCAACTAGTGCCGCTGTACCCTAACATATCGACAAAGATCCACTCCGTCACTGCCATCGAAGCGTAGAAGGTCGCCACAAGAGAAGCCAGTATATAGAGCGGAATCACGAGCGAACGGAACAACACAATGAGTATGAGCGCGATACCCGCGATCATTAGCACGACCGTACGTGTATAATCCGCTGAAGAGATTTCGCGTAAATCCTGGTTTGTGCTTGTCACACCACCGACCACGACCTCTGCTTCTGCAAATGGCGTCCCAGCCAATGCGCGCTGTGCAGCAGCTTCCAAGTCATCAATGCGATCCATCGTCTCTAGCGCATAAGGGTCCCCCTCGAACACAACCTCGAAGGATGCTGTCGTTCTCTCCGATGACAAGTAAGCAGCTAGCATAGCCTGCAGCTGCTGTTCAGCTGCGCCCCCGGACGGTCCTGCCATCTGCGCCAGATCAAGCGGCTCACCCGTCGGCCTGGAGGCACTGCGGACGACCTTCACGCCTTCCACTGTACTCAGCTCGGTCGATACCTGTTCCATGACAGCCAGACCATCTGGAATAGGCAGCGGCTGTCCCAGCTTCATGACAACCGTTGACGGCAAAGTCTCGCCCGGTCCGAAGCTCTCAGCAACGAGGTTAAATCCTTTGACAGAATCATAGCGGTCCCCTATCTCATCCAGCGAATTGTAGGATACTTGGTTGTTGTATCCAAGCAATACTGGACCGAGAAGCAGCGCCAGAATCAACAGCGACAGGACAGGCCGCTTAAGCGAGAAGCTACCAAGCGTGCGGTATAGCTTGCTTGGCTTATGCTCAAGTTTTTTCCGTGAAGGCCAGAATACAAATTTGCCTAAAGCAGCCATGAAGAACGGCACCAACGTAACGAGTGCAAGCAGCAATACGGCTACCCCCACTGCAACTGCTACTGCCGAACGATATAGTGCAAAAGTGGAAAACCCAATCGAGGTAAAGCCGACAAGCACGGCAAGTCCAGCCACCAGCACGGTACGTCCTGCCGATCGATACGTTGCCAGTATCGCATTGGTCGTATCTCCTTGCTGCGCAAGCTCTTCCTTAAATCGGCTAATTAGCAGGATACAATAATCTGTGCCGATGCCGAACATGACTGCGACCATGAAAATTTGCGTGAACGTCGATAATGGAAAGTTCACCTGGTCTACTAGGAAAGCAACGACCGACTGCGCTACCATATAGCTCAAGCCTACGGTCAACAGCGGAATGAACGGCGCTGTTACCGAACGGAAGACGAGGAACAGTATGGCAACAATCAGCACCACGGTGATTATTTCGGTTTTCTTCAGACCCTCCTGTGCGCTCTGAATCAGATCTTCATTAATCAACCAATCGCCTGTAAAATAATGAGGAACCTCCAGATCGGCCAGTATGGCATCGAGCTCATCTTGAACTGTTGCCGGTTCGCGACCCTCCAAGCTAACCTGTAGCAGCACGAGCGCCGTCTTACCATCCTCCGCCAGCATTTGCGGAGTGAGAGCCGGTTCCATCAAGTGTGATACGACGGAGACGATACCTGTTTGCTCCGGATCCGAAGCTTGCAGCAGGCTTACGCCTTCGGCTATCTCGGCAACATTCGCATCGGTTAAGCCGGTTTCATTATGGAAGACGAGTAGTGTAGCGTGAAGGGCTCCGCCTTCTACGCCTCCTTGTATGTCCTTCAGCATATTCGCCGCAACAGTGGACGGATAGCCTTCTGGAACCTGTATTTGTCCTTTTTCCCTGACCAAATCGCCCATATTCGGTGCCGTTGCCATCAGTCCAACTGCTGCAAGAAGCCAAACCGCCAGCACGAACCATTTGTATCGCACAATCCACTTCATCACGACTGTTGTCTCCTTTCTTCTTCCAACAAAATCGCTGCCAGCTTTTCATACACCGTAATGAAAGTTTGAGCTTCATCTGACGTAAATTGATTAAGATATTTACTCAGCACCTGCTCGATTCTTGCTTGAATAACCTCGAATACTTGCTTCCCCGCCGCAGTCAATGACAGGTATGTCACACGCCGGTCCTGGTCATCTGTCTTTCGCATCACAAGTCCTTTGTCTGCCAGCCTGTTGATAATAGCTGTCACAGAGCTTCGACTCACCTTAAACTGATCCGCCAACTCCGAGGATGTGCAAGTGCCCCGTTCCTGTACAAATCGCAGGATCGCACCTTGATCGGGAGTCAAGTTGTCGGGTAAGCAGTCCGAAATCGCTGCATCCATCATGCGGTTAATTGTGAAGGAAGCTGCTTCATAGCGCTCAATAATATTCCTGAGCATACATGTATCCATCTTCCCCATTCCTTTCTATTAATTTCATCATCTAATAGTTTGATAGTGAAACTAAATGCCCATACATACTTTAGCACGCCAGATAACAAAAAGCAATCGAACTGTGTGCCAAACAATTGGAGCACTTGGATATTCAATCCAAAAAAGAACAACAACAGAACGAAAAAAGACTGCTAGTGGACAATTCGTGTCCGTAACTAGCAGCCTGATCATAAATAACAACCTATCGGTCAGCCTTGTCTTGCGTCCGCTCTACTTGCGAAGCGGCAGCCACTCTAATACGTGCTGAATATACTCATCCCAATACGCCCATACGTGATCGCCTGGGCCTTCGACGTAAGTATGATCACGATAGCCTACTTCCTCACATTTACTACGAAATGCTTGGTTATCTTCATAGAGGAAATCCTCCGTTCCGCAGTATTGATACAACGCCGGCTTCTCCTTCATCTGTCCGCTCTGCTCCAACAGCCAGAGCAAATCCTCCGGTGTTCCTGTGATCTCCTCATCGCCGTAGATTAACCGGAAAAATTCAGGCGGTTCTACCGTAGCTCGATGAATATGACCAGCCATATCCAGAGCGCCAGATAAGCTTGCAGCGGCCGCAAATTGCTCTGGTCGGCGCAATGCCCACTTGAATGCACCGTATCCGCCCATCGACAAGCCCGCTACAAAGTTGTCTTCGCGCTTTACTGACAGCGGGAAGAAGGAGCGTGCAACAGCCGGTAGCTCTTCAGACAGAAATGTCCAGTACTTATCACCATATTTCATATCTGTGTAAAAGCTCTTGTGCACATTAGGCATCACAACTGCCAATCCGAGCGGAGCGACATAGCGTTCGATGGATGTTCTGCGCAGCCAGATCGAATCGTCATCCGTATAGCCGTGCAGCAAGTACAACGTCTGATGCTTGTCGTCACCGTCATTGCCTCGTCCTTCCATCCCAATTTGGGAATATGTCTGCTGCGGTAAGATGACGGTCATAGACGTGCTCAGCTTCAGAACCTCGGAGTAAAATTTACATTCAATTAAAGCCATTGTGCCATTGCCTCCCATCAATATTCTATAGGTGTATGATTCGATATTCGTTGCCGAATTGCCGGATGATGAACAATGCTGTCATCACCTCATATTCATCAGTAAGCACGAATACCTGAACAGCTTGATCATAATTAGATAGGCTGGTTTCCGCTAGCATTTGCTCTACTGCCTGTTCGGAAGCCGGTTCTGCGATCAGAAAACTGATTACCTTCTCCCTCTCCTGCCACAGCACATCGTCTTCGCTCATGCCGTCAGCAGCAAACAGCTGTTGATGCGTCGCTGCATCTTCCAACAGAATGGCATCCATATAGCCGATCAGCCAATGTTGCATGTTCGTATCAAATTCGGAACTCAGTCTCGTTGTGTAGGATTCCTCGAACAGCAGCTGTAGATTGGACACATTGCGCAGATACAGCTCTTCGACTGTACTGGATAACCGTTTGTTATCATTCTGGAGATCGACGTTGTTCTTATACGCAGCGACCATACTGTCAATCACATCCTGCCGCTCTCTCCTTAGGTCATCGAGCCGTTTCTCATAATTGGATTCTCGTCCTTCGTAAGACGCCAACGCTGTACGCAGCTTGTTCAGTTCGGCGTTGTGCTCCCGAGTTGTCATTGTTATGTAGAGGAAGCTGATCAGCAACAGCAGGATAAGCAATACATACATCCACTTATTAACTTGCTTCATTGACCCTCCCGTGTTTCGGTTGCCGTTCACACCGAAGCTCCACAATTTCTCAAGATTCCCTCCATATTAATGATAGTACCACACAACAGCATGAAGCGCGATGGCACTTTGATCATGTATTGCGACTATGACCTTAGCCTTGTATAATTGACTTGTGGATGTCAAATTCCTACAATTCGACATGACCATTTTCTCATTTTTCAAACTCATTTAAACCTACTATGACAACAAGGAGGTCATTTACAAAAATGCGTCGTAATCTATTGCCGACAGCAGAACCCCCTATTATATCGTATTTGCATCATGCTTATGCGCTGTCGATTAACTTCGCCCATCAACAGCAATTTCTTCCTTACTTCTACAATAACTACATTTCACTTCGCTGTTATCAAGATATCGCGGCATACAGATCCTATGACTACTTTAACTTCTATAATTTCACCTATTATCCTTGCTTAACGCTTGAGCAAATGACTGCAGATTTCATTTCTGATTACCTTAAGGAGCACGTTATTGACTTCCTCATTCGACTCATTGACCAACAATTTTATGCGCTTCTCTATGTGGACCTGTATTATATAAGTGCTTCCAGACATTATCAGACAACACATTTCACCCACGATGTCTTCGTGCACGGCTATGACAATGACGAGCGCCAGCTCTACTTAAAGGGGTTTCTGAAGAACGGCAGTTTCGGAAACTATCAAGTATCGTACGATGATTTTATTGCTGCTAATGCGAATGGGCATGCACATTTCAGCTGGCAAAACTATGTGAACTTATTCAAGTTCGACAATGGAGACTACCCATTCGATATCGGCTATCTGAAGACACAAGTAAGAGACTACTTGCAAGCCCGAAATCCGCAGACGGATACGCTCCCGTTCATCAGACCGTCTGGCAGATTCAATCAACCGACCAACTTCGGAATCGCCACCTACGACTCTATGCAGGAATACTTCAAGCTATTGCGCAGCGGGGAGCTCAGCAATGATATTCGACCGGTGCAGGTCATCTGGGAGCATAAGAAGATCATGCTCGATCGGCTTGCATACTTACACGAGCAAGGCTATCTTCAGAATCTTTCGCTCCATGAGCAATACAAGGAGGTCAAGCACAAAGCTGAAATGACCAGATCACTGTACTTGAAATTTGAACGCAGACAGGACATGGCGCTGATCGACACCATGTCACAATTTATGGAGGAGGCTAAGCAACTCGAAGTCAAGGTGTTGGAAAAACTGTTAACAACTTTATCGTAATCGTCCATACGCACATTATCGATACAGACGGTAAGCAGCATGATATGTCGGTCCGATGCCTGCTCCAACTGGAGCCGCATGGGCAATCGCTGCAGATATGAATGCTTTGCCCGTGCGAACGGCCGCTTCCAGCGCAGCACCTTTGGCCAGTTCGGCAGTAATCGCTGCTGACAATGTACAACCTGTCCCATGCGTGTGCGGGGTATCGATGCGGGGATGTGCCAGCTCGAGGAAAGTGTGACCGTCATAGAACAGGTCTACTGCCATATCTCCTTCCAGATGTCCCCCCTTCAACAGCACCGCCTGCGCGCCAAGCTCCAGCAGCTGAGAGCTCGCTTCCCTCATCTGCTCGACATCGGTCAACGGATCGATACCGAGCAGATGGCAAGCTTCCGGTATATTCGGTGTAACGAGCGTTGCGATCGGAAGGAGTTGATCCTTCAACGCCTGAACTGCCTCCGGTTGGAGCAGCGAAGCCCCGCCCTTGGCAATCATTACCGGATCGACGACAATATGCCCCGATTCGTACCGCTTCAGCTTAGCAGCTACGAGGGATATGATTTCCGCGGAGAACAACATGCCTGTCTTCACCGCAGAGGCGCCCATGTCACTAAGTACGGCATCCAATTGCGCACCTACACAATCGACATCTTGCGGATACACACCGTGTACGCCCATAGTGTTCTGTGCCGTGAGCGCTGTAATGACACTTGTGCCGTAAGCATTCAACTCTTGAAAAGTCTTAAGGTCCGCCTGAATGCCTGCCCCTCCACCTGAATCCGAACCAGCTATAGTCAATGCTATTGCAGTATTCATCGTGATTGTCCCCTTCCAAAACTCAAAGTAAAGATGGTTCATCCGAACCGGTCTGGCTGGAATGCACCAAGCGCCAATTCCGGCACATGCCCGTCAGCTAAATCTGCTACCACTGCTGCCGTAACTGGGCTGAGTAAGATGCCGTTGCGGTAATGCCCGCATGCGAATATGACGCGAGGCTGTTCCGAGCCGACACCTAGCAGCGGATACCCGTCCTGAGTAGCCGGTCTCAATCCAGCCCATCGCAATGTCGGCTGCATACGATTGAGGAACGGCAACACCTTCTTGCTCAGCTTCTCCAATCGATCAATACCCCTGTCAGTCACACTCGTTGCGAATCCGGCAATGTCCTCAGAGGCGCCGCATACGAGCATGCCGTTCGCCTTGCCAACCATGTAGCCTTGGCTAGTGAACACAATATGCCGAAGCATGGACGGTTCTACCGGATACGCGCAGATTTGGCCCCGGATCGGGTAGATCGGGACGGAAAAGCCGAACTGCTCTGTCCAGCTGCCGCTCCATGCGCCTGTGCACAGCACAATCCGATCCGCCTCATAAATTTGACCTGCTCGATCGTGAACACGAATGTCATTCTTCCAATCGGTGAGCGTCAATTCCTGAAGTTGCTCATGTATATACACCCCGACCTTGCGACAGGCTGCTTCGAGTGCGTGCACATAGTCTGGTGCGTGCACATGACTTTCTTCTGGACAATAGACGGCGGCGCGCGCTTGTCCAAGCTGGGGTTCCAGCTGCTCCAATCTCCCGCCTTCCACAATCTCCGCATGCGTGCCGAACGCTTGCTGCCAGGACAGACGAGCTGTCAATGCTGACAAATCCGCTTCGTGATACACCGCGTACAAGCTGCCGCTCTCCGTATATTCGAAGTCCATGCCAGACAGCTGCTTCACCTCTTCCTGCCATGCCGGATAACGGCGCAGACTGTCCAGACATAGGCGGAAGAAGCCGTCCGCGTACTCAGGATTTTCTGAATAAGGCGCAAGCATGCCTGCTGCGGCGCCAGAAGCCTGCCCGCCGCAGGTTCCAATCTCCAGAACCGTTACGTCATAACCCCGTTTCGCCAGTTCCAAGGCGCAAGATAAGCCGATGACTCCGCCGCCCAATACGATAATGCGATCTCCCACATATGACACAACCTATCTGTCTTGAGTTATTTCACTATCAGATGCTCGTATTCACTGCTTGCTGAAGCATAGCGCCGTTTGTCGATTCGTCCTGCAAGGTACGATTCCCGACCAGCCTCAATTGCCAGCTTCATCGCTCGGGCCATGCGCACAGGGTCCTTCGCCCGGGCAACTGGTGTATTCATCAATATCCCATCTACACCTAGCTCCATCGCTTGCACTACGTCCTGTGCAGATCCAAGTCCGGCGTCTACAATAATCGGAACGTCTGCTGACTCGACAACCAATCCGATATTGTACGGATTCAGAATGCCGAGACCAGTGCCAATCGGTGCGCCGCCCGGCATAACAGCTGCAGCACCTGCCTCTTCCAGCCGCTTGCACAGAATCGGATCATCGGATGTATAGGGCAGCACGGTGAATCCTTCTTGGACAAGCTGCTCAGTAGCTTTCAAGGTTTCTATCGGGTCCGGCAGCAGCGTCTGCGCATTCGCACTGATCTCGACCTTGATCCAATCACTCAGACCAGACGCACGCGCCATACGTGCAATGCGCACAGCCTCCTCCGCTGTACTCGCGCCGGAAGTATTCGGTAAGAATGTGAATGGCCGTTCCTGCAGATGCTGGAGGATCGAATCGTCCTCCGGCTCATCCAAGTTGACCCGCCGAATCGCGAAGGTCAACACCTCCGCACCGGATGCTTCTATCGCTTGATTCTGAACGTACGGATTCGGATAGCGTCCTGTACCAAGGAAGAACCGTGAGGACAATGCCTTCCCGCCTATTACAAGCTGATCCTTCTTCATACCTGTTACCCTCCCCCGACAAAATGAACAAGCTCAATTCGACAGCCGTCGTGAAGCGTTGTGCTCGACCAGTCTTGCGAGTCTAGCAATTGACCGTCTACTTCAGCGATGATGCGCTTGTGCTCCAGACCGTGCTTGCGAATCAGATCGAGCAGCGTATCACCGGCAGCGAACGGCTTTCGCTCTCCATTCACGATGCACTCCATACTATTCGCCTCCTCGATAGTTCTCTATCCTCGCCAGCAGTTCCCGACAAGTATCGCTGACGTTAGCACTACCGACAATCTCACTGATCGCACAGATGCGGCTTGCTCCTGCAGCCAATACTTCATCTACATTGTGCAGCTTGATGCCGCCTATCGCAACGAAGGGAATACGTATCTCTGCTGCGACCTGACGCACATAATCCGTTGTTACGGGGTCTACTACATCAACCTTGCTTTTTGTCGGAAATACAGGTCCGACCCCTATATAGTCCGCTCCCTCAGCTTCTGCGAGGCGAGCCTCCTCTATGGCATGGGTGGAGATGCCGATGATCTTATTCCCAACTAGCTTCCGAGCTTCGCGAAGCGGCAGGTCGTCCTGTCCCAGATGAATGCCGTCGGCATCTACAGCCAATGCAATATCGATATGATCGTTCACAATGAAAGGCACCTGATGCTTACGTGTCAGCTCTCGCAACGCCTGCGCTTTGCGCAGCAGCTCCCGCTTCGAGCTATTCTTATCCCGCAGCTGCACAATGTCTGCTCCTCCCACAATCGCTTCCTCCATGACTGCCACCAACTCACGGCCAGGATGAAACTCCTCACCAGTAATGACATACAACCGAAATGCCAGCATACACTAAGCTCTCCCTTCTAGCAGCTCATTCACCATTATGTTCGAACGAATCAATTAAAAAATGCACAATGCCGCGTAGACATTGTGCATGCGCGAGCAAGATTGCTCGCTTGCAAATTCCCTACGCTGGCATTACCCAAACAGGTTCAGATGGTTAACGACGGTATAGCCGTACTCTCAGCCTGCTTCCGCAAGCCCCCATGTTTCGTATGCAATTCAGATGAATCGACCCTATTATAGACGCAATGCGCCGGGATGACAAGGCAAATTCGGTATTTCGTGCAGAATGCGATGAAGTGTGAGACGAATGTGACAGTAACAAGAGCCGCCCGGGTTGCGCGAGCAACCGTGGACAGCTCTTGAAGCCGGAGAAGTTCCGGACATACGGCCCATATGACGGCTTGATTGTAGTCGTTAACTACCCGGTGTTGCGCTTACTTCCGTCGAATTCGGGCTCTCACCCGCACTATTCCAAGCACTCACTACATAGTAGTAGGTCGTGCCAGTCGTTACGTCGTAGTCAAAATAGCCCCAGTTGCTAGTATTAGCAATCACCGTATACGGACCGCCTGCGGTAGTCGACCGCTTCACCGTAAAGCCCTCCGAATTTTGCATGCCATACCATCTCATGCCTACTACCCTAGAGTTTGTAGTGGCCACCAAGCCTATCGGTGCAAGAGGAGGCTCCAGCACTTGTCCGACACTTGTCTGTGCGTTGGAGGCTTCTGTTGCAAATGCATGTGAAACCATGAAGAAGCTCGCTACTATCGATAACATGATTAGATAAAGCAGTGTCCTGTTATTCGTCCATTTCATAATCATCATCCTTCACCCTTCCTCCACTTGTAATATTTGTTGACATCCCGACAAAGTAACTCGGTTTGCTTTCCCGATCCTATCACTTATCACCTCCCAAGCAAGTTGCGGTACACGGGACAGGCAGCGAACCTCAATCGCATGTCCGACCTGTTCCATCTCTTACTTTATTATAGTAAATAACTTTCGACTAGCCGAGGGGGCTATCTTTCGAATTCAGGTTGAATTTTTTTGAACGTCCTCTCCTAACGTGAATCAGACATACGAATGACGTGCGACAAGCAAGAAACAACACAGCAATCTGTTACCAACTATACAGATGGCTTCTCGTAAATCCCCCCCTCATTATGTTCAATAGCACGATACTGCGAAGGCGTCATGCCAATCAATTTTTTGAATACTTGAGAAAAGTACTTGGGATCTTGGTATCCGACCATATGGGACACATTGTGAATACGCGTATCCGTATTTTTCAAGATGGAACAAGCCCATTCGATACGCCTCTTGGTCAAGTATTCCAAAAAAGTGAAACCGCTTTCTTTTTTGAATAAAACGCAGAAGTGGCTATTGCTTAATCCAACATGCTCCGCTACCTCATCTATGCTGACATCTTGATGAAAGTGCTTGTCCGCATACTGCAGCGCCCTATGAACCGAACTGGTTTCCTTAACCCGCTCCGCTTCCTTAGCTGCGAGCTGTTGGTAATCTGCGACTGCGGATATAATGAGTGCATTCATGTCCTCCAACGTCACACATAACGGCAAGTCTGAAATGAGCGCAGACAAATTCGGCAACGGAACACCGAACAGATCGGCGAGCCGCTTGGACACACCTACCATAAGCTCAATCATGAGCGCTATTGCTTCCTGCTGCTTCGTTCCACTGACCAACAGCATCTTCTTCCACTGCAGAAGCAGGGACGCGACAGCATCTTGCTCATAGCTGGAAATCGCTGCAGCAAGCCGACTCTCCCACTCGTCCAGCTTCCTGTCTATCGGACTGTAGGAACCTCTTTCATCAAACGGGGTATCTTCACTGTCTTGGCATACACTCTCTCTGCCTCCTGTAAATCGAGCCATCAAGGCGTGCTGAGCGCTACGGTAAGCAGCATGAAGGGAATCAATCCCTCTGCAAAGCTTGCTTATGCCGATCGAGCAGCTTAGCTTCGTGTAAGTTTTGACACAGGCAATAATATTCGTTGCAATGTGACGAATATGATCGTCTGGGATTTGCTGCATGAGCATTACCCATTCGCCGCTCCGAAACGGAAAAACCGTAATGAGCTGGCCCCGTCGGCCGAGTTCAGCCAGCACATTGTTAACTGCGAAGTTCCACAGCTTCCGCTCCTCCCGTTCCCATTGCTTCATCCCCCGCATATCGTCCAATGAGATGAGCAGCAGGAAGTACGGCTTCTCTAGCTCCCAACCGCGCAACCAATACAGACGGTCATACGGCTTCTCTGTTCCTTCCAGCATGCTGCAGATTAAGCGCTCTCGCACAATTTCAGATACTGCCGGTACGGATTCATGTAAGTATTCTGGCAGGCGGCCTTGCAGCTGCTCCAGATGAAAGACAGCGCGTCGCATCGATTGTTCCAGTTCATTGCGGCTAACTGGCTTCAACAAGTAATCGAACGCACCATAACGAAGCGCTTCTCTGGAATATTCGAATTCTCCGTGCCCGCTCAGCAATACAATGAGGATGGTCGGACAATCTGCCATGATACGCTTGAGCAATTCTAATCCATCCATGACAGGCATGCGAATATCTGTAATTACGATGTGCGGATTAAGCTTGTTAATCTGCCATAATGCCTCCTCACCGTTCGAGGCATTGCCAACAACTTGAAGTCCCAGCTTGTCCCAAGGTATAAAAAGTGATAAACCGCGGCTAACCATTGGCTCGTCATCCACTACCAGCACACGATATAGCCGGTTCATATGTCTCACCTCCGATCTTCAATTCAGCGTGACTTCACAGCACGAATCAAGTACGGATTGTCCCACTTACCTCATTCGCTACCTTCCTCCTTTCCGTTCCCTGCAATTTGCGAATTGTTCTGCACTGGACAATAGCTGCATCTCCTCCCAACTTACACTATAAAGCTATTATTTCAAGATGAATCCTGTCGTCACAAGTTGAAAATATTTAGAAGTATGGTTGGCAATATTCAGATATAAGAGATAGCCAACATGCACAGGAAACCATGCTACCACGAATAGATCCCCTGTGCATATCGGTAACGCTCTTGATGATTCGATTATGCCTCTGGTGATACACCTTGTCTATACACCGTCTGTTGCGGACGTCTAGATTGCAGCAGCATAATCAGCAAGACGACCAACAAGCCAACCGCGCTTGCTGCAATATTAGGAATAATAAGCAATATACCCGACGGGAACAGCACAAGACGTTCCCACGCATATGCAGGCCGAATCAAGAAACCCATTACAGCGCTGCTTATACCAACCATGCCAATAAGTGCCGTAATGATAGCGATCGCAAGCGCCACTGGCTCATAATCAATAAGCAACAGCTGCGGATTCGCAACGAAGATGAACGGCACGATATAGGCAGCAGTTGCCAGCTTGAAGGCGGTTACGCCGCTCTGGAACGGATTAGCTCTGGCAATGCCAGCTCCTGCGTAAGCAGCCAAGCATACCGGCGGTGTTATGTCTGCCACGATACCGAAATAGAAGACGAACATATGCGCAGCAAGTACAGGCACATCAAGACCGAGAATAAGTGCAGGAGCCGCCATCGTTGCCGTCACGACATAATTGGCCGTTGTCGGCAAGCCCATTCCTAGAATCAAACAAGCGATCATCGTAAAGAACAACGTCAGATACAGCTGACCGCCGCCCAGCGTAATGATACCGTCTGCAATACGTCCGCCTAAGCCGGTCTGCACGACTACACCGACTATGATACCGGCACAAGCACAAGCAGCTATAACTGGAAGAGCAGTACGCGCTCCTTGCTCCATCGCGCCGAGGACGCTCTTAAGAGTCATCCGTGTATCTCGGCGGAATAAACTAACTGCGAAGGAAACAGCAATCCCAAGCAAGGCAGCGCGCATCGGTGTCCGGCCGCTAAGCAATGTATAGAAGATGACCAAGATCGGCAGCAACAAATACCCGCGTTGAACGAGCAGCCGCTTGAGATTGGGCAACGCGCTCTTAGGCATGCCAATGATGCCATTCTTCCGCGATTCGAAATGAACACCGAAGAACACACCACTGAAATACAACACAGCCGGAATGATCGCAGCCAGCATAATTTGACTATAGGGGGTTTCGGTGTACGTAGCCATAATGAATGCCGCGGCACCCATAATCGGAGGCATAATCTGCCCTCCGGTAGAAGCAGAGGCTTCAGCTGCAGCTGCAAATTCCGGTCTATAGCCTGCCTTCTTCATCATCGGAATCGTGAACGAGCCCGAACCGACCGTATTGGCAACTGAGCTGCCGGATACCATTCCTTGCATCGCGCTAGCGACGACTGCTGCTTTGCCTTGTCCCCCTGTGAACCGACCTGTCAAGGCAAATGCCAGATCATTGAAAAACGCGCCGATTCCTGTGCGAATCAACATGACGCCGAATAATAAGAACAGGAAAATAAAAGTCGAGGATACCTGGATAGGCGTGCTGTAAATTCCTTTGGTCGTCAAGTACAGATCAGCAACTAAATCATGCCAGGCAAATCCGCGATGTGCGAACAGCTTCGTCGGAATAAGATTGCCGTACATCGCGTACAGCAGCGCTGCAACCGATACGATAACGATAGGCAAGCCGACGCTTCTCCGCGCTGCCTCCAGCACAAGCAGAACACCTAGACTAGCGACGATGAAGTCGAGCAGCTCATAGCCGAATACGATGCGCACTGTCACCAGCTGTTCGTAAAAAATGACATTATAGTAGCCAACAGCCAAGGATAGGCAAGCCAGCACAACATCATACCACGGAACGGTGCGTTGTATTCTCTGCAATCCCTTGCGAATAGGATACAGCAGGAAGATAAGTCCGAGCCCGGTTCCGAGATGAATCGGTCCTTGAATACGCGCCTCGAAGGAACCGCGATACGCCGTATACAAATGGAACAAGGTGAGCGAAATTGCCAAAAATGACACGACCCACACCCATCTTCCCAACGTTTTGCGATACGTGCTCTCTCGATCGTACTTTTCCAGAATCTCATCGGCGGATACAGTGTCAGTCACGTCATTCTTGGATGACAGCGCATTCATTTGATCCGATAGCTGTTCGTCTTGCTTCTGTTCCTTCATCGTCTCACCGCCTTCAATACTGAAGTAACTAGGAAGTAGAATCCCCTAGGGAAAAGAGGACCGGGACACCAAGTGTCGAGGCCCTCTTCACATGAATGATCTCGAACATATGCTTTAGTCCAAAATACCAATCTCCTTATAATATTTCTCCGCACCGGGATGAATCGGCAGACCGTTCGAACCGTTCAATGCATTCTGTTGCGTTGTATGGTTCGATTGCGGATGTGTATTGTCCGCATTTTTCTCTATCATAACCTTAGCCAGCTCATAAGCGAGCTCATCGTCGACAGTGTCCGTATTGGCAACGAGTATCGCAAAAGCAGATACCGTATGTGCGTCTGCCTCCAGCCATTCATAGGAACCCGCTGCAATCGTCAAGCCGGAATAGCCGCTGTTCTCTTCGATATACGTCAGCGCATCGCCTGTAACCTCAAGGAACTTCACATCCTTAGTCGCTGCTTGAAGCTCATCAATTCCTGCATCCGGTAAGCCGAGCAATCCGAACGACGCATCGATCGTTCCGTCCTGCAGCTTCGACTTCGCGTCGCCGAACCCTTCCTGATACGCTTCGTAATCGCTATCGGTCAGTCCGTACGCTTCCAGAATCAACTTCGCAGCTGCCTGAGTGCCGCTCCCAGGCGGACCGATGGCTATCCGCTTGCCTGCCAAATCGGCGATCGTGGCAACGCCAGTCGCTTCCCGCGTCACAATCTGCATCACTTCCGGATAAATATGACCGATAAAGGCAAAGTTATCGACCGCATTGCCTGCAAATTCCCCCGTTCCCTCATAAGCATCAACCGCCGGCAAATTAACCGACATGCCTAAATCAAACTCCCCGCGACTGATCTTCGCCAGATTCTCTACAGAAGCTCCTGATTCAGTGGAGGTCACATTAATGCTGTCTATGTGCTCATTCCACACATTCGCCATCTCCGCGCCTAACGGAAAGTACGTTCCCCCTTGACTGCCTGTACCCATTAGCAAATCCGTAGTTCCTGCTCCTGCACTGCATGCTGCCAGCATTAATGCACCGATGAGCATAATGATTACGGCAAGCGATTTTCTCTTCATACACAAATTCCTCCTTCTCCGTATTGGTATGTACACATTGAGTTAACTGCAACTGCATGGCTATGGTGAAATAGACGCCTAACCAACTCCCTGTCAGGAAATTGAATAGCGTGTGAATCGTGTTGTTACGCATAGATAGGTATATTTTAACACATTGACTGAATTAATTGAATATTTAAAATATGTTTCGTGCAGGTGTTCATAGATTTGCTGTACTTCATGTATACGCACAATACCCCGCTATCATGAATAGACTGCCCATTCGCTTGGAATGGGCAGTCTGGCAAGAGCTACTCATGCCTATTTATGCACGATGCAGGAATTCTTCTCTTCAGTCGCAGCCTATGGCTCTATTCCCCACACCAACTGTCCATCTTGATAGAGCGTGACACGATTCCAATCGGTGAACGAAGATAGCGTCGCGTCATAGGAATAGTCATCTGCTTCAGCGAAGTTGCTCCAATCGTTATTGTGAATGCGAAGCTGAAGATCGCCACTGTTGGCTCCCGCAGCAAGTGATCCTGCGCCGCTGGCATAGCTCACTTCAATATAATGTGTCGCTCCATTGACCGGAGACGCCAGCGCAACAGCTTGTGTTTGCACATTCGCGCACCCTACTGTAGCCCAGTCGCAGAAGATACTTTGTGCAATCGCCGTATCTTGGGAGAAGTAGTAACGGATCGTTAATTCACTTAACGCAACACTGCTTGAACCGTTGTTCACAATTCGCATATAAGGCTTCATTTGATTATCTGTCGCGCTAGTGTCGCCAACATGATACTGCACAGCGAGGTCGCCTGGAGGCGGATCCACTACTCCTTGCGGTGTCGCGCTCACTTCACTGGAGTTCGCGCTTTCTCCCGCGCTATTGGCTGCGCTCACCACATAATAATACGTCGTGCCGTTCGTCACGTTCGTATCTATATAGCTAGCGGACGTAACGTTAGCAGCGATAGTCGTATATGCACCGCCTGCTGACGTTGCACGCTTCACGCTGTAGCTGTCTGCTCCGCTCGAGGCGTTCCAGCTCAGGGATACTTGTCCGTCACCTGCACTTGCTGTCACTCCCGTTGGCACCGCTGGCGCCGTTATGGAGCTTTGCGGTGTCGCACTGACTTGTGCAGAATTGGCGCTTTCACCTACCTGGTTGGATGCACTCACCACATAGTAATACGTCGTACCGTTCGTCACATTCGTATCCACATAGCTCGTAGACGTTACGTTAGCAGCGATAGTCGTATATGCCCCGCCTGCTGACGTTGCACGCTTCACGTTGTAGCTGTCTGCTCCGGTCGAGACGTTCCAGCTCAGGGATACTTGTCCATCTCCTGCACTTGCTGTCACTCCCGTTGGTGCAGCAGGCTCAGTCGGATCGACCGTTCCGCCTGCCAAGTCGTCCTGTGTATCCTCAATGAAATCCGCCACCCATGCCAACGGCGCATTCCAATTGATCGTGTTTTCCTTGGAGCACCATGCGTCCGGTGCCGTATTGGCAGGAGCATAAGATTTCGCCGCTTCCACATAAGGGGTTACAGAATCGCAGCCCGAATATTCGCTCATCGGACCACCGGACAACCATCCTTTCGGGTAGGAGATGCCGCTCTGATACTTGCCCCATGCCCACCGATCATGCGTATCGGTCTCCGAAGCTTCGCCATAGCCGGTCACATAGGACAGCTTCATCGCATTGTTGCCCATCATGTAATCCATTGCCCGATGGAGCGCTTTCAGATACTTCTCATCTTGACTAACCTCATAGGCATAAGCCAAGATTACCATCTTGTTGACAATAATGGAGTTAGAACCCCATGGATAATCATCGTTGCCTGGAAGTAAGGATGGGTATCCTTCCCCATTCAGCGTCGATACGATGCCGTCAGCTTCTGTCAGCACATTGGATTCGAGCTGAGCCACATCTGCTGCCGGTAGATTATTAGGAGCCGCTAATAAGGACAATGTACCTAGTCCTGCAACATACCCCCAATAGAAATCGCTAATTTCCAAATAATGCGGAGAGCTCGCTGCTGCGCTCAGGTAATAGACATCTGTAGCATCACTTAGCGCGTATGCGGTCAAATACATCTCTACTGCTGCAGCATATTGATCGTCGCTGTTGACCGCATCGCCGTAATCACCGCCGCCTGCAGAGTCGGATACAGTGTCGGAATAATCTACATTCGGATTCGCCTCTGCTCTTGACCAAGCATCCTCAGCTATGCCCCACAGCTCTTGCGCATACACGGCGTCGTAAGGATGAAGCACTCTTGCCAAATGCGCCAAATTGCGAGCTACCGCATAGGTTGCATTCGTTGAAGGAGGTTGCGCAAATCTCGCTTGATTGTTTTCAGCATTAATATCGGTCAGCGGGAACGCACTCCAATTCTCATTGTGCACTTTATGGGACGCTAACCCGCCAGATGGTGGGAGCATACCGTTCATAAAGGTTGAACCGAACTTGACCTCATCCAGAATGTCTGGAATGCCGTTCCCGCTCTCCGGGATATTCAAGGAACCGTCTGGGAACGCTTGTGGATTCCGCTCATACAAGTTCAAGAGCGTCCATGCGGATATAGCTTGGTTGACCGCATAGATGCCGAAATCTCCCGCATCTGCCCAAGAATAGCGGACGTCAAGAATATCCCCATTGCACCAGTTGCCATAACAGGAAATTTGATCATCTCCTGGATGCAGGGCTGCATGCGCGAATGACGGGTTCGTTAAATATTGGCCTTCGACTGGAGCACCCATGCGATGGAAGTAGAAGTATTCCATTGCTTCTTCAGGGAGATTCGAGTATAGATCTGTACCAATTTCGAACGCAACACTTTCCCCCATATTAGCCACATATAATGTATAGGTGCCTTGTACGCTCGCTGCCGTGAAATCAGCATGATGCACATGATCACCAGATGCTTGGTCCAACCCGTACACGCTCGTTTGACCAGTTAATACCGTAGAATTGTCTGCGGTACTGCGCAATTCCCATTGCAACGGGCTAGTCGAGCTGTTCAGCACGGTCGCAATCTTGTCTGCTTCCGGCAAGTAGCCAATCTGGTTCACGCGAATATCGTCCGACAGCTCGGCTGGATTATTCGTGCCGGTCGGCTGCGCTTGGACTTGAGCAGAATTCGCGCTCTCCCCAACCTGATTGGAGGCACTCACAACATAATAGTAGGTTGTGCCGTTCGTCACTGCTGTATCTGTGTAGCCAGTTGTTGTCACATTGGCAGCAACAGTCGTATAAGCGCCACCCGAAGCCGTTGCACGCTTCACACTGTAGCTAGTTGCTCCAGAAGAAGCATTCCAGCTCAAGCTTACTTGTCCATCACCGGCACTCGCTGTCAAGCCTGCCGGCACAGCAGGGGCTGTCGGATCAGGATCAACCGTACCGCCACCTGGCTCTATCCCGTATACTAACTGACCATTACGATACAAGGTCACATGATCGTTCGAACCGAACGATGTTTGTGCAGCATTGTAGGAATAATCATTGCTTTCGTTGTAGCTGCTCCAATCACTACGGTTCACGCGCGCTTGTATTTCGTCACTCGTGCTGCCTGCTGCCACGCTGCCTGCACCGGAGCTGAAGCTTACTTCCAGATACGCATCCGCATCTGCTGTCGGCGAAGTCATGCTCGCGAAGCTGCCGCTTATGTTCGCACAACCGATGCCAGACCAGTCACAATTGAAGTTGTCCGCTTGCGCAGAATCTTTCGTATACCAGTAGCGTATAGTCAGATCGCTCAGATTCACTGTGCTGCTGCTATCATTCACGATGCGCAGATGCGGCTTCATCTGATTGTCTGTTGCGCTCGTGTCTGCTGCTTTGTACTCTACACGCAATCCGGTTGGAGGTGTTATCGAACCTTCCGGCATCGCATTCACTTCCGATGAGTCAGCACTGCTTCCAGCGCTGTTCGTCGCGCTTACGACATAGTAATACGTCGTACCATTCGTTACGCTTGTATCTGTGTAGCTCGTCGCACTGACATTCGCTACGTTCGTATACGGACCGCCACTCACTGTTGCACGCTTCACTGAATAGCTGTCCGCACCGCTGGCGCTGTTCCAGATCAAGGACAGTTCCCCGTCACCTGCTGCTATCGTTAATCCAGTCGGCACAGCTGGAACTTGCGGCTCTTGATCCTCGCTTGGAGTCGCACTCGCGGACGACGAGTCAGCGCTAGTGCCCGCGCTGTTCGACGCGCTCACGACATAGTAATATGTCGTATCGTTCGTCAGACCTGTATCGATATAGCTCGTCGCACTAACATTGGCTATATCCGTATAAGGACCGCTCGCGCTGCTTGCGCGCTTCACCGTATAGCTCGTCGCACCGCTCGATGCGCTCCAGTTCAAGCTCACTTGACCGTCTCCTGCCGATGCAGTCAAGCCAGTCGGTGCATCTGGTACCTCAATCGGACCTATATCAGATGTAGGAATGACAGGAGAAGCATTCCGCACTAGCATGGCAAACTGCTCATGGAACCAATGTCCCGCTAACGGAGCATTATCCATAGCTCCTGTCGGCACTCCCGCTCCTCCGCCGTTCGTATACGTCGGATCGCAGTTCGGATCGGCATTCTTGCCCTCATCGTTCGGAATATCTTCACTAGCCCCGTCTGATTCACCCGGCGGCTTCACCCATACGAATGCATCAACATTGGCGTAACCGGCCGGTGATGCTGTAGGCGGTTCGCCTATTCCTGCACCGTCCACATTACACCAGAGCCCGCGATGCTCTCTCAGATCAATCTTGCTTTCGTTCACATACGTATTCAGATTCGTAGAAGTCGAGACAGCAGTCGGCCGATCGTCACCGCCCCAGCCGTTGCGAGACGTATCGATCAAGAAGCCAATATCAGTCGGGAAGCCTGAATTTACGAATTGATTGTGCAACGCATCCGTAAAGTCCGCTTCATCGAAGATTGGATTCCACTCATAATAGTTCGAGCTCCGTATTTGCTGCCCGCCTACATTCAAATTCGGATTCGGCAAGAACGGTTCCTCTACAGGTGTGTAGTTCGACACGTTCGTAACGAATCCATCGATGCTGTTGAAGCCTGCTGCAGTTCCCTGCACAACCTGTGTATACAGCTGGACAACTCCTTGCAGGTTGTTATCCCAGCCTAACCAGCCGGAATGCGCAATGTCCATGTATATATATACGTTCGGAATCGCATGCAGCTCGTCCAATGCATACTGCACAGCCTCTACTTGAATGCCGCTGGAATTCGCTTGCGCACACTCTGGATCGCTTAAGTTCGTCACGAGGTTAGGCAACCCATCCGGCTCAATGACTGTTACGATGCGAATATCTTCAAATTTGGGTTTGGCGAACACCTCTGTTATGGGATCAATATATTCAGCTTTGTACCGATCCAGTCCAGCCTGCGTCAGCGGCAGCTCTCCATTGGATGCCAATGCCGAACAGTCCCGACCCGGAAGATCATAAATAACGATCGTCGCTGTAATCGGCACGCCGGGTTCTTTTTGTGCTAATGCCAGATCAAGATGATCCTCTAAGCTCTTCCGTCCGGCATTCGCCTGTCCACCATGAATGGCAGCGATTCGATCCAGCCAGACAGCAGTAGGATAGGATTTGACTGTTTCCATTCGAGCAGCCAAGTCGCTGTCGCTTGTCTGTGCAATCGACGTGTCGATCAAATCAGCATAATCTGGATTAATATAAGCCGTTGCGCCTACGAACGGATTGTCAACATGCGGCTCCGCTGCTAATGCTTTCGGTGCGAATGCAGCAAGGAAGCTGCCCAATACCATTGATACCATAATCAAGAACAACAGACTCTTTCGGTATACCAGTCGATAACTTAACATTATTCACCCTGCTTTCATAATTGTAATTTGAACACGGAACGAAAACGTTTTCTGGTCATCCTATACGTTCTATCCTCACCTCCCCCTTGCGGACAGCCGAGATCGCTTCATCAATCAGACGCAAAATGAGATATATTTCGTTCCTTATCTCCATTTTAGTTTGCAATCGCTTTCACTCCGAGAGGGCTATCGTTCGAATTCAGGTTGAAAATTTTTGGCTATTCGAGCTATTCCGCCATAAATAAGCGACGGGCTGCTTCGCCGTGTCCATTGCTGGAATGGCGTAACAACCCGTCTAAACAACCGATTTACTGCGTTAAAGTTAGAGTTTAAACTTGCTGACCATCTGATTCAGTTCCTCTGCAAGCACAGCCAAATGCTCTGAACTGCTTGAAATTTCCTCCATTGAACTGTTCTGTTGCTGTGCGGATGCCGAAGTTTGCTCCACACCTGCTGCACCCTGCTCCGTCACCGAAGCAATCTCTTGACTCGTCGTTCCAATCTTCGCACCATGCGTGCTGATCGCCTTCAGCCCCATCGATACACTCCCGATGCGCTCTACCATCTGATTGACCGCTTCCGTAATGCTGTCGAACGTTTCCTTCGTAGCATTCATCGACTGCGTGCCTGCAGTTACTTCTTCATAACCGCTCTGCAGGGACTCAACCATCACCTTCGTATCTTGTTGAATGTCCATAATGATGCCCGTTACTTCCTGGACGGATTCACCGACTTGCTCAGACAGCTTCTTCACCTCGGATGCCACTACGGCAAAGCCGCTTCCATGTTCGCCTGCGCGGGCTGCTTCGATGGATGCATTCAGCGACAGCAAGTTCGTCTGTGATGCAATCTCTTGAATCACTTGTACCAGATTCGATATATTATTCGTGCTTTGCTCTAAGTTTTGCATCTTGCTCAGCGCATCCTGCACAACACCGTTAATGGCTGACATTTGTCCGGCTGTTTGCGCCATCTGAGCCGTGCCGCTCGTTGATTGGCTCAGCACAGTTGCCGAGGCATCGTTCAAAGCGTCGCCATCCCGGTTGGACACAGCAACCTGTTCATTCAGCGTATCGACCAGCTCGGCAATCTCAGTAGCGGAGCGTGCCTGAACCTCGGTTCCGGAAGCCAGCTCCTGCATCGTTGTCGCGATTTGCTCGCTTCCTGCCTTCACCTCTCTGGACATTTGTGTCAGCTCCTCACTTTGGCTGGACACCGTTTGCGAGATAGATGCGATACCTTTGACCATCTCCCGCAGACTCTCACTCATGAAGTTCACAGTCTTCGCTAATTGACCGATCTCATCCGTACTATCATATGTAATCGAGCGCACGTTCAGATTACCTTCGGCGATCTCTCCGCTAATTTCTATAACTTCCTTAATATTGCGATTGATCAAGCGATTGATGAAATAGAAGATGACTAGGCTCAACAGCAAGGCAATCACTATCGAAGCTATGAGCATAATGAGCGAGAGCTTAGCTTGCGACTTAGCTTGATCGACCGCTAATTGACGCTCATTGTTGACGATTTCGATAAGCTCGTCAAGCAGATCAACGGTCTCCGCTCGCAAGGATGAAGTTTCCGCTCTTAACCGCAACGCTTCTTCCGTATCATTCATATTCAACGCCGGAATGATTTTCTCCAAGAACAAGTTACTAATTTTCCTGTCATTTTCAATGATTTGATTGAATACTTCTTGCTGCTCCTCCGTATCCATTCTATCGCGGATTTCCTGCTCGAGCGTATTGAAGCTATCTCTACGATCTTGGAACTGAGTAATGAAGTCAATCTCCATTGTTTGGATGAAATCAGCGATTCGAATATCCTTGGAACGGAACAACGACGCCATCTCGTTCATTTTCAACGCTCGCTCGCCTCTGCGCTCGACCGCATTTATATCTTCATTCACTTGACTCAACAAAATAGCTACTAGTACAGTTGATGCCGCAAACAATACAATCGTGATCCCTAAAGGGATTGCATACTTCCTTCCTAATGACATATTTTTGAATCTAAACTTGTTTAACCATTTGCCCATCCGAGTCCATCTCCTCTGTCTTACCAAGTTGTGTAGTAGCATGAAAAGACTGCCCCTATAGTGGGGGCAGTCCTCTCTCAACGTGCAGCTGGCTGGCTTTTCATGTAGAAGAAGCCCCTGTAGCTTTGCGTCCTATCCTTTCGAATAGTTTGCCCTCTTCGCTATTGCTATCTAGTATTATACCAACTTCATCGTCAGTATTCTACAGATATCGGCAATATCAATCATCAATCTAGTATACCAGCTCATTAATGACATAATGGATCGGAATGGCAAAGTCCAGTGTCGTTCCTTCAATCCCCATTGTCGTCACCCCAATAACCCGACCTTTGCTGTCCAGCAAAGCACCTCCACTAGAACCTGGCTCCGTATCTGCACTATGCTGAATGTAAGTGATTCCATCGATTTCGCGAATCGAAGAGACGATGCCCTCCGATAATGTATTTTCCAACCCGTTTGGACTGCCGATTGCATAGACCTTTTGTCCCATCTTCGGCATTTCGGTTTCATACATAAGAGCATGATCAGGGATTTTGCCCGTTGGCTCTCCGTTCTCATCGTACGATGTGGAGAGTTCGGCACCATACAAATCCAAGTATTGATTCTCGAATATATACCATTCGCTTATATCATATGTCGTGCCGTCCAACTCTACTTCAATTTTGGCTGCATCCTCGACAACATGATAGTTAGTAATGAACATGCCCCCAGGAATGACGAAGCCGGAGCCTTGACCAAGAAAATCCCCGTCTTTATCATAGGACATGACCACACCGACGGCATTGCTTAATTCGCCTATTTCCTCAGTCTCCAATTCTGGCAGCATCAGATTTCCTGCTGTGTATGAATAGTTGCTGATATCATCCAATTCTCCAGCATCATAATCTAAAAAGGGCTGTCGCTGCACATAATACGAACCAATATAATAACCTTCTTCTGTGACATAATCTACACATAATACGTCGGCAGGTAATACAGCCATATTCAGTAAGGTATGATAGATGAGTGCCCAATCCTCTTCTTCACCGTTTACCTTTGTCACGAGAGCAGTGGCAGTTAACTCCACACCTATGTAGGACAATTCTACATTCCCTGTTTCGGTAATCATTTGTTTGAGTTGTTCATTCTCTGTCTCGGGCTTATTCACCTGAACGGTCTTGTCCTCTGCCAGCCACTCCACATCAAGACCTAATTCTCTGAGCATATAGATAGGTACTACGGTACGACCGTCTAATGCTAGCGCCGGTACATCCTCTACCATCAGTTCTTGTTCCCCTGAAGTGATCTTGATAATGGCATTCCCGTCATACTCTCCATGCAAACTCTCTGCTGAGACGGAGCCCGTAAACATAAGAAACAGTATAATTCCAGCGATAGACTTCTTCAACATACCCATCTCTCCCTTATCATCTATGAGTTAAACTATTATGAAATAAAAAAAAATCTCTTCATACACGCATGCTTAAGAGATTTCCAGACTGCAATAATTGCAGGCGAAAAAAGTTCTTAGCAACCGGCTGTCATAGTGATAAACACGTTAGACCCTTGGTTTTGCGACCCCGACTTTCGACAGGTTTGCCCTTTGGGACTTTTTGCTCATTTTTATCCTTACTATATAAGGAAGTTGGACAGAAAGCAACAGGAGCAGACAAATTATTTGCACTTTGAGCATTCCTTTGTCATTCATAATGTCTAAACTATTGGGACATAACGCTAATATGCGAATCATTGATTCCCAATTCCGGCCCGAGAGATAGGCATTATGTATTTATTCATGCTACCATTTCACTTGAGGGGACAATATTCGATTGAGGAGGGAATTAATATGAAGAGAAAGTTTTATGTAAGCGCTGTCATGGTGTTGGTCGTGTTCGCAATGGCTTTGTCTCTAGGTGGATCAGCTGCACCTGCTCCTTACGTGCATGGTGTGTTCTCTGAGCGCGCATTGTACGTCGTTGACGGGATCAACGGTCACCAGTATCAAGTCCGCGGCAACGCCATCGCCAGCTGGACCGAGCATCCTCTGCAATCCGGGAATCAAGGCTTCTTCAATGCGATCGTCCAGAATTCTGCTGGAGACCGTTACGAGTTCAGACTTGTATCACTTGGAAGCACTACGCATGATACTATCTACGGCAAGTTTGATATTTACAAGAACTTCAATCTCGTAGCCCAAGTAACAGGCACCGTAGCCGGTCTGTCCCAACCAGTAGGCGGCGTGTACAAGTTCTATGACTCGCAATACAACTGGCACGTATCCGGTTACATCACGGATCGCTTGGATTATTAAAAAAATCAGAAGGGCCTCCCCTCGGCTCTTCTTCCTCAACGTCCTCGGTACATAACCTCTGCACATGCACAAAAAACTGCCTCCAAGCCGCATAGGCAAGAAGACAGCTTAATGATTGTATTAATTTACCCCTTCACCGAACCTGCAGCAATACCTTCTACGATGCGCTCACTCATAATAAGGAACGCGGCTAGAATCGGCAATATACTGATCATCAACGTCGCACCGATGGCACCCCAATCGATCGAATACTGTCCAACGAAGTTCTGTACGCCAACAGTCAATGTCTTGAGTGAATCCGAACTGATGAACGTATTGACGAAGACGAACTCATTCCAGTTATAGATCATGTTGATAATCGCTGCTGTCACCATGACCGATGAAGTCATCGGCAGGATGATACGCAGGAACATCCGATTCACTGAGCAACCGTCTATGATGGCTGCTTCTTCGATCTCGCGAGGCAGCGCATAATAGAAGCCGAGCAAGATCATAATCGTAATCGGCAAATTGAACGCGGTATACGTAAGTATAATGCTCACCAGACTATCAATAAGTCCCATACGCTCAAACCAAATAAACAGCGGAATCAACGTAGCGTGCAGCGGAATCATCAGTCCTACCATGAATAAGCCGAGCACTAGTGGCTGTAGCTTCCATCTCATTCGGGTAATCGCGAACGTCACGAAGCTGGCGAGTACAATCGTTAACACAACGGAGAACGCCGTCACTACGATACTATTGAAGAAGTACAAGCCAATATCGCCTGTCGTCCATACCTTCACATAGTTTTCCCAACGGATTTGCTCCGGAAGTGCAAGCGGCGGCAAATTAAATATTTCCTGGTTGTTCTTCAACGAGAAGAGAAACAGCCATACAAGCGGGAATAGTTGAGCGATCGCCGCCACAGTGAGCAAGAGATACAAGATAAGCTTTCCCACTGCGCCCTTCCAGTTCCGACTTGTCGGGCTGGCAGGTTTTTGTGTATGTCCGCGTCCGAGTGCCAGTCCATTATTGCTTTTCACTTGTCATTCACCCCTGATCATGAATACTGGATTTTATCCTTGGTGGCGGTCAGCTTGCGAATGATCCAGGTAGCTACCAAACAAATTAACAGCAAGAAGAACCCGACTGCGCTGCCGTATCCAAAGTCAAAAGCGCGGAACGCCTTGTGATACATATACGATGCCATGACTTCACTCGCTTCGTTCGGTCCGCCGTCCGTCATGATGTAGATCAGATCGAAATACTTCAACGAACCGACGACTGCCAGCACTACCGTGACCTTAATGATTTCCGAAATTAGCGGGATCTTAATGCGGAAGGCGATTTGCCAAGCATTCGCTCCATCAATTCTGGCCGCCTCCACGATGGAGGCCGGAATATTCCGTAATGCCGCATAGTAAATCAAAATATAGAATCCAGCATACTGCCACAGGATAGGAATAAATAAGGCGCCCAGTACAATCGATGGATCTGCCAACCAGCTTGGTGTCTGCTCAACACCGAGCCATTCGAGGAATGTATTCAGAATACCCGATGTTGGATGGTACACCTTCAACCACAGCTGCGCAATAGCGACCGAGGAGAGCAGCATCGGGAGCAGGTATATTTTGCGAAAAACATTCACTCCGCGAATGTTGCCGGTCAACAAGACTGCTACTAGTAAATATGGAAACAAGCTGGCTGTTGACAACAAGGCGAAGTACATCGAATGCTTCGCACTGTTCCAGAAGGACGAATCGTTCAGCAGCTTCACATAGTTGTCCAATCCGATAAATTGCATGTCGCTAATGCCGTCCCATTCCATTAAACCGTAAATACCGGTATACACAATAGGTACATATACAATACCGAGAAGCAGGCATAGGGCCGGAAGAACATAGAGAGCTAGGACGAGTTTGTTAGACATGACTTTATTCATACGGTATGGTTCCTCCTTCCTAATAAGCGCAGAGAGAGCAGGATCATACGGCTGGCGACCCTGCCCTCCCCATCTCTATGCTTAGTTGCCTTCCTTCATGACGTCCTCTTGCTGCTGTGCGAATTGTTCCGGTGTGACCGCCTTGCCAAGCAATGCTTGAACCAAGTTGTAATGCTCCTCCGCTGCTACTGGCTTCATCTGTACGTCCAGATACAGCGTAACCTTGTTGGCAACGTTCAACTCATTCAGCAGATCGATGTACATTTGTGGCAGATCGATTGTAGCCGTATCTACCTTCGTCGCTGGAATGACACCAGCCTCAGTAACCGACAGCTCTCCCCAACGCTTCACGAAGTGAGCAGCGAATTGCTTAGCCTCCTCCGGATGCTCGGAATTCTCAGATACGAACATGCCTACACCAGGACCGCCTACCCAATCATCTAGACCGCCTTTGCCGCCGTCTATGACAGGGAACTTGAAGAATCCTACATTATCTCTGAACTCTTGCGGAATCTCCTCATTCGTCGTATAATTCGGCACTTCCCATGTACCCATCAAGAACATAGCTACATTGCCATTGAGGAATTCCGCCTTCGCTTCATCATTAGACAAGCCGTTGAAGCCCTTAATAAAGGCGTTCATATCAACCAGTTCCTGCAGATAGCTTGCTGCCTCGACCAATTCAGACTGTGTGAACGTGCTGCTCGCAACCGCTTCATCCAGCAGCTCTGGTCCGCCAAGTCTCTCAGCCAAATACATGTACCAGAATGAAGCCGTCCATGCATCCTTGCCTCCAAGGGTGAATGGCGTTACCCCATTATCGTTCAAGGTCTGAATAACGTTCTTCAGATCCTCATAGCTTTCTGGAACCTCGATCCCGTTCTCCTCGAAAATCGCCTTGTTATAATAAAACGGTACAATGTTCAACTCGACAGGCAAAGCGTACGTGTTTCCGTCGAACGAGTAGGCTTCTGTCGTTCCGCCGACGAACAGATCCTTCAAATCTCCATCGAGCAGCTCGTTCAAGTTCGCGAACTCTCCGCCCTTCACATACGGCTCCATGAAGCCAGCCGCCCAGGTGAAGCCGATATCCGGCAATTTATTAGAAGCAGATAATACTTTCAACTTGTTCTTGTACTGCTCATTGTCCAATACTTCAATATTTACTGTAACATTGCTGTGATCCTGTTCGAATTCATCTACAATTTGGTTGACCAGATTGTATTGAGCCAATGTGGTTCCTTCCGGCCACAGATGCATCATATGCAGTTCAACCTGCTCTGCTTCGTTCTGTTCACTGCTGCTCTGTTCGTTGCCGGCTTGCTCGTTGCCTCCGTTCTGCTGGGATGTATTCCCGTTCGCCCCTGTACTGCTGTTGCCGCCGCCGCATGCAGCCAATACCCAAGCCAGAGCTGCGATCAGCATCAAGACTGCCATTGATTTCCGATTCATCGCTTATTTCCCCCAATGTTTATCATATTCGAAGAATGGGCCTATCCATACTGCTAATGAAGCCAGCTGCATGAATACGCTTTCCTTCCACTATATTGTATCGCTCGCAGGAGGAGGAAAATAAGTCCACTGCGATTAGGTATCCTTCCACTATTTTTAGTTGTCGGAATCGTCCAAGCGAGCAGACATGCGCTTGCGGTATTGTCCCGGACTCAATTGCTCATACTCCTTGAACAGCTTATTGAAATATTTCGCAGTCTTGTAGCCCACCTTTTCGGCAATTTCCACAATCGGCAGCTTCGTCATCACTAACAATTCCTTCGCCCGCTGCAGTCTCCTCCGTGTTACATAGTCGCTGAAGGTCAACTGCATCTCATCTTTGAACAATACGCTGAAATAGCTCGGGTTCAAATGCACATGCTGCGCTACCTCTCTAAGTCCGAAAGACTGTTCCAAGTGCTCATCGATGTAACTGAGTGCCAGTGCCACCGAATCGCTCGTCTGATCTTGCTGTGCGTGTGCTTCATGCAGCACAGGGTCCAATAGCCGTTCCATCATGCCTATACGGCTGCGCTCAGCTTGAATGGCAAGCGCATGTTCAACAGCCTCAATCAACTTCTGATTGCTAACCGGCTTCAACAAGTAACGCACGACTCCAAGGCGAATTGCCTGCTGCGCATAGGCAAATTCCGCATAGCCGGATATCAAAATAACAGTTGGCATAGCGGATTGCAGCTTATCTGACATCGCCTGCACGAAGTCCAGTCCATTCATCTCCGGCATGCGGATATCGGACACAACAAGATCGATATCAACCTCTTCCATCCTTAGCAATGCTTCACGGGCATTCTCCGCCGCATAGATCGGATAGCGGCCTGCACTCCAGGCATCAAGCGCCTTGCGCATGCCTTCTCTCGTCATCGGTTCGTCTTCAACAAGAAGCAATGCCTTGTTCGCCATAATAACCTCCTATTTGCAAGGAATGGTTAACTGCACACACGTTCCTTCACCCTTTCGACTGCTAATTTTTACATTACCAATTTGGTTGTTACTTTCCGCATAGAGCTGAATGCGCCTCTCCACATTGGCTAGCCCCATCCCTGTTCCTCTGGCAGATGTAAGATGTCCATCCTGCATAGCAGCAGTCACAGCGGCCAATGTCTGCTCGTCCATACCTGCACCATTATCCTCCACTTCAATCAATAACGCATGCTCTTGCTCGCGATACATCGCTGCGACCTTGATGTGCCCCGGTCCTAGCTTATCTTCAACACCATAGACGATCGCATTCTCCACAATCGGTTGTAGTAACAGCTTAGGCATGAATCGTTGTGCAAGCGCTGGAGGGCAATCAATCTCCCAATTCAATCGATCCCCTAACCGCAGCTTCATAATTTGCAAATACCGTTCGATATGCTCCATTTCCACTTCAAGTGTGACCCATTCCTCTCGATTGTGCGGCGTGATCGTATAGCGATAATATTCAGAAATCGTAATGACAAACTCCGCAAGCTCATATTCACCTCGATCATGCAGAGAACGATACAACGCTTCCATCGTATTGAACAGAAAGTGCGGATTTACCTGAGCTTGAAGCGCCTTCAGCTCCGTACGGCTCTGAATGATTTCCTTCTCATATACGAGACGAATCAGATCGTTCATATCCCGAACCATCTCATTGTAAGAACGGTTCAGTTCCTGTATTTCTATCGTTGACGTAGCTTCTTCTACTGGCTTCAATGCACCTAACCGTGCACTGCGCATCGTCCGCTTCAACTGCAGGATCGGTTTCGTAATCGCCGTAGACAAGAAGAAGGAGAGAAATGCATAGAGCAGTAATCCGATGCCAGCAGCAATCCAGATCGCTGTGCGAAGCACAGATATGCCGCCCATAATTTCACGTATAGGTGTCAAAATCAGCATCGTCCAGCCTGTCTCCTCAGACGGTTGCCGAACGACCATATGGGTAACGCCGTCTATATCGATCGTACTCGCTGAAGAATGCAGCAGGTCACGAATAGCAGGCTGCTCCAGAGTAGTATGATTGACTGCCAACGCAACACCTTGATCATCCGTCAGCAGCATACTCAATGGAGCCTCTGACTCGAGAGGTGCAGGCTGCAAATCGAACAATTCTCTCTGCAGATGAACGAGCAGAAATCCGCCAGGCGCAAAGTGCTGGTCCATAAGCTTCACTAAACGAATAGCGACAATCGAATCCGGATATTGCGGGTCAAGCCCTAGCCAAACTAAGCTCCCCTTGCCGCTGACCGTCTGCCCAATCCACGCATGCTGGACCCTGTCCTGAATGCGATTGCCATCGAGCGGATATAACCTGCGCCCTTCAAAGCTATACAGCTCTACTGACTGCACGCCGCTGCCGAACAGCTGCACCATATTGACGACAGACGCAAGCCGCTGCCGTTCCGAGAACATCGCCATAGTGCCGTTCGCTTCTTCCATCAGCAACTGCTGCACATAAGCATTCGTCGCCACTTGTGTCGTCAGCGTATCGACCTGCTGCAGAATGCCTTCCAATCGCCCATTCGCCTGAATCGCAGTCTGTTGAATATTCTTCTCCGCGTTGTTCCGCAGCAATGTAGATACCGAGTGGAAGGTGGCAAGCGCAACCCCGCCCAACACCAAGATCATGACAAGCAAAAACCCGAACAGCATCTGATTACGCAGCGTATTATGCTTGGATACGGACATCGTCAACCCTTCTCTTCACCATAAATTGACCTGCAGGTCTATACGTTAATCGATCATCGATACAAGCTGCTGTATGGAAATCTAGTATTCCGACAATTCCGACTAACTTACTTCATAGCCATATAGTAGCTTTCGACAGACCTGTTTGGCAAGGAAGTTCTGCTGATTGCATGAATTAGACATGAAGCAAACCGCGACTTGGCTCGACGAAAGCAAACATTACTTTCGTCGAGCAAGCCGCGGCTTCATATGATCTGTATATTATTGATCTAGCACTTGAATCAGACGTTGCAGCATAGAAGCCGCTTCGGCTCGAGTAGCCTGATTCTGAGGTTCGAACAAATTATCCTGATTACCCGCAATGATGCCTGCCTGTACAGCAGCAGCTACCGCATCTTCCGCCCATCCTGCAATACTTGATGCATCAGCGAAGGTGAGTTCCGCTGCATCCTGCACATCCAACACTTTGGCAACTGCAACTGCCAATTCTTCTCGCGTAATCGTATCATTCGGTCGGAAGAGATCAACTGAACCTTGGAATATCCCCGCTCGTTCCACTGCGACAATGTAGCCCGTATACCAAGCACCGTCCTTCACATCACGGAAGTCTGTACTGGATATCGTTGTATTCAACTGAAGCATATCCGCAATCATCTTGGCTGCTTGCGCTCTCGTGATGGATTGCGATGGCGCGAAGCGTCCTTCCTCCATTCCGCTTACAATATGATGCGCAACGAGGAAGTCGATCGAACCTTTCGCCCAATGATTGTCGGCAACATCCGCAAATTTCTGTTCGTAGATGAGTAATGCGTACGTACCTGATTGCTTCGTCTGAATAGCTGTATCTCTACCCAAATACTCAGGCTTTACATTATTCATTTTATAGCTGCCGACCAGTGTCGGGTTATTCGTGTTGCCTGTAAGCGTCAAGGTTACGTAGTCATTCGTTCCCACTAGTCTTTGCTCATCATTGTGCACGGCGTATAAGCCCATTGTCAGAACAGTTCCAGCCTTGCTGTAATTGTCCGGCAAGGAAACGACTGTCTCCGTCAATTGAACCAACAGCTGTTCGCCGCTGTTCAATTGGATCGCTTTACCAGGAATGTACAAGCTCCCTCCTGCTGCTTGCACCTGTACGGCATAGCCTCCTTCCGCGATCTCCTTCCAAGCTTCGCGACTGAATGCCAAGCTCTCTTGGTTACGAGTTAACGAAATCATCACTTCTCCATCCTGCAGCAACTTAGACAGATCGCCCTTCTGTATCGTCACATCAGCTTCCGCAACTGATTCCGTCGGGATGAAGAAGCCTCCGCCGAAGGCCGGTCCGCCTACATCTTCAACCGCTGGAAGGGAAGCCGTTGTAAAGTTGTAGGTCGTATCATTCAAGAGCGAATTACCTGCGTAGTCCTCCAGCATGCCGTCAATGTGAATCGTATAAACGGTGTCGTACGCTAAAGCCTCATTCGGTTCAAACACAATCTGTTTGGAAAGCTTTAGATCTGGATCGGCAACAAACCAACCCGTCTGCCCATTCCCATCCGCGAGACTGCCGCCGCCTTCGGAAGTATCTTCCTTAATGCCATTCCAGCCTTGCAGAACAAATTCACCTGCAACTAACTCCCCGGTATGTTGCTGAATGAGCTGTATGCCCTCATCCATCAACGCTTCCTTCATCGGCCGATCAAATTCAATCAGAATAGAAGTATTCACTGCTGTTTGATTAGCCCCGTCTTGTGGGGATACACTTATAATCTCAGGCGTTGTCGTACGAACCAACGGTACGTTCAATTGTGTCTCGGCTGGCGGCACTTCCATAACCCGAGAAATATATCCTTCATAACCTTCCTTGGCGAACTGTACGCGCCATTTCCCATCTATGACATCCCAGCCGTATCGTCCTTCCTGATCTGTAAGCTGAGGGTTCACCTGACCGTAGAAATCCGTGTTCCAATCGTGCCAAGTCGAACTATCTTCATTGAACTCCTGGACAATGGCTGTTACACCCTCTAAGCGGTTGTCCATACTGCCTTCGAACACATAGCCGGAAGGATCGATCAGTACAATGATCTCCATCAACGGTAGTGTTACTACCTTATCACCTTGGGTGAAGGTGATAGTTAACAGCTGCTCGCCATACGAACTCCACGTTCCGGGAACGCCTCCTGTGAACGTTACGCCATCGTTGCCTTTATCTAACGGATAAGATTCACCGAGGAAAGTCAAGGTAGCCGAGTCTACTTCCTGATCGAATACAATCTTCGTGTCGAGCGGCGTATATTCTGTTATAGCAAAGGTCGCAACACCTGCATAAGGATTAAGGGTGACATCACCGTTCCAGCCTGCTGTCACGTTCACATCCTCGATGCTAGGAATATCAGGTGAATAATTTACCATAACAGGTTCAGACACATATACTTCCGTACCGTCGTACACCTTGGCTACCAACGGATATACGGATGGCGCAGCGGCATCTGCAACAGGTAAGCGGACAGTCGCATACCACCAACGACCTTCACTTTGCACCTCAGTCAATTGTACGTTGCCGCTGTAAAGTTTAACAACTGTACCTGGTTTGGCCTTCCCATACACTTGGATCGTCTGGTCTGCTGTATACGTTGGCGCTTGTACTGTCACGAACAGCACCTGTGTAGTCGCCGCCATCTTATGTTCATCGATAGAAGCAATGACGGAGATTGGTGCCTCTGCGTCCGGAGCAACCGTCCCTTCGAACGTAAGGGTGCCCGACTCTCCCGCTTCTACCGTGAGTACCTCGACTCGTAAAGTCTGACCACTTACCGTCGTTGCCGTCGACATGCCGTTCAATCGGATTGTCGCCTCGTCTACAGACAAGGATGCAGGCAATTCGATGGCCAGTTCCACCTGTTCCTCTGCGTTGCTTCCGTTATTGGTGTAATCGAGTCGATACTTGATAGATTTGCCCGGTACGACCACGCTAGTATCCGCTGTGAATTGATTCCCTTCACCTGCAAAGCTGCCAGCAGACGTTTCCGCTAATACGAAGCTTTGCTCATCAGCAGAAGTCTCGATGCCCTGATACGTTACGGTGGGCATGCCGTATTTATAAATGTCGAGTGTAAAGGAACCTTGTACCAAGTCTCTAAGCTTGAAGTATCCGTTTCGATCTGTACGCGTGTATCCGTAAGCATTCATCCCTTCCCCGCGCGCATGCACGGAAGCCCCCTTCACAGCTTCACCGTTCGCATCCAGCACCACACCATGAATATAGCTCTCGGCTTCCAGTTGGATTTCACCCAGCTCATACACAAGCTGACTGTCTGTGGCGTATTCAGGAATAGTTACTCTCTTCGATGCATATCCAGGGGCCTCAATCGTAACCGTCAATGCTTCTCCTGCTGCCAATGCTTGCAAAGCAAAATTCGAATCGAATCCTATTGTCTCATAAGCGTAACTGCTTCTACTGCTAGCCGAAACAGACGCATTGTGCACAGCCTGACCGTCTTCATTGACTAACGTGCCTTTCACAGTCATGCCTGGATCAAGCATAATGTCAACAGCCGCATCCGTCTCGGAGATGACAATCGGATACGACGGCACAATTGTCCGGTATCCATCTACCTGAACGTCCAAATGATAATCATCTGATAACACCACATTCGGAATTGTGATGAAACCGCCATAAACACTGCCCGTCACAGTGGGCGCATCTTCACCTTCATATACTGCTTCAGTAACAGTTATGACCTGTCCGTATTGATAGTGTGTGCCCGCATCATAGCCAAAGGCTTCAATAACCTTCTGGCTGCTCAACCCATAATAGTCAATCCGAGTGATGCTCTCATCCGGTACTTGAATGTTGAGCGTGACATCAGTCGTCTCTTGAACCCGCTTACTCACTTCCACCTGCAGCGGTTGCTCGATGTAATCAGCGTTCGCATGCAGCGTGAACGGTTGCTCGGAAGAAGCATAGCTCCCCTTGCCTGTTATGTTCATCAAGTAGTTTCCTGTTGGAATCCGCTCGAACTGCTTATCGCCGGACCAGGAAGTGAGGCGTCCGTCTACATCGATATATCCGCTCCGGAACACATTCTTATTCGCTTCATCCGTTCCATACAATTTCACTTGAAGCTTGCTAGTAACAGCATTGGCCGAACCAGACTCTACGAACTCAATAGCGATTTGCTTTAGCGTCGGCAGTTGTATAGGTTCACTTAGTTCTGTGATCGTCCCGTAGCTTAGTTCAATGTCACGCACAATTTGCGAGTACGTATGCTGATCCGAGACAATCGTCAAGCGAGCAAGATCATCGGCAGACTGACTACCGTGTGCACCACGGATTTGAAATGCTCCGAATTCGTCTGTTTCTGCCATTAGCTGATGATTTTTACTAGAGTTCACATAGACCTTGGCATCCGTTACGGCTTCGCCATTACGAGTGACTGTGCCGGATAAAGTAGCACCTACCTGTTGATCCAATACATGCTCCAGCACATTCGACTTCTCATCTTCACCCTTCGTAATTTGAGCTTCGACCTTCACAAGCTTGCGCATGCCTTCTTCAATATCGAAGCTTCCCAGATAAGCTCCAGTCTGCTTATCGTATGCTAGCATTACTGTCTGCTGTTGATTACCCTCATCATCGATGTAATGAACAACCGCTTCGGCTTGATATGGTTCGTTCTCTGCATAAGATCCTTGTAGGGACAACTGCAGCGAACGGCCAATCATGAACAGTCCTGCTTCACTTGTCTCCGAATCGACTTCCAGTCCGACTGCTGCATACTCAGGAACCGTGAATGTTAGATCCGTGGAAGCTTGATTTCCAGCGGCATCTCGAGCTATGAGCTTCACATCATACGTACGTCCTGCTTCCAACCCCTCGAGCTGATAATCATCTTCGCTCACAACTGTTGCTACCGGATCGAGAATTTCCCCTTTCAATCCTGCGTACAAGATATAGGAGTCTACATCGTCATCCTTCTCCCATTCGATCAATCCGAGATCGCTGACCGTCACGTTCGGCTTCGCAGGAGGTAGGGTGTCAAGGGTTACTAGCGTTACCGTAGATTGAACGGTTTCATCATCCGGATTATATACCCTAATCACATAATTACCATCTTGCCCCAGATGCAGCTGCGTTGCGAACAAACCCTCAGAATTGGTTACGGTCTGCTGGGAGGCTGCAATGGTCGTATCTCCCGACATTCTTGCCGTGACGGTAATGCTTTGATTAGGCGCGAACTTCCCATTGACAGTTATATCTGCTTGATTTGTAATCGTGTTCGAGACAGGGCTCGTAATGGAAATGGCGCCGAGATACAACGACTGTGAAAACTTCAGCTCCTCGTTCGGCCCGAGCGGCAAAGAAAACGCCACTGTATAAGTTTCTGGCTCATAATTAGCTGTAAAACTTAAATTATTAAAATCGAACAGCGTTTCTCTCGTCAACAGTTGTTGACCAGCAGAATCTGTCATGCTAATGGTCGCTGGCACGTTATAAATCATATAGAATGAACTTTCATATTCTCTGCTATCCTGGTATGCTGCTGTGACCCCGTAGAATTGATTCAAGTCACGGTGTACATCTACACCATACAATTGAAGATCACCGCTTGTGATTTTTGGTTTTGCAATCACGACCATATTCTGACCGGTATCGGTAGCATATAGCTGCTCGAAGGTGGCCGATTCGACTTGTCCAGTAAATGCTACTTCTGTATCTGATACAATATCTAACTGTTGTATTCCCCAATAATGCATCCACGTATGCTCATTCGCAAACGCTGGCTCCACGCCGATACGAACTTCTTCGAAGCTGCCCGGTGTTACATAAAGGCTATCAATGCCTGAGTAAAACTCATTTCTTGTTATATAATCTTGTCCTGTTCTATAAGAAAACTCGTGGAAAGCTACAGGCTCTCCTTCGTTCACAAACTGCAAGGATACTGCTTGCGCAAACTCATCTTCAAAACGAATTAAAGTGGATTCCGGTGAGATATCCACTGTCTTATGGACATGGTAGCCATTACGATCATCGTCAATCCCTTCGAATGTCACTTGAAGCTGTTGCGGACTTAGAAGCATACTCCAAGAGGTATTACCATAGAAGGAACCAGGTAGATTGAACCTGAACGACATGGGCATATAGTCAGAATAAGCTTTGATTTCAAAATCTATCAACTCATGCGCTCCTCCTCCAAGCGGAGCAGGAACACTAGCTTGTGCTTCAATTAAATCATCAGGAACAGGAAGAATAACTTGGTCTTGCATCTGCTCCTCACTGTATGTTTCTGACGCATAATAAATCGTTTGTTCGTCATTGTCATCTACTAACACCATAGCTACATGCAGTTCATACGTACGTGACTCAGATGGATCTATCGTATATTGCAGCCTTAATCTATTCGATGTCCCATTATAATCATATTGGTAACTAGAAGTAGCTGATTCAGAGCCAATCATGAATAAACTTGCACTTGCCAAACGTACGACTTCATAGCCGTCAGGAATCTCGATGTCGACATACGTCGCTTCCTGCTCCCACTCACTCTCAGCAATGGTTACCGTATCATCCAAGGATAAGGTGAACGAAGATGTCGGGAAATTCTGCCTTGACAATGTCAACCTATAATCACCCAGCATCGGTGCAGCGACCTTCACGTAACGGATATCGTTGGAGAATAGCAAACTATCAGCCGTGTCACCAGATTCGCTCACCCAGTTGTACGCCAATAGATGATCAGAGTCGGATGAAGTCACCGGAGCAGCACGGCTAGGTGACCATTCTTCTCCCTCTTCGTATAACATCACCCCGTTCTGCAGCTTGCCAGAAATAGCTCGCAGTTTGCCATCTTCCCCCGCTGCATAAAATCCTTCATGGGAAGAAAAGTCACGAAGTGAATATGTCGAATCTTGGGAGATACGTTCCAATCGATTCCCATACTTATCAGTATATGTTGTTAATAACTCGTTGAACTCCGCTGACTCTAACCAGCCTTGCGCATATGCAACCCCTTGAAAATTGGAATCAATCTGTAGTTCCGTATCCGAAGTAATACGAATACTATGGGGATTGAAAGTTTCATACACATATTCTTCATCAGAAATACGCATCGACGCTATAATGTCCATATCTCGACTTACGAAATATTTATCAGAATAAAAGTCTCCACCTACAATGCCATATAGGCTACTAAGCAATATTCCTGCCTCTTCAAATCCAGATGGAGGAGTTACTTCTACCAAGTCGGTATCCAGATTTGTACTAACTGGGTCGGAAGGTGAGACAGTCTGTTGCAAAATATATCCTGTGTTCGTTTCGTTCTCATGCAAACCCGATGTCACTACGATGTCAGCCGAGGCGCTTATGTATAAGGAAGCCTCACCATCTACAACTGGCAACAAGATCGGCCAGGTAACGTAATTCTCCAGATATTCAAAATCCACACTCAACTCCGCATAGTCAGGTACGTGTGTTGTAGTGAATGTTCGCTGAACAAGGGACTCGCTAGTAAATTCGAGCACTTGTCCACTTCCCGGCACAAAATCAGATTGATAAATAATAGGCGTACCGTCCGCTGCCTCGCTCATAATTACGATCTGATATTGTTTGCCTGTCAATAAAAATGCATTCGGTACAAAAAACTCACCAGCTTCTATGGATTGTTCATACACCTTATGAACATCATATTCCTGACCATTGTCACCAACATATTGTACGTTCCAATAGTGCTGTTCATATACATAAATCTTCCCATCCGTTAACGGATCGCCGTTTTCATCTTCAGCAGTAAATACCCAACCGTTAATGATTTCCGCATTCGCACCTGGGGGCAGCGCAAGCGCACCGACAGCAATCGCGATTGCCATCAAACCCACGAATAGTTTTCTACCCAGCAACTTGTCCATTTCTTCCTCCCGCAGATTATAATATCTTCCTAATATATACAACGTCTTATTTTAGCACAGTGAATTCTTGGAATACATATATTTTTCGAAATTTCACAAAACAAAAAGCCATCCGCCCTCGAATGACTCTCTACGACAATCCTATCCGCTTGGATGCTTCCACTCACAGGAGCTTCATCGGTCGGCATGCACTACGTTCACTGCACCATCCAATCACCGCTCAGCACAATACAATCTGCATACACTCTAAGCAAGCTTGCGTACTCCTCTGCCTGACTCACCGACTCATTATGACTGGATACATAGTCACTTGGTGAGCCTCCAGCACAATGCGATAAAAGCTTGGGCAAGTGAATGCGCACGACCTCACCTTCTGACACATAATAATCCGCAGGCAATTGACCATCTTGGAGCTTGACGACCAGCACAAAAATGCGTTGCTCCCGTCTATCCCATTCGATCTCGATCGCAATCGCATTCCCCATATAGGTTATCGTCTCCACCCCTGCATAACGAGTCACATGCGGTCCTTCCATCCCCCACTCGCTACCCAAGAACAGAAAATAATCTCCCCACTCCTTGCACATGTGTCCCTTCATCACCTCACCAGCAGTCGATGCCGTACACGCCGCCATTACTCTTCCCCAATCTTATAAATACTTTACTATACTTCTCATACCCGTCCAACTGTCTTCGTTCTGTATTGTAAAAAAGACTTGGATTAGCCCCCGCTTCTCTTCTAGCAAAATCCGGACCTATGTCAATGAACTCCCTGCCCTGTCGCTTCATCTTAAGAATCCACTGGCGATTGCGGCGCAAGGCCGTGGCCAGATCGAACGGCTCCAGCTTCCTGGGCCGATAAGTGTGGCCGCCTACTTTGTTCGCATAATGCTTGACGCGCCTCATATTCTCACCAACGACAATAGGCATCTTCACGACAACTGTCGGTGTGGGCGTTTCACTGTCACTATATTTATTCACTACTTCAGGGAAATAGTCCATCGTGGTGACTAAGAATTGTACCGACGGCAAATGGTCAATGTACATACTTGGTCTCCCCTTTCAAGATCAGCCCCTACTAAGCGTGTCAGGTCTAACAAAGTGCTTACTACAGTTTATTCAGCGAATTTCAAAATCTTGTTTACTTTTTTGTGCTTTTTCCACATAAAAAAAGCCTCACATCGGGTGCGTGAGAGCGCTTCATTCGCTTCAGAGGGAACTGCGAGGGAAAAAGATGCAAAAGTGCAGGAATGATACTCGTTATTAGGACCTGCTGGCAAAATACCTACGATTGTGCAGGCTTAATCATCGACAGCACCCTCAAACCGCGAATTCAGAGAGAGAAAGCTGCAGATTCGCAGCAATTTCGGAATATCCCCTACTATGAGGGGACTAAGCCTGCACATTTGCAGGAATCATATACTCGATCCCTACATCTTCATCGTCCAGTATGCTATGATATCCGTATAGCAAGGGCTTGACCCAAACATCAAGGAGGACAATATGACAGCCTATTCCGTTGGATCTTGGTCGTACCATGCATTGTTTGAAGCAGGCAAAATGAATGTGTTCGGTTACCTCGAAAGCATCAAATACCGTTACCGTCTGCAGCATGCAGATATTTGGAACGGCATGTTAGCCTCGCTCGACGAGACATACATAGACAGCATTCAAGCAACGTTACAAGAAGAAGAACTAATCGTAGCCAATCTAGCCGTGGACGGCGCCGACATCTGGCACGATGATCCCGAAGTTCGCGAGCACAATGCACACAAAGCACGCACCTACCTGGATATCGCTCGCAAGTGGGGTGTGCAATCGCTGCGCATCGATCTCGGGATTCATGATAAGACCTTGACCGAAGAGCAGTTTGCCTTTTGCGTGAAGCGTTATAAGGAATACACGAAATTTGCCGAGGAGCATGGCTTCCGAGTAGGTCCGCAAACACATCAGCTGGCGGCACAGGTGCCTGCCAATCTGAAGCAACTTGCCGAGGCTGTCGACTCTCCCGCATTCGGCATCGTCCTGAATGTGAACCGCTGGGAGGCGGACCAAGCAATCGGCGATGAGATCGCAGCTCCATTCACGATGCACGCCCAGCTGGACCGCGCATTCGTCGATTTCACCGGACCGGAGCTTGTTCAGAAGATACAGCTGCTGCAGAGAGCCGGTTATCAAGGGTGCTGGTCGCTAGAATTCCGCGGTGGCAAGGACGAGTATATCGAAACTGCCCACGATCTGCTCACGATTCAACGCGCAGTTCGTGAGTCTGGGGTCGGACGTTAAGGTGAATATTCAGTTAAATCCTTCTGAAGTTGATTGACGTTCCGCACCAAACAAACACCGGGAATCCGCATGTGATGAATTTCCCGGTGTTTGACCTTATGGCGGTTAATTGGTGCTCCTAATCTGGTACTGTGAAACCTTGATTTTTAGCATGTTCATTAATTCTAGCAATTAAATCATCCTTATAGATTGAAAAGCAATTTGGGATTTCTCTATGATTATCAGGGAAAACATTTTCAGGGAAAACAATAAAATTATCATGATCCATTTTTTTTATAACATAATAGTTTGCTTCGAACTCACCACTTCTGATGTGATAGGATGTGATGAAATCATGAATAGATTGATATAACTCTTGTGATGAAATTTCGTCATCTAAAAACCTTCCAACTAAGTTCTCCATTAGATATACCTCCTTATTTTACTGGATATGCAGATAACAACCCGCCGTCTTCAGAAAGAATAATCTTTACAGATGATTCACCACGTGTCCCTACTTTTTTCCCCGCATCAATAATAATTTCATATGATTTATTTCCTTTTTTTTGTTAATCCATTTTCTAAGACATCTCTGATTTTACCATTTTGCATTACGTCCTTTAATAGAGCTTCTGATTCTGCTTTTGTATTTCCTAAAAACTTCGCACCATTGCCGCCAGTTGTAGATAGATGTTTTGTTTTGACAAAAGCATTATCAATATCAAAATTCCTTAAGGCATTAGCACCTGATTGGAAAAGACCACCCTCAACCACATCATCCGCATTCTTCCGTACTATGTTCGAGGCAACGTCTGCTGCTTCGTCTCCGCCACGACGTACTAATTTGCCAAAAGGGCCCATTACCATGAGCGGAGCTAATGCATAATCAATCGCGGGTATGTCTTCGCCTGTCAGTATATCCTTACCTATGATCAGCTCTATCATTTCTTTTCCCGTTCCTATGCCCGGTACGTATTCCAATGACTCAGACTGCCATTCCCTTGCTTCTTGCCTGCGTTCGGTCCCTTCCGTGATCCTTGCTTGCACGTAGGCTTCAATGCCATCCTCTTCTCCTGCTTGAAGTGGCAGGAATGTGCGGGGATCGTAGCCCTGTTCCATGACATACTCCGCGAATTCGCTGATGTCTACATTCATGAAATTCAGGATATCTCCTGCATGCACGTTTCGCCCTGTTGCATGGTAGGCATATATAAGCTTGGTCATGTTGTCATCGTCGATCACAGTCTGCTGTCCATTGGCATCGGTATAGATCACTTGATTCAATTCCCGATTCCGGTCATAGCGGCCGAAGGGAGGAATGTCCTGATGTACTGGCAGCGCGACTTCATCTTCATGTTTAGCCATCTGCTTCTGTTGAAGGCCCGTCCGTAACTGGTCTGCCTGCTGCGGGGAGATCAGTCCCCACTTCTGCATTCCTTCTTGCAAGAATAAGGATACCGCTGCTGATGGACTAATGCTGCTTAAGATTCTCACCATCTTCTTGACGTTGTCCTTCTGTTGTAGAAAGGAGACAATTGCATTCGGGGTTATCCCAATATCGCGGAATAGATCGGCGAGCTGTTGCCTTCGCTGCTCGGAAGTTAGGGCAGACCCGCCAGCATAGAGGGGGACAGTGTGCATCGCCGTTCCGATTGACTGTGCAGCTTGCAGCAAATCATGCTCGGTCTGCTCATATTGATCTGCGCTATCCTTCATGTATTGCGTTAAGGCAAGCATGCGCCCTTCTACTTGCTGCATCGCATGCTGAATCCGATTTAGCTGTCCCTGTATGCCGTGCCGATACAGGATGTCTCGATCTACTTGCGGCCGCAACCGATTGAAATCTTCACGGGATGTTGCTAATTGGCGATACTGACCTGATAACTGGCTATGCAGTGCCCGGACTTCGGTAAGATTGATGTAGATCTGACTTATCTTCATCTCCCTCCTCACGATTACAGCCTTCCGGAAGCTGACGGCTAACCACTGGATGCTGCTTGTATGCGGTGTGAGGTCAAGATGCTAACTAGAACAATGCGCAAGCAAATCAAGAGTGCCGGAACCAAGTGAGTAGATCATTCCATTATTCGACATTTTCTACAGAAATCCTTTTTCGAAATAGTTGATCTTATATTATGATGAATTTCATACTACCAGCTTCATTCACTTGTTCAAGCAGCTGACCCCCATGTCGAAGAAACACATCCGCACCTAAGCGAATGTGTCATCGATGGTGTCCCTATGCTATATACCATGCTGTAACGTCAAATCAGCTGCATCGTAGTGATGCAAGTGTCATCTCCTTCGTAAGTGGAGATCTCCGAAGACTGCGTTCTGCCGTCGTGCGTGATGGTTACCTGATAGGTTTGATTGCGAGGCAGCCACAGATCTAGAAATCCATTCTCATAAGATTTCATAGACTGGTTCAACACAACATTGCCAGTCTCGTCTATGATATGAACTTGAAACGCTTCATCCGGCATTTCGCCGCGGCAGCCCGTCAGGCTATGAATTGCGCAAGTATGGGTACCGGTCACATATGGTGCTATCGAAACGAAAAACTCCTCATCCGGCAGATCATAAGTGACTTGACTCTTATCACTGTTCGTCACGATAAGCTGATGCGATGTGATGGATGCGGACTGGCTCTGGATTTTCCCCAAACTGTAATCCTCCACCAATTGCTTCACATCTACTGTTGCTTCGTTCGTAGTTGTTCCATCCTGAAGATTTGCTACTATCAACAAAATCACGAGCACCGCAAAGCCTAATCCTGCTATCGACCACCCTGTTTTTTTGCTCATCGTATCCCATGCCCCTATCTAATTTCCGCATTATTACTCAATGTACAATAACCGCAGCATCGATGCAACTTGGGAGGCAACATCTCCTTATCACCGTAAATAATCCCGGCACGATCGATCTGCACCGGGATGACAAGAGGCATCGTGCTCAGTAGAGCAAGTTCACCTCAGCAATATTATGCTCGCGACAATACTCTTGGTACAGCTTCAGCTTCGTAAAGACATCATCCTGGTAGAACACGCGATCGTCCTCGTCTAGATATTGAACAGTGCCTTCCAGAATGAACATGGTGATCATTTCCTCTTGCCCTTCTACAAGCAAGGTATGAATGTCGCCCGGTGGTTCATATACGAATGTGCCCGGCTTCGCAACCCAATCTCTCTCCAGATAACGCCATGTTCCTTGGATCGTATAAGCCATGACCTGGCCGCCAGTATGACGATGACGGTTCACAACACCGCCTGGTGTCACCTTGAGAAGATTGATCCAACGCCCTGTAGACAAATCAAATCGAACAGGCTTGAACCAGACACGATCCGACTGCGGCACCCAAGGCAGCTTATCGATATCAATCGCTTGATCCGGCAATCCCGCTGCTTGGGTAAAGCTATTTAAGTCTTTTGGAATTTGCATGGAAATCCCTCCATAGTTAGTTTAATGAGCTGACGGCGGGAACAACGAAGGATCGCCAGCTAGCAATCCGCCGTCTATCGGCAGTACGACGCCTGTGATGAAGCTTGCCTCCTCCGAACATAGAAAATATATAGCGTTGGCTACCTCTTCGGGCTTGCCGTATCGCCGCTGCGGTGTTCTCGACAAAATCCGTTCGTTGAAGGCCGGGTCTCTCGTTGCGCCCGATGATAATGGTGTCTCGATATACCCGGGACTGACCGCATTCACGCGAATGTGTTGCTCTGCCCAATCAACGGCCAAGCATTTGGTCACCTGGACAACGCCGCCCTTCGACGCTGCGTATGGAAGCAAGTTCTTGCTTCCATAGTGAGCCAACATCGATGCCATATTGCAGATCGCTCCGCCTCCGCTCTTCGCCATGTAAGGCTGAACCGCTTGGCTCATATATACGGTGCCATTCAGATTGACATTCAGTACCGCATTTAGCTCCTCGTCGGGTACATCGACATTGTTCCTGCGCCGAATAATGCCCGCTGAGTTCACCAGCACATCAATCCCGCCGAATTGCTGGAAGATCCGTTCTGCCGCTTGCTTCGCATTCGCTTGGCGCGACACATCGGCTGTGATGAAGTGAACGTCCAACCCTTCCTCATTCAATCGCTTGGCATGCGCCTCACCTTGCTCGGTTGACAGATCGACGATTACAACCTTATAGTGCTCGCGCGCGAATCGTTCCACTACGGAAAGTCCCAAACCAGACGCCCCGCCTGTTATCACTGCTACCTTCCCCATATTTCATGCCACCTCCTGCTGCTGCATGCTCTTGCCATATTATCTCTGCGTATCCTTAGTCTCTCCAATTGCTTTCTTCTCTTTACAGTATAAAATGACTTCGTGCCCCCATCAACCGAGAAAAGTCTATGAACTTTCGTGATCGCTGTAAGATACTCGACCATTGCATGGACCTTCAATTCAAACGATAGCGCTCACCTCACCCAAATCTATTCAAGTAAAAATTGTTATATGAAGTATGTATCACTTGCCTATGTCCATTTGCCATCATCAATAAAAAAAGTGAATACCTGAACCGTAGGCATTCACTAAATAAGTTCATCAATAGTTATTTCTCAAGCTACTAATTTTGCTGAGTCTCAATATCAACCCCTCACTTAAACCAACCCTTCTCCTTGAACCGCTTGATCGCTTCGATGCGATTGGTGACGTCGAGCTTGTCGAGGATGACGCTGATGTAGTTGCGGACGGTGCCGGTTGTCAAGAACAGCTGGCTTGCGATTTCTTTCGTGTTCTTGCCGTCGGCCATGAGCACGAGCACTTCGCTCTCCCGCTCGGTGAGCGGGTTGACTTCACTGTATGCTTCGTCGACGAGCTCGGAGGCGTAGATGCGCCGGCCTGCTACGATGCTGCGGATGGAGCTTGCAAGCTCTTCGCTCGGGCTGTCCTTGAGCAGGTAGCCGTCGACGCCGGCCTTGACTGCGCGCTCGAAGTAGCCAGGGCGGGCGAAGGTCGTCAGAATGACGAGCTTGCTGCTGCTCCCCTTCAGTTCTTCGGCGGCTTCCAGGCCGCTCATGCTAGGCATCTCGATGTCCATCATGCAGACGTCTGGTTCGAGCTCACGCACGAGCTTGACGGCATCTTCGCCGTTCCCGGCGCGGCCGACGACGGTCATGTCCTCTTCCATGTCAATTAAGGCGGCCAACGCGCCGAGTAGCATCTTCTGGTCTTCAGCGATCACAATGCGAATCATTCTGCTTCTCCCTCCTCCGGTTTGACGGTTGAATATGGCACTTTCATCTTCAGCGTCGTACCCTGTCCTTGCCCTGACACGATCTCAAGGCTAGCATTCACGAATTCGAGCCGTTCGCGCATGCCGCGTAAGCCGTTGCCACGAAAGTGATTGATGCCAGGCGGGATGCCAACGCCGTCGTCCTGCACCTGTACGACGAGCTCGGTATGGGACGGGATCAGGTCGATCCGACAGTTGCTCGCTCCGCTATGTTTGACGACATTGGTTACGGCTTCCTTCAGGCACATGCTGATGACATTCTCAGCGATGAGCGACGTGTTGGCTAGCTTCGGGTCCCCTTCGAGTGTGAAGGAGATTTCGGCGGCTTTCAGAATCTGCTCGATCCGAAACAACTCATCCTCCAGCTTGCTGCCGCGCATCTGTGTGACTAATTCGCGCACTTCCTGCAGTGCGACCCGCGCTGTCTGCCGGACATCGTTCAGCTCGGCCTTCGCTTTGCGCGAATCCTTGTTCATCAGCTTAGAGGCCAGATCGATCTTCAAGCCGATCAATGACAGCTTCTGCCCGAGTGTGTCATGCAGATCGCGCGCTATGCGCTGGCGCTCCTCCAACTTAACGAGCTCGGAGATGCGCTTGTTCGCATCGTCCAGCTGACCTTGCAGACGGTCTTCCTTGTTCTTGTTGTATGTGCTGACGGGCAAGAGCACGACGGCGATCAGGCTGAGGAAGACGAAGGGCAGCTGCGTGATCATGATCGGATTTTGCGTAGCAAAGCCATAGTTGATCGTGACGATCGTGCTGATAAGATGAATCGTGTACAGGGTGATGAAGGCGACACGGTTCTTCAGATGGCCGATAAAAAAGGCTAGAAACAACGAAAAGTACACATAGCCGTATATGAGACTCATCGCGACGGAGATGGCTACCTGTACACTAGTCCAAAAGTAAACAAGCCATCCCTTGGATACAAAGGATAGCACGTAGCAAATAAAGAACACGATGATCAGCGTAATGCCAATCACTATAGTATAGGTAGATGTAGAGCGAAAGATAAAGTAGAAAGGAAGGATGTAGAAGACGACCCACACATAAGGACTAAGTCCCGTATTGCGACGGGATAATTCGCTTAAGTTCAGCAAGTCGGATCCCCTTCCTTTCTCATGCTGTCTCTATTGTATCATATGTGCCAATTGCTGCTAGTCCCCTTGCAAGCGGGGACGCGCAGGCACCACTCTCGCCTTCGCAGCTTCGGCCTTAGCGGCAAGCGGATGCTCCTTCGGCTTCGCTGTCTGCGTCCGTGCAATATAGGCTCTCGCCTCGCGGAAGCTCATGAATGTATGCGTCTCTTCATTCCAGAGCCGGTAGCGAAGCGCCTTGAGGCTTGTTCTGAATGTAACTGTCGTCGCCATCTTCAATGGCGGCGCTGCTTCGTGCGCTTTCTCCAAATTGTAATTCGGAACACGTGGGCTCAGATGGTGTACGTGGTGGAAGCCGATATTTCCGCTGATCCACTGCAGCACCTTAGGCAGTTTATAATAGGAGCTTCCTTCTACAGCCGCTTGCACATAGCTCCATTCCTCTTCCTTCTCGAAGTAAGAATCCTCGAATTGATGCTGCACATAGAACAGCCAAATGCCCATCGCGCTCGCCAAGAAGAAGATCGGTCCTTGAATGAGCAGGAACGCCTGCCAGCCAATCAGCCAGATCAACAGGCTGTACAGTCCAACTATTCCGACGTTCGTCAAATACAGATTCCAGCGTTCCTTGCCGCGCGCAGCCTTGCGGTTGAAGCGATGCTGGAGCAAGAACAGCGCAATCGGACCAAGTCCGAACAGCACTAACGGATGACGGTAGATCGTGTAGCGGATTTTCGTCCAAAGGGAAGCTTCGGCATACTCTTGTACGGTCATTAGCCAGACGTCACCGACGCCGCGCTTGTCAAGATTGCCGCTCGTCGCATGATGGATCGCATGGCTTCGCTTCCATTGCTCATAAGGTACGAGGGTCAAGATGCCAGTGATCGTTCCTAATATATCGTTAGCCAGTTTATTCTTGAAGAATGACTGGTGACAGCAGTCGTGAAATAAGATGAAGGTCCGCACCATGAAGCCCGCGGCAGCGATGACAATCGGCAAGGTCAGCCAATAGGACACCGACAGACTAAGATACGCTGCAAACCACAGCAGCAGCAGGGGCGGTATCGTATTCGCAATTTGCTTGAGACTCGCTTTCAGGTCGATTTGCTCGTATGGCGCGACCGATCGCTTCAGCTCCATCGTTGGGGATTGGGCCATGAAGTAGGTTCCTCCTTAAGGTTGCCGCTTGATTAGAGGTCGGTTCAACCGACTTGTGCGGCTTTCTACTCTTAGTATAGGAGAACATGGCGAAACGTATAAGTCATAAACGTCAGTGCCCCAGTATGATGTTTGTCATGTGCTTTTATTATCTGGTGCTAATGCAAGTTCCTTAGATCGTGTCAATATCCACAATGCGGTTGCACAGCCGTCCGAGCAAATGCGCATCATGGCTAATGACAAGCATGCCCATTCGCCGCGCTTCAGCGATCTCACATACTGCGTTCCAAATTTGCGCCTGTGTCACGGCATCGAGCATTGTGGTCATCTCGTCGGCAAGCAGAAATTGCGTACCAGGTCCCAATGCTCTAGCAACACAGATCCGCTGCAGCTCGCCCCCGGACAACTCGTTCGGCCAACGGTCGAGCCACTGCTCAGCGATGCCGAGCATGTGACGCAGCTCAGCGTCGACTTGCCAGCCTTCACGCAATATGCGTCGTATGCGCCAGCGCGGGTTGACCGCCTTCTCCGGATGCTGAAGCACGAGCTGAACCGGCTGATAGCCGGATGAGGGCAGCGGCTTCCCCGCGAGCCGAACCTCGCCCTGCTGCGGCTTCCTATAACCGGCAAGCAGGCGGGCCAGCGTTGACTTGCCGATCCCGCTCGGCCCGGTCAAGCCGACGATCTCGCCTGCCTCTATGCGCAGGTTAGCTCGCTGCAGCAGCCAATCCTCGCGCCGGTCGTAGCGAAAGCTGACGTCACGCGCTTCAAGAAGCATGGACGCACCTCACGAGGCCGCGCCGCAGCTCACGTACGGGCGGCTGTTCGTGCAAGCAGGCATCGGTCGCAGCGGAGCAGCGAGAGGCGAAGGCGCACGCATGCGGGCGCTCACCGAGCTGAGGCGGCTCTCCTGGCAGCGGAACGAAGCCGTTCTGCGGGAGCGCCTGCCAGAGCGCGCGCGTGTACGGATGGCGGAGGGCAGTGCCATCTCCGGCGAAGTCTGCGGCGCGGGCAATTTCGACGACCGTCCCGGCGTACATGACGGCGATACGATCTGCGACGGTTAGCGCGGAGGCGATGTCGTGCGAGATGAGCAGCACGCCGCAGCCAACGTCTGCCAGCTCACGGAAGCGTCCGAGCGCCTCGCGCATGACATCCGGATCGAGCCCCGGCGTAGGCTCATCGGCGATGATCAGCCGCGCTCCGCTGGCGGTTGCGGCAGCGACGAGCACGCGGCGGGCCATGCCGCCCGACAGCTGGAACGGATAGCGCCGTTCTACTTCCTCGCCGAGCCGATACAGCCGGAAGCTCTCCCGCTGCCGCTCGCGCTTGTTGCCCTGCTTCACCGCATGCCGCACCTGCTCGCCGACTGGCATGAGCGGATCGAGATAGGCGACCGATTGCGGGACGAGTGCAATGTCCATGCCGCGCAGCGCTGCTTGCCGTTGCGGCGTCAGCCGTTCGCCTCTGTAAGTCATCTCGCCAGTTATCCGCGCATGACTTGGAAGGATGCCGAGTATGGCATGTGCGAGCAAGCTCTTGCCTGCTCCGCTTGCGCCTAGCACAGCTACTACCTCGCCAGCATCCACTGTAAGCTGAAGCTGATGCAGGACAGGAATGTACCGCTGCCGCAGCCATCCCGCAGATTGTTCGAACGATATAGACAGATCGTTCACTTCCAATAATGCCATCCGTTACTCACCCTCTTCCTCTTCGTGTTCCCAATCTAATTGCGAGCGCGATGCGGATCGGTCCAGCGCTGTAGCGTATGGCCGAGCCGATCGAAGCAGCGAACGATAATGAGCAGGCTAAGTCCAGGGAATAAAGCGAGCCACCACATACCGGTCGACAGGTAACGCATGGATTCGGCCAGAATAATGCCGATTGCCGGCTGCTGAGCAGACAAGCCCATACCGAGGAATGTGACACCTGCTTCATGGAGAATTGCATGTGGAATAATGAGCAGTGTGCCGACAAGCAGCTGAGGCAGCAAGTGCGGGAGCATGTGATGCCAGCCTATCCACAGCCAATTGTTCCCCATGCGGCGGGACACTTGGATGAATTCTGCTTGGCGAAGCTGCAATGTCTCAGCGCGGATAACCCGTGCCAAGCTCGGCCAGTGGGTAAGCGCCACACCGAACAGCACGCCTTGTACGCCGCCGCCAAGTATGAATGAAATCAAGATCAAGAGAACGAGGTGAGGCATACTTAAGAACAAGTCGATCAACCAAGAGACTACTCGGTCTGCCCACTTGCCGGATGCTGCAAGCACACCGAGCAATGTGGCAATTGCCGCGCTCATGATGCCAGCCGCCAATCCAACCTGCAAGCTAAGTTGCAAGCCTTGAAGTGTTCGGATAAGCATATCGCGCCCAAGCCAATCGGTTCCGAACCAATATGCGGCGGACGGAGGCAAATTCCGCAGCGTGAGCGCTGTCACGATCGGCTGGCCAGCCGCCCATAGTGCGCCGATGGCGAACAGCAGCAGCAGTAACGCCACACTTGCAACGGATAGCCATGCTTGCAGACGTCTAGCAGACCAAGACGTTGACCGGAACGACAAGAAGGTGTGCGCCTTCCGTATCACTATGCCTTCACCTCCCGCGTACGCGGATCGAGGATCCGATATAGCATGTCAGCGGTCATATTCCCGCAGAACACGAACACCGTGCTGAACAGCACGATCCCGAGCAAGAGCGGCACATCGCCTCGCAACCCGGCCTCTACTGTCGCTTGTCCAAGCCCCGGATAAGCGAACACTTGCTCAGCGAGCACAGCACCGCCGAACAGCTCGCTGAAGGAAGCGAATTGCAGGCTCACTGCGGGCAGTGCGATGTTCCGCAGACCGTGCCGCCAGACGAGAAGCAAGCCCCGCTCACCCTGTGCTCTCGCATACAGCACATAGTCACTGTGCAAGACTTCGATCAGCTTCTCGCGCGTATGGAGTGCGATCGCGGAAATACCGACCACACTTAACGTGAGTACAGGCAAGATCATATGATGGAGTCTATCTGCTATACTGACCTCCTCGCGCAGCACGCCTGCCGGAGTGCCAAGACCGACTGGCAACCAGCCGAGCCATACGGAGAAGGCAAGCAGCAGCATGATCGCAAGCCAGAAGGAAGGCGTCGATGCCAACGTATAGCACACCCATTGAATTACGCGATCTAGCCAGCTTCCTTCCTTCATCGCTGCGAGCACGCCTGCGCCGAATCCGAGCAATCCCGAGAGCAGCCAAGCTGTTCCCATTAACCACATGGAAGCAGTGAATTTCTCCGCCAACACTTCTGTCACTGGCGTACGATAAATCATCGATGTGCCCATATCGCCTTGCAATAGCGACGTTAACCATCGTCCGAACTGTTCGATCGGCGGCTGATCAAGCCCCCAATAAGCCGCAATCGCTTCGCGCTGTTCTGCGCTGACCCGCATCATATCCGCACCGATATAAGCTTGCACCGGATCAATCGGCGACAGCTCCATCAGTCCGAAGGATGCAACGCTTACAGCTGCCAGCAGCAGCAACAGCTTCACACATTGGGCCAATGCCCATGGCACAAGCTGTCGGATTACCGCCATTGCCATTCCTCAATGTTGGCGGTTACCGGCCAACCATGACCATGCGGATGGATCGGCTGCTCGCCGATATCCAATTCCTCCCTTACCACATACAGATGATTCACATTCACGAGCCACGCCCATGGAGCATCACCCTTAGCACTCAGTCCTGTTGTTCCGTCCCATTGGGCAAGCTTCCAATAGTCGTTGGCCTCTTCTTCACTTGTGGCATACTGCGCATCGCGCATGTATCCGTCTACCGCTGCATTGCTGTAATAACCCGGATTGAAAAAATCCACGCCGCGGTAGGCGCTGCCGTAGACCGCTGCCATTTCCTGCGGATCGTGGCTGCCCCAACCAAGCAGCACAGCGTTCGCATGCATCTGCTTGCGGATATCCTCCCAGCTCATACCTTCTACCTCAATATCAATGCCGATCGGACGGATCATATCTGCTGCCGCGAGCGCCAACGATTCCCGCGTCACATCGCCAGCTGGGTACAGTAAGCGGAAGCGGGCTTCCAGCGCCCCTTTTTCCAACACACCATTCTCATCCTCGTCTGTCCATCCTGCCTCAGACAGCATGCGCCGCGCTTCCTCTGGGCGTCCATCTTCAATGACCGCTTGCTCCTGAAACCAAGGCAATCCGTCATTCAGCGTATAGGCTGGCGTGCCATGACCTTCCAGAATGCCGTCCACTAGCGCTTCCCGGTCCAGCGCCACATTAATTGCCTTGCGTATCGCCGTATCCGCCGTCACATCGTTGCCGATAGGAAACCCTTCTTCTGTCTCTCCGACAGCCGGTACATAAGGGAACATGATTCCACGATTATCCACACTGCGCAAGGACTCCAGCCGCATACCCGTGATCTGCTGCTTGCTGAATGCAGACGGAATTGCCGCAATGTGTACCTGTCCTGCCTGGGCTGCTGCGAACGCGGCGTCTTCGGATAAGAATAGGAAGACAAGCTTCTTGAACTGTGGAGCTTTGCCGTAATAATTCGGATTCACTTCAGCGATCAGCTGCTGGCCTCTGTCCCACTGCACAAGCTTGTACGGCCCCGAGCCGATCGGGTTCCGGGCATAGTTCTCATCATGCGCGTGCGCTGGCACAATCCCTATCGCTGCCAGCATGTGCAGGAAGGAGGACTGCGGCTCCACCAGATGAAATGCAACCGTATAGGAATCTTGCGCCTCTACTCGATTCAGATTGCTTAGATCTATCGTTGAACCGCTCTGCGCCGTTTGCTCGAACGTATACCGCACATCATCCGCAGTCAAGGGAGCGCCGTCAGAGAATACGACATCTTCCCGCAGCGTCACCGTCCAGCGCAAGCCGTCCTCGCTAATCTCGTAGCCAGTTGCCAAATCCGACACCAGCTTCAGCTCTTGATCGCGCTTGAATAGTGTGCTCTGGAAGAGCGGTGAGCCGTAGCGCCCCCATCCTGTTGTCGGATCAAATCCTTCATCCGGCTCCCCGCCAATTGCCAGTACTAATTCATCCTTGCTCTGCTGGTCTGCTCCCTTGTCCCTCGCATTCGAGCATCCGCCTGCAATAGCGAGGAAGAGACATATCGCCAGCAATAGCCCCATTCGTCTATATACGTGCATGTAAGTATTCACTCCCGATCTTGATAACACACGAAATATCTAAATAGTACCACGAATAGACCCGATCCGCTACTTGCACCTTGATTTATAGATGGCAATTACGCATGGGATAATGAAACTCCCCGCCTGCAATTCACTTGCAAGCGGGGAGAGAATGATGGAACGATGTTTGAATGCTGCCAGTTGCACCGGCACCACCAGTGACACAGCAGTACGACATCTCTACTGGCACGGTTCGGTTATAAAGCATGAACGATTGCGGGCTGTTTACACAGACTCCGCCGCAGACTGCTTCTGTTGCTTCTCCAGTTGTTTCTGCAGCTTCCGTTCCGCCTTGGCTTGCTTCCGATCAGCACGTCCTTCGAAGAAGTAGTACAGCACCGGCACGAGTACCAGGCTGACGAACGTCGAGAACAAGAGACCGAAGATGACGGCGGTTGCGAGCGGTGTCTGGAATTCGGACGCTTCGCTTCCCCCGAGGAACATCGGGAGCAAGCCGCCGACTGTCGTCAGCGTCGTCGTGAAGATCGGGCGAAGCCGCAGCTTGGCGCCTTCCACGATTGCTGAGATCACATCTGGGTAATCCGAGCGATGCTTATTAATGAAGTCGATCAGCACAATCGCATTGTTGACGACAATACCGACGAGCATAACGATACCGATCATAGCAATCAAGTCGAACGTCCGCTGGGTGATCAGGAAGCCGAGAGCGACGCCAATCATCGCGAATGGCAGCGAGAGCATAATCAAGAACGGCAACCGCATGCGGTTGAACTGAATCGTCAAGATCAGGAACACTGTTGCGAATGAGACTGCAACAGCGATGAGCAAATTCTCGAAGCCTTCCTGCTGCTGTTGCTGCGTTCCCGACAAGGAAGGACGCAGTTCGCCTTGATAGTTGTTCACGAAGCTGCTGACCTGACCGATCACGGCATTGCGCTGCTCCGCATCGAAGTAAATACTGAGGATCAACTCGTATTCACCGTCACGGCGGACACGTCTCGATTCGGCATCAGTCTGCTCCAGACTTGCCACATCTTCAATCGTCAAGTTCAGGTCACTGCGAATCGGCAACTGCACCAAACCGTCTGAACTTTGCCGATAAATTGCAGGGAATTGTATCGATGCGGTCGTATCCTCGCCGTCAATTGTCACATCGATATCCGGCACGCCATTCAGCATCAAGCTAGTATATTGCTCAACCTCTTGGCGGGTAACGCCATGATAAGCCAGCTGTTCCTTGGAGAATTCGATGACCCATTCCTTGCTGCCTTCCGTCAGCTCCGCTTCCGTCCCCGTAACACCCGGAATGAGCTCAATCTCATCCTGAACGGCCGGCACGTTGCGGACAAGATCCGTCATGGAAGAAGCAGACAAGGCAATCGACATCTGGCCAGACGTATCTCCTTGACCGGCTCCGATACTTAAGAACGAATAAGGAATCAACCGGTCAATCGTCTCTCGGATATCATCCTGCATGTCTTCATCGGATTGTTCCATATCGTCACGGTCTTCGAATAGAACGATGAACGTCCCGCTGGACGTGTTCTGATCACTTCCCCAGTACAGCACTTCCTTAACGCCATCTATAGGCAGCATCGCCTCGGCTGTCGTATTCATCATGAGCAGGTTCGTCTCGTAGTCGATATGCTCATCGACTTCTACATTAATAAACAAGCTGCGATCGGTTACATTCGGTATGAACCCTTTCGGCACGAACGCCACCAAGGCATATAGCGCTATGACCAGCACTAACACGAAGCTGAGCAGTGTGCGCCATCTGCGCCTCAATACATAATGAAGCAATCTTTCATAGACAGCTAAGATTCGGCTATCCTTCTTCTCAGCTTTCTCGGACAGCTTCATGAATTTATTCGACAATATCGGAATAATCGTAAGCGCAACGACTAGTGATGCCGCAAGCGACACGGTAATCGTCAAGGCCAACTGCTTCATGAACACACCGATCATTCCGTCAATGAAGGAGATTGGCAGGAACACGGCAATCGTCGTCAGGATGGATGCCAGTACAGGCGCGAATACTTCCTTCGTCCCTTCCACTACTGCATCCAAGCGATTGCCGCCGTCTTGCAGCTTACGGTAAATATTCTCGATAACGACAATACAAGCATCGACAATCATACCGGTCCCAAGACCGATGCCCATCAGTGTAATAATGTTCAGACTGTATCCGGCCATCGACATAGCGATCAAGGTGGCACAGATACAGATCGGCATGCTGAACCCTACAATAAGCATCGTCCGCAGATTTCGGAATACGAGCAATAGGATAAGCGCAGCCAATCCAGCGCCAAACATAATATTGGTGACCAGCTCACTAATCGCGAGGCCAATGAAGCCCGAAGCATCCCATGCGTACAAGTACTCCCATTGCGTATGCTGATCAGCAAGCCTCTCGTCCATCACAGCGGTAACCCGTTCGGAAACCTTCACTTCACTAGCAGTATCTGTCGCAAAAATATTGATCTCATAATACGGCTCACCATTCATCATCGTATACGTATGGTCAGCAGGTCTATCGATCGCAACGTCCGCGATATCCGCCAGCCGTTCACCAGATTGGAACCGATATTGCGCTAATTCATCCACGCTCGTGATCGCTGCTTCACTGCGCACGCGGAATTCATCACCGTCATATTCCAATGTGCCGAGTAGCGGGGAGGCGAAGCCGCTTCGCAGCTCATCGACAAGCTGCGATGCATGCTGCAGGCTCTTGATCTTGTCTGCCTTCAAGTCAAACTTGTAGCTCTCCTCATAATTATCCAGCGTATGCTCAACCTTGCTGACACCAGTCACTTCACGTAGTGCGGGAATCAGGCGATCCTTCAGCTCACTGCGCACGTTATCCTGATCAGGTGCATCCGATGTGACCGCAATGACCATAATGACATTGTCGCTTGTGGAGAATTGACGGACATCGCTGCTTGACAAGTCGAGCGGCACGCTGTTCATCCCTTGATTGAGCTCTTCCTCCAGCTTGCCAATATCGTCTTCTGTTGCAGAATCCTTCATAATAATTTGCAGTTGTACGCTCTTCGTTGTCGTTGTAGCATGAATATCATTCACTATGCTGTGACCGTTAGCAATCGTCTCAAGCGGCAGCGTAACTTCCTTCTCCATCGTATCCAAGTCGGTATCCTGCTCTACATTCGCACTTACAAGCAGGAATGGCGCACTCACATTAGGCTGAAGCTTAATCGGCAGCAAGAGTGCAGATATGACCCCAGACACTAGCACCATAATTGCAAGCAAGAAGACGGCAAGCGGACGCTGCAGCAACATTTTGATCATTCTGTATAGCGCCCCCTTACTCTACCACTTCTACTTGATCACCGTCAGACAGCAAGCTTTGTCCGACCGAAACGACGCGATCGTTCTCCTGCAAGCCGTTCACGATCTCGGCGTAATCTTTGTTCTTGCGACCGACCTGTACTTCGGTCTTCACAGCGGCGGACTCGGCATTCACGACATATACATAAGTGTTGCCCTCTTCCTCAAGCACGGAAGCGATCGGTACTGCCAGAACCTGCTGTGCCAAGGAATCATCAAGTATAACTTGCGCACTCATACCTGGCCGAATGTCCCCGTTAGGATTGGCAATCTTCAGCTTGACCTCGAAGCCGCTGCCTTGCTGGCTGGATGCCGACGGCGACAAGTAGATAACCTCAGCCTCCATCATCTGATCGAGCACTGGCACGTATACAGACAATTGCTCACGAGCCTGAATAAGCTGCAGGTCTTGTTCCTTCACAGCTGCTTCCACGTGCAGCGGATTGATCTGTTCCACCTGAACGAGCTGCTGGCCAGGACTAATCTGCTGGCCGATGGCTAGTTCTGGCATGTCTACGACAACGCCTGAGATCGGTGTCTTCATGACCGCCTTCTGCAAGTTGCGCTGTGCTTCTTGGATGCTGAGATCCGCTTCACGCAAGCTTACCTGAAGAATATCGACCTCCGTATTCTGACTGTTGCTGTCATTTCTCAACTGAATCTTGTGATTGTCCAGCTGCAGCAGCACCTTCTCCTTGGCCAGCTGCGCGCGAGAAAGTGCCGATCGATAATCCGCCTGATCCAATTCGATCAACGTTTGACCGGATTCGACGGTATCGCCGACGCTGACGTGCTTGGTCAACAGATCTCCGCTCACCTGCGCGGCGATTTCTACCCGTGAGGAAGGTTGTACGGCAGCTTCCACCCGGACCGCCTCCCCCATTGAGACGGCACTGACCTCCGTTACCTTTACTTTTCTCACTGCTTCTTCCTGCTCGCCTTCCACCGGAAGCTGCGGACTGGCGCATGCTGTCAACAGCGCGAACGCTGCTGCTATTACGATTCCTTTGCTCATTCGCATCTTTGTATTCACTCCGCTCCTATAATCTTACCTCCTTATGTTAGCGAGCAGAGCGTACCTGTGTCTAGTGAAAATCGTCATATGCCAGTCATATATTTCCTCATGAACGAACGAATGAAGCGTGACTGGACGCTTTCCTGCGCATATACCGCACCATCAACTCTGCTATGACTAAGTTCGGTACCCAACACATCCAGGCAATAATTGCATAAGCAGTCTCGAAGTAGGCTTCATCGCCAAACGCCATAAATAAAGGCAAGTAGATGCGCAGAGTGACCGCAGCCAGCGTCAAGGCATAATTACGGATCATCCAATGCTGGTGTCCGACGATCTGCTTGCGGCGAATTGCCGTCAGCGCCAACGTCGCAGTAAGCAGCCAGAGCACAGCCATGACACCGAAGCCAAGCTTGCCGCCAAGCCCTCCAGAGGCATAGAACGCCAAGTAAAGTCCGCTAAGACCTCCTAGTCCAATACCGAGCATATACAGCTTGCCTAATCTGCGATGACGAACTATGTTCCGGCTCCGGATTTTCTCAGATAGTGCGAAAGGACCGATGGCCAGAGCCACTACGCTAAACACTATATGTACGTACAGCATGGCGTACCACCACTCGCTCAAGCTGAATTGCTCCAGCTTCCCTTGTATCAATGGAGCCGCATTGGCCCCTAAGATGACGAACAGGACGATCGCATACCCGGATACGAGCAGCGCCGAAATCGTCATTCCTCCCCACAACCATTTCCTCATGTTGTCTCCTCCTCTTATTGGCTCAATCTCAGATCAATACATATGCCCGCATTAGCACATATGATATGCTAATCGTATTAGACGTTTGGAAACAGATGCATTAACTTATGTTAATGACAGATGTATGGAGGTGAGCCGACATGGAAAACAACCGATTGCAGGAAGCGCTGAACCGCATTACGGCCATTCCGGAGGCGGAAGCGCGATATCTGGAACAACATGTAGAATGGCGATTTGCTGGGAAAGGAGAGCTGTTGCTGCGAGAAGGGGAGGTGTGTACAAGCGCCTACTATTGCGCCGAAGGGTTGGTTCGCATCTATTATTCGAGCGAGGATGGAACTGAATTTAACAAAAATTTTTTCGCCGAGCAAATGTTCTTCAGCGCATATAGCTCCATGCTTACGCGCGAGCCATCAACGCTGTCAATCCAAGCGATGGAACCGTCCAAGGTGGCCGTGATCCCCCGAGCGCTGATGGATCGCTTGTACGAACGGCATCCTTGCTGGGACAGATGGGGACGCAAGCTTGCCGAAATGCTGTATATCTTGAAGGAACGCAGAGAGCATCTGCTGCTGGTGCATGCTGCAGAGGAGCGGTACCGCATCTTCTTGCAACGGTTCCCGGAGCTTGCGCAGCGGCTGCCCCAGTACCAAATCGCTTCCTATCTCGGCATCAATCCGGTCTCGCTAAGCAGAATTCGCAATAATCAGGCGCGAAAGCCATCTCCACTCGGATAACCGCTAACCGCCCGCCTTATCCTAATTCTGGGCTCACAGCATCCTGCAGCAATACTTCAAGCACAGCCAGTTCCTCCTGCTTCTCTTCCTCGCTCCATTGATACCGTTCGGCCATCATTGCAGCGACCGCTTCTCTGTAGCGCAGGACCGCATCGCGAGCGAAATACAGCGCGCCTGTCCGGCGAACGAAGAAGTCCGCGCAGGTCAGTGCCATCTCCTCCTGCATGCTATACAGCAAGCTGGCTTGCCAGTCGAGGGGAAGCCCGCTTCGTGCTGCGCTCGGTTCAGCAGGTGTTGCGTAACGGAAGACCTGTTCCGCATTCGACCCGTACAGGCGCACTAGACGCTCCGCTTGCACAGCTGTAAATCCGTATGCCTGCCCTTGCTCTGTCATTTCACGGACATAATTCGGGAAGCCGGATGCTCCTCCTACCTCACCGCCCGAAATAAGAATCGAACGCGTCTGGCAACGAGCAAGCAGCCGCCCTTCTTCGCGCTTGAATGCGTCGGCTATTAGATCCACCACAGCTTCCGCCATCTTCCGATAGCCTGTCAGCTTCCCGCCTGCGATCGTAATCAGACCAAACCTCGAACGCCATATTTCGTCCTTGCGAGACAGTTCGGAAGGAGCCTTGCCTGCATCTCGAATTAACGGTCGCAGTCCCGCCCAGCTCGACTCCACGTCCGCCGCTGTCAGCTGGACCTCTGGAAACATTCCGCAGATAGCACGCAGCAAGTAATCCCGATCTTCCTCCGTCATGCGAGGATGCGACAAATCGCCTGTATAGAAGGTGTCGGTGGTGCCGACATAGGTTTTGTCCGCACGCGGAATAGCGAATACCATGCGCCCGTCCGGCGTGTCGAAGTAGACCGCCTGGCGCAGCGGAAATCGGCTGCGATCGAATACGAGATGCACGCCCTTCGTGTGCAAGATCGTCTTATCCACCTTCGAGCGGTCCAGCTTGAGCAGCGTATCCGCCCACGGTCCTGCTGCGTTGACTACTTTGCTAGCTTGGATTATGTATGAGCAGCCCGAGTGCTGGTCCTCAGCCCGAATGCCGACGACACGGCCGGCATCATACAGAAATTCCTTCGCCTTCACATAGTTCGCCGCCATACAGCCCCGTTGAACAGCCGCCTTCAGCACTTCAAGTGTGAGTCTGGCGTCATCCGTCCGATATTCGGCATAACAGCCGCCGCCGAGTAGCCCTTCCCGCTTCAGCAACGGTTCACGCGCCAATGTTTCCTCTGTGCCGAGCATGCGTCTGCGTTCATGCTTACGAACACCGGCAAGGAAGTCATAGATGCGCAAACCTAGCGAAGTGGTGAACCGTCCGAAAGTTCCGCCTCTGTAGATCGGAAGCAGCATCCATTCCGGTTCCGTCACATGCGGACCGTTCTCGTAGACGATCGCGCGCTCCCGCCCTACGTCCGCGACGAGCTTGAATTCGAACTGCTTCAAGTACCGCAGCCCCCCGTGCACAAGCTTCGTCGAGCGGCTGGACGTACCCGCGGCAAAGTCCTGCATATCGACGAGCGCTGTGGACAAGCCTCTGGACTGCGCATCCAGCGCAATGCCAGCACCGGTAATGCCGCCGCCGATAATCAACACGTCAAAGGTCGTTTGTTCCATGCGGCTTAGCAGCTGTGATCTGTCCTTGCCGTCCATCGTTGTGTGCATCGCTATCACCGCTCCTTCCTAGAATCATACTCGCTGACTGCTGCTTGCTGTCAAAAAACCTGCACTCCTATGCTTGCTTGCGTCCACGTTCTACCTGCTTAGACAAGATCAGCCTGACAAGGCTACGCCTTGCTGGCGGCTTATCATTCCTTGAATGCTGCCGCTGCTGCGACGGCGCGCTTCCAGCCACGGTACAGCCGAAGGCGCTCCTCCTCTTCCATACGGCTCGTATAGCGCTGCTCCAGCTTCCACTGGCTGGCAATCTGTTCGCGGTCCTGCCAGTAGCCGACTGCAAGCCCAGCCAAGTAGGCTGCGCCGAGGGCAGTCGTCTCCAAGGTCGTCGGCCGTTCGACCGGCACGCCGATCAGATCGCTCTGGAACTGCATAAGCAGCTTATTCTGCACGGTGCCGCCATCGACTCTGAGCGTCTTCAAGGCGAAGCCCGAGTCCTCCTTCATCGCATCCAGCACATCCTTCGTCTGGTACGCCAGCGATTCCAGCGTAGCGCGGATGAAATGCGCCTTCGTCGTGCCTCGCGTCAAGCCGAACACCGCCCCGCGCACATCGCTGTCCCAATACGGCGTGCCCAGCCCGACGAAGGCAGGCACCACATAGACACCTTCAGCGGATGCAACCTCGCCTGCATGCTGCTCGCTCTCGGCTGCGGTGTCAATCATGCGCAACCCATCCCGTAGCCACTGGATCGCCGAACCAGCCACGAAGACGCTTCCTTCCAGCGCGTATTCCACTTGGCCGTCCAGTCCCCATGCAATCGTCGTCAGCAGACCGTGCTTGGACCGGACCGGCTGCTCCCCGGTATGCTTCAGCAGGAAGCAACCGGTTCCATACGTATTCTTCGCCATACCCGGCTCGAAGCAAGCCTGCCCGAACAACGCAGCCTGCTGGTCACCAGCGATACCAGCGATCGGGATAGCGCGTCCGAACAAGCTCTTCTCTGTATAGCCGAATATCCCCGAAGAGGGACGCACTTCCGGCAGCATCGATGCAGGAATGTCCAGAAGCCGGATAATGTCCTGATCCCATTCGAGATCATAGATGTTATACAGCATCGTGCGAGACGCATTGGAGTAATCTGTCATATGCGCCTGCCCGCCGGTCATCTGCCAGACGAGCCAGGTATCGATCGTACCGAACAGCAAATCACCTTGCTCTGCCTTAGCCCGAGCGCCGGGGACTTCGTCCAGCAGCCACTTGATCTTCGTTGCCGAGAAGTACGGATCAATGATTAATCCAGTCTTGTCTGTAATCATCTGCTCGTGGCCGTTCTCCTTCAGTTGCTGGCACAAGCCATTCGTCTGCCTCGATTGCCAGACAATCGCCTTGTATATAGGCTCGCCCGTATGGCGATCCCACACGACAGTCGTCTCCCGCTGATTGGTAATGCCGATCGCCTCGATCGCTTCTGGCGCAAGATTATGCTCCTGCATAAGCTGTGTGACTACGTTTCGCACGGATTGCCAGATTTCCTCTGCATCCTGCTCCACCCATCCGGGCTTGGGAAAATATTGCGGAAACTCCGTCTGCGCCACATGCACAAGCTCGCCATGCCGGTTGAACAATATCGCCCGCGTGCTCGTCGTCCCTTGATCGATCGAAAGTATGTAGCCTTCTCCCATGGTGATCTCCTCCCTGCAACGTATGCGCTCCTCACCGCCAACCTATGCGCCTGCCGTCCGGCTATGCGCAGCTTGGCAGCTGCTGAACTCCCATCGCTCGCTTGTCGTCCTTCGTTATTTCCAGAACATCTGCCAGCATACTGAAATACATGCAATTCTACATCCTTTTCCTCCGTCTATGAGGACATATGCGGAAATTCCTGCAATTGTGCATCTTCCCTTGCTCGAAATCTCGGATATCGGTTAGTTAGTCGGTTAAAGCCTGCATCTTCGCAGGAAAATGTTACTTGGATGCGGATATGGAGAGGAGTTCCTGCACATTCGCATCATTCGGCAAGACGGGAACGCAACACAGTGCGCACCTCCTCCACTCCTTGCTCCAAGCTGATGCATGGCTCCTCCATTCGCTACGCAATGAATCACTGGTCCTCACCGCATGCTTCGAACGCTCATACGTCTGCTGTGAATCGAGTCGTCAAGGAACCAAGCTTCTCCACTTCTACCGTGACGACATCACCGGGCTGAAGATACACGCGTTGCTCCTTCGGCATGCCTACAATGACACCCTCTGGCGTTCCAGTCATAATGATATCCCCCGGCTGCAATGTCATGTGCTTCGAAATATAACTAACGATTTCATCACAATGGAATATCATGTCCGACGTGTTCGAGTGCTGCCGACGCTCGCCGTTCACGGTTGTCTGTAACGTTAGGTTGTTCGGGTTGCCCACTTCGTCCGCCGTTACGACATATGGGCCGATCGGTGCGAAGCCGTCGCACGTCTTGCCGAGCATCCACTGCGCTGTCCGCTTCTGCAAGTCGCGAGCCGACAAGTCATTGCCAGTACAATAGCCGAACACATAATCGAGTGCTTGCTCTTGGGGCACATCGCTTGCAGGCTTGCCGATGACGATCGTCAGCTCTACTTCGTAATCTACACGCGATGTTACCCGCGGCAGTGTTACTTCCTGCTCGTGGCCGGTTAGCGCATTGGCAAATTTATTGAACAATATCGGGTATTCGGGTACGGCTGCACCGGTTTCCTCCGCATGCTTGCGGTAGTTCAACCCGACGCATATAATCTTCTGCGGTCTCGTCACGCACGGCTCCCAAGCAAGTGTTGCTTCATCAAGCAACAAGTCTTGCCGCTCGTCAGCCAATACCTGGTCAGCCAGCTCGTTCAGTTGCCTGATCGCTGCGTCTCCGCCCTCAATTACATCGTGAACGGACTGCCACACAGGTGTGATGCCGTATACCTCGCAAGCCTTAGCTACAGCGATTCCCCCTTTGGCCGTATGCAGGCCCAATCTCTGTTGTCCTTCGTCTGCGTAAGTAAAAAGCTTCACTTGCTCACAGCCTTTCTTCATCTGAATTTGCACAGGCTCTTGCTCCTGGCCGCATGCTATAATTATACATGATTTCGGCATGATGAGCTGGAAACTACGGGATTGGTGCTGCATCGTATGTGTGGTCCGCCCGCGAAAGGGGAATCCGTATTGCAGATTAAGGAAGTCGCTGATCAATTGAATATTACAACGCGGACGATCCGCTATTATGAAGCCAAGGGGCTAATTGCCCCTGTGAAAACTAGCAACGGCTACCGCAGCTTCACTGAGCAGTAAGTGTGCGCTTGCAGAAGGTCACAATCGACAAGAGGAGGTTATTAAACTATGCCTGATCACCATGTTATTTACGAGCAGGAAGCGGATACGTATGACCGTATGATCTCACGCCAACCGGATGTTACTTCCGAGATAGCCGACATTCGACCGTTCGCGCAACTCGATGTCGCGGACATTGGCGCTGGCACCGGCAGGCTGACTGTGCCGATCGCCCGCCAAGCGCGATCGGTAATCGCGCTTGATGCTTCCCGCGCTATGCTTCGCGTAGCCGAAGCTAAGCTGACCCAGCTCGGTCTGCACAATTGGCAGACGATCGTCTCTCCGCACGTCCCGCTCCCCTTGGCTAGCGGAGCCTTCGATCTCATAGTCGCCGGATGGAGCCTGTCCTACTCTGTGCATGCAGACGTTCCTGACGGGCCCGGAAAGCTGGAGCAAGCATTAACCGAGATGCAACGCGTTCTACGGCCTGGCGGCACGATTATCCTGTTGGAGACGCTAGGAACTGGCTATGAAACACCGCATGTGTATGCGTTTCTACAGGACTATTACACAGCCTTGACCGAGGAGTATGGCTTCTCCCACAAGTGGATACGAACGGATTACACGTTCGCGCATGCGCAGGAGGCGGCGGAGCTGACGCGATTCTTCTTCGACGAGGAGCTCGCCAAGCGCGTCGACGATCAGCAGCTCGTGCGTGTTCCCGAGTGCGCGGGAATTTGGTGGCGTCATATGGAGTAGGGCGGCTATGCGAGACTCGACCATCGACCGGATGATTGCCTCGCTGCACGCGTTGATCTAACAATAGCGGGAATCGTTCCCGTTAATACGATACTGACTTGAGCTCATGTGCAAATAGCGGGAATGGTTGGTTCTATTAGGCGCCGTACTACGTTCTACACTCGTTCCGGTAGCTAATAGATCCACTTTTTCCCGTTAAACTGCCAGTTGGCCTTCAATCGTGGTAGTGTCAATAAGTTTGTGTATTCAACTTTAGGTAGGGTACATGGAATTGTATAGTGGTGGGCGTAGCCCAAGCGAAGGCGCGGGAGGTTTACTCTCCGTAGCGTTCGCTGTACATTTTTGCGAATGCTTTCTGTGTCTCTTCCATGCCAAAACCGCGAATGATCCGTTTTCTCCATCGGTCATTGTAATCGGTCACAACCAGATAAGCGATTTTCTCAGCAGCATCGACGTTAGGCACGCTGTTCATCGGGTA